>ERZ833608.462-NODE-462-length-34387-cov-14.067896_pt1 | contig 34387 bp, 26 predicted proteins | sample MGYA00519694_ERZ833608 | MGnify/ENA primary metagenome ERZ833608 (study PRJEB31850, sample SAMEA3708742) | human gut metagenome | biome: human gut; feature: human-associated habitat; material: faeces | place: China | collected 2014 ... | reverse complement strand
GTCTGCAATCTACCACATGATCTGCATAAACCGTATGATCTACGATCTGGAAGATAAGCATATAGCGTTTTTCAAACAAGATAAATCGGTAAGCATTTTTAGGAATGTATTCGCCTTTGAGCCATGGGCAGCGCTGCGGCATCTGCTCCAGAGATTTTGCAGCCTTTTCAAATTCCACTGTAAGCCGCTCTGCTGCTGCAGGGTTGACCTGTGCCAGAAATGCGGCGTGGGACACCAGCATCTGAGCAGCCCGTGCTGACACGATCACGCGGTATTTATTTTGCTGCTCCATGTCCGGCGGCCTCCTTGATCGCACTGCGCATCATGGAAGTGACCTCGTCGATCGAATAGCCCTCGCTTCCACGCATCCGGTCCTCTTCCACGGAAAGTAGCTCTTCGCGGAGCTTCAGCATTTTTTCACGGCGGTTGTAGGTTTCGATGTCCATGACGACCAAGTCACCCTCGCCGTTTTTGGTGAGAAAAATCGGCTCAGCGGTTTCTCTGCACAGATCGGCGATCTCGTTGTAGTTCTGACGAATCGCTGCAGATGGACGGATATTCATAAAAGCACCTCCTGCTCCTGAACGATCTATAATAGTAAAATTCTAATTATATTATATCCATATTGTGCAACGAAGTCAATGCGAACAGCTGTCACTTCGTTCTCCGGTTCGATCCCGGTATTCTCCACCAGATCAGAAAGGCATCACACATTGTGTGGTGCCTTTTTTGTTTTGCATTGCAGCAGGAAAACACAAAAAAATTTCTGCCCACTGCCGCAACCTGCGCGAAACGGGCTGTTTTGTGCGCGAATGGCAGACCACGGAAGGCGGAACCTGTGCTATAATATAAAAAAACAGGGAAGCAGAAGGAACAAGGGGGTGCAGCAATGAACCTGCAGACGGCGATCGTGGAAGACAGCAAGCCGGATGCCGAACGGTTGGAACAGCTGCTGAAAAAGGCATTTGAAAATGAGAACATATCCTGCAGCTGTTTTGCCAGCGGAGATGAATTTTTGCGGGCCGGCTGGCGCGAAGGGTATCAGGTGGTGTTTCTGGACATCTGCATGGAGGGCACCAATGGCATTGAGACGGCGCAGCGGCTGCGTGCGGCCGACCCGGACCTGCTGATCGTGTTTGTGACATCCTCGCCGGAGTACGTGTGGGATGCCTTTCCGGTACATCCATTCGATTATCTGCTCAAGCCTTATAAGGAAGAAAAGTTTGAGCAGCTGGCAGGGGAGCTGCGGCGGGTGCTGTGCCGCCAGCAGCCGGAGCTGGAGGTGCGCATTGCCCGGCAGATCGTGCGGCTGCCGCTGACCAAGATCTACTATGCTACGGCACAGAACCATTATGTGCGTGTGGTCACGGATGACGGCGAGTGCCGGGCCACGGCAAATTTTGCACAGGTGCAGGAACAGCTTCAGACCCAGCCGGAATTTCTGGTGTGCAACCGCGGCGTGATCATCAACATGTCCAAGGTGCTGCGGTTTGAGGGCGACTGCATTGAAATGCTGGATGGGACCCATCTGCCGGTGCGGCAGAAGGACAAAAACAGCCTGCTTGCCCAATTTACGCAGTACCAGTTCCGTGGTATGCAGCGGGAATTCTGACCCGGAAAGGAGAGCGCTTGTGAATTTTGCATTGTTTGGACGTTTTTTTCTGGAATTTGCAATGATGTATCCGGCAGAATACCTCTGCCTTGCCTCGCTGCAGGAGCACTTGCGTGCACCGCGTAAAACCTATGCCATCGGTGCGTCGGCGATCACACTGATGGGTCTGGCTGGCGCAGCGGTGTGCTGCATGCTGTACATAGAAACGAATTTCCTGCTCATCCCGCTGCTCATCATCAGCTTCTGGCTGCTGCGCTGGCGCACCGACCGGGAAGTATCGATCAGCCAGACCATGTTTCTGTTCTCCGTGTCGGCAGTGATGATGTCTGTGTGCACCCTGCTTGCCATTGTGCTGAACGCGGAAGCTGAGCTGGACAATGCACAGCCGGTGTTTCTGCCCAGCACCTCGGTCATCTGCCTGACCCTCTCGGTGATACTCAGCGCCATCTTCCGTTTTACGGCAGTGCGCTGGAGCCGGTGGCTGCTGCAGGAGTACCACGGCGAAGCCTTCTGGGAGTCGGCATGGCCGCTGCCGGCACTGTACGCGGCGTTTCTGGTGTTCTATATGCCGAAGGAGATCGGCGTCATCCTGATGAACCGCATCCGCATCATCGCGGTGCTGGCAGTGAGCATCTCGCTGCTGGGCATCTTTCTGCTGCTGTACGAGATGTACCGCGTGGCAAAGGAGTATGCCCGCAGCTCCCAGCTGGACCGCGAAAACCAGCTGTTGGCCGTGGAGTCCCGCCGCTATATGGAGCTGCGCAGCTATCTGGAACAGACCCGCCACCTGCGGCACGATTTCCGCCAGCACCTGCATGTGATCTCCGGCCTGACCGAGGCCGGGCGGCTGGATGAACTGAAAAGCTACCTGAGCCAGTACGAGAGCGAACTCAGCGATGCCAGACCCACCCTGTGCGTCAACGCTGCGGTGGATGCGCTTGCCGGCCACTACGACTACGAGGCCCGGAAACAGGGCATCCAGATCGAATGGAAGCTGGAACTGCCCAAGCTCCTGCCCCTGCCGGAGGCCGACCTGTGCACCATTCTTGGCAACCTGCTGGAAAATGCGCTCCATGCCAGCCAGAAGCTGCCGCCGGAAGAACGGCAGGTCAAGGTGCTGGCCCGGATGCTCAGCCCGGCCATGATGGGCCTGATGGTGGAGAACCGCTACGATGGCGTGCTGAAAAAGCAGGGTGGCGTTCTGCACTCTACCAAGCATGATGGACAGGGCATCGGCCTTGTTTCCATCGAAACTGCCGTGCACAGGTATCACGGCAATCTGACGGTGGAAACGGGCGGCAACGTTTTCCGGGCCAATGTGCTGCTGAACCTGTAAAATATTCCTGCCCCAAGGCACCGGCTTTTTTGCACAAGCCGGTGCCTTTTGATTGCACTTTTCCCGGAAGATCATGATACTTATTTATAAAAGAAAAGGCAGGAGGGGAGCATATGGCAGCAGAAAGCAAAACCGGCTGTTTCTTAAACTTTCCTAAAAAATCTTTATCCGGCCCGGCCCCCCGACGGGAGGGCTTTTTGCTGTCCGCACGACGCATACGGTCAAGTTGAAAAATGAATAAAATTTACACATAGAATGATATGATTTTAGGCTGAATGAGCAAAGAATCGAAAGAAGTCCCATAATCATATTGACATAATGGGTAATAGGGTGTAAACTACGTGCATCGGGTCGAGCAAATCCGAAAATTGAGATCATTCAGGGAGGAAACGGCTATGATGTGTTGTTGCGCAATGTGTTGTTGTACCGCAAACGCTTCCCGGACCGGCCGCCCTGCAGTATGGTATGCCGTGTGAGCATATCTGCATATTCTGTGTGGGAACACGCAGAAGAATCTGTCGCTGACCGCCTGGGAGCTTACTTGAAGAGGGAGCTTCCGGGCGTTTTGTTTTGACCCGCAAATCAGGATACAAGGGAGGAATCCGGCAATGGACTGGAATGCGATCCAGCAATATTTGCCGCTCTACCAGAAGGCCGCTGTACTTACCGTGCGGCTGGGCGTTGCAGGCATCATTTTTGCCATCATCATTGGCCTTGCCTGCGCAGTGATCCAGTATGACAAGGTGCCCGTTCTGCGGCAGATCGTGGGTGTTTACATCCAGCTGTCCCGCAACACACCGCTGCTGGTGCAGCTGTTCTTCATTTATTATGGCCTGCCCAAGGTGGGCATCCGCACCAATGCCGAGATCTGCGGCATTGCCGGTCTGGCGTTTCTGGGCGGCAGCTACATGGCCGAAGCGTTCCGCAGCGGTCTGGAAGCCATTGAGCCCATCCAGACCGAGAGTGCCTACAGCCTTGGCATGAACCGCTGGCAGACCATGCGCTACATCATTCTGCCGCAGGCCATGTCCACCAGTATGCCGGCTTTCATGGCAAATGTGATCTTCCTGCTCAAGGAGACCAGCGTGTTCAGCGCCATTAGCCTGATGGACCTGATGTTCACGGCAAAGGACCTGATCGGCATGTACTCCAAGACCATCGAATGTCTGTTCCTGCTGGTGGTGTTCTACCTTATCATTCTGCTGCCGGTGTCCATTGTGGGCAGCCTGATCGAAAGGAGGCTGCGCTATGCTGGATTTGGGTCTTGATGTCCTGTTCAAGGGCAAAAACATGGCCCGCCTGCTGAGCGGCCTTGGCGTTGCACTCAAGATCAGCGCCGTCTCGGTGATCATCAGCCTGCCGCTGGGCATCCTGCTGGGCGTGCTCATGACCTCCCGCAACCCCGTTATCAAGGCGGTTCTGCGGCTTTATCTGGAGTTCGTCCGCATCATGCCGCAGATGGTGCTGCTGTTCCTCGTTTACTTCGGCACCACCCGTGCCTTTGGGTGGAACCTTTCCGGCGAGACGGCATCCATCATCGTGTTTGTGCTGTGGGGCACCGCAGAAATGAGCGACCTTGTGCGCGGTGCGCTGATCGCCATTCCGAAGCACCAGTATGAGAGCGCCGAGGCCCTTGGCATGAGCCGTGCGCAGACCTACTGGTACATCATCATTCCGCAGACGGTGCGCCGCCTGATCCCGCTGTCCATCAACCTGATTACCCGCATGATCAAGACCACCAGCCTTGTGCTGATGATCGGTGTGGTGGAAGTGATCAAGGTAGCACAGCAGATCATCGAGGCCAACCGCACCGCCAGCCCCAACGCAGCGTTTGGCATTTATCTCACGGTTTTCGTGTTATATTTCTTCGTATGCTGGCCCATCAGTCTGCTGGCATCCTATCTCGAAAAGAAATGGAAGTGACCGTACATGGCAGAACCTATTTTGACTGTTGAACATCTGATCAAGGCCTATGGCGAGACCCCCGTGCTGGATGATATCAGCTTTGCTGTCAAGCCCGGCGAGGTCATCGTGGTGGTCGGCCCTTCGGGCTGCGGCAAAAGTACCCTGCTGCGCTGTCTGAATGGTCTGGAGCCCACCCAGAGCGGCCGGGTGCGGCTGGGCAATGAGACCGTTGCCTACGGCGGTAAAAATCTGACCCAGCTGCGCCAGCGCATCGGCATGGTGTTCCAGAGCTACGAGCTGTTCCCGCACATGACGGTGCTGGACAATGTGTTTCTGGCACCCACTAAGGTGCAGAAGCGCCCCAAAGCGGAAGTGCAGCAGGAGGCCGAAGCTCTGCTGGACCGTGTGGGCCTGCTTGCCAAGAAAAACAGCTACCCGCGTGAGCTTTCCGGCGGACAGAAGCAGCGCGTTGCCATCGTGCGCGCACTGTGTATGCACCCGGAGATCCTTCTGTTTGACGAAGTGACCGCTGCCCTTGATCCGGAAATGGTGCGCGAGGTGCTGGACGTTATGCTGGACCTTGCCAAGCAGGGCAAGACCATGATCATCGTCACCCACGAAATGCAGTTTGCCCGCGCCATTGCCAACCGTGTCATCTTTCTGGATGGCGGCAAGATCGTGGAAGAAGCTGCACCGGCCGAGTTCTTTGACCGGCCCAAGACCGAGCGCGCGCAACGCTTCCTGCGCACCTTCACGTTTGATGCTGTGAAATGAGTCACAGATCAAGATAAAGGCTGCGGGTGTTCCGCAGCCAAATGGGAAAGATTTTGTAAAGGAGTAATCATTATGAAACAGTCTAAGATCTCTCGTCGTTCCTTCTTGCTGGGTCTGGGCGCAGTTTCCGCTGCCGCTGTTCTGACCGCATGCGGCGGCTCTTCTTCTGCTTCTACTGCAACTGCAGCATCCGGCAGCAGCGTGGTCTACCGCACTCTGGATCAGATCAAGGAGTCCGGTACCATCAACATCGGCGTGTTCTCCGATAAGAACCCGTTCGGCTACGTGGATGAGAACGGCGAGTATCAGGGCTATGATGTCTACTTTGCACGCCGTCTGGGCGAGGATCTGGGCGTAGAGATCAACTTCGTTTCCACCGAGGCTGCCAACCGCATCGAGTACCTGCAGACCGGCAAGGCGGATGTGATCCTGGCAAACTTCACCGTGACCCCGGAGCGCGCAGAGGAAGTGGACTTTGCTCTGCCTTACATGAACGTGGCTCTGGGTGTCATTTCTCCGGACAGCAACGTTATCACCACTCTGGACAACTGGAACGCTGACGACCAGATGATCGTCATTTCCGGCACCACCGCCGAGACCTACCTGACCAAGGAGTACCCCGACATTCCGCTGCAGAAGTACGATTCCTATGCAACGGCCAAGAATGCACTGGAGAACGGCAACGGCGTGGCATGGGCCAACGATAACACCGAGGTCATTGCATTTGCAAAGCAGAACACCGGCTACACGGTCGGCATTCCCTCTCTGGGCAGTCAGGACACCATTGCTCCCGCTGTGAGCCAGGGCAACACCACCGTTCTGGATTGGCTGAACGAGGAGATCAAGGCTCTGGGCGAAGAAAACTTCTTCCACAAGGACTATGAGGAGACTCTGGTGGATACCTACGGCCTTGACTATGAGGATGAGCTGGTCGTTGAGGGCGGCGTGACCGGCGGCGCAGATGCCGCATCCAGCGAAGCTGCTTCTTCGGAAGCCGCATCTTCTGAGGCTGCTGCTTCCGAAGTAGCTTCCAGCACAGCCGCACAGTAAATAAAAACACCGAGCGGGCAGGAGAGGGCTGAACCTTTCCTGCCCGTTTTTGCATTGCACCATCTGCCGGAACGTGCTATACTGGAACAAAACAACTCCTGTCCGAAAAACCCTGAAAAAGAGAGGATGTTCCCAATGAAACGTGCCTATACGAACGGGATCCTGCTGGATGGCACCGAGCAGATGCAGCCGGTAGCGCACAAGATCCTGCTGACCGAGGATGATAAGATCACTGCCATTGTCGATGAGGGCGTGGATCTGGACGGTTATGAGGTGATCGATCTGCACGGAGGCTATCTGTGCCCGGGCCTGATCAACCTGCATGTGCATCTGGCAGGCAACGGCAAGCCCAGCGCAAAGCCGCGGGATAATGCTGCGCTGGTGCGCAAAATTCTGAGCAATGGCCTGACCCGTGCGGTGGCCTACAGGCTGGTATGCAGCTACGCGAAGCTGGAACTGCTGGGTGGCGTGACTACCATCCGCACCGTGGGCGGCATTGCAGATTTTGACACCCGCTGCCGTGATGATGCCGCTGCAGGCAGACTGCTGGCACCGCGCATCCTTGCTGCCAACGAAGGCATTTCGGTGCCGGGCGGACATATGGCAGGCTCGGTGGCAGTTGCGGCCCATAACAATGCCGAAGCACTTGCTCAGCTCAAAAAGGCCAGCGGACAGAAGGTGGATCTGATCAAACTGATGATCACCGGCGGCGTGCTGGATGCCACCGAAAAGGGAACCCCCGGCGAGCTGAAGATGAAGCCGGAAATGGTCAAAGCCGTCTGCGACGAGGCCCACAAGCTGGGCTATACCGTGGCGGCACACACCGAATCGCCGGAGGGCGTAAAGGTGGCGCTGGAAAACGGCGTGGATTCCATTGAGCACGGCGCAAAGATGGACGATGAGACCATCCGGCTTTACAAGGAGCGGGGAGCCTTTGTGTGCACCACCATCTCCCCGGCGCTGCCCTATGCACTGTTTGATACGGCGGTTTCCGGCGCTTCGGAAAAGGACCAGTATAACGGCAAGATCGTGTTTGACGGTGTGGTGGAAAGCGCAAAGACCGCCCTTGCTAACGGCATCCCGGTGGCCTTGGGCAACGATGTAGGCTGCCCGTACATCACCCAGTACGATTTCTGGCGGGAGCTGTGCTACTTCCACAAATACTGCGGTGTAAGCAACCAGTTCGCCCTGTACACGGCCACCCTGCGCAATGCTCAGCTGGCCGGAGTAGGAGACGTGACCGGTTCCATTGAGCCGGGCAAAAGCGCAGATTTTATTGTGACGAAGCACAACCCGCTGGAAGACCTGCGTGCGCTGCAGCATCTGGAACTGGTGGTCTGCCGCGGCCATGTGATCAAAAAGCCGAACCCCAAGCGGAACAAAACGGTGGATGCCCTGCTGGACCCGTACCTCGAATAATACTGAAAAAGCAAGGAGAGACGATCGGTCTTTCCTTGCTTTTTCGTTCACATGCCTGCCATCACGGCCATGATGCTTTGCCAGCTCTTGTTGCGGGCAGCGGGCACAGTGGTGCGGCGGCGTGCGGGTGCAGAGCCGGAAGAGACCGTATTCATGGCGGTCATCGGCACCGACGGATGGAAGAATACGGCTGTATCACCGGCCAGCCACTGGGCGGCAAGGCGGGCTGCCTGCGGGTCGGCCTGCAGGGTGCGGCGCTCGGCACCGGCCAGATGATCCGCCAGCCAGTAGAGGATGGCACCCAGCGGCAGGCTGGGCAGAACATCCTGACTCCAGTAGGTCCAGCGGGCACCGGCCCCTACAAAACTCTCCACGGTAATAACGGCACCGGTGCGGGCGTTCTGCGGGATGCTGCCCTGATAATCGATACCGGCGCACTGGCGAAGCTCGGCGGTGATGCGCTGGGTGCGTGCCAGATCCAGCCGGTCCTCCCGGCAGTAGGCGCGGAAATCGGTCTCGTCGATCAGGCCGTCGGCGCTGGAAGGAAAGCGGCCCACCAGCTGGCCATCGGCGTTGTGGCACAGCTGCCAGCCCTTGCGGAACAGCTGGAAGTTCAGGTAGCGGCGACCCATGGTGGAGTAGCACAGAATGGAGGTGCTCTCACCGGGCAGTTGCTTCAGCTCCAGGCAGGCATCGTTGCCGCAGGTGTCCTGCAGCTTTACCGTTAACAGCAGCTGCGCACCGGGGTGCTGAGCTGACATAGCGTTGTGCATGGCATCAAAATAACGGTTGGCATCCATGATCGGTTCCCTCCTGAAACTATAACACAGCAGTTCGTTGTATAACGGATGGGCACTGCGCCAAACGACCCGGTGCACAGCAGGCGGCTTACGCAGGAATGTTTTATTGACTGAACATAGTATAGCATACTTCACAACAAAAAACAACTATAAGTTTGCAGAAAAACAAAATATTTCCGCGCATCCTGCAACAGTGACCCGAAACATGGTTGTTGCAAGAGTGAATCAGTTGTGTTCTGTATCAAAAACAGCCCACAGACGGCAAGGCCAAAGCCTCCCATCTGTGGGCTGTTCTGGTAAAATATGGTTCAATCGCCCAGTTCACGGATCTCGTTCTGGATCAGCCGCCCGGCCGCGCGGGCCAGTTGGTCCATGCCGCGGATACGGGCCATGTTTTTGCCGTAGATCTGTGCAGCGGCACCGGCAGAGCTGTCCTCACCCATGAACACAGCCGACACCCGGATGCCCATGCGCTGCAGCGCACGCACCTGCGCGGCAGTGTCAGCCACACCGGCAGCGTCCTCGTAACCGCAGCCCAGCGGGTTTTCTGCACTGGGCGGGATGCGGCGGCTGTCGTTGGGCGAAGCGTCCGTCAGCACGATGAGCAGATGCCGCGGCGCAGGACCGGGCGCATACTGCAAAAGGTCGCCTGCGGCCCGCAGAGCAAGGCCGTCACGGTTCCAGCCGGAAGCAAAATATCGGTTGATGTTTTGCAGGTTTTTGTCTGCAAAGCCTTTGAGCACCCGCAGTACGGTGTAGCCCCGCAGGCTGCTGAAGCTGGACACCCGCACCGGGATCCCGCAGGCCGCAAGGCTCTGGGCCAAAATGGATCCTTGAGCCGCGATCACTTCCTGACAGTGCAGGCGGGAAGCGGATGCGTCCAATAAAAGGTCTACCGTAAAAGAGGGCTGGTTCTCTTCCTCGGCACACAAAAACACCCGGTCATCGTTCAAAAGTGGTGCGCGCCAGATGCGCCCAGCGTTCAGGTTGCCGCTGCGGGCAACACGGGCGTTGGGCTGCTGGTGCACAAGGATGCAGTTGCGGATCTGCTCGGTAAGCCGCAGCACCACACTGCGGTGCAGTTCCCGATTTTTGGCGTAATAAGCGCGGTTGCGGTCGGCCTGCAGCTCAGCCTGTTCAGCCAGATGCTTTGCTTCCGGTGTGGGAGCCTGCTCCGGGCTGGGCACACCGGCACTGAACCACAAATGGCACCCCAGATGGTCGCCCACGCAAAGCTCCTGCTCAGCCTTGCGCAGCCGTTCCGGCGGGTAGAGAGAGCGGCCGAAGCAACTTTCGATGTAGGCTCTGTCCTGCGCGGCATTCTGCTTCAGGGTGATGTGGGCCCGGCGCTTGTCCACCGCCAGCCCGCCGCCCACAGCATCCACGGAGCTTGAGTGTTCCACGGTCACGCGGTCCGTTTTGATCATCTGGGTGGGCATGGCTTTGGTGGCAAGCTTTGCCAGCAGGCCGTCCAGATGCAGATGCAAAGCTGCTCTCTGGTGCACAGTGCCGTCGAACAGGTTGAATTTTGCGTAGATCGATAAAATTTCGGCTTTCAGCTGTTCCGGCTCCGGCACATGCTCCGGGGCCAGCGCGGCGGCAAGGCCGGACTCGTAAGGGGTCATCACCGGGTCGGCACGGCCCAGCACACGCCGCCAGCGTGCAGCCTGCATGGTGTACACCAGCTGATTTTTTGCCATCCACTCCTGACGGGAGAGCTTGTATTGAATCGCAAAAAAGTAATCTGCATGGGCATGGCGCAGCGCTTCCAGCACCGGGCGGCGGGGCAGCTCCAGCCGATAGGCTGCATTTTCCAGATACAGCCATGTCATGTCGTCCAGCATGGTCTGCCGCAGATCACCGTCCCATGCATCAAAGATGCTGCGAATCAGCGCGTCACCGTAATATTTGTGGATGAGGCCCACGACCGTGTTCATGTAAAAATCGGTGGTGCCGTCGGTATAGCGGGCCAGAAACAGCGGCTCAAAGCCATAGGCTCCTGCAGCAGCCCAGACCTGATTGGCCGCACGCCGCTCCTGCGCGGTGTAACTCTGGGCGTCCATCAGCCAAAGAGCTTGGCGGCATCCAGCTTGGCCGGAATGCGCGCTGCGATCACATCACGGATCAGGCCCTGCTCGTAGGAGTCAAAGGCCTTGTTGGTGATGCCCATATCCAGTGCCGCGCCTGCCGGGATGCCGCGCCGGATCAGCCGCAGGGCATCCAGCATACCGCGCAGATCCAGCGCCTTGGTGGAAATTTCCGCACTGTCGCACTTTTTCTGCAGGTCAAGGAACAGCAGTGCAAACTGGCGCACATACTTGGAAGCAAGATCGGGGAACTGCGTCCGCAGCAGCTTTTCCAGATCGTCCTGCGTAATGGTGGGCATCTGGATGACCACGAAACGGGAGGTGAGTGCCTCGTTCAGCTCACGGGTGCCGGCATAACCGTAGTTCATGGTGGCAATAAAGCGGGTCTCCTCCGCCAGCGGGATGCGGTCGTAGCCGGGCACATCGATGGCGCGGCGGAAATCCAGCACCGCGTGCAGCACGGCCAACGCTTCGTTTTTGGCCATGTTGATCTCATCCAGCACACCAAAGCCGCCGCACTGGGCGCAGCGGTATACCGGGCCGGGCCGGAACACCACCTGACCGTCCGCAAAAGTGTCCATGCCAATGAGGGACGCCGCATCCATGTTCACATGGAAGGAGATGTCCCACGCAGGACGGCCAAAGGCGGCGGCAAGGTTCTCGGCCAGCACGTTTTTGCCGGTGGCTTTTCCGCCTGCCAGCAGCAGGTTTTCACCGCAGAGCAGCGCCGCCAGCGCCTGCTCCCACACCTGTTTGCCGTAGTAGGTAAAGGCAGGGGAAGGGATGCGCGGGCGCAGTGCGTCCGGCAGGGCATGGGCAGTGCGGTACTGTTGGACTGCTTCCAGCAGAGCGGGGTCTACCCCTTCCTGCTGCAGAGTTTCAAGGAGATCAGACATTTGTACAAACACCTCGATTTTGCCGGTTGTCTGGCACAAACCGGCTGTTCAGCTTTATCATAGCACAATCGTGGGGATTTGTGTAGGGGGCACGTGGCGAAAAAATAGCAAAGAGAGGCGGCCCCAAACAGGGACCGCCTCTCTTCATGAAGAAAGAAGAAATGGAAAAACGCTTAAGTTGTGCCGGAAAACCGCGCTGGGTCAGGCGTTATCCAGACCCGCCATCTGCTTGACGGCCTTCATGGCGAAGGTCAGGGTGCGGCCCATGGCCACACCAGCCATCAGGCAGGGGTAGTTGTTGGCAAAGAAGCTGCCGGACATATCACCGGTGATATACAGGCCCTCCATGGGCTGGTTGTTGTTGTCCAGCGCCTGACCCTTTTCGTTGATGGCAATGCCCTGCTCGGTGGTCAGCAGAGAGGCACCCAGCCAATAGCCGTAGAAGGGAGCGGTGCGGATGGCGCTCAGGCGGTAAGCAGGCTTGCCGAAGTCCTCGTCGTTCTGCTTGTCGTACAGCTCGTTATAGCGCTCCACGGTAGCCAGGAAGGTGTCCTTGGCGTCGCCGGTAAAGCCCATCTTGTCGGCCAGCTCCTCAATGGTATCAGCACGGAAGAAGCAGCCCTTTTCCTCAGCACTTGCAAAGGTCTTTTCCAGACCCTCCATAGTGTTTTTGCGGGTACCGGCAGAGCAGCCGATGGTGTGGAAACGCTTTGCGTCCTCCAGCATATTGGCGTCACTGATCTGAGCGTAGACACGGCCCGGCTGGTGTGCAGCAGCGTAAACGATGTCGTTGTAGGGGCAGCTCTCGTTGGCAAAACGCTCGCCGTTGCGGTTCACCTTCAGGAAGGGCTGGGTGCCGGGGTTGAACTGGCGGATCTCGCCGGGGAAGGCCTTGCCGCCAAAGGCACTCTCGCTGTCCACATAACCGGCGTCCACACCGGGGGCCACGATGCCGCGGTCAAACAGCATGGGAGCAGCTTCCTTGTCCAGGTTAGCACCAGCCCACACAGCGGCACGGATGCCGTAGCCCTTGTCGGCAGGGGAGTAGGAGCAGGCGGTGGTGACGCTGGTGCCCAGAGGATCCAGCTGCTGCATCATGTACGGGTTGCCGGCGTAGCCGCCGCAGGCCAGCAGAACGCCCTTGGCTGCGTTGTAGCGGATGAAGTGGTCGTCATCCATGTTCTGGGCGATAACGCCGGTGATGCGGCCCTCGGCGTTCTTTTCCAGCTTAGCCAGGCTGGTCTTAAAGTCTACGCCGTAGCCCAGCTCCTGGATGTACTGCAGCAGCAGCTCGTTGCGGGCCAGACCGGATTCCCGCTCGCTGGCCATGTAGTTGTGCTCCTCTACGGGGAACAGGTAGTCGGTGTTGTGCTCTGCATTCTCAGCAGGCCATGCAGCCTCGCTGCCGGAGGTGAAATCGCAGACCCAGCCGTATTTATCTTCCAGAATGCTGCGCATGAAGTCGTGCATGGCGGCAGACTCGTTGATCCAGGTCTTGACAACGCGCTGGTCGCACTTGCCGGAAGCGTAGCGGGAGATCTCGCTCAGCAGCTTGGCGCGGTCGAAGGGCTCCTCACCGGCAGCCTTGGCTGCGGCGGAGTCGATGGCGCCGTACCAGTGGCGGGTGTCCTGCACGTTGCCGTTCTGCTCGATGATGCGGAAGTTCAGGCCGTTGGCGGCTGCATAGGCAGCGGCAAACATGCCGCCGTTGCCGGCGCCCACGATGAGGATGTCGGTGTCCACCGTCTCGGTGATGGCAGCCTCGTCGATGTCGGGCTCGGTGCCCAGCCAGTCGTTCTCGTCGCCGGTGGGCAGCTGAACGGAGGACACAACGGCCTCGCCCTTGGCCTGTGCATAGCAGCTCTTGGCAGCCTTCATGACGGCCTCGGAGGTGATGGTGGAGCCGGACACGCCGTCGATCTCGGCAGAACCGGCAGCCAGCAGCTGATCGCGCAGCTCGTCGGCAGCAGCAGCACCGATGGAAGCGGTCTCGCCGGAGGTGTCCACGACCACGTCGGTCACGGCGCTGTCGGAGAAGGTCATGGTGACCTTGACGGTGGAGGAAATGCCCTCGGCAGTGCCCTCATAGGTGCCGGGGATGTAGGTGCCGGTTGCACCGGAAGCGGCATTGCAGGCGGACAGAGCGCCGGCGGTCACACCGCTCATGGCGGCGGCAGCGGCGATCTTCAGAAAGCTTTTGCGGGAGATCTTGTTCATAGGTATGCTCTCTTTCTCTTCATTGTTTCAATTCTTCTTTGTCCTTCCGCAATGCACAAGGATTGCGGAATCTTTAACAATTATAGCGATGACGGAGGGATTTTACAATTCAAATAAATTATATTATAATGAAGTAAAACTTATTTATTGCAAAAGGAGCAACCCCATGAGCTTGAAGGCATTGCAGGGATTTGTGAGAATCGTGGAACTGGATAGTTTTTCGGAGGCGGCAGATGCGCTGTTTTTGTCACAATCTGCGCTGTCTCAGCAGATCCGCGTGTTGGAGGCACAGCTGAAAGTCCAGCTGTTTCAGCACGCGCAGCGCCGGGTGGTGCTGACTCCGGCAGGATGGGAATTTTATCCAAAGGCAAAGCAACTGCTGGAATTATACGATGATGCAGTAAACTGTGCACAGGCAGCGGAACGGAATGCAAACCCGCCCAAACGGCATCTGCTGATCGGGCATCAGAATATGCCGCTGCAGATGCTGGGATTTGACCTGTTTGCCGTCACAGAAGAGCTGAGCACCCGCTTTTCCCCCTTGATGTACAGCTGTGCCAACCGAAAGGATATCGGGCGTGCACTGCTAAACGGTGAGATCGATCTTTCGCTGCAGATCGAGTGTGCGGAGATCGCAGCACGAGGTCTGCATTTTTACCCGGCAGTTTATATGCCGGAGATCGGCATCCCGTTCCATACGCCGCCAGAGGTGCCCCGCGGACACATTCCATTGGAGCAGGCGGTAAAATATCGGTGGATGTTTGCTGGAACACCGGAGCAATCACTGTATGAGACGGCATTGCTGCACGAGGCTTCGAGGCAGCGGGCAGAGATCATCCGCGGCGTAAAAAGTGTGCAGTATAAGCTGCCAAGCCTGATGCTGACCCCGGCGGTGTACTACCGCAGACCGAATCTTGAGCAGGTGTTTGTTCTGGATTGGAACAAGGGAATGCGGTTTGGTATCGTTACAAAAGCGGAGCCTGATCCGGTGGTGGAAGAATATGTGCGTCAGTTACAGCACCTGCTGCCCCTGCTCTCTGAAAAATTGTTCGGCATGAAGCTGGAACCGGTGGAGGACTGAACCCTCTCAGGCAAAGCCTTGCGGCTTTGCCTGAGAGGGTTCATCCCGTAAAAGCACCTGTTCTCGCTGCGTTTTGGCCGCAGGCCAACAGCAGCCACGATGCCGCTGCCCGGAACGACCCTTCCCGTGAAAAGGCAAATCCGGCGGGGCCGCAGCCCTGCCGGATTTGCAAAATCTAAAATAATATTTCCGCTGAAGATGCCCAGAGCAACGCGGAGGGCATTTCAAATCGTTCGTGTTACTCCACCACGTCCTCGAACTGGCTGTTGTACAGGTCGGCATAGAAGCCGCCGGCGGCCAGCAGCTGGTCGTGGGTGCCCTGCTCCACGATGTCGCCGTCCCGCATCACAAGGATGAGGTCGGCGTCCTTGATGGTGGACAGGCGGTGGGCGATGACAAAGCTGGTGCGGCCCTCCATCAGGCGGTCCATGGCGGTCTGGATGCGCTGCTCGGTGCGGGTGTCCACACTGCTGGTAGCCTCATCCAGAATCAGGATGCGGTTGTCGGCCAGGATGGTGCGGGCGATGGTCAGCAGCTGCTTCTGGCCCTGGCTCACGTTGGAGGCGTCCTCGTTCAGCTCCATCTGGTAGCCGCCGGGCAGGGTGCGGATGAAGTGGTCGGCGTTGGCAGCCTTTGCGGCGGCAATGACCTCCTCGTCGGTGGCGTCCAGACGGCCGTAGCGGATGTTCTCCAGGATGGTGCCCTTGAACAGCCAGGTGTCCTGCAGCACCATGCCGAAGCCCTCGCGCAGAGCGCTGCGGTCAAAGTCGCGCACGTCGTGGCCGTTCAGGGTGATGGAACCGGCGTCCACATCGTAGAAGCGCATGAGCAGCTTGACCATGGTGGTCTTGCCCGCGCCGGTGGGGCCGACGATGGCCACCTTCTGGCCGGGCTTCACCGTACAGCTGAAGTCGTGGATGATGGTCTTATCCGGGGTGTAGCCAAAGCGCACATGGTCAAAGGTCACCTGACCGTCGATGCAGGCGGGGTCTGCCCGGCGGGCCGGGTCGGCGGTCTGGTCCTCTTCCGGCTCGTTCAAAAACTCGAACACCCGCTCGGCGGCAGCGGCCATGCTCTGCAGCATGTTGGACACCTGCGACAGCTGCTGGATGGGCTGGGTGAAGTTCTTGACGTACTGGATGAAGGCCTGGATGTCGCCGATGGTGATGGTGCCGTTGGCGGCAAAGATGCTGCCCACGATGGCCACCGCCACATAGCCCAGGTTGCCCACAAAGTTCATGATGGGCATCATCAGGCCCGAGAGGAACTGGCTCTTCCAGGCGGATTCGTACAGCTTGTCGTTGGCGGCGTTGAAGTCGTTCAGCACCACGGTCTCGCGGTTGAAGGCCTTGACCACGTTGTGGCCGGCGTAGATCTCTTCCACCTGGCCGTTCACCACGCCCAGGGTGGCCTGCTGGGCCTTGAAGTACTTCTGGCTGAACCTGACCACCAGCAGCACCAGTGCCAGCGACACTGGCAGGATCAGCAGGGCGATCAGGGTCATGCGGGGGCTGATGGACAGCATCATGATCAGCACGCCGATCATGGTGGTCACGCTGGTGATGAGCTGGGTGATGCTCTGGTTCAGGCTCTGGCCCAGGGTGTCCACGTCGTTGGTGATGCGGGACAGCACCTCGCCCACGGTGCGCTTTTCAAAGTAAGCCAGGGGCAGGCGGTCGATCTTTTCGCTGATCTGGCGGCGGAAGTCGTAGCAGACTTTCTGGGAAAGGCCGGTCATCAGCCAGCCCTGGATAAAGCTGAAGGCGCTGCTCAGCAGGTACATGCCCAGCAAAAACAGCAGCACCCGGCCAATATAAACAAAGTCGATGCTGCCGGTGCCCCGCAGCTTGGCGACCCAGCCGGTGGCAAGGGCCGTGGTGGCTTTGGCCAGCACCTTGGGGCCGGCAATGTTGAAGATGGTGGACAGAATGGCAAAGACAATGGCCGTGATGAGCGGCAGTTTGTAGTGGCTCATGGTCTGGAGAAGCTGCCGCAGCGTGCCCTTGAAGTCCTTGGCGCGCTCGGTGGTCATGCGTCCGGGTCTTGGCATATCACACACCCTCCTTTTCCGTATTCAGAATGCCCAGGTCAAGCTCTTTCTGGCTCAGCTGGCTGCGGGCGATCTCCTGATACTCCGGGCAGCTGGCCATGAGCTGGGCATGGGTGCCCTTGCCCACCAGACGGCCCTCGTCCAGCACCAGGATCTGGTTTGCGTGCAGCACGGTGGAGATGCGCTGTGCCACGATGATGACGGTGGCGTTGTCGGTCTGGGCCTTCAGGGCGCGGCGCAGGGCCACATCGGTCTTGTAGTCCAGGGCCGAGAAACTGTCGTCGAACAGATAAATTTTCGGGTCCTTGGCAATGGCACGGGCAATGGACAGGCGCTGTTTCTGGCCGCCGGACACGTTGGAGCCGCCCTGTGCGATGGGGCTTGCGTAGCCCTCCGGCTTTGCGTCGATGAACTCAGCGGCCTGTGCGATGGCAGCGGCCTTTTTCACGGCGGCGTCGGTGATGTGGTCCCCGCCGAACTTCAGGTTGCTGTCGATGGTGCCGCTGAACAGCACCCCCTTCTGGGGCACATAGCCCAGCAGGTCGTGCAGCTGTGCCTGGGGCATCTGGCGCACGTCGATGCCGTCCACGGTCACGCTGCCGCCGGTCACGTCGTAGAAGCGGGGGATCAGGTTCAGCAGGGTGCTCTTGCCGCAGCCGGTGGAGCCGATGATGGCAGTGGTCTCGCCGGGCTTGGCGGTAAAGCTGATGTGCTCCAGTGCGTCGCTGTCGGCACCGGGGAAGCGGAAGCTCACGTCGTGGAACTCCACCACGCCCTGCCAGTTCTTGTGCTCCTTTGCGGCCTTGGCGTCGGCTTCGTCCGGGTCGTGGATGGTGGCCTTGGTGCGGATGACCTCGTCGATGCGGTCTGCGGCCACACCGGCACGGGGCAGCATGACGGCCACCATGGCCAGCATCAGGAAGGACATGACGATCTGCATGGTGTAGGTGATAAAGGCGATCATCTCGCCCACCTGCATAGTGCCGGCATCCATGGCTTTGCCGCCGAACCAGACGATGAGCAGGCTGGTACCGTTCATGATCAGGGTCATAAAGGGCATCATGGCCACCATGGCGCGGTTGGTGAACAGCTGGGTGCCCATCAGGTCCTTGTTGGCCTTGTCGAAACGAGCCTCCTCAAAGGCTTCCCGGCTGAAGGCACGCACCGGCATGATGCCGGTGAGGAGCTCGCGGCTGACGAGGTTCAGCCGGTCCACCAGCGTCTGCATGATCTTGAACTTGGGCATGGCCACGTTCATCAGGAAGAGGATGAGCAGCAGCAGCAAAGCCACGTCCAGCACCACGATCCAGGACAGGCCCGAAGAGCTGCCGATGACGTGCAGCACACCGCCGATGCCCAGAATGGGCGCATAGGCCACCATGCGCAGCAGCATGACGCAGACAAACTGCACCTGCTGGATGTCGTTGGTGGTGCGGGTGATGAGGGACGCGGTGGAGAAGTTCTCGATCTCCGCATTGGAGAAGTGGATGACGCTGGAGAAGGTCTCGCGGCGCAGGTCGCGGCCGATGGCGGCGGACACCCGGGAGGCCAGGAAGCCCACCGCGATGGACACGGCCACCATCAGCAGGGTCAGGGCCAGCATCTGGCCGCCTACCTTATATAAATAGTGCATCTGCACGTCGTGGGCAATGCCCTGGGCCTCGTATTCCAGCCCCACCAGCAGCAGAGCCTGGCTCTTCAGGTTCTCCACCACGGTGTCGTCCAGCTGGCCGATGGCACCGGTCAGCTGCTGCTGCACGGCGTCGCGGCGGAAGCCGGGCATCTGGCTCATGGCGGCAAACTGGCCGCACACGGTGTCCAGATCCTCCGCCGTGGGGGCCGCAGTCTCGGTTTCCGTGTCGGGATTGCGGTCGGCACCGGAGGCCTGCAGGTCCGCAAGGCCGGTCATGCCCATGCCGGTCTGCCCGGCGGGGGTGTTGGCTGCCTGGGTGGCCGCCAGATACAGTACGATGTCCGGCGTGGTCACAGCATCTTCCAGCGCAGTGCGCTCGTCGGCGGTCAGGTCGGTGCGCAGGCGCAGCACATCGCCGTCGGCGGTGTAGGCGTTCTGGAAGGCAGCGGCGTCCTCCTCGCGCATCAGCAGCGAGAGGGCATCCAGCGTGCTTTGCCGCACGGTGTCAGGCAGGGGGCTTTCGATGCCGCCCTGCTGGATGCCGGTGTCCACGATCTTGCTGGTGTAGTCCGGCAGCGACAGATCGCAGTACGCCTGCACGAACAGCAGTGCGAACACCACGAGGCAGACGGCCCAGTGACGGGCCAGCTGCTTAAAGATCTTTGTCATGGTTTGGTTCTCCCTTCGGTTTGGTGGTACGCGCAGCATTTTCCGCAAGAATGGCTTCCATCAGCGCGCCGCGCAGCGCTTCCATCTGGGCCAGCTGTTCCGGCTCCAGCCGGGCCATGACACTGGAAAAGTAGTCCCCAAGAGCAGCCTCGCACTGTCGGCAGGCCTCATATCCCTTGGGCGTGAAACGCACCAGCGTCTTGCGGCGGTCGGCAGGGTCGGCAAAGCGTTCCACAAGGCCGTCCTGCTCCATCTGCCGCACCGTGCGGGAAATGGCAGGAAGCGGTTGATGAAGCTCCTGAACAAGATCGGAGATATAAACGGCACCGTCCTGTCCATGGAGCCGAATGCAGCCCAGCAGCCCTTCCAGCATGGGGAAGTGGCGCTTGGGGCAGTCGGCCAGAGCGGCCTTCATGCCGGCCTTGGATGCTTTGCTCAGCCGGTGGATGTAGCGGCAAAGCCCACGGAAACTCAACGTGGATTCCTCAGACACGCGATCCCTCCTCTCAAAAATTACTTAACAGCTGTTAACTGTTAACGCTTGACAATAATAGTCTTTTGCAGGCCGGATTGCAACCCCCTGCAGGGATTGTTTCACAAAAGTTCACAAACGTTTGTGTCCCGCATACACATAAAGCAAAGGGGGCATCGGGCATGGAACAGCGTTTGTGGATGATCCTGCAATTGTTCGGCGGGGCGGCACTTTTCTTATATAGCATGGACACCCTCACGGACGCTTTGCAGCAGGCGGCGGGGGACACCCTGCGGCAGGCCCTTGCCCGGCTCACGGCCCACCCGCTGGCCGGGGTGCTCACGGGGGCGGCGGTCACGGCGGTGGTGCAGAGCAGCTCGGCGGTCACGGTGCTGGTGCTGGGCCTTGTGGGGGCCGGGCTGCTGACCCTGCAGCGGGCCGTGCCGGTGGTGTTCGGAGCCAACATCGGCACCACGGTCACCGCGCAATTGCTGGCCTTCCGGATGGAGGATGCCCGGTATCTGCTGCTGGTGGCGGGGCTGCTGCTCTGGTTCGCGGGGCGCGGGCGTCTGCACGCAGCCGGGCAGGCGCTGTTTGCGTTCGGCCTGCTGTTTGAGGGCATCGCGGTCATGGCCGAGGCCATGGAGCCATTGGCAGCGGGGCCGGTGTTCCGGCAGTGGATGGCCCAGGTGCGGCATCGCCCCGGCCTTGGCCTGCTGGCAGGGCTGGGCATGACCCTTGCCGTGCAGAGCAGCTCCGCCACCATTGCGGTGCTGCAGCAGGTAGCCGCCCGCCCCGGGCCGGACGGCGGGTGCCTGCTGGGCCTTGCGGGAGCCATCCCGGTGCTGTTGGGGGACAACATCGGCACCACGGTCACGGCGGTGCTGGCATCGGTGGGGCAGAGCCGGGACGCCAAACGTCTGGCGGCGGCCCACGCCCTGTTCAACCTGTCCGGGGCGGCGGTGTGCTGGCTGCTGCTGCCCCAGTTCACCGCGCTGGTGCGGCTGGTCTCGCCCCACGGGCCGGAGAGCGCCGTGCTGGCCCGGCAGATCGCCAACGCCCACACCTTGTTCAATCTGGGCTGCACGGTGCTGTGGCTGCCCCTGACCCCTTGCATGGTGCGCATCGTGTGCATTCTATTGCCGGAAAAGCACGCCCCTGAGTTGAAACGAACGCCCTAAAATGGTATAATGACAGTGTATCGAAAATTTTGTGACGCTTTTGTTGCACAAACGATGAACGGACCCTTCTGTGGGCCTGCAGCGGTGTGCGGCTGCCAGGGCACAGAGCGAACCAAGAGGACGTGTTTACTATGAAGGATATCATCAACGGGTTGATCGAGCGGTTCCGCAGGCAGCATGTACAGGCCCGGCGCTATGTGGCCATGATGCTGGTGCTGGCCCTGCTCACCACCCTGTTCGTCAACTGGCAGCTCCATGGGGTGGGCATCTCCATGACTGCCGACTACCACTGCGGCTACGAGGAGCACCAGCACACGGCGGCCTGCTACGAAAAAGTGCTCACCTGCGGTTACGAGGAGGGCGAGCCGGAAACGCCCGTCACCTCTTCGGACAGCAGCGCCGATCTGGTGTCCGCCTACAGCGCGGAAGAGCCGGAAGAGCTGGAAGAGCCGGTGCAGACCGAGCCGGAGACCATCTGGGTGCCCCATGAGCACACCGATGCCTGCTACGAGGAGCACCGGGTGCTGACCTGCTATCAGGAAGAGCACGAGCACACCGACGACTGCTTTGACGAGTACGGTGCGCTCATCTGCGGCGAGTTCGAGCATATCCACGACGACAGCTGCTACACCACCGAGTATGAGCTGGTGTGCGGCCTGGACGAGGGCGAACTGGTGGAGGAACCCAACCCCGCCTATCAGGAAATGCCTGCCATCCGCCCCGTGGTGGACTTGCCCCCTGAGCCGGCCGAGACCACCCCGGACGAGCCGGTGCTGCATCACCACACCGACGCCTGCTACACCGAGGAGCTGGTGTGCACCATCCCGGAGCACCACCACACCGTGGAGTGCCTGGCCGATACCCAGGCCGACGTGGAGACTGCCGAGGAATGGCAGGCCGCGGCCAACGTGGCCCTGAACGGCAACTGGGCCGAGGACCTGCTCACCGTGGCAAAGTCCCAGCTGGACTACCAGCAGAGCGACAAGAACTTCAAGCTGGATGTGGAGGACCAGCAGGTGCTGCGCGGCTACTCCCGCTATGGTGCCTGGTACGGCAACCCCTACGGCGCCTGGGACGTGATGTTCCTGTCCTACTGCCTGCACTTTGCGGGTGTGCCCCAGACGGTGGTGCCCCAGCGTGCGGGCGTGATGGCCCTGCACAGTGACCTGCGCGGCTCCCAGTGGCTCACCGACGCCGACGGCTCCGCCGCAAGGCCCGGCGATATCGTCATCTACAACACCCTCACCACCGAGCAGGTGGCCGTGGACGAGAGCTCCTATGGCATCGCCCTGCTGGACCTGGACGAGGACCCCGACACCGCCGCCCAGCTCACGGCTTCCGAGCCGCAGGTGGACACCCGCACCGTGACCACCGAGACGGTGGGCGTCGTGTCCGCCGTGGACCCCGACGTCGGGACCCTGACCGTGATCTCCGGCAACGTGGACGGCAAGGTAGCCGAGGTGCCCGCTGCCATGTCCGACGTGACCAGTGTCATCTCGGTGACCGGTGCCTATGCCGCCGAGACCACCGCTGTGGCCCCGGAGGACCCGGCAGGCTCCCAGGAGGAGCTGGACGGCAGCTATGCGCTGCTGGAAGATGAGGATGGCTTTGGGGCCACCGTGGAATGGGTCGGCGAGGCCCGGCAGCAGGACCCCGATGCCCCGGCCCTGCTGGCAGAAACTGCCGATACGGAGGTGATGCTGGACCCCACCTGGATCACTAAGATAGCGTTCGAGCAGAAGGTCAATGGCTCCTGGGAGACCCTGATGGGGAATGAAGTGGAAAGCGGTACCAACGTGCAGGTCACCATGACCTACAAGCTGCCTGCGGGCACCTTGACGCCGGACCGGCGGACCCTGTGCTACCAGCTGCCGGATGCCATGAAGCCCAAGCAGCCCACCTCCGGCAATATCAAGGACGAGACCGACAACAACAAGGTCATTGGCACCTATACCATCGACACCAACGGCCTGGCAAAGCTGACCTTTGACAAAAGTGAGAAGTTCACCGGTTTGGATGCCAACGGCAACCGGGAGTTTACCGGAACCTTCCAGTTCTCCCGGAAAGTATGGGCAGATGATTTTGCAAATGACAAAAACATTACCTTTAAAGATGGCTTTACTCTGACCATCAAGCGGAAAACAGCGGATATAAAGATCAGTAAAGGGTACACTTCCTATTGGAGTGCCTTTGAGAATCATCCGGAAAGTGGCACCTTCATAAACCATTATAAGGTGACGGTGGAGACCACCAACGGCACCAAAGACCCGGTGACCCTTACGGATACCCTGAACACGAATCAGAGCGGAATCAGTGCTGGTGATTACCTGAAGGGCGGCCAATACCTGGTAAACACCTTTAAACTCTGCAAAGTGGATGCCTCGGGCAAAGAAACGGAGATCCCCTTCCCTGAGTATAAACTGGGAACCGACAGCAACGGCAACCCCCAGGTGGTCCTTGATCCGCTGCCGGCGTTGGAGATCGAAGAAAAGTACATCTGGTACTATGACGTTCAGCGGAACTATGCGGACTTTGACGAAATGCCCGACGGTGTCGGTATGATCTTCAATACGGCAACAGCGAAGGCAGGGGACAGGGAGGAAAAGAAGGCTGAAGCATACTACACATGTAAAACCCCTCGCATTGAGAAGAACGGCCAGTACGACCCCAAAACAGGCCGCATCCAGTGGACGATCACTGTAAAGATACCGCATTCTTTTCTGGGGACCAAGCTGGGGTCCTATATGCTGCAGGGCTGCAAGATCACGGATAGCCTGCCGGACGGTGTGAAGATCGTAGGAGATGTAAAAGTAGGCAACACCACGATATCGGCAGAGAAATTCCAGCAAAATGGCTATACCATCCCGGCGGATTTCACGGGGACGGAGCTGACAATCACCTTTGAGACCACCACCCCCCTGGGCGGCGGCTCGGTGACCAACACAGCACAGATCGAGACCAAGAGCAAACACACCTTTGAGGCCTCGGCTACCGTGAACATCGGGCAGGGGGATTGGACCCTGAGCAAGCAGCTGTCCAGCAGCAGCAAGGGCCTGGCAAAATGGGATATCTCTGCCGCCAATGCAGCTGGCGAAAGCAGCTTTACCCTGGTGGAGACCCTCAAGGACGCTGTGAACGAAAGCGGCCAGACCCAGCTGGACACCCACTACGCCTACGCCGCAGAGCTGGAGAAGGCTTTGGAAAACGGCCTGACCCTGACCCTCCACGACGGCGGCACCATGACCTATGCCCAGGCTAAGGCCGCCGGGGTCATTGCCGTCACCTACTACAGCGGTGCCGACGGCACCGGCGGCACGGTGACTGCCAACGACCCCTCCACCTGGGTGCGGAGCTTTACCATCCAGATAGACAAGGCAGATGGCAACCCGGTGCGGCGTGTGGAGGTAAAGGACCTCCCTACCCACGAGGATCAGAGCAATGTGCCCACCGGAGAGAAATGGACTTACAAAAACAGCGTCAGCGTGCAAGGCAGCTCTCAGAGTGCTACGGCAGAGGACACCTACCACAGCTACAAGAGCTTTGAAAAACGGGTGTCGGCGAACAGCAATCAGGACGAATCTGGTTACCAAAGCGGAGACCAGACCTACCAGTACAGTAAACTCGACGGCAAAAACCTCCACTATCAGCTGGTGGTGCAGACCGCTGCCGAGGATGATGCCGACATCGTCATCACCGATACCCTGCCGGAAAACACCGAGTTCAAGACCGACTGGGTAACGATCGGCATGGACGAAGGGGCCCCGGATAAGGCTGACAAGTTGGAAGGGGCCAATGCCACTGTAGCCTACGAGGAAGCCACCCGGAAGCTGACCATTACCATCCGCGACTACAACCTGAGCAAGAACAAACAACACAAGTTCCGCATTCTGTACAAGGTGAGCGTGGACGACGATCCCCGCTGGAAGAACCCCTCGGTGGGCGAGGTGATCTACACCAACACGGCCCAGTGGGGCGAGCTGACCGAGACCCTCCACACCACGGTGGAAAAGACTGTGGACCCCCTGAAAAAGACCGGAAAGCTGGTGGAGGTGGATGGCAAAACCGACCGCATCGAGTACCAGGTGGTGGTGAACCCGGCCCGGAAGGACCTGTCGGTGGAAGCCAACAAGGCCCCGACCATTGAGCTGTGGGACGACGTAAAGGCTCAGAACGGTGCCATTGTCCGGGGAGACCCGGAGTCTGTAAAGCTGTATTACTTCCAGTATGACGAAACCACCAACACCGTGACCCGAGGGAAAGAAGTGCCTCGCAACCTGTACCAGGTGCTGCCGGCAGATGGCGAGGGCTGGCTCCACATGGTGATCCCCAACCAGGCCGCCATGATCCTGGTGTACCAATGTGATGTAAAGCAGGGCAGTGCTGCTGCGGATTACAACGTGGACAACACCGTCAAGCTGGGCAATGGGGCCTCCACCAATTCGGATTCCATCAAGTTTACCTATGCATCTGCCGCCACAGCCTCCACCGGACAGTTCCTGCTCCACAAGGTGGACGATTACTCCGGCGTGGCATTGCAGGGAGCAGAGTTTACCATCTGGCAGTATGATCTGCAAACCAAGGACTGGAAGCTCTGGAGCGGCGGCGCAAACGGCACCGTCACCACCAACGAAAAAGGCCAGGTGAGCCTGACGGTGCTGGAAAACGGCAGCGAACAGACCCTGAAGCCGGATCTGCTGTATAAGATCGTGGAGACCAAAGCACCCCAGAACTACCAGAAGGACGAGACCCCCCACTATGTGCTGTTCCACAAGAGCAACGAGACCCCCCAGACGGCTTTTGATACCGCTACAGGTGGAGGAACTGCCATGGATGGTGGAAAGACCATCCAGTTTGATGATGTCCAGGTGGGCAGTGCCGCCCAGACCACCACGGCCCAGTATACCAACCGCTACAGCAACCTGACCGTCAGCAAGCTCTGGCTGGATGCCGACACCCGCCAGCCGGTGGAACCGGCGGTGAACAGCATCCACATCAAGGTCTGGCAGTACACCGACAATGCCGAGGACAGAACGTTGTTTGCCGAAGCCGACCTGACCGCAGGTAACAACTGGACCTGGTCCGAGTCGGGGGACGAGCTGCCCCTGAAGGACAAGAACGGCAATGCGTACCACTACCTGGTGGAGGAAACGACCACCGGAAACTGGAACGTGTACATCTCCAACAACGGCGTGCAGACCGGCAATATCACGGTGCAGAACTACGTCTACACCGGCTACGAGCTGCCGTCCACCGGCGGCATGGGTACGGCACCCTTCGGGGTGCTGGGCGGCGCACTGGCCGCTGCAGCAGCCCTGCTGCTGGTCCGCAAACGGAAACAGAACAAGGAGGAGTGAGCAGCCATGAAACAAAACAAAAACAACCGGTTTGCCGCTCTTCTGCTGGCGCTGTGCATGGCCGTGTGCTGTGCACTGCCCGCGCTGGCAGCCCCCGCGGCCAGCGCCAACATCGACCTGAGCCGCACCGGCAGCATGGACGTGACCCTGTACGACCACCAGAACGACGTCCCCCTGCGGGGCGGCGCACTCACCGTGTACAAGGTGGCGGACGTGGCCCGCACCAACGGCGACCTGCACTTTGTGTACACCGCCGACTTTACGGGCTGCGGCATCGCGCTGGGCGACCTGACGGACAGCACGCTGGCTTCCAGGCTGGAAGCCAAGCTGCCCGCCCGCGCCGCCGGCACCACCCATAAGATCAGCGAGCAGGGCATCGTCTCCTTTGACGCGCTGCCGCTGGGCCTGTACCTCGTGGTGCAGACCGAGAACTCCAAGGGCTACGAGGCCATCAATTCCTTTCTGGTGTCGCTGCCCATGGCGGACGAAAGCGGCTGGCGCTACACCGTGGACGCCACCCCCAAGGTGGGCGCGCCCACGCAGGAGGTGACCCCACCCGAACCGGAAACTCCCAGCACGCCTTCGGAACCGGACAAACCGTCCAAGCCGGAGAAGCCTTCGGAGCCGGACAAGCCCACCCAGCCCGAAACCCCGGATGAGCCGGACAACCCGGACATGCCGGTGGACCCCAACGACCCCAACCGCCCGGTGTCGCCCGGTACGCCGGATAACCCGGTGAACCCCGGCAACCCGGACAACCCCGTGGCTCCCGGCAACCCGGACAACCCCGTGGCGCCGGGCCGCCCGGACGGCAATGCACTGCCCCAGAGCGGCCAGCTGAACTGGCCCATCCCGTTCATGGCCTGCAGCGGCGTGCTGCTGTTTGCCGTCGGCTGGGTGCTGGACCGGAAGGAGACGCTGGCATGAACACAAAGCAGAAGATCGGCCGCGCCTGCATGATCGTGGGCATCCTGCTCATTCTGGGCGCGCTGGCCCTGCTGGGCTATAACCAGTGGGACGCCAACCGCGCCGACAAGGCTTCGCAGGATGCCCTGGGCAAGCTGGAAGAGACCCTGACCGAGACCATGGAGGACAAGACGAAGGACGAAGAGCCGGTGGTCCAGCCGGAGCTGGACCCGGAGCAGGAGATGACCGTCACCGACATCGACGGCTGGGGCTACATCGGCTACCTGTCCATCCCGTCCATCGGGCTGGAACTGCCCGTGATGAGCGAGTGGAGCTATGCGGGCCTCAAGGTGGCCCCGGGCCGCTACTCCGGCTCCACCTACGCCGACAACATGGTGGTCTGCGCCCACAACTACGCCAAGCATTTCAGCCCCATCAAGTGGCTGGCCCTGGGCAGCGAGGTGTACTTTACCGACATGGACGGCCAGCGCTGGAGCTATGAGGTGTCCAACGTGGAGACCATCCAGCCCACGGATATCGAAAAAATGATCACGGCCAGCGACGAGGACGCCTGGGACCTGACCCTGTTCACCTGCACCACCGGCGGCCGCGCCCGCTGCGCCGTGCGCTGCACCCGCACCGGTTACCCGGTCTTGGAGACCAGCGCGGCAGGGCGGATCACGGAGTAAGCAGGACGATTTGGAATTGCCTCCGCTTTGCTCTGGCAATATCAGCGGAAAAATATTTTTAAAGATATGCAATCCCGGAAAATCTGCGGATTTTCCGGGATTGTTTTTTCACGGATGGGCGTTAAGGAAAGTGGCCTGTTCTCTGGAAGGCAAACGATTTAGAATGCCCTCCGCTTTGCTCTGGGCATAAATAGCAGAAGAATTATTTTAGATTTTGCAAATCCGGCAGGGCTGCGGCCCCGCCGGATTTGCTTTTTCACGGGAGAGGGCGTTACGGGAAGTGGCATCGGCTGCTGTTGGCCTGCGGCCAAAGCGCAGAAGGAGAACTCGCGTTTTGCGGAAAGGAATCCCGTAACGTCCCTCCCGGTGCGATGTCATTCCGGTATCAGATGCCACTCCCCGCCATGACCCCTCTGATGAAAAGGCAACTCCGGAAAATCCGCAGATTTTCCGGAGTTGCAATAAAAAATAATATTTCCTCTAATTATGGCGCAGCGCACGCGGAGCCATTTTAAATCGTCCTGTTCCGGTTTCCCGCAAGCGTACAGGGAACTGTCGCGCCAGCGTCCACAAAAAAAGCACCCGCCATGCGGATGCACAGCGGGTGCCTTGAAGGGCTCTGCGGGGGTGCTCAGTGGGTGGTGCCCATGTCCACAGCCAGGTCGGCGTCGTTCTTCACAACGGCCTCCACGGCCTTCTCCAGGCCGCGGGCGATCTGGTGCAGGTCCATGCTGGGGGTACCCAGGGGCTTGTTGACCACCTGCTCCATGGCGTAAGGCACATGGATGAAGCCGCCCCGGATGTTGGGGTACTTCTTGTCGATGAGGTACAGCAGGGTGTACATCAGGTAGTTGCACACATAGGAGCCTGCAGTGTAGGACAGGGCGGAGGGGATGCCTGCATCCTTGATGCTCTGCACCATGGCCTTCACGGGCAGGGAAGTAAAGTAGGCGGTCTCGCCGTCCTCCTGGATGGTCACGTCGATGGGCTGATAACCGGCGTTGTCGGCGATGCGGCCGTCCATCAGGTTGATGGCCACCTTTTCCGGGGTGATGGCGGAGCGGCCGCCGGCCTGACCGATGCAGATGACCACATCGGGCTGGTTTGCCTGAATGGCAGCTTCCAGCACCTCACCGGCACGGATGAACTCGGTGGGCACTTCCTGCTTGACGATCTCGGCACCGGCGATGGTGTCGGGCAACAGCTTCACCGCCTCAAAAGCGGGGTTGACGGTCTCGCCGCCAAAGGGGTCGAAACCAGTGAGCAGAATTTTCATAGTAAAAAGCCTCGATTCTCAGATATAAATGGACGGCTCCAGAACGGTGAGCTGTCCGTGATCCATGATCATGCGGTTGTCCACATAGATGCAGGGAGCGTGGGTGACCAGATCGTAATGGCCGGAAGCATCCTGCACACCGCCCAGCGCAATGTTGCGCCCGAACCCGATATGGAAGGTGCCATAGGTGGATTCGTCCTCGATGTAGCAGTTGCCTGCACAGCGGGAGTGGGTGTTGAGCCCGATGCCGAACTCCGCCGCCACCACCATGTTCTCCGGGTCGTGGAAGCGGGCCAGAAACTGCTTGAGCCGCCTGCCGCTGGCATTGTCCTCGATCTCCACGATGCGGCCGCCGCGCAGCTCCACCCGCACGGGGCTGTCCACGATGCCGATATAGCCCATGGAGCCGTCCAGGATCAGGGTGCCGTTGGTGTCGCTCTCCACCGGTGCCACATACACTTCCACGCTGGCAGAGGAAAGGCCCTTGCCGTCGTGGCAGCAGCCGTTGAAGAAGCCGGGCACACGCCCCTCGATGTTGAAATCCAGGTTCGTGCCAAGCTCCGTGGTCACATGGATGTGTCTGGCGTTCTGGTAGCAGGCCATGATGATGCTGGCCATGATCCTGCTTTTGGGCAGGCTCATGTTCAGGAAGTCGTAGCTCAGCAGGGACTGCCCGTTGCTGGTGCTCAGCGGCAGCGACAAAAACCGGTTGCGGCGGGCAATGACCCGCTTGACGGCCCGTGTGGTGATGAGGGAATACTCGGCAGCACCGATCACGGCGTTGTAGGGGTCAAAGGCGTCCTCGCGGTCATCGAAATACTGGCCCACCTGCTCGTGCAGGTCGTCCAGCATCAACACATCCGCCACGCTGCCCACCGCCTGTGCGGCTTGCTGCATGGCCGCCACCTCGACAGTATACTTCTGGCTGGATACGATCAATAAGCGTTCGCCTGCACGGAGCCGGACCCAGTCGCGAATAATGATATCGGCTCCGTGCTGAATTGCTTGTTCCATTGAATCACTCGATCTAACAAAAAAATCACTTCAGGAGGATCATCATCACGATCTGGACCACCATCATGATGATGGCGACAGGAACCTGATTCTTGATGACGCCCATGGGCTTCTTCATATCCAGCAGTGCCACGGGCACGGTGTTGAAGTTTGCAGCCATGGGGGTGCACAGGGTGCCGCAGAAGCCGCAGGTCAAAGCCAGCATGCCGATGACCACCGGGTTTGCGCCGTGGGCCAGCACGAACGGGTAGCCGATGCCCACGGTCATCACGGTGATGGCGGCGTAGGCGTTGCCCATGATCATGGTGAACAGCATCATGCCGATGGCGTACACCACGATACCGGCGTTCACGTTGCCCTCGGGGATGATGTGGCTGACCAGGTCAGAGATCACATCGCCGACACCGGCAGCGGTGAAGACGGAGCCAAGGCAGGCCAGCAGCATGGGCAGCATGGACAGGGGGCCCACGGTGGACAGCATGCGCTCGGAATCGTTCAGGAAGGTGGAGGGCTTGTTGTCGCGGTTCATGATCATCAGCAGGATGATGGCCACGAGAACGCCCAGAGCCACGCCGTTCAGGGCGGACAGGCCGATGCCCATGCCGGTGATGGCGCAGATGACGGCCAGCATGCCGATGCTCAGGGTGGGGACAAAGATCTTCATGCCGATCTTCTCATAGGTAGCCTCGGTCTCGGCCTTGGTGGCAGCAGAGACAGCGCCCTTCTTGACCTTCTTGAGGATGGCGGGGATGCACATCACCACCACCAGGATGCCGCTCACCAGAGAGGGCAGCCAGCGGCCCAGGGCAAGCACGACGCCCAGCACGGCCCAGAAGATAAAGGTGCCCACGGGTTCCGGGTTCTCCTTATCCTTCAGGTTCTTCACACCGCAGTAGATGCACAGCAGGCCGATGATAAAGTAGATGATCTCCATCACCTTGGTGGACAGGCTGTAATCAGCACTCATAAAAAAGCTCATTCTTCTGTCCTCCCTTACTTATAGTACTTCTGGATCATCTTGCGATCCTTGATCACATAGAATACGATGGCGACCACAGTGGCAATGATGCACACGGGGATCTCGATGGCAGCCAGCTGGGCCAGCTCCACCTCGATGCCCAGGCCGGCCAAAGTGCTCTGCACCAGCAGGCCGCCGGAACCGCCCACGAACAGGACCTGACCGAAGAACCAGGTGATGTTCTCCATGCCGGAAGCCATACCCTTCAGCTCCTCGACATGCTCCTCATTGGGCTCATAGCCCTGTGCTACAATGGCACCTTCGGCCATGGGCATGATGACGGGGCGCACGAAACCGGCCACGCCGCCAAAGCCCACGTTGAAGGCTGCAAAGACCGAGCGCATCACGCCGTAGATGCCGATGACCAGACCGGAGGTGGCACCCTTGAACTTGCCGATCAGGGCAGCGGCTGCTTCACGCAGGCCGTTGCGCTCCAGCGTGCCGGTGACCAGCATCACGATGATGAAGATGGCCATGCTGCGGTTTGCCACAAAGGTGCTGCCCAGCGTTTCCAGCAGGGTGACCGGGCCCAGACCGCCAACCAGTGCAGTCACAACGGCTGCCACCAGAATGACCAGAATGGAGTCCAGCTTCAGTGCAAAGCCAGCGATGACGATGACAATGCCAAGTAGTTTCAGTAGTTCCATAATTGCCTTCCTTTATACTTATATTTTCCCGGCATCGTACCGCGCCCCGGCAGCCTGTGGGTCAGAGGGCCGCAGGGGAAAAGCCGTGTGCCGAAAAGACGAGAAGGGGAAAAGAGCCTGCTCAGAGGCGGACGAAAGCCGCCAGCAGAGCCGAGAATGCGGCCGCCGTGATCCACAGCGGGACAAGGCGGCGGCGCAGGTGGGCGGCGATGTCGCACTGCTCCAGCACACCGGAGGCCTTGAGGGGCACCACGGTGGTGGAAGCGGGCACGGCGGCCTCGCTGCCATAGGGATTTGAAGAGGTGAACTCGCCGGTGCCGTCCTTGGCCGGGCAGGCGTACACGCCGTACCAGGAAGCCAGGATGCCGCCCTTCCCGGCGGCGGCCTTCTGCACCCGTACCCGCTGCACGGTCAGTGCCTCGGCCCTGCGCTCCTCCACCATCAGGTTGACGCGCATCATGTTCACAAGGTTCAGCACCGAGGACACGGCGATGAGCAGATCAAAGACCAGTACCAGAATGAGCAGCGGGTGCATGGGCAGTTCCCTCCAAAAGCGGTGCCGCAGCCCGCAGGCGGTGCAGCACCTTATAAAGTTAAGTTCATTATATCATAAAACCATCACAAAAGTAAATGAATCGCCCCAGATTTGCGTTTGCGAAGTGCAGCGGAGCAATGAAAGCCCCAGTGGGGCTTTTAAGCGACAGAGCGGTCTTGCGCCAGCAAGATGGAGGGGCCTTGCCCCGACAAGCTCCGGACGATGAGCGCAAAAAATCCCCCGTTTCCCGAAAGAAACAGGGGAAGTGTGCCGGTTAGTTTAAAAGAAGAGCAAACAGAACGATCTCGGCCGCACAGCGCTTTATCGTAAGGCTAAAAAAGCGCAGATGTAACAGCATATCTGTGATATGCAAACCAACGCGGTTGCTGTTGCATTAAAAAAGTTGGTTTGCTATAAATTTTCAGAGGCTCCCACGGCATTTTCTCCAATTCCGGTGTTGGCATTTTGGTTATAGCTACGAACTTATTTGTTGTAAGTACTATTTGTAGAACAATATATTGACAGATATGATCAGCTCTGCTACGTTAAGTACAGGGTGACCACCATTTTTATTCTATTCAAAAAAGGAGGCTTGACCATGAAACGACTTCGCTTAGGCATACAACTGGCTATATGCCTGCTTGTTTCTCTGATGTTGCTTCTGTGCGGCTGCAGTCGGACAGAAACCAGAGAGATTCCGGCCAGTTCTGCACCGGAAACCGTCCAGGCAACACCGGAATCCGTAAAAAAGAACACCTCCCTTACCCCGCAGGAAGAATTGGAAAAGCTTTCTTTGACACCGCAGACCACACAGTGCCCTATTTGCGGAGGAACCGATCTGAAGGTAACACTTGCAAGTTCTGAAGTGCAAAAAGGGAGCATGCGTGCACAGAAGTGTATCCACTATCTCTATGGGGAAGATTATGTCAGCCCGCTGAACCTTCGTGTATGTGACGTTTGCTTATCGTGCACTTATCCCGAAGACCCCTGGCACGGAGATTGCTATGATGTCCCGCTTGGTTCCAGCACCGTCTGTCATGGCTATCAGTGAGATTCCCGTTTTAAACTGTGATCATTTGACAAAACAGAGCAAATATGCCATCACAAAAAGGCAGAACTTCGCAGGAGGTTCTGCTTTTTTTATCGCAAGGCTAGAAATTAGCGTAACCGTAACAGCATATCTGCGATATGCAAACCAACGTTGTTGCAGTCGCATTAAAAAGTTGGTTTGCTATAGTTGGAACAAAACCTTCGCCTTGTTATTGCAGCCCTCCGGAATGGCACAAAAAAATCCCCCGTTTCCCGGAGGAAACAGGGGAGGGGACTGCCTTGCGGCAGCAATTACTTGTTCTGGATGTACTCGTGGATGGCCTTGGCGGCTGCCTTGCCGGCACCCATGGCCTTGATGACGGTAGCGGCACCGGTCACGGCATCGCCGCCGGCGTACACGCCGTCACGGCTGGTCTTGCCGTCGTCGCCGTCGGTGACGATGCAGCCGTGCTTGTTGGTCTCCAGACCCGGGGTGGTGGAGCGGATCAGCGGGTTGGGGCTGGTGCCCAGGCTCATGATCACGGTGTCCACGTCCAGCTCAAACTCGCTGCCCTTCTTCTCGATGGGGCGGCGGCGGCCGGAAGCATCGGGCTCGCCCAGCTCCATCTCCACGCAGGTGATGGACTTGACGAAGCCTTCGTCGTTGGCGTGGATCTCCACGGGGTTGCACAGGGTCTTGAAGATGATGCCCTCTTCCTCGGCGTGCTCCACCTCTT
>ERZ833608.459-NODE-459-length-34561-cov-8.301861_pt1 | contig 34561 bp, 24 predicted proteins | sample MGYA00519694_ERZ833608 | MGnify/ENA primary metagenome ERZ833608 (study PRJEB31850, sample SAMEA3708742) | human gut metagenome | biome: human gut; feature: human-associated habitat; material: faeces | place: China | collected 2014 ... | reverse complement strand
ACGCGATGCGTCGTCTTCAAAATGGGCGGCGAACGATCGGCCGGTCTGCATGATGTAGTTCTGAATCGTAGAATGAGCTTTTATTTTTTATTATACCTTAATTATTTGCGGCATAACACATTACTCAACGACGGGAAATGATCCTCACCGATATATGTTTCATCTTGAGAATTCGTGCCGCATTCCTCCCCCACCTAAAGGAAGGGGACTCCTGCGGCAATCCTGTTGAGGAGGTGCCCGCGGGCGGGCGGCGGAGCCGCCGAAGCGCTCCCGAGAGCGCCTGCAGTGACGCCCGGGCAAAACGCGTCCGATCATCATAGAGAGAAATAGGCAGTTCTGCACGCATCCTCCGTGCGCCGGCCCCTCGCGATCGATGGAACCTCTTCATGGGTTGTCATGCACGGAGTTCATGGATCCCAAGACGAGCGGAGCGGCGGCGCCGCGGCAAGTCCCTTGGGCGCGCGGAACTCCGGGCGGCATGGATGAATAGGCAACATTCATAAAAAGCTATCAAAAGCTTGACAACGATAGAATTTAATGTAGAATGAAGCTATCGAAAGACGAGACGCAAAAGAAATTAGCTATCGCTCTCTCAGCGAAGTCCGGGAATCTTCCCCCGAGCGTCTCCATCCATCCATCCGCCGATCAAAGGAAGCCGCCATGACTGATGCCGCAAAGCTCAACGCCTACGTCGCCTCGCTCCTCGTCTGGAACGTGAAGCTCCACAACCTCCACTGGAACGTCGAAGGGCGTCTCTTCAAGGCCGTGCACGACTACACCGAGTCGCTCTACGACGAGGTCTTCGCCGCGTACGATGAAACGGCCGAACTCCTCAAGATGCGCGGCGACATGCCCGTCGCCTCCCTCAAGGACTCGCTCGCACTCTCCGTGATCGAGGAGGCGCCCTCGGAGCGGATCAGTTGCTGCGCTGCGGTGGCCGCGGTCGAGGCCGACATCACGAAGATGGCGGCGCTCGCCCGGGAGATCCGCAGCGAAGCGGCCGAAGCCGACGACTTTCAGGTTCAGGGCGTCTTTGAGGGGTATCTCGCGCGCTTTGCGAAGGAGCTCTGGTTCCTCCGCGCCATGCGCTCGGAGGCCGAGGCCGCCGCCTGCGCACCGCAGGAGAAGGCTCCCGCGAAGCGCTGCTGCCGCACGAAGAAGGCCTGAGCCGCCCCATCCGGATGTCCGCCCTGAAGCGGACGTCATAAGAAGCACGCCGCAGGGACGGGTTCCTCCGTCCGTCTGCGGCGTGCGCTTTATTGGGGGCGGCGGGCCGTACCGCTCGGGATCAGGTTGGGTCCGGTGGGTCAGGCCGAGGCGGCCCTCCCACAGGCCTCCCAGGTGCGGCAGGCGAACTGCCTGCGGGTTCCGTCGGCGCTTCTCAGCACCGCGTCCATGAGTGGCGTCTCCCAATGCGCGTCGGGGAGCTCCCGGCCCGTGAGCGAAAAGGCCGCCTGCGCGCGGAAGAGGGGCCTTAGGGACGAGGCTTCAAAGAGCCGCCAAGCCTTGAGGATCCGCGGCGCGGCATGTTCGATGCACTCGACCGAGGGCACGGCGTCGGACTTCCGGACGTTCACCTCGGCGTCCGCGGGCATCAAGTTCCAGAGGTCGTTCGTGTGCGTGCGCGCCCAAGGGATCATGTGGTCCACGGCGAGCGTGGCTACGGTGAGGGATTGTCCAGACCACACGCAGCGCAGATTCGGGAGCTTCGCCAGGTAGAGGCTTCTCGCCGCGGCGACGTCGCGGGCGTCCGCGGCCGGCAGCATCCGCTCGAGGATCTCGCCCGTCGTGAGCGCGTTGGCGGTGAAGGCCGCGGACTGCGCCGCCCAGCGGAGCAGCACCGCGTCGGCGAGCCAGGGCGCGCACCCCGTGAGGCTGCGCCAGAGTTCGGAGGGAAGCAGCAGTTCGCCGCAGGCGCGCTCGAGGAGCGCCGGCGTGAAGGGATCGGGCGTGGCGAGCGCCTCCGCCCAACGGCGCCGCCCCCACGTGTTGAAGAGCCGGTGCCCGGTCAGTTCCGGAGCGCTCGCGCCCAGGGATCCGCCCGAATAGCGCACGGGCCCCTTGACGAGCGTCTCCATCATCTTCTTGGCCAACGCCGCGAAGGCGCGCCGGCGCTCGGGCGCCCGGCCGTCGAGCGCCCCGCGCATGAAGTCCTCCCGGCACGAGACCCAGTCGCCCTGGTAGAGCGTCATCAGGTCGAGGAGCTCCGCCTCAAACGCGAGCTTCCTGCCCGCTCCGATCTGCGGCGGGAGCGCCGCGTCGGGATCGTCGAACCGGCGCCCATAGATCTGCCAGTAGTACGCGATCACCCGCTCGACCACGAGGCCGAGGGGAAGGGCCGCCTGATGGGGAAGCGCGACGGGCGGAGCGCCTGCGGGTGCGAGGCTTTTCTCGAGCTCGGCCATCTCCGCGCGGGTGAGGTGCCGCACGCGCCCGGCGTTGGCGCAGTTGACGTCGGCGAGGGCGCGCAGGAGCGCGAACTTGTAGGTCGTGGTCTTGGCGTCGGTTTCTAGGAGCCCCTGAATGTTCATCCGCGCGCGCTCGTCGCCCGAGCGCCGGATGAAGACGAAGGTGACCCATTCGGACTCACTTCCCGGGGGGCCGCCCGGAGCGGCGCGGCGCTCGGCCTCGATGAAGCCGAAGCGCTCGAAGAGCGCCGCGTAGTGCTCCGCGGGAAGGTTGGAGTAGAGCCGCGCGTCCGTCTGCGGATGGTCGAGCGGGACGGAGACCACGAAGACGCACTGCTCGGCCGCGGCGAGCACGAGCCCGCGCACGACGAGGTAGAGCTCGTCGGGCGAAAAGTGCTCCAACACGCCGCAGGCGAGGATGAGGTCGAAGTCGAGCGGCCGGCCGAGCCTTTCACTGAGCGACGCCTCGTCAGCCGCCTGGACCGGAAGCACGAGCCCGCGGAATTCGAGGCGCGCCCGGACCTCTGCGGGGAGGCCTGCGGCCGTACGGCGGGCCTCTTCGAGCATCGCCTCGGAGGCGTCGGTCGCGAGCACGTCGGCGCCGCGCTCCGCGAGCCGCCGCGCCTCACGTCCGGTGCCGCAGCCGACTTCGAGGACGCGGGCGCCCTTGGGCGTCCACCGCTCGAGGAGCGCCGTCACCGTCTCGGGACGCAGCGCCTCGTAGCGCGCGGCAAGCTCCTGCGCATGGGCGTCGTAGAAGGCGACCGTCCGGGTCGGATCGGTCGGGTGGTCGGTCATGATCGGCGTCTCCTGTAGTGGGTATTAGATTCATCCTATTCTCCATCGGAGAAGAGGATCCATGCGGGTTAACCTTTGTTTTCTGGTTGATGAAGCGCCTATCAGCTGCATTGAAGACGGGTTATTCCTTAGGAAAAAAGCTGAAGCGACCGCTATCTGCCGAAAGACGTAGATAGAATGATCGAGCCCCTTAGGCCCCGTCCGAATTGCCGGCACCCCCGATGCCTTCCGGCTGCGCGTCCGCGGCATGTCCGCCCCGCACCCGCCGCCCGTGCGCTCGTCGCTCGTGCTCGGTCTCAGAAAGCGGGCCTCAACAAGCAGCGCCGTACGGCCCGCGTCCCTCGTTATTCATCTTATGAATGGCGAGGGTCCGCGTCCGGTCTGCGCACACATCCCAAGCGAGACCACCATGGAAGAAGCATTTCTCTACGGCTTCTGGAAGGGCCGGCGCATCGAGCGTCGGCGCCCGCCCGAAGACGCGCTGCCCGAGGACTTTCCGTTCGAGGAGCTTCAGGAGTTCAACCGCGGGAACCCCGTCACGAGCGTTCTCGGTCCGCAGGGATTTCTGATGCTGCGCGGGGCGCCGAAGCTTCCCGAGGTGCTGCTCGCCTACTACGACGAAGCGCGCCGCATGTCCTGCGGGCGCTGCACGCCCTGCCGCATCGGCACGATCGTGATCTGCGAGGCGCTCACCGAGGCCGTTGAGGGGCGCGGTGCGGACGTGGACTGGGAGGCCGTGCGCATGGCCGCGCGGCAGATGCAGACGACGTCCCTCTGCGGCATCGGCTTCTCCACGCCCGAGCCCATGATCGGCGCGATCGACGGCTTTCTGGAGGAATTGAAAACCACCGAGCCCGTGGCGGCCCCGGGCGCGCTCGCCCGCGCGCGGCTCTACGTTTCGACCGCTACGGCGCCCTGCATCGAGGCGTGTCCGGCGAACATCAACATCCCGCGCTACATCGACTACATCCGCGACGGGCGTCCCGAGATCGCCGAGGGCGTGCTCATGCAGCACTACCCGCTCGTAGGCACCTGCGGGCGCGTGTGCGTGCGGCCCTGCGAGAAGGCCTGTGCGCGCCGGATGGTGGACCAGGCCCTCGCAATCAAGGACTTGAAGCGCTTCGCCGCGGACAACGCGGGCGCGGCCGTCTCGCACCTCTTCTCGCCCTGCGCGCCCGAGGCGGGCGTGGATCCCGAGGAGCGGATCGCGGTTGTAGGCGCCGGTCCCGCGGGCATCACCTGCGCCTACCATCTGCTGCAGATGGGCCGCCGGGTGGACGTCTTTGAGATGGAGAACGAAGCGGGCGGCATGGCGCGCTGGGGCATCCCCGCCTACCGCCTGCCGCGCGAGGAGCTGCGCGGCGAAACGGACGTCGTGAAGGCCCTGGGCGGGCGCTTCCTCTTCGGTCGAAAGCTCGGCCGCGACTTCTCGGTGAACGACCTTCTGACGAAGATGGGCTATTCGGCCGTCTTCCTCGGGATCGGCTGCGCGCTCGGGCAGTACCTCAACCTCCCCGACGAAGACCAGTCGGCCGAAGGCTACCTCAAGGGCCTCGACTTCCTGCTGGAGGTCGAGAAGAGCCAGAAGAACCCGGGCGGTCCCGCGCCGCTCGAAGGCGACGTGGTCGTGGTCGGTTGCGGCAACGTCGCGATGGACTGCTGCCGCACCGCGCGGCGCCTTCTGAAGAAGGGCCGCGTGATCGTCTCCTACCGCCGCGTCGAGGCTTCGGCCCCCGCGGACCCCGAGGAGATCAAGGGCGCGCGCGCCGAAGGCGTGGAGTTTGAATTCCTCTCCGCTCCGAAGCGCATCCTCGTCGAGGACGGCCGCGTGGTCGGGATTGAGCTCACCCGCATGCGGCAGACCGAGCCCGACGCCTCCGGGCGCAGCGGCGTGAAGCCCATCCCGGGCTCGGAATTCGTGATTCCCTGCAGCCACGTGATCGCCTCGATCGGCCAGAAGATGGACGTTTCGGTCTTCTCTGAAGCGGACGGTATCGCGCTCTCGCGCTGGAACACCATCGACACGAAGGAGGACTACACCACCTCGCGCGAAGGCGTCTTCGCGGGCGGCGACGCCGCCGTGGGCGCGCAGACCCTCATCCTTGCGATGGCGCACGGCGAGGGCGCCGCGAAGTCGATCGACGAATACCTCAAGCGCCGCACGCCGGCCTTCTTCCCGAGAAGGCGCCTCTCGCGGATCATCAAGCGCGCCGACCTGCTCGGACGCTGTCCGCCCGCGAAGCCCTTCGTCGAATCCGAGCGCTTCGAAGTGAAGATGCTCGACGCCCGCGAACGCACCCACGCCACGCCCTGGGCGGAGGTGGAGTTCGGCATGACGAGAGAGGAGGCCTGGCACGAGTCGAAGCGCTGCATGCGCTGCTACCGGTTGATCGCGCTCACGACGCGCGAACCCGTGCCGCAGACACAGGCGACCGACGACAAGACGGCCGCGCTCTAACCCTGGAGGAACTTCGCGATGACTGATCAGAACACCATGACGGCGCCCGAAGAGACCGGGGCCGAAGCGGGCCGCGCCGAGATCGACGGCGTTTCCATTCCCATCGAAGAGAATGAAACGATTCTTCAGGCCGCGCGCCGCGCCGGGATCTTCATCCCGACGCTCTGCGAATTCGCCGCCCTCAACCACACGCCCGGCACCTGCCGCGTGTGCCTCGTGGCGGTCGCGCGTGAAGGGGGCGACCACGACGTCGTCACCTCGTGCGACACGCGCATCCTTCCGGGCATGAAGATCGAGACCCGCACGGCCGAAGTGCGCCGCCGCCGGCGCCTGCAGATGGAGCTCCTCTTCGCCGACCACGACGAGAAGTGCTCCTCGTGCGCGCGACACGGCGACTGCGAACTGCAGCGCACGGCGCTCAACGTCGGCCTCGAAGGGTCGAGCCTTTCCGGGAGGTGGCTCGCCAAGCGCCCGGTGGACGCCACGGCCCCGGCGATGCGCTTTGACGGCGGCAAGTGCATCCGCTGCCTGCGCTGCATCGAGGTCTGCCGCCGGGTGCAGGGCCCCGAAGTCGCCGCCCTCACGCTCGAGAGCGTCGGCACGGGCTCGCGCGTGGGCTTTCGCGGCGCGAAGAACTGGGGGGGCTCAGACGTCTGCATCCAGTGCGGACAGTGCGCGCTCGTCTGCCCCACGGGCGCGATCAGCGTGCGTGACGACTGCTGCACGGCGCTCGACCTGCTCGACGACCCGAAGCTCGTCACCGTCTGGCAGATTGCGCCGGCGGTGCGCGTGGCGATCGCCGAGGAGTTCGGCCTCCCGCCCGGCACGAACGTCGAGGGGCGCGTCGTCGCCGCCTTGAAGCGCCTCGGCGCGGACTACGTGATGGACACGCGCTGGTCGGCCGACGTGACGATCATGGAGGAGGGAACCGAGATGCTCGCGAACCTCGAGCGCGCGAAGGCGCAGGGGACGATGGAGCGCCCCTTCACGTACTTCACCTCCTGCTGCCCGGGCTGGGTGAACTACGTCGAGAAGGTCGCGCCCGACATGATCCCGCACCTCTCGACCACGCGCTCGCCGCAGGCGATCTTCTCGGCCGTCGCGAAGACGTGGCTCCCCAAGGTTCTCGGAATCGACGCGAAGTCGATCCGCGTGGTCTCCGTCATGCCCTGCACGGCGAAGAAGGACGAGGCGGCGAGGAAGCTCCTCGCCCGCGAAGGCGGCGCCCGGGACACCGACCTCGTGCTCACGGTGCGCGAGCTCGCGCGCCTCGTGAAGCGCTTCGGGCTCGATCTCAAGACGCTCCCCGAGATGCCCTTCGACACGCCCCTCATGACCGAAGCCTCGGGCGCGGGACAGATCTTCGCGAGCTCGGGCGGCGTGATGGAGGCGGCGCTGCGCACGATGTCCGCCCTCAAGAACCCGGGCGAAGCGCCCCGGATTGAGTTCGATGCGGTGCGCGGCCCCAAGGGCGTCAAGGAGGCCGTGGTGCACCTCGGCGACCTCGGCGACGTGCGCGTCGCGGTCGTGCACGAATGCGCGAACGTCGCGCACGTGATCGAACTGGTGCGCAGGGGCGAGGCGCCCTGGCACTTCGTCGAGGTGATGGCCTGCCCGAACGGCTGCATCGGCGGCGGCGGCACGCCCCGCGGACGCGACGTCTGGGGAACGAACCTCGCGGCGCGCCAAAAGACGGTCTACGCGATCGACCGGAAGATGCCGGTGCGCGCGGCCCACGAGAATCCGGAGGTGCAGCGTCTCTACGCCGACTTTCTCGGCGCGCCCGGGAGCCATCTCGCCCACGAGCTCCTGCACTGCACGTATGAGGCGCGCGAGCATCACCACGAGAAGAACACCGCCCGGAAGATCCTTCACCTCGTGAACCTCTCGCCCGAAGGGCGGCAGGGCTGAGGGCGCAAAAGCGCCTTGAACCCGGCCGAGGGGCCCGGCGCGGCGGATGGAAGTCCATCCCGGCTGCGCCGGGCCCTTTGCGTCCGCACGCATTTTGTTTGACTGCGCCGCAGAGCCTCGAGGAGGACGGCCTTCCGGTTGATCCGCAGCCCGCGGCACGCCGGGCGGGGGCTGCGCCGCGCGCAGATAAAAAGAGGGGGCGACGCTTTGCGCCGCCCCCTTCTAGGAGACCCCAAGACAGCGCCTCATGTTGTTGAAAGGAGGCGTTGCACCTCCGAGGCGACGATCCGCGAAGTCGACCCCTGACTTCATGTAGCGCGGATCAGCTGTCTTGCTTGAGATGAAGTATGCCATTCATGAGAATGATTCGCAATGCCTACGCGAAAGAAAACCACTCTCATTTGCGCCGACTTCATCAAACATTGATTGACGTCAAGGCGGGGTGGATGTAGCCCCGAACTCCGGCCGCTTCGGCCCCCGCCCCCTCCCTTGGACGGAAGGAAAACCCTCTAGGGTGTTTCTGCAATATCTATTGGATTGCATCATCAACATGATCATATTCCTAAAAATATGTGTGTTCTCCATACCGTTTTTGCAAGCAAAAACGCGCGTCGGCACGTAATCTTCACTGCACCGCAGCGTGAAAAGCGGCGCCCGATGAGACGGCTCTGCGGCGCACCGGGGCTCCCCAGGGATCCCGTGAAGCAGCCATCCGCAACCCAAGAGGTCAGCCATGCACTTCTGGTTCACAACCCAAACCGCACCGGGGGCGGCGCGCTAAGAACGCACCGCCTGACGCACAAAATGATGAACATCCTCGTGAAGATCAGCCAGTTCGTGAACAAAACGTTCGCCCTTTGGGTCGTCGCCGCCGGCGTCCTCGGCTTCCTTTTCCCCGAGGTGTTCAAGCTTGTAGGGCCGTACGTGCCGGTTCTCCTCGGCGTCGTGATGTTCGGCATGGGCCTCACGCTCACCACGGCGGACTTCCGTGAGATCTTCCGCCGTCCGCGCGACGTCTTCGTCGGGATCATCGCTCAGTTCACGATCATGCCGCTCTCGGCCTGGGCGCTCTGCTGGGCCTTCCAGTTGCCGCCCGACCTCGCCGTCGGCATGATGCTCCTCGGGTGCGCCCCGGGCGGCACGGCCTCGAACGTCGTCACCTTCCTCGCCCGCGGCGACGTCGCGCTCTCCGTGACGATCACCTCGTGCACGACGCTCATGGCGCCCGTGGTCACCCCCGCGTTGATGTACTTCTTCGCCAGCCAGTGGCTCGCCATCGACCCGGCCGCGATGTTCATGTCGATCGTCCAGGTGATCCTCCTCCCGATCGCCGCCGGCGTGATCGTGCACCGCATCTTCGGCAGCCGCGTGAAGCAGGTCACCGCTGCGCTCCCGATCGTCTCCGTCGCCGCCATCGTGGTGATCATCTCCGCCGTCGTGGCGGGCACCAAGGGCTCGATCGTGAACGCCGGCTTCGTCGCCTTTGCGGCGGTCGCCATCCAGAACGCGATCGGCATGGGTCTGGGGTACTTCCTCGGCCGCATGCTCGGCATGGACGAGGCCAAGTGCAAGTGCCTGTGCTTCGAGGTGGGCATGCAGAACTCCGCCCTCGGCGTGGCCCTGGCCGGCGTGCACTTCGCCGCCGCCCCGATGACGGCGCTCCCGTCCGCGATCGGCGCGCTCTGGCACAACATCTCCGCTCCGGTGGTCGCCACCTTCTTCCAGATGAGGCATGCGAAGAAGGCCGAAAAGCCCGGGGCCGAGCCGATGGAGGCCGTGCATGCCGCGTGAGGCGGAGCGCCCTGAATCCAACAGTATCCTGAGAGGGGAGCCCGAAAGGGCTCCCCTTTGTTCGTCCGCCGGACGTATGCTCACCCTCGGGCCCGCCGCAACTCCGATGTGCCCGGGCCGCCCGCCCGTCAACCCTTGCGCCGCCCGCCCTCATGTCCTTCACCCAATGGTTCGACCTCTTGCGCCGCCGGTTCGCCCGTTCGATCGTGAAGGCGCTGCTCTTTCCGCGTGAGACGGACTGGTACCGGCTCGCGCCCATCACGGACGAGACGGGCGTCGAACACGACCTCTCGGTGAGAAGTCTCGGCGAAGGCGGCTACGAGCTGCTCGAGACCCTTCCCGGCCGCGAGCCGATCCGCACGGAGCTCGAGGACGAGGCCTTCGCGCAGCGCCTTTTCGACGTGATCGGGCCGGATCTGCGGCTCGACGACGGCGTCCTCAACATGCTCTTCGACGCGGGCGACATCCGGCTTCTCTGGAGGATCTTCGCTTACCCGAACGAGTGGGGCGACGAATGGGAGCTCACCGACGCGGGGCTCGCCTTCTTTGGGCTCCACGGCGTCCCCTGGTGCCGCAGCTTCATGGCGAAGGCGCTCGAGCGTCGCGGGCAGACGCCGCCGCGCACGACGGTCGCTGAAGTCGCGCGCGAAGTAGAGGCGCTCCGGCGGCTCCTCGCCGGCTGAGGCTTCCTGCAGAGGCGTAAACGCGCTCCGAGGCGTTGGCTTCACCCAAAGCATTCCAGAGTCTCCCGCAACCTCTCTCATCCCTCAGAGTCCATCATGGTGGAACCCACCCGTCCCTCGTCCGCCTCGACGCCTTCTCCCCAGAGCTCCTCCCCGCGTTTTTCGGGCGAGTTCGCACGACGCGGCTTCACCTTCACGATCGCCTCGACGCTCCTCGTCTGCTGCTTCATCTTCTCCTCCGCGCGCCGATTCCGCTGATCGGCGTATGGGCCGGAAAGCTCGGCCTCATCGTCCCGAACGCTGCCGCGGGGATCGCGGTGAGGGGCTTTCGCCCGCCGAGCGGCTGCGCCGCTGACGAAGCCCGCAGCCTGAACAAAAGTGTCAGGACGCGCGGAGGCGTGTGCCCGGGCAGCCCCGGCGGCGCGCGGCCGGGTTCGTGCGGAATCGGAAAAGAAAAAAGGGAGGCCGCGGACCAAGAAACACGCGGCCTCCCTTAGAGGCGAGGAACGAAACCCGGGTAGGAGACTCCCGGAGAAGCGTCCGCCGGCAAAGTTTCCCCGCTTTGCGTGATCGGCGGACTTGGGACGCTGCGGAACCGACCCCTTGGTTCCATGTGTTGCTGCGTCTTCCGTTCCAGTGAGATGAACTATATCGCAAATGAGAATCGTTTGCAAGGGTGTGGAGAAATATTTTCCCCGCCGCTCCTCCTCCGTCCCGCCGCCGCTCCGCTCCGGCGCACCGGAGGCGGGAGGGCGGGGCGGGGGCATCTATCCGTGAGCCTCAGAGCCTGCCGCCCTCGACGACAAGGTCGTCCGGGTTCGAAGTTTTGCCGTAGACGGGCGCGAGCGTCTCGGCGTAATCCTTGTGGAAGAACTGCTCGCCGCCGAGCTTCACGATCTCGTCGTTGATCCAGGCGAGGAGCTCCTTGTTGCCCTTCTGCACGGCCGGCGCGATGGTGTCGAGCTCGCCGAGGGACGTGATGCCCACCTTGAAGCCCTTGTTCACGATCGCCCAGGCGAGAACCTCGGTGTTGTCGGTCGAGAAGGCGTCGCCGCGGCCGTCAAGGAGCGCGTTGTAGGCGTCGGCGTACTGGTCGTACTTCTGGAGCTTCACTTCGGGGTGGTTCTTTTCAAAGTACGTCTCGGCGGTCGTGCCCTTGGCGATGATGAGGGTCTTGCCCTTGAGCTCCTTCACGTCCTTCACGAGGGCGTTCTCGGGCGAGACGACGCCGAGGGCGACCTTCATGTAGGGAAGCGCGAAGTCCACCTTCTCGGCGCGCTCCTTCGTCACCGTGAAGTTCGCGAGGATGACGTCCACCTTGTCGGTGACGAGGAATTCGACGCGCGAGGCGGGGTCGACCGAGATGTACTTCACCTTGACGCCGAGGTCTTGGGCGAGGCGGTTGCCGAAGTACACGTCATAGCCCTGGTAGGCGCCATCGGCGTCCACGTAGCCGAACGGAGCCTTGTCGGAGAAGACGCCGATCACGATTTCGCCCGAGGCCTTGACCTCGTCGAGGGGACGCGCGTCGGCGGCGCCCGGAAGGGAGACCGCGCCGGCGACGAGGGCGCCGGCGAGGGCGAGGGCGGAGAGCTTGCGGGTGAAGAGCGTGAAGAGCTTCATGATGAAATTCCTTTTTCGTGCGGAAGCGTTGCGTTGTGTCGGGGTGTGTTTGCCCTCGCCGGCCCCCGACCGGGTCGGCGCGGTTTGTTGACGGGTTGAAGGGACGCCCTCTTGAGGAAGGGCGCTGCGCGCCGCGTTCGGGACGGTCAGTGCGCGCAGGCGGCTGCGCAGGACGGCGGGTCCTTTCTGCGGCGGTTGTATTCGAAGGAGTGGAGGAAGTCCGCCGCGCGCTTCGTCTTCGGAGCGGTGAAGAAGACTTCGGGCGGCGCCTCCTCGACGATCCGGCCGCCGTCGAAGAAAAGGATCCGGTCGGCGACGGCGCGGGCGAACTGCATCTCGTGCGTGACGATCACCATGGAGAGCCCCGCGTCGGCGAGTTCGACGATCACCTCGAGCACCTCGCGGACCATTTCCGGGTCGAGCGACGCCGTCACCTCGTCGAAGAGCATCACCTCGGGCTTCATCGCGAGCGCGCGCACGATCGCGACGCGCTGCTTCTGCCCGCCCGAAAGTTCGCGCGGATAGGCGCCGCGCTTCTCCCAGAGGCCCACGCGCCTGAGAAGCGTTTCGGCCTCGGCTTGGACTTCAGCGCGGGACCTCTTCGCGACCTCGAGCGGAGCGAGGAGGACGTTCTCGAGCACGGTGAGATGCGGAAAGAGGTCGTAGCTCTGGAAGACCATGCCGACGCCTTTGCGCGCGCCCCCGCGGGCGTCTGCGGGCCGGCCGGCGACCAGGACTTCGCCCGCTTCAAGGGGCTCGAGCCCCACCAGGCACCTCAGGAACGTGGACTTCCCGCAGCCCGAGGGTCCGAGGATCACGGCGGCTTCGCCCGGATGGAGCCGGAAGTCGATGCCGTTCAGCACGACCGCGTCGCCGAACTTCTTGACGAGTCCGCGGACTTCGATAGGAAAGACTTCGGTCTGCGGCATGGCTATTGCTCCTTCCATTTCGATTCAAGCTTCTTCGCGGCGAGCGACACGGGCCAGCAGGCGAGGAAGTAGAGGATGAAGACCGCACCGTAGACCCAGAGGGCGGCGGTCGGGTAGTGAAAGCGGTTGGCGTCGATGATCTGCTGCCCGACCTTGAGCACCTCGACCATGCCGATCAGTGCAATGAGGCTCGTGGTCTTGATCATGCGGGTGATGAGGTTGATCGCGGGCGGCGTGAGCTGACGCAGCGTCTGCGGGATGATGATGAAGCGGTAGAGCGAGAACTTCGAGAAGCCGAGCACCCGGGCGCTCTCATACTGCGAGCGCGGAATGGCGAGGAGCGCCCCGCGCACGAGGTCGCCCATCTCGGCCGTTCCCCAGAAGGTGAAGACGATCACGGCGCTCGCCCAGGCCGAGAGGTTCCAGCCGAAGCTTCGCGTGAAGCCGAAGTAGACCACGAAGAGCAGGACGAGCTGCGGCATGATGCGCACGAACTCGAGGTACGCCCGCGCGGCGGCGCGCACCAGGCGGCTTCTCGACGTCATCACGATCCCGAGGAGGATGCCGAGCGGAATCGAGAGCGCGGCCGAAAGGAGCGAGATGTTGAGCGTCACGAAGAGGCCTTCGAGAAGGCGCACGAGGTTGCGGCCCTCAAACAGAACGAAGATTCCCGAATCCGGCATGGCGGAGCCTCTTTTCAAGATGGGTGCCCAGAAGCGACACGGGCAGCAGGAGCAGAACGTAGGCGGCGACGAGAAGGAGCAGCGATTCGTCGGTGCGGTAGTAGTTGCCGATCAAATCCTTCGCGACGTACATGAGGTCGGGCAACGCAATCGCGGAGACGACCGAGACCTCCTTCACGAGGAAGATCACGTTGGCGACGAGGGCGGGAAGCGCCACCGCGAGCGCCTGCGGGAGCACGACGAAGCGCATCGTCTGCCAGCCGGAGAGCCCGAGCACGCGCGCCGACTCCGACTGGATCTTCGGCACCGCCTCAAGACCGCTGCGGAGCGCCTCTGCCATGTAGCTCCCGCCGAGGAAGGCGAGGCCGATGATCGCGCACCATTCGCCCGAGAGGCGGATCCCGATCTTCGGGAGCCCGAAGTAGAGAAAGAAGAGCTGCACGAGGAGCGGCGTATTGCGAGAGAGCTCGCCGTAGACGCCCACGAGCCCGGTGAGGCCCGGAACGCGCAGCGACTTCACGACCGCGCAGAAGAGGCCGACCGCGAAGGCGAGAAGGATGCCCGCGACTCCCACCCGGATGGTGAGGAGCGCGCCCTCGACGTAGAGCGGCAGGAATTTGTCGATGAAGGCGTAGTCAAGCAATTTTGGGTTTCGGCTGCTGCGCCCGGGCGGCCGATCCCTTCATCAACGAAGAAGGACCGGGCAGCTGCGGGCGCTGCGCCGGTCCTTCTGAAGATTGAGGGTTTGAAGAGGAGCCTAGCGGATGCGCGCGCGGGACCGTTCGAGCGGACAGACGCTCGAGGCGGATCGAGAACAACAGGCGTACATTCGCATCGTCGCAGCTCCTTCTAAAAAATGGAACGAGTAATTGATGAATTTGATTGTGAAGTAGGAAGAACCCGCCGTCAAGACGAGGGAAGCCATGCAGCGGGTAATACCTGTCTCAGGGCAACCAGTATGGGTGATTGTGCTCAGAAATACGGGAGGATCCTTAGGCGCTCCGGCGTTTTCGCGGAATTTCGGCCGCGCGTCCGGACCTTCGCGCGGCTGCGGCCCGCGGGAGCCGCCGGCGGGCGCTTCCGGGCGGCCTCACGGCCTTTTCAACGGCGCGCAATCGGTTTATCCTTTCAGAATTTTCCCAATTCACACCCAAAGCCTCGACAAGGATTCATCACCATGTCCCGCGTTCTCAACATCGGCTCGCTCAACATCGACTACGTCTACCAGGTGCCGCACTTCCTGCGGGGCGGCGAAACCCTAGCGGCCTACCGCCGCGCGGTGCACATCGGCGGCAAGGGCCTCAACCAGAGCGTGGCGCTCGCCCGCGCGGGCCTGAAGGTCTCCCACGCCGGCATGGTGGGTTCGGACGGCGGCTTCCTCAAGGCCTTCCTTGCGAACGAAGGCGTCGACACCTCGCTCGTCAAGGTGCTCGAGAACGAACCGTCGGGCCACACCTTCATTCAGGTGATTCCCGAGGCTGAGAACGCCATCCTCTACTACCCCGGCACGAACGTGCGCCTCACGCGCAGCTTCGTGAAGGAGGTGATCGAAGGCTTCTGCCAGGGCGACGCGCTCCTCGTGCAGAACGAGACGAGCGCCGTGCGCGACGCGATCGAGCTCGGTCTCGAGAAGGGCATGCGCGTGATCCTCAATCCCTCGCCCTTCGACCGTCAGGCGCCGCTCTATCCGCTCAACCGCCTCTCTGCGCTCGTGCTCAATGAAACCGAAGCCGAAGGGCTCCTCGCGATGGAGAAGGCCGAGAAGACGCTCGAAGAGCAGCTCGCGATGGTCGAGGAGCTCGGCCGCCGCTACCCCGACACGGTGCTTTTGGTCACCCTCGGCAGCCGCGGCGTCGCCGTGAAGCAGCCGGGCTTCGCCGTGGAGCACCTTCCCGCCTTCCGCGTCCACGCGGTCGACACCACCGGCGCGGGCGACACCTTCACGGGTTACGCCGTGCGCGCGCTCATGCGCGCCTGGAAGCTCGAGGAGCAGGGCATCGCCGCCGAGCGCCGCCACGCCGTCCTGATGGAGGGCCTCAAGTTCGCCGCCATGGCCGCCGCCATGTCGGTGACGAAGGCGGGTTCGGCCGAGTCGATCCCGACCTTCGACGACGTGGACACCGCGATCCTTTCGCTCTGACCGCGCTCCCGCCCGCGCGCCGCGCCTCCAGATTGAAGGAACTTCCGAAATGACGACCACCCCTCAGAAGGCGGCGCCGCGCCGCATCATCCTCGACTGCGACCCCGGGTGTGACGACGCCGCGGCGATTCTGCTCGCCGCGGGCTCGCCCGACGTGGAGCTCCTTGCCCTCACGACCGTCGCGGGCAACCAGACGATCGAGAAGGTCACTTCGAACGCGCTGCGCGTGCTGCGGGTCGCCGGCATCACGGACCTCCCCGTCGCGATGGGCGCCCGCCGGCCGCTCATCCGCCCGGCCATTGAGGCCGCGCCCGAGATCCACGGCGAAACCGGACTCGGGGGCCTCACCCAGGAGGAGCTTCCCGAAGCGGACATCGCGCTCGATCCGCGTCCGGCCGCGCAGCTGATCGTCGACGTCGTGATGCGTGAGCCCGCCGGCACGGTGACGCTCGTTCCGACCGGTCCCCTCACCAACATCGCGCTCGCCGCGCGGCTCGAACCCCGCATCGTCTCCCGTGTGAAGGAGGTGGTGCTGATGGGCGGCGCCTGCCGCGAGGGCAACGCCACGGCCTGTGCGGAATTCAACGTCGAGAACGACCCCGAGGCCGCCCACATCGTCTTCGAGGAGCCCTGGAAGGTGACGATGATCGGGCTCGACCTCACGTATCAGGCGCGTGCGAACGTCGCGGTGCGCGAACGCATCCGCGCCGTGGGCACCAAGCCCGCCGAGCTCCTCTCGCGGATCCTCGACGACTATGCGGAAAACTACCGCGTTTGGCGCGGCTTCGATGCGCCGCCGCTGCACGACCCCTGCGCCGTCGCCTGCGTGATTGATCCGACGCTCATCACGCTGCGCCCTGCGCCGATTCACGTCGAACTCAAGGGCGCGCTCACCACCGGCATGACGGTCGCGGACCTCCGCCGCCCGGTCGAAGGCGAATGCCACACGATCGCGGGGCTCGGAATCGTCGTGGACCGCTTCTGGGATCTGATGATCGACGCGGTGAAGCGCCTCTGACGCACTTCGCGCGCGGGAACGCGCCGGAACATTCCGAAAGGCTTTTCCGCCGCCGTCGGGAAAACAAGGAAGGACGCTCTTTCTAGAATGGGAGGCCGCGTCCTTCGTCCTTTCCGGAGGCCCGGAGGGCGCCGTCATTCGACCTTCCGCACCCCTGCCGGTCCCGTCCTCATGCTCGCCCTCGGGGCGGCGGCCGTCGACTGGATCGTCTTCGAGCGCGTGGACTATCTCGCCGACGTGCAGATCGTCACCCCGATCGAATATTCCCAGACGCTCTACGCCCGCGGAGACTATCGGACGGCCGAGGAGTACGCGCGGCTCTTTCTCTCGCTTCCCGGTGTGTCGGCGGCGCAAACGCCCGGGCGCGAAGTGGCGGAGGTACTTAAGCGCGCCGAAGCCGTGCGCGCGTCTCCGGGCTACGTTGCCGCCGAGACCATGAAGGGCTTCTTCACGGGCGGGAGCGCCGAAACCTACGGCGAGGCCGCGGGCTTCGCCTCTGACCTCACGGCCGTGGGCGACGTGCGGGACCTCTTGAGGGAGTCCGCCCGCTGGTACGCGGGCGAGCCTGTGGACGCCTTCACCGCGGGGCTCTCCGCCCTCGGCATCGTGCTCACGGCCGCGGCGCTCACGCCGGAAGCGCCCGCCGCCGCGACGGCGAAGGGCGCGGTGTCGATCCTCAAGATCGCCAAGCGCGCGGGGAAGCTCCCGCCCCGGATCGAGCGCGAGCTCGTCGAGGCGGCGGCGGAACCTTGGGCCGTGATCAGGCACGTGGCGCCCCTGGACGCCGCGGTGGAGGCGGGCGCAAGAGGCGGCGCCAAGGCCGCCTGGAGTTCGTTCCTGCAAGAGCTCGACGCCGGGAGGACCGCGCTCGCGGCCGAAGGCGTGCGGGCGGCGAAAAAGCTCGAATCCCTCGGCGGCCTCACGCGGTGCGCCGCGACGCAGGGACTCGGCGCCGCGCTCGAAGTTCTCAACCGCTCGGAAAACCTCGCCGACATACCGCGCGTCGTGCGCACGGCCGAGAAGCTGGGCGGCGACGCGGCGGCCGTGCTCCGCTTCGGTGGCCCCGGCATCGTGCGGGCGGTGGAGAAGCGCGGTGTCGCCGAGGTGATGAGCGTCTACCGCTTCGGGCCCGAGGTCGTGAAGCTTCTCGACCGACTGCCCGCGAAGACGGTGCTGCGCGACGTGCGCCACTTCATGGCGGCGACCTCGCGGGCGTCCTACCGGATGATGAAGCGGGGAGTGCGGATTTTTGAAGGCGCGGCGGCGATGCTCTCATCGGTGCTCTCAGTCGCTGGATGGGCGGGAAGACTTGCCGCTCGACGCGTGCGCCGGCGCACGGAACCGCAGTAGTTCGACCAAGCAGGCATGAAAAAACGGAGGACTTCCGGAAAGGAAGAAGTCCTCCGTTTGGGCGTCGGGCGCCGCTCAAAGGGGCGCCCCACGGATCAGGCTTCCAAAGCGGAGCGGGATCTCCCGGGAGTCCGCTTCGGCCTCACCCGATTAGAAGCGGTGCACCATGCCGACGGTGAGCTCATAGCCCCAGGGCGTCGCTTCCGTGCCGGCCGCATCGTGAAGCTCAACCTTTTCCTGCGACCAGCCGCCCATCGCGTAGACGGCGGTGCGCTTCGAGAGGTTGTAGTCGTAGCCGACCGCAGCCATCGTGCGCTTGAAGTCGACGTTGCCCTGGTTGTGCATGTCGCGGTGGCCGGCCATCACCTTGGCGACGCCGCCCGCAACCGGGACGTTCACGCCGACGTTGAAGCCGTAGCCGGTGACGAAGCCGTACTGCTGGTTGTTGAGCTGCTTGAGGCCGGCGGAAATGACTCCGGCGCGCTGAACGGTGCTGAGCTCCTGATCTTCGAAGTACTGGTAGAAGCCGACGAGCTTCACGCCGTTGTCGAACTTGTAGTTGCCGCCGAGGGTGACCGTGACGCCGTCGTCGTTAAACTTGTTGGTGCGCTGATTGCCGTACATCGTCGTGTCGGCGACGAGGACCGCCTCAACCGGGCCCTGCTGGAAGCGGACGGCGAGGGAGGCGTAGCGGTCGGCGTCGGCCATGCCTTCACGGGAGGTCGTGTCGGCCTTGCTGTCGTTCTTGAAGGAGTACATCGCGTAGCCGGTGAAGCCCGCGACCGTGGGCGAACGGTAGGAAACGGCGTTGTCGACGCGCGTCCACATCGAGGCGGAGACGGCGCCCGAGCCGAAGGCCGAGGTGTAGTTCGCGAAGAGCGGATCGACCGCGCGGAAGAGGCCGTTGGCGGAGAGCACGGACCCGAAGATCGGCAGACGGCCGGCGGCGAGGGCGCCGAAGTCGCCCGACCACGTGAGGGAGGCCTCGCGGCCGAAGAGGCGGCTGTTCTGTTCGAGGCTGCCCGTGTCGGCTTCGAAGCCGTTCTCGAGCACGAAGGAGAGCTTCGTGCCGTTGCCGAGGTCTTCGCTGCCGCGGATGCCGAAGCGCGAACCGAATTCCTGGGCGTTGGTCATCTTGAGCGTGCCCGAACCGTCGACGCCGGCGTGGTCGGCGTCGGAGTAGATGTACGAGAGGCCGAGGTCGATCACGCCGTAGACCTGGGCATCAGCCGCGGAGGCGGAGGTGGCGAGGGCGCCGAGGGAGCTGGCAAGGGCGAGCGCAAGGAGAGTCTTTTTCATGATGCGAAAGGGAAAGCACCCTTCTTGAGAGGCCTTCCCGCTGTGTTCTGTGTGTGTTTTCTGCTCGGGCGCCGCACGGCCGGGCCGGCGGCGCTGAAGCGGGATCAGGGAAAACTGCGGAATTCGGAAGGAGAGCTCCGGAATTCCGCAGCGGCTCAAGGAGATCAGCAGCCCTTGAACTTCATCGCCGTACGGGCGGCGATGCGGCCGAAGATCATGCAGTCGGCGACGGCGACGGTGCCGAGGCGCACCATGCCGTGCACGCCGCCCGTCGCCTCACCGGCGGCGTAGAGGCCGTTGATCGGGTTGCCGCGGCAGGAGAGCACCTGCGCGTTCTCGTTGATCTCGAGGCCGCCCATGCAGTGGTGGACGCGCGGCCAGAGGCGGACGGCGAGGAAGGGACCGTCGACGTTGGGCTTGCTGTTGTCGAAGAACATGCAGTCGAAGTCCGGATCCTTCTTAGCCTTCATGTAGCTGTTGAAGGTGTCGTTGGTCTTCTGGAGCTGTTCGTACGGGATCTTCAGGTCGTCGGCCATGGCCTTGAGGGTCGGGTACTCCTTGATCACGCCGTTCTGACGGGCGTGGTCATAGAGCTCCTGGGTCATGTTCTTGCCGATGATCACGTTCTTCGCGTTCTCAAGCGACGTGTAGATGACGCAGGGATGGCCGATGGCGACGATGGCGTCGGCGCGGACCTTGCGGTTGCCGGTTTCCTTGATGAAGCGCTTGCCGGTGGCCGGATCGATCATCGGGCCGAAGCCGACGGCGGATTCAACGAAGAGCGGCGCGAGACCGAAGCCCTGTTCGTCGGGCGAGGTCCACGGCCCGAGCTGAATCCAGTCCATCTGAACGGTGTTGGCGCCGATTTCCTGCGCTTCCTGAATCATTTCGCCCGTGGCGCCCGGGTGGTTCGTCGAGCCGAACTTCTCGTTGAGGCGCGGGTCGTGCGACATGCGCATCTTGACGTTCTGCGAGAAGCCGCCGGCGGCGATCAGCACGCCCTTCGTGGCGCGGATGTAGGAGACCTTGCCCGTCGCTTCCTTGCCGAAGCGGTAGTCCGTGCGGACCTTGACGCCGAGGACGCACTTCTTGTCGTTGACGATCAGCTGGTCGACGATGCAGCGCAGACGCGGCGTGATGCCTTCTTCCTTGAGCTTGTTGAGCATCGGGACGATGAAGCCCGAGCCGGAGTTGTTCGTGACGGCGTGGGAGCGCTTCACGGAGTGGCCGCCGTGGTACGTAACGGCCTTGAACTTGACGCCGATCTTGTCGCGCAGCCAGTAGAAGTTCTCAACGGACTCGTCGGCGATGCGGCGGGCGAGCTGCGGATGAGCGAGACCGCCGCCCGCCTTGACGATGTCGGCGTAGAGCAGGTCGGGCGAATCCTTGATGCCTTCCTTCTTCTGCATGTCGGTGCCCGCGGCGGCGACGGCGCCGCCGTTGATGATGGAGTTGCCGCCCGGGAACGGCATCTTGTCAACGACGAGGATCTGGTCGGCGGGCATGCCGAGCTGACGGGCCTCAAGCGCGGCGGCGAGGCCGGCGAAGCCGGTGCCCACGATCACGAATTCCTTGGTTTCGTTCCACTTGATGTCCTTCGCTTCCGCAGCGGAAACCGTGCGGACGAACGCGAGGGAGCCGACGGCGGTCGCGGTGGCGGCGCCGAAGAGGTGGCGACGGGAAATATCAGTCATTGGACTTCTCCTTGAAAGCATTGAGCTGCGGGAAGCGCGTGCACGCCTGCGGGAGGCGTCGGACTGCTGAATTCCGGGGCCGCCCCGCTCCTGACGGGGGACCGCGCACTACTTCTTCCGGCCGAGGTAAAGATTAATCAGGCCGGTCCGCCGGAGTACACCCAAGTACTTAGGTGTATCCGTCTAGCGTTTCCCCTAATGGACTGATGACGAAAAACGCCGTTCTTTTTCTTTCGGCAGACCTCCGCAGCCGGCGGGGAGCCGGAAAAAAGAACGCCGGCCCCGTTGACGGGACCGGCGTGCGGATGGAGTGCGTGGACGCCCGGGATCAAGCCGAGAACATGTCCACTTGTTCCTTGAGGTGCTTCGAGAGGAGTTCGCGCGCGAGCTCTTCGTCGCCGTGCTGGATCGCGCGCAGGAGTTCGCGCTCCTGACGGGCGATCGCCATGAAGAAGGGCGGATCGTTCTGCGGCAGTCGCGACGTGGTCTTTTCGAAATACGTGATGAGGGCGGCCGAGAAGACCTGCAGCACGCGGTTGCCGCAGGACTCGAGGAGGATGAGGTGGAACTCGCGGTCCCAGCGGTCCGCCTCCTCGGTGTTGCCCGCATTGGCCTCGATGCGGCAGATCGCGTCGTCGAGGCGTCCGAGGAGCGCCGGCGTCATGCGGCGCACGCAGAGCGGAATGATGTTCACTTCAATGAGGAGCCGCGCCTCGATGAACTCGCGGATGTCGAAGTTCGCGATGTCCATCTGCACCTGGATCTGCGAGGAGAGGTGCTTCGGGCCCATGGCGTTGACGGTCATGCCGCGCTTCGGAGCGCGGTCCACGATCCCCATCTGCGAGAGGACCGAGAGGGCCTTCCTCACCTTGTAGCGCGTCACGTTGAACCGTTCGGCGATCTCCGCCTCGGTGTCGATGCGGCCGCCCGCCTTTGCCTGACGCAGGATGTGCTTGTGGATGTCGCGAAAGAGCGTGTCCTCGTCGACGGGGGCGTCGGAGAGATATTTGGGATCCACGGCTTTTGGTCCTTCGGGGTGTGGTTGAGGGCGGAATGGGGAGCTGCGGCCGCCGGCAGGAAAATGGGCGGACGCGTCCGGGCTGCGGGGCTCTCCGGGGCGCTTGGTCGTGCTAGGGAGACCATCTTATTTGTCGACAATGTTCGACGAAACGCATTTTATACGTGCTCAGCACGGGCGTGCGCGGCGGGGAGCCTCCGCTCCCGCCGCCGCAGGGGGCGGAGGGACGCTCCGGAGCGGCTATTGAGCGAGCGCCTTCGCCTCGCTCTGGAGGTCGTAGAGGAGCCCGAGGGCGTCGCGGGGCGTGAGCGCGTCGAGGTCAAGGCCGGCGACGCGCTCGAGGAAGGCCGTGCGTTCGGGATCCTCGGCGGGTGCGTCGGAGGCTGCGTCGGGGGCGTCGGGCTCCGCGGCGTCGGCGAGCGTGAGGGGCGAGAAGCCGAAGAGGTCGGGCTGCGCCGCCGGGACGGCGTTCGCGCGCTCCTCGAGCTTCGCGAGGAAGGCCTTGGCCTTGCGCACCACGGGGGCGGGAACGCCAGCGAGCTGCGCCACGGCGATGCCGTAGCTCTTCGAGGCCGCGCCTTCGGTGATTTCGTGTTGGAAGACGACCCCGGAGCGCGTCTGCGCGGCCGAGACGTGGACGTTCGCCGCCTCGCGCATCTCCTGTGCGAGCGAGGTGAGCTCGAAGTAGTGGGTCGCGAAGAGCGTGAAGCTGCGCACGCGGCCGACCAACTCCTGCGCGATCGCGGCGGCGAGCGACAGGCCGTCGTAGGTCGAGGTGCCGCGGCCGATCTCATCCATCAGCACGAGGCTGCGGTCGGTCGCCTGCGAGAGGATCGCAGCGGCCTCGGTCATCTCCACCATGAAGGTCGAGCGCCCGCGCGCGAGGTCGTCCGAGGCGCCGATGCGGGTGTGGATGCGGTCCACGGGGCCGATTTCCGCCGAGTCCGCCGGCACGAACCCGCCCGCCCAGGCGAGGAGCACGATCAACGCGACGCTGCGCATGTAGGTGGACTTGCCGCCCATGTTGGGGCCGGTGATGATGAGCATCCGTCGGCCGTCCTCGAGCCGGCAGTCGTTGGGGACGTACGCTTCGAGCGTCGTCTCCACCACCGGGTGGCGGCCGCGGGTGATGCGGATGCCGGGCCGGTCGGCGAGGACCGGGCGCACCCAGCCGCGCTCGGCCGCGTGGAGCGCGAGCGTGGCGGCGGCGTCCACGGCCGCGCAGGCGCGCGCTGCGGCGAGAAGTTCGGCCGCGTGTTCCGCGGCCTTTGCCACCACCTCCTCGTAGAGGTGTTTCTCGAGCGCCTGCGAGCGCTCGCGCGCGGAGAGCACACGGTCCTCGACGTCCTTGAGTTCCGGCGTGATGAAGCGCTCGGTGTTCTTCAGCGTCTGCCGGCGCTGGTAGTGCGCGGGCACCTGGTCGGCGACGGACTTCGCCACCTCGATGTAGAAGCCCGAGATCTTGTTGAACTGCACGCGCAGCGTCGGGATGCCGGTCGCCGCCCGCTCGCGTCCCTCCATCTCCATGAGGATGCGGGCGGTGTCGTCGCGGAAGTGCCGCAGGTCGGCCAACTCCGCGTTCCAGCTCGAGGCGATCACGTCGCCGTCGCGCAGCGTCTGCGCGGGTTCGGGAAGGAGCGCCGCATTGAGGAGCGTCTTCACGCAGTCGGGCGTGACGAGCGCCGCCGCGGCGCGCTTCATGAAGGCCGGTTCAAGGCCGCCCAGCACGCGCGCGACGTTGTCGAGCCGCGGCAGGGCGTCGCGCAGCGACGCGAGTTCGCGCGGGCGGACCGTGCCGAGCGCGATGCGGCTCGAAATGCGCTCGACGTCGGGGAGCGCGTCGAGCTCCCGGCGCAGCGACTCGAGAAAGTCCGGATCGTCCTTGAGAAGCGCCGCCGCTTCGTGGCGCTCTTCGGCCGCGGCGCGGCTGCGCAGCGGCGCATTGAGCCAGCGGCGCAGTTCGCGGCTTCCCATCGAGCTCGTGCAGTGGTCGAGCACCGAGAAGAGCGTCGGGCCGTCGCCCGTGGACGAGAGCGACTGGTCGATCTCGAGGTTGCGGCGGCTCGCCGCGTCGAGCACGATGAATTCGCTTTCCTCAACGAGCTTGAGGGGCTCGATGAAGGGCATCAGGTCCACCTGCGTCTCGGTCGTGTAGTCGAGGAGCGCGTTCGCCGCGGCGAGGATCCGCGGGAGGTCCGCGACGCCCCAGGCGTCGAGCGTGGCGAGCCCGAAGTGGCTCTGGAGCGCCGAGGCGCCGCGCTTGGGGTCGAAGTGCCAGTCGGGAAGCGAGGAGACGACGAGCTCGGGGTGCTTTTCCCGGAGCGCGGCGCGCTCTGATTCGCTCACGAGCACTTCGGAGGGACGGATGCGCGCGAGCGCGCTCTCAAAGGATTCGGGCGGCACGGACTCGGCGCGGAAGTCGCCGTTTGAGAGCGTAAGCCACACGAACCCGCAGGGGCCCTTCTTCTTCGGGAAGTCCACCGCAAGGAGCACGGCGTCGGACTTCTCCGGGAGGAGCGCCGAGTCGGTGAGCGTGCCCGGCGTCACAATCCGCGAGATGCGCCGCTCGATCATGCCCTTGCCCGGAGGGCTCATCTGCTCGACGATCACGACGGATTCGCCCAACTTCACGAGCTTCGAGATGTAGGTGTCGAGCGACACGAAGGGAACGCCCGCCATCGGGATGGGCGTGCCGTCCGAGAGCTTCCCGCGCTTCGTGAGCGTGATGCCGATCAGGCGATTGGCGCGCACCGCGTCGTCGAAGAACGTTTCGTAGAAGTCGCCCATGCGGAAGAGCACGAGCGTCTGCGGATAGCGGTTCTTCACCTCGGCGAACTGACGCATCGAAGGCGTGAAGAGCTCCGGGTTGCTGTAGTCGGGACGGGCGGCCGAGATGTCATCCATGGCGGTGTTCTGGTGTGCCGCAGCGGCGGGCGCGCGGCGGTGCGGGTGGTCTTGATGCGCGAGAGCCGCCCGGAGGCGGCTCTCTGCTGCGGGCGCTTCTCCCCGGAAGGGAGGCGCCGCGGAGGGCGCCCGCCCGGGCGGGCGGATTACTCGGCCTTCTTGGTCGAGAGCGTGCGGCGGGCCTTCTTCGGAGCCTTCGGCGCGGACTTCTCGGACTCCTCGGTCTTCTGAGCGGCGGGAGCCTCTTCGGCCTTGGGCTCGGCCTTCACTTCGCCCACGAGCGGGAGGAGCTGCGCGAAGATCTTGGGCGAGCCGGCGCAGACGTTGCCGGTTTCGAGCCACTTCTCACCGCCCTCGAGGTCGGTGATGAGGCCGCCCGCTTCGAGGACGATCAGACCGCCCGCGCAGATGTCCCAGGGCTTGAGGTGGAATTCCCAGAAGCCGTCGTAGCGGCCGCAGGCGACCCAGGCGAGGTCGAGCGCCGCGGAGCCCGGACGACGGATGCCCGCCGTGCGCTCGCAGACGCGCTTGAAGCCCTTGAGGTAGCCCTCGATGTCGCAGCCAGGACGGAAGGGGAAGCCCGTACCGATGAGGGCCTTCCTCATTTCGTCGTTGTCGGAGACGCGGATGCGGCGGTTGTCGAGCATCGCGCCCTGGCCCTTGGCGGCCGAGAAGAGCTCGTTCTTCGCGACGTCGTAGATCACGGCCGCGATCGGCTCGCCCCGGTAGGTGAGGGCGATCGAGACGCAGAACTGCGGCAGCCCGTGCATGAAGTTCGTCGTGCCGTCGATCGGGTCGATGATCCACAGGTAGTCGCTCTTGGGGTCGCCCACGCGGCCGGCCTCTTCGGAGAGGATCGCATGGCGCGGATAGGCCTCCTGCAGTTCGCGGATGACGGCGGCTTCGGCGGCCTTGTCCGCGGAGGTGACGAAGTCGTTCACGGCTTTGTCCGTGACCTCGAGCGTGTCCCGGTTCTCCGAGGCGCGGATGATTTCACGCGCGGCAAGGCGCGCGGCCTTGGTGGCGGTGGCGACGAAGGCCTTGAGCGAAGCGGTGGGCGTAGGCATTTGATTGGGCTCGAATTGTTAAGTATGAGGGCGTGCGGCAACGGGAATGCACCGGCGCAGGAACCCTGCTTGAGGGAACGGGCGGGGATTCTAGCAGACGCTCACCATGGAGGCGGCCGCGGCCGTGCGGGTTTTGCGCGGGCGCCGCCGCCCGAGGCAGGTCCGCGCCCTTCCGCGGCCCGGCCGCCGCGGTGCGGTACGCGCCGGCCGGTACAATCTGAGGATCAGGAAAACTTCCCGCATGCTTTAATCAGACCTCCATGACCTCCAGGAAATCTCCCGAAAGGACGACGGTCGAGACGTCCGCCGCTGCCGCGGCGGTCGAAGACGCCCCGGCGCCCGCCATCGCCGCGAAGAAGACCGCAGCGCGGCGCACGAAGATCGAGGCGACGGCCGGAATGCCCGGCCTGATCGGCCAGGCGCCCGTGAAGAAGCGCGCGCCGCGAAAGGCGGCCGGCGCCAAGACCGCCAAGGCGAAGACCACGAAGAGCGCTCCGCGCGGGCGGCGCGCAAGCGTGATCGACGCGGGCGCCCTCATCTCCGCGGAAAAGAACGGCGCCGCGCAGGAGCGGCTCGCCGAGTCGGCCGAGGTGCTCGAAGGCGCGCGCGAGTTTGAGGAGGCCTTCCCCCTCATTCTCGACATGCCGTTTGAAGATCCGGACGCGCCGCGCACGGGCCCGGCGAAGCTCCCCGACCTGAGGTTGATCGAGGAGCTCGAGGCACAGGCGCGGGAGGAGAAGCGCTGGCGCAGGATCGCGATGAAGCCCAAGAAGAAGCCCGCCGCGACGGGAAGCGCCGCGGTGCGCGCGAAGCTCGCCGACCTGCTCAGGTCTTCGCTCGAAGAGGCGGCCGACCATCTCCTCGGGCGCTCGAGCCCCGAATTCGCCCTCGTGCCCCTCAACCCGGTGCGCGTGATCGTCGCGGTTTCGGGCGGACGCGACTCGATGGCGCTCCTCGACGTCGCCACACGCCTCTTCAAGGAGAAGCGCCAGGCGCTCATCGCCGAGCTCGAGGCCGTCTACGTCCACCACGGCTACGAGCCCGGAGCGGACGTCTGGGAGGAGCACTGCCGCTCGGAGTGCGCCAAGCGCGGGATTCCCTTCCGCACGGTGCGCGTGCGCGTCGCCCTGAAGGGCGAGGGCGTCGAGGCCGCGGCCCGCGAGGCGCGCTACCGCGCGCTCGCGCACTTTGCGCTCAAGGAGGGGTTCGACATCGTGATGACGGCGCATCACGAGGACGACCGCATTGAAACGTTCCTCCTGCAGTGGATGCGGGGCGCCGGGCTCGAGGGGCTCGCGGCCTTCCCGGAGGCGCGCGAGCTCGCCTCGCCCTCTGTTGAGGATGCGCCGGCCGTGCAGGCCGGCCGCCAGGCGTTTCTGCTGCGCCCCTGGACGGGCGTGCCGCGCTGCGACATCGAGCGCTACGTGAAGAGCAGAAAGCTCGCCTACGTCGACGACCCGGACAATGAAAATCCGCAGTTCTCAAGGAGCCGCGTGCGCCGCGAGGTGATTCCGCTGCTCGAGAAGATCCGCCCGGGCTTTCGCTCGGCCGCGGCCCGGTCGGTGTCCTTGGTCGCGGAGGCGCTCGACGTGTTGAAGAGCGTCGCGCGCTCGGACCTCGAGCGGTGCCGCTCCGAAGAGCGCCCCCGCGGACTCTCGATCTTCCGGCTGCTCGAGCTCATTCCTGCGCGCCAGGCCTGGTGCCTGCGCGCGTGGCTCTCCGAAGAGGGGCTGCGCCCCATCTCGAAGGCGCGCCTTGAGGACATGCTTCGGCAGGTGCGCGAAACGCATTCGGACGCGACCTTCGCGATCCGGCTCCAGGGTCGGGAGCTGCGCCGCTGGGGTGCGGACCTCGTGATCCGCGACGCGGTGGTGAGCCGGTCTGGCGCCGAGCGTAGCGCCGTCGTGCAGACATCGCAGGGCGCGATCGCGCTTCCCGACTGGGGCGGCGAGATCGAGGTGATTCCCTGCAGAGGCGACGAACCGGGCATTGCGCGCTCGCGGCTCACCGCGAAGGGCGCTCAGCTCGAGACCCGGTCCACCAACGGCGCGGCGAAGCTCCGCCTCTGGGCGCTGCGGCCCGCCAAGGCCCTGAAGGACCTCTACGCGCAGGCGGGGATTCCGGCCTATGCGCGCGCGGATCTGCCGCGACTCTGGCTGAACGGCGAACTCCTCTTCGCCGCGGGCCTCGGTATGGACGTGCGGTTCTTCGACGATCCGGAGAAGTTCCCCGACCGCGTGCGGCTGCGCTGGCGCCCCGAGCATTCGCTCTGGGACGACCGCGCGGTGCCGAACTACGCCGAACTTCCCGACGCGGAGCGCCGGGCGCGTGAAGAGCGCGTGCGCGAGACGATCCTGCGCCTCGCTGAAAAGCGCGCGGCCGCGGCAAAGGCCGCGAAGCCCACGGGCGGCGTGAAGAAGCGCTGACGCTTCTGCCGGAGCCACTCCTTAGCGGAGGGCTCCGCAGGAGGGTCGTGCGGCGGGAGTGGACTTGCATGCTCGGACGGAAGGCTCAGATCGAGGTGCTCCGCTACTGGGAGGAGATTGAACTCCTCACTCCGCCCGACTACCGGGCCGAGGAGACGGAGCGGCGCTTCTGCGACCAGTGGTCGCCGGGGCGGCTCGTGGGCCTGGAAAAGGAGGCGCTCGAGCGCTGGCAGGCCGCGCGCCTTGAAGGCCCCGTCGACTGGTGCCCGCGGGCGCCGAAGTCCGTTCCCGCGCCGGAGGTGCCGTTCTTCACGGTCTACGTGGGGCTCGTTGAGAAGCGCGTGGTCTACGAGCGGCTGGTCGCGGAACTCTCCGCGGCGGGCGATGCGGGGCCCCGCGGCGGGGCGCTCGAAGCCACCCTTTCGGCCTTCATGCCCGATGCGCCCGAGGATGCGGCGGCCCGCCCGATCCCGCAGGAGAATGCCCTTCAGACGGCCGTGGACCTGCGCGGTATGACCTACCTCGCGCGGCTTCACCTCAATCCGTGGGGCAAGTACGTGGACGAAAGCTTCGCGGCCGCGGGGTTCACCGGGGCGCTGAGGCACCTGCGGGCGCTCAAGAGCGCTGCGCTGCGCGTCGGCCCCGCGGAGGACGACCTCGTCGCCGGGGCGGAGCTGCGCCGCGTGCGGATGGCCCGGTGGGCGGACGCGGAGGCGCAGCGCGAATTCGGGGGCGCCCCCGCCCCCGGCGTCTTCGTCAAGGTCGAGGAGCTCCCCGACGTGTTCCCGAAGACGATCCGACTCTCGGACCCCAAGCCCGGGGCCGCGCCCGTCGCCGAGGGGTTCGTCACGCGCCTTGCCGATCAGTTCGCGCGCGCCGCGGGCCTCCCGCAGGGCCTTCCCTGCGCCGTCGCGACCGCGCTCTGCCCGCCTTCGCAGAGAACGCCTCCCGACGGCGTCGGGCTCGAGAGCTTCTACCTCGCCGACATCGCCGCCGCCCGCATGGGGCTCGAGGCGGCCGGGGCCGAACCCTGGACCGCGCCCGACTTCGGGCGCTATGCGTCGGCGGCCGGCTGCGCTGCCCTCGACCCGGCGCCCGATGAAGCGGTTGCCGGAGAATCCGCCGGCCGCACCACGTTCCCCGTCGAAACGACGGACGGCTTCGGGAGCTTCGCGCAGCCCGTGAGCGCCGCGCTGGCGCGCCTTCTCGCGCTCGGCACGGGTGAAGGCATTCCGAGGATCGACGTCCTCAAGTCTCCGGCGGTCTTCGAAGACCTCCTGCAGCCCGCAGACCTGCCCTCGGGGAGGTGGCCCACGGCTCCCGCGCACCACCTCTACCTCGCGCAGCAGGGGGCGGTGGCGGGGATTCTGCGCACGGGCGCGGGGTTCGGGCCGTTGATTTCCGTGAACGGGCCGCCCGGCACGGGCAAGAGCTGGCTGCTGCGCGACGTGGTCGCCGAAGTGGTCGTGCGGCGCGCCCGCGGGATCGCCGCGAAGTCCGCCTCGCGCGAGGTCTTCGACGCGCGTTGGGCGGTCGCCTTCGAAATCGGCCCGGACAGCATCGAGACCTTCACGCCCGTAGCCTCCGACGTGGGCGGCGACCACCTGATCGTCGTCGCTTCGAACAACAACGCGGCGATCCGCAACGTCACCGACGCGCTGCCGCGCAGCTACGGGCTCGCCGAACCCAAGCGCGACCTTCAGACGGGCGGCGTGCGCCCGGCCTTTTCCTATTGGCGCGACTGCGCCCTTGGGTTGATGGCTTTGGTCGAGGGCCGGCCCGCCCGGACGAAAAGGTCCGCCGCCGCGCCCGATCCCCGCCTGCGGGGAGCCGGGGACCCCGAAGCGACGCCGGAGAATGAAGCTTCGGGCGCCGGGGGCGCGCAAGCCCTGGACGGGGCGCTCTTCTCCGAAGCGGAGGCGCAGGAACTCATGCAGCTCACGGCCGCCGAGCGCCGCGAGCGCATCCGGCGCGCGCTTCTCGCGCGGGTCAAAAACCCCGAGGAGGTCTGGGGGCTCGCTTCGGCCACGCTGGGGCGGAGGAAGAACTGCAGCGCCTTCGCGCGCGCGGTGTTGGGCGTGGGCGGCCGCAACCCCTTCGACTCCACCATTGCGCGTCAAATCGACGACGCACTCGAGATCCTGCGCTTTGAGCGGCGGCTTCCCGAAGAGGCCTGGGCCGAGGCGAAGGCGCGTTTTCTCACGCTCGAGCGCGAGGTGGACGAGCGCCGCGCTCGCATGGCCGAACGCGCAGCCGCCGCCCGCGTGAAGCCCGCGGCCTTCCGCACGCCCCTTGCGCAAGACCCCGGGCAGCACAAGGCCTCGCTCTGGGTCGACGAGGAGTTCGAGCGCATGCGCTCGACGCTCTTCGAGGCGGCGCTCGAACTTCATGCGGCGACCTTCATCGCGCAGGCCGACCTCGCGAAGAAGGGTCTGCGGGCCGCGGGCCGGTATCTTCTCTCGACGAATCCGCACTTCATCTCGGGGCGGGCGCTCGACGTCTTCGAATTCATCGCCTTCCTCGTGCCGGTGGTCTCCACGACCCTGGCGAGCGCGGGGCGGCTCTTTGCCCAGATCGAACCCTCGGCCATCCCGTGGGTGCTCATCGACGAGGCGAGTCAGGCCTCGCCCCAGTCCGCCGTCGGCATCCTCAACCGCGCCCGGCGCGTGGTGGTGTTGGGCGACCCGCGGCAGCTGATGCCCGTCGTGACGATGCCCACGGCATTGGCGGAGTTTCTCCGCCGCCGGCATCCGCTCGTCGACGAATGCTGGTCGCCGGCGGCGAGTTCGCTCCAGACGCTCGTCGACAACACGATGGAGGTGGGCGCGGTGATCCGCGACCAGGTCGCCCGGCGCGACGTCTGGACGGGGCTGCCGCTGCGCACCCACCGCCGCTGCGGCCCGCCGATGTTCGGGATCGCCAACGCGCTCTCCTACGCCGGACAGATGGTGCAGATGACGCCGCGGATCGACGACGGGAGAAAACCCGCCTCAGCCTGGTACGACGTGATGGGCGAGTCCTACGCGCCGCCCGTGCGCCGCACTCGCGACGGGCGCCCCGTCGTGCGGCGAGTCGACCCGAAGATGATCCGCGAGGAGATGGCGTTGCTGCGCGGGCTCCTCATCGAGCTCAACGCCGACCCGGCGAACCGGGGGCTCAGGTTCTTCGTTCTTTCGCCCTTCCGCGTGGTCGCCGAGGGCGCCCGCCGGATTCTGCACGAGCTCGCACTCCGGCATGTCGAGGCGCACGCGGGCACCGTGCACGCCTTCCAGGGCCAGGAGGCGGACGTCGTGATCCTCGTCCTCGGCTCCGCGCCGGGCATCAAGGGCCGCGGTCAGCGCCGTTGGGCCGCGATGCCGGCGAACCTCCTGAACGTCGCCGTCACCCGTGCGCGGCGCGACCTGATCGTGATCGGCGACTGGGGCGAATGGACGCTCGAGCCCGCCTTCGAGATCCTTGCCGACGCACTCCCGCGCCGGCACGTTGAGGTGGACCGCCGCGCGCCGGTCTTCACCGCCGACCGCCGCGCCGAGGCGCAGCGGGCGAATCTGTTCACGAAATGAAGAGGTGAAGGCTCAGCCCAGGAGCGCCCTTGAAGGGCCTGCCGGGACGCCGAGCCTACTCAGGCCCTCATCCGAAGATCTTCATCCAGAGCCAGCCCGGCACGCCCCAGATGACGCCGAAGATGATCAGCATGGCGAGGACCTGCACGAAGTGGCTCTTGGAGACGGCGAGCACCATCGGGCCGACGGTGTCCCAGACCTTGAAGAGGAGGAGGAAGGAGACGCCGGCCCAGACGAGGGCGAAGATGATCGTGAAGAAGGTGAACATGTTGTGCTGCCTGACGGGAGTTCTGTGGAATTGGGGTCGAGCGCGGACGAATCCGTGGGAAAGCGTCCGCTCTTGATTTTCATCCTAATCCGCGGCCATTAACCGCGCCTTAGAGGATTGGGCCGAGAGGAGGGAGGACCCGGGAGGAGCGCTTCATGGGATCAGGGGGGCGTCCTCGTCGCCGGCGGCCCGGCTCTGCGACAATGCTCTCCTTCGAGCAACTCTTTCCAGGGCGCCTCTCATGCCGCAGTACGACGTCATTCTCCCCGAAGGCCATGTGATCCTGCGCGACCGCGCGACCGGCCGCACGCTGAGGTTCTCGGCCGAATCGGGACCGCTCAAGCTCGGCACCGTCGAGCTCGGCTTCACCTTTGCACCCGAGACCATTGCGAGCCTCGAGGCCGCGGCGGAGCCTGAGGGGCCGCAGACGGATGCGTCTGCCGATGCGCCCGCTCCCGTTCCTCCCGCCGCCGTACCGGGCGGGGCTTCGGAAATGAGCGAGGCACAGGCCGCCTTTGAGCGCATGAGAAGGCTCCCGCCCGGATTCGGACTTGAGACGGAGCTCCCCTTCCTCTCGCCCGCGTCGCCCATGCATCCGGCGCCGGTGGAGGGTGCCGCCGCGCAGAGGCTTCCGCCCCTGAGGACGCTCGAGGCGCCGCTCGAGTCACTCACGGAGGGCGAATTTGAGGCGAGTTTCGCGAGCCTCATCCGCGCGCGCGACGAGGCCGCCCGCGAGGCGGAGTTCCTCGCCGAGATCGAGGCTGATCCGGAGGACGTGAAGGAGCTCGAGGAGCGCAAGCGCGCCTTGGACGAGCGGATCACGCGGGTCGCGCACCGGTTCGACGAATGGCGGCGGCTGCAGAAGAAGGTGGACGAGGAGAGCTTGGTTCACGACGCCTGATGCGTGCTGAAGGGCCGAAGGGCTTCAAGGAGCCTCAGGCGCGGCGGACGTCGGACGACAAAGAAGCGTCGCCCGGGACCGGCGGGTCCTGCGGGCGGCGTGTTTGTTTCCTGATGGCGGGATTTAGATGATCGCCGTGAGGATCATCATCCAGATCGGAAGCACCACGGCCGAGAGCAGCGTCGTCGAGGCGACGGCCGTCGTCGCGAACTCCACGTCGGCGTGGTGGTAGCGCGCGAGCACCGCGATCTGCGTGATGCAGGGCAGCGCCGCCTGGATCACGTACACCTTGGCGAAGAGCTCCGGCACGGGGAGCACCATCGTGAGCGCAAGGCACACGAGCGGGCTCACGAGGAAGCGCCCGAAGAGCGCGAGCCAGAGGTCCCGCGTGAAGCGGATGTTGCGGATCCCGATCGAGTGGATCATGAGCCCGATGAAGATGAGGGCGAGCGGCGTCGTGATGCCGCCCATGTACTTCGCCGCGGACATGATGGGCGCGGGGAGCTTCATGTTGAGGAGAAGCAGCACGATCGCGAGCAGGAAGCCGACGAGGGGCGGCGAGAAGACGCGCTTCAGGGTCGTGAGGGAGAGGACCTTCGGGGCCTGACGGTGTTCGGCCGCCACCCCGTCCATCGCCTCAAGGTAGTTGCCCATCGTCCAGAAGAAGGTCGTGTTGGCGAAGAAGTAGAGCAGCGTCGGAATCACCGCCTCCTCGCCGAAGAGCGCGATCGAAACCGGCAGCCCGATGAACATGTTGTTCGACGCGGTGTAGGCCGAGGAGAAGATTCCCGAGTGCGTGCGCTCGACATGCCCGAGGCGCACCATCAGGCGGCTCGTGAAGAAGACGGTCCACATCGAGATGAAGGGGATGATCATCGGCCCGGCGAGCGCGATGAGCTCGTCGTGGGTGAGCTTCTCCGAGACGCTCGCAAAGAGGTAGCAGGGCAGCGAGAGGAAGGTCACCAACCGGGCGAGGAGCTGCGAGGCCGTCTGATCGTACCAGCCCTTGCTCGCGGTCCAGTAGCCTGCGCCCGCAAGGAGGCCCATGATGATCACGCAGTTGATGGAATTGAGGAAGGCTTCAAGCATCGGCGTTTTCCAACGGGTTCAGCGCATGCGCGGCCGTCGGGAATGAAGCCTGCGAAGGAGGCGGCGGTCGGGCGGAACCAAATTCTTTGATTCTAATCCCGCCTTCCGACACCTAGGGTTTCTTCGGATGCCTTTGGGCGTGCTCAGCCTTCGCCACCGCCGAGGTCGAGCGTCTCGCCGCGGGCCTTTTCGAGCTTCATGCGCAGGCTCAACCACACCGAGACGATTACGAGAAGCACGCTCGAGACGAGGAGGATCACCGAGAGGCAGAGCCGCGCGTCGGCCAAGGCCGTGAGCGGGGCGACCAAGCCTCCGCCCACGAAGCAAACGGCGCCCAACACCGCCGCGGCAAACCCCGCGCGCTGACGGTGGAGGGTGAGGGACGCCGTCATCGCCGCCGGGAGCGTGAGGCCGAGCGAGGAGAGGAGGATCACGTAGCAGGGGACGACCCACGAAAACCGGCCGAGGGAGCCCGCGAATTTATTCGTTGGGAGGAATCGGTCGAAAGGTCGTTGAGATATATCAAGTTCTGAATATGTT
>ERZ833608.454-NODE-454-length-34662-cov-14.174040_pt1 | contig 34662 bp, 25 predicted proteins | sample MGYA00519694_ERZ833608 | MGnify/ENA primary metagenome ERZ833608 (study PRJEB31850, sample SAMEA3708742) | human gut metagenome | biome: human gut; feature: human-associated habitat; material: faeces | place: China | collected 2014 ... | reverse complement strand
TTAGAACCTGAATCTAACGCGTCTGCCAATTCCGCCATATCCGCATATTCTGTTGGTACGGATATTACTTTCTCAGTCAGGTTTCGTTATGGAATTCCAACCGTTTTTCACGTTCAGAGGTTTTTGTTCATCTTCCCGGCGGGTTTGACCCTCGTAAGACTTTCTCAGCTTTCACTCGTAAAACTCCAAATTTTCATAGGGGTTATCTGAGCCGTTCTCTATGAAAACTCGTTCTGCTCTTAAATTTATCATACCGGAAATTTTATTAAAAGTAAAGTGGATACGCTTAAATAGTTCAGCTTGAAGAAAGAGCAAGGAACCAATGAGAGTCTTTCATAAGCTGAAAACCAGTTTTAAGAAAGCGATTTCTCGTTTTTAAGTGATTTTTTAATAGCAGTTTAACGCCAAAGGGGCACCAGCGCTTTGAATGCTGGTGCCCCTTTTCCCTATTAAATCGAAAAATCAGGTCACGTCTTGGAGGTGATGATAGGTACACGTTTGATAGTTCCTATGTCGTCTTTGAGCCAGTCCGTTGTAATCTCAATCTCCATGTTGCCCTTGCTATTTTTCTTACTCTGAAAATGGATGCCTTTGCTCGCAAATGCAGCTTCGTACTGATGGAGTGCCCTGCTCAGGTGGTTTGCTTCTTTGGGATACGTCCGGGGATTGTAAATTTCCTCCGTCATATTTTGCTGGCTCATGAAATCCTTGAGCGACTTATAAAGCAGGCTCATCGTTCCTTTCCAGTAGCCCTCATCTTCTTCATTCTTCAAAAAATCTTCCACGAGAGAGATAATCATGGCGTTCTGACAAGTGATCTCCATCTGGCGGGTCTTATTATCCTCCAAAACTTCATTGAACTTCTTGCCCAGCCCCGTTTTCATAGCTTCAGCTACTGCATATCCAAAAAGGTGGAAGTCTGCCAGCCGCTGTAATTTTTGAAGTTTGACAGTCGGCAGGATTTTCATTGCCTTCGAGTACAGGTCAAAGATACCGCCCAAGATATACGGTAAATCAGCAGAAAAGTCTTTCCAGAACGTCATATCGCTGATACGGGAAGTATCCTTGATCAGCTTAGCGGTAAAGAACAGTACACGCTCTGCCAAATCAGCCTTTTGAACAAAGGGCGAGATACCGTTCAGACACATACCACGCTTGATATAAACGCTGTTGATGGTGTTATCCGTATACTTCATACGGTTGGAACTTGTTACACCTGTAATCGCCGCGCAGAGAAAATCGCTCTGTTTTTTGCTGATACTGGACAGGTTATCAAATGCGAGATAGTAGTCCTGATTCAGGCGTACCCGCAGGTCGTCAATCGTATCTGGGAGCGTTTCCAGTTCATTGGAAGAAGGGTCTATGATTTTCTTGATGATTCTGGAAAGGGTACTTTTACCGGAGCCATTCGTGCCGTTGATACTGACAGACGGGAAGGTGATATCCGGGTTGAAACAGGTGACAAGATAAACCTTGAGCAGGAACTTTTCCTCTGGCGAGAGGTTCAAATAGCGGTCGATTCGGTCAAGTCCCTTCTTTCCGCTGCCGTGAATAGGTGTTACCTGTTCGATTTCATCCGCGCCTTTCAGAAACATCGGGTAGGCATTATCTACGATTCGCCAGCCTTTTTCATTTACTACAACGCACTTTCCATTCTGTAAGTCGTAAATCACCGATTTATCGCGTGAAGCGATTCGGTACTTTACCTCTTCCAACGGAAGTTCCATCGCATGGCTTTCCGTATACTGTAAGCAATTCTGGACAACTGCGTCTGGCGGAAACTCTCCAACTTCATCCTTGAACATACTTTTGAGCTTGATTTTCAGCCGATTGTCGTTCAAATTGTAGGCTTCCAGTTTTCCGTTTGTTTTGGGGATATGAATAAAGAATCCGTTCTTTGTATGGGAGATTCGATACCGCTGAATCATTTCCAGAAGGATGTCCTCCTGCTTTTTCTTCGGCTCCTTGTTTTCCTGATTGACCACTGCATTTTCCGCTGTCTCTGTAGATTTTTTCTTTGCCATAATCATTTTCCCTCCGGCATCGTTTTTCTTTTAGTCGGTTGATACAACCTTTCTGAATAAAGTGTATGCAACTATCCGGCGATAAATGTCAAGAAATGGGATAACTGGAAAATGACCTTAAAATGTAGAAATCAACAGAAAAGAGGTGCGGATTTTTATCTCCGTACCTCTTTCGTATGTTGGATTGTTCAATTCTGAATGCTCATTTGCTCTTGAATCTCTGCCAGAGAGCCAGCCAGTCTTCCATATCCTTCTCGCTGACATAAGGAAAGCCAACCGGCGGCTCTACTCCGTACTCCTTGAGCGATTCCCTCAACGTCCGTACTTCCCCCATCAGCTTTTCCCGGCGTTTCTCCCGCCGGGCTGAGGGCTTTTGCTCCGGTTCAGAAAAGGCTTCGTTCTGCGCCTGTACATATTTTGAATGCGCCCATTCATTCCGATACTCCCAGACCGCCAAACGTTTTTTCTTGGGAACAGTCTTGAACTGGTTAATACGGTCATACTCCGCCAACGGGTCAAAGACAGCGACTGTCCCGCCATTTTCAAAATCGAAGTCGTTCCATACGCACTCGCAGCCTGCGCCCTGAATCGTTCCCGCCAGCTTTCCGCAGGTAAGACAGGGCGTTTTCATCGGGAGAATCTTTATCAAGCCGTTGATTCGCTTACAGTAAATACAGCCGTTTTCGTCTGGATAGAGAAAATGTATTGTATCCATCCCGCTGTCCTCCTGCTCAGGCTAGCGCGTGTCCAATCAGGCTTTCCGCCCACTTCCGGAGTTCTTTTTCGAGTTCTGGTGTCTTGGCGGTGATGACGAACTCCTGACCCCGGCAAGCGGAGTTCAGCTCTGCGTGACCATTTACCAGCACGGGGGTATTCTTACCCTGCCAAGAAATGAAGATGTCACGAGAGGCGCAGAAAGCAGGCAAATTCCAAAGCCGACGGTTCGGCTGACCCGGTTTACTGAGAAGGAGAGAATCACGGTTCTCGAACACGCCGTAGTCCGTAGCGAGGTAGAGGCGGTTGTCCGGGTGTTCCGTACTCGCTGCGTGCGGGTGCCACGGATAAAGCTCTTTGATTTTATCCTGGTCTTTCAGGATTTCGCTTACCACCATATAGCCATAGATGATATGCTGGATGGGCGCGCCCTTTACAAAATGGAGCGTTCCATTTGGAAGTGCTTCGGTCTTACGGAACATTCCATAGAACAAAAAGACATCGCCTACGTCTACGCCCTGCCCATCCAGATGCTTTGCCGGGATTTCGTACTGACCAAAAGCAGGCTTCCACCCGGCGTGCGTATTTTTTAATACACCGTAAATATCCGGGTCAAGGTGACAGAACGGATGCTTCTGAAAATCAAAAGTCGGGTGAATCTGCTGGATAATTTGCTGATAAGTACGCCCCTTATAGACCAAATCTCCATAGGGGACACCGCTTTTTTCGTTTGGAATAGGAAGGGACAAAAGCGTGCCGTCCGGTAAAATCGGGCTGGGGATGCCACCCGCTCTGCTGTCCATTCCTTTTCGGCTTAAAACGACCTTCATAAAACTCGCCCTCCTTTTGTATGTTACCCTCATAATAGCATAGCCTTGCAAGAAAAGCAACTATAAGCCTACGAAAATACAGCTTTCAGCATATTACCACTGATGCCGACGAAATGTATCATTTTCTTATGCTGATAGCTGTATTGAGGAGTGCGCTTATGGATTATACCAGACTGGGAAAACGTATTAAGGAAGAACGGCTGCGTCTGAATCTTACCCAAGAGAAGCTTTCGGAAAAAGTGGGTATCTCTACCGCTTATTTAGGTCAGATTGAACGTGGTGAGCGTTGTATTACGCTGGACAAGCTGATTCCTCTGGCGAATTATCTGGGGGTGACAGTAGATTTTCTCTTGACGGACTATATTGTAACCGATGAAGATAACAACCTGAATATCCTTACTCAGCTTTTTCGTGGAAAGACGGTAGAAGAAAAAGAACTAGCTGTAAATATGCTGAAGCTCTTATTCTCCTATACGGACGGTAAGATTTGATGCCTGCCGGAGGTACGGAGATAATTTTCCGAAAGTAAAGCTTTGGGGGTCTATTTACCTTGCTTCGCAAGGCTGGTGCCTACAGGCGACAGTTTTTCCATAGCGAGATATAGTGAGAACGGCAACAATTTTATAGGGCTAGGCTTTCTGACTTTCAGAGTTTCTAAGTTTTCTAACTTTATTTTATCATTCTCTCTAGTCCCCAATTTACTACATAAAAACAACAGAAAAATCTTTTCTTAAGCTGCGCGTTAGCGCAGCCTATTTGAGTGGATAGGGCGTTCCGTTAGGATAAGCCCGTTATCCACTCAAATAGCCTATGTAAACCCGAGGGTTTACTTAAAAAGAAGCAAAAACTTTTATATTACCTCCGTACCTCCGGGAATCATTTTCCAAACCCGATTTTTCCAGCAGTCCGAACAGTCCCCAGCGTATCCAGCGGATTAAAGCTTGTATAATCCTTCGTCAGGTCACGACCAAACATATTTACATATTCTTTTACAATATCCAGATTACTATGACCTAAAAGCTTTTGAAGGCGGAAAATATCTCCACCATTCAGTATCCAGCGCTTCGCAAAGGTATGACGGTACAGGTGAGCTGAAGTCTTGGAAACTCCACGCTTTTGATTATACTTCGCCAGCATTTCCTGATAGGAGCGAATATCACCCTTTCCTCCATACGAGTTACAGAATACATAATCGTCAGGGGAGCCTTTCCGGTAGGTCAGGTATTCTTTCAGGATCACTTTCAGGGAAGAAGCCATAGGCACGATTTGAGCCTTGCGGTTCTTACACTTGTTCAGTTGAATCGTTTCATTCTCAAAATCAAGGTCTTTGATTTGAAGGCTCAGAACCGTAGAGATACGGTTTCCAGTCGCCAGAAGATAGTTGGAGAACACCCAGGTCTTATATTCGTTGAACTCGCAGGTTTTTACATTCGGCTTTTTGAGAAGTTTCTTCAGTTCGGTATCCGTGTAGGTTTCCTTGATACGCTTATCCGCTTTGGGGAGTTTGATTTTGAAGCGCTGGAGATACCCTTCTTCCATCAGATAATAGCAGAAACAGCGCACTCCCCTCATATAGGACTGAACCGTGATGTCGTTACAGCCCCGGTTCTGAAGATAGAGGATAAAGCCTTCTAAGGTATCCTCCGTGATGTCAGAAGCCTTTTTATCCGGGTCGCTGAGGTATTCCCTGAAGAACTTGAAGTGGACAGTATAGATGTTCAGCGTTTTCTCAGACAGATTCTTAGCTCTGCACTTTTCCAAAAAGTCAGCAAAGGCATCGGTCAGCAGGGCATCTTCCGGTCGGGTCGGCTGCATTTTGATTTTTTCCATAGCGGGTTCCTTTCAGCAAATAAAAAACACTCGTCGGACTATTCGCAGAGAACGAAGAAGTTCGACGAGTATCTTTTTGCCAGAAGGTAAAACAAAAAACCTTGTAAACTTTGAAGTCTACAAGGTCTTTTCAGAAGATGGTGCGGATAAGAGGACTTGAACCTCCACCGAGTTGCCCCGATTAGAACCTGAATCTAACGCGTCTGCCAATTCCGCCATATCCGCATATTCTGTTTTGTTCGTGAGCCGTGTCGCTCGGAACGATAGTTATTATACCAGATATACCGGAATTGTCAAGCGTTTTCCGCAAAAAACTTTTCTCTTTTTATAAAACGTCATACTTCCGTAAAAAAGCCCGTCGCAGGCCGGTTTTCCGGCACAGGACGGGCGGTTTATTTGGTCGTTTGAGCGTGGCCGCCGGGCGCTGGCGGCAGACATTTTCTGTTGCTTACAACGCGCGGCCCCACACCAGCCACAGGTACACCGAGCCGGTCAGCACTGCCGCCAGTGTAAAGGGCACCCCGATGCGCAAAAAGTCGGCTGTGCGCACGGTCTCACCATTCTTGCGCAGGATGCCGATGGCCGCAATGTTGGCCGATGCCCCGATGGGGGTCAGATTGCCGCCCAGCGTTGCGCCGGTGAGCAGCCCGAAGTAAAACACCTCTGGTGCCATGCCTGCACCATTGTTCATCAGCGCGGCAATGCCCTGCACCACCGGCAGCATGGTGGCCACATAAGGGATGTTGTCAATGAAGGCTGACAGCACCACCGATACCACCACCAGCAGCACATACAGCCGGAAAGGATCCTCCCCGGCCACGGTATGGAACAGCTGCGCGGCAGCGTCGATGACACCCGCCGTGCGGATGCCCGCGATCACGATGAACAGCCCGAAGAGCAGCAGCAAGGTGTCCCGGTCCAACTCCTGCACCACCTGCACCAGCGGCTTTGCCGAGCGGTCCCGCAGGCAGGCACGGACCACGCCCACCACGCACAGGGTCATGCAGATGAGCCCGCTGCGCAGCTCGTACAGCGTCGCCAGCAGGCCGCTGTCCGGCTGCGGCAGGAAAGATGCCACGATCAGCAGCCCCACCGTCAGCAGCATCAGGGCGGTGGGCACATCGTCCTCCACCTGTGTTTCCACACGGGCGGTGATGGGCTGTTTTTCCTTCCGGAACAGCCACAGCAGCACCAGCAGGGAGGTCAACGCGCCCAGCTCCACACCCCAGAAGACGCCCGGGCGGCCGTGCATCCAGAAAAAGTCAAAGAAGTTCATCTCCGCAAAGCCGCCCAGCAGGATGCTGGTGGTATCCCCCACCAGCGTGGCTGCGCCCTGCAGGTTGGAGGACACCGCAATGGCAATGATCACCGGAACCGGCGAGATCTTCAGCTTGCGGGCAATGGCCAGGCCCACCGGTGCCACCATGAGCACTGTGGCCACATTGTCCACAAATGCACTGATGACCCCGGCAAAAAGTGCCAGCACGCACACAGCCCACTGGGCATTGGGCACCCGGACGATCAGCTGCTCGGCCAGGCGGGCCGGCATCCGGCTCCGGATGAACAGCGACACGATCCCCATGGTGCCAGACATCATCAGCAGCACATTGTAATCCACCGCCCCCAGCGCCGCCGAGAGCGAAAAATCATACACGCCCAGCTGTCCCAGCGCCATGAACACCGCCGCACTGCACAGCGCCACCCACGGGCGCTCTTTGGGCAGTGCCAGCATGAGCAGATAGGTGACAGCAAAAATTACCAGTGCAAGGATCATGCGCCCTCCTCTGCAGTCTGACGGCTCTCCGGGTCCTCGTCGATCATGCGGTAACCCACCCCCAGCTCGTTGAGGATGTAGGGGTTGCTGCCGGGGCGGCTGCCCAGCTTTTTGCGGATGTTGGCCATGTTCACCTGCAGCTTTTTGGTGCTGCCCACGTCGGTGTCGCCCCAGATGGCCCGCACGATGGCGGCGTAGGTCATCACCCGGCCGGCATGCTGGGACAAAAAGGCCACGATGTTGTATTCCGTCTGGGTCAGGCGCACCTCCTGCCCTTCCACGAACACCTTGCGGCGGTCGTAGTTGATGCGCAGTCCCTGAGCCTGGAACTCTCCGCCGGATGCGGCATCTCCGGTGCGGCTGTAGCGGTTCAGGCGCAGGGCCACCCGCACCCGGGCCAGCAGTTCCCCGGTGCCGAAGGGTTTGGTGATGTAATCGTTGGCACCCAGATCCAGCGCCTCGATCTTATCCATCTCGTCGGTACGGGCCGACAACACAATGATGGGGGTCATGTACTTCTGCCGCACGGTACGGATCAGCTCCAGCCCGTCCCGGTCCGGCAGGCCCAGGTCCAGGATCACCAGATCCGGGTTGTGGGAGGCGAACAGGGTCAGGCCCATGGTGCAGGTGTGCGCCACCAGTGCCTGATAGTCGTTCGTGGTCAGCAGCGTTTCAATGAAGCTGCAGATGTTCGCCTCGTCCTCCACGATCAGCACCTTATATTTATTATTGTTCATCCTCTGCGTCCTCCAGTTCGATTTTCTCCGTCTCCAGCCAGAAACGGATGGTCGTGCCCTCGCCGGGGCGGCTCTCTGCGTCGATCTCGCCGCCGTGGGCCTTGATGATGGCGGCGCACACCGACAGGCCGATGCCCATGCCGTGCTTACCGCTGTCGGCCGGGGCATTGGGGTCCGGGCCGCCGGTGCCGGAGAACAGGGTGCGCAGACGCTCTTTCGGGATGCCGCAGCCGTCGTCCTTCACCTCAAACACAGCCCGGCTGCCCAGCGTGAACACCCGCAGCGTCAGGGTGGTCATGCCCTCAGCGTGGAGCACCGCGTTCTCCAACAGGTTCATCAGCACCTGCTGGATCAGCATGGAGTCCATGGGGATCATAACAAAGTCCTCCGGCAGCTCCAGCTGTACCGGAACGTCCGGGCAGCGCTTTTTGAATTTGACCAGCACTGCATCCAGCAGCTCTTCCAGCACGGTGGGGGTCTTTTTGACCGTCACCTGTTCCCCGTCGAAGCGGGTCACGGAAAGCAGATTCTCCACCATACGGTTGAGCCACTGGGCATCCTCGCAGGCCTCCCGCAGCAGCTTGAGGGCCTGTTCCTTGCCCAGCGAATCGTAGTTTTCCGTCACGGTGGAGCAGGCCCCGTAAATGGAGGTGAGGGGCGTGCGCAGGTCGTGGGAGACCGCCCGCAGAAGGTTGGCGCGCATTTTTTCCCGCTCGGTCTCCATGCGCAGCTGCTCCTGTTTTTTGACCCGGGTGGTCAGGGTACTGGTCATGATGGATACGGCCAGCATCACAAGGCCGGAGAACAGATTTTCCGGCAGGGTAAAATTGAAGGCAAAATAGGGGGTGAAAAAGGCAAAGTTGACCGCCAGCACACTTGCCAGCGAGGCCAGCACGCCCCAGAGATAACCGTCGGTGTACATGGAGGTGACAAACACAGCCAGCATGAAGATCAGCATGGCCACGCCGTCGATGCGGCCGGTGATGCGCTGCACCCATACCACCGCCACCCCGGCGACGCACAGTGCGGCAAGCATGACCAGAAGGTCGCGGGACCAGGTACTTTTTTTCATAAACGGTTCACCCCCTCCTGATTTTATTCTGTCCCAATATAAGATTATACCACACTCCTGCTAAAGAATCAGCAAAAACGCTGCCACATTGACGGTGTGCCGGTTCCGGGCTATCCTGGAACCAGCATCCCATACCGCCCGGAAGGAGGCCTTGGCAGCAGCAACTACTTCGGGGCGCAATTCCGACAGCATTTTGGCTGTCCGCCCTCTGCGCTTTTTTCCTATTTGACAAGCCTGCGGCCGGGGGGTACAATGGGTGCATCTGAACTATAGGAGCGTTTTTATGCTGTACTTTGAAAATGACTACTGCGAGGGTGCCCATCCCGCCATCCTGCAGAAACTGACCGAGACCAACTTTGAAAAGGTGTCCGGCTACGGCACTGACCCCTACTGCGCCAGCGCACGGGAGAAGATCCGCGCCGCCTGTGCCTGCCCGGACGCCGACGTGACCTTCATCTCCGGCGGCACCCAGACCAACGCCATCGTCATTGCCTCCATGCTGCAGCGCTGGCAGGGCGTGCTGGCCGCGGCCACCGGCCATGTGGCCGCCCACGAAGCCGGTGCCATCGAGTATACCGGCCACAAGGTGATCAGCCTGCCGGCCCACGAGGGCAAGGTGTCCGCCGCCGATGTACGGGACTGGTGCGCCACCTTCTATGCCGACGCCAACCACGACCACATGGTGTTCCCCGGCATGGTGTACATCTCCCACCCCTCCGAGTACGGCACCCTGTACACAAAACAGGAGCTGGAAGATCTGCACACCGTCTGTCAGGAATACCGGATGCCGCTGTTTCTGGACGGTGCCCGGCTGGGCTACGGCCTGATGGCCGAGGGCACCGACGTGACCCTGGCCGACATCGCCCGGCTCACCGATGTGTTCTACATCGGCGGCACCAAGGTGGGTGCCCTGTGCGGCGAGGCCGTGGTGTTCCCCCACGGTGCCCCGGCCCACTTCATGACCATGGTCAAGCAGCAGGGTGCCCTGCTGGCCAAGGGCCGTCTGCTGGGCATCCAGTTCGATGTGCTGTTCACCGATGATCTGTACACGAAGATCAGCAAAAATGCCATTGATACCGCCAACGCCCTCAAGAAGGGTCTGGCCGCCAAGGGCTATCGCTTTTTTATGGATTCGCCTACCAATCAGGTGTTCGTGATTCTGGATAACGCCCAGCTGGCCGCACTGGAAGGCCGGGCAAAGTTCGGCTTCTGGGAGAAATTCGACGACACTCACACCGTGGTGCGCATCGCCACCAGCTGGGCCACCCGCATGGAAGAGATCGAGCAGCTGATTGCGCTGATGTAACAGCAAACCCCGCCGGAGTTTGTGCAGGATTGCAGTTGCATTTTGGGGCGCAGTATGGTATCTTTTGAATATACCATATGGGTTTGGGCGCAGCAGGCCCGCGCGGCGGCCGCGCCCCTGAATATGATCAGAAGGAAGGATTATTATCATGGGCTTTTTTGACAAGCTGTTCGGCAACAAGGCCGAAGAAGAAGAAACCGCCAAGTTCTTTGGCCAGAGCAAGACCGTTCTGGCTCCCATCCGCGGCAAGGTCCTGGCACAGGCCGACATCCCCGACGAGACGTTCGCACAGGGCATCCTGGGCCCCGGCTGCGGCATCGAGCCCACCGGCAAGACCGTGTACGCCCCCTTTGACGGCACTGTGAACCAGGTGGCTTCCACCCTGCACGCCGTCGGTCTGACCAGCGAAGACGGCATCGAGATCCTGGTGCACGTCGGCATGGACACCGTGGAGATGAACGGCAAGGGCTTCAAGGCTCTGGTCAAGGAGGGTGACAAGGTCAAGGCCGGCACCCCGCTGCTGAAGGTGGATCTGGACGCCATCCGCGCCGCAGGCCATCCCACCGCTACCGCCATCATCGTGACCAACGGCGACGATCTGGGCGAGCTGAAGATGCTGGCAGAGGGCGACATCCTGGCCGGCACCCCGCTGTTCAAGTTCTGATTTCTGCACAGCAAAAGGCGTGCACTTCCGCAAAGGAGGTGCACGCCTTTTTGATTTCCCGATCTTACTGGCCGCCCGGCTTGTAGTGCAGCACCCGCTCCGACACCAGCCCGTTGAAGAACTGGATGAAGGGCCCCAGGCAGAAGGCACAGATCAGCGTACCGATGCCCACAAGGCCGCCCAGCAGCCAGCACAGCAGCGCACACAGCGCATCGGTGAACACGCGGCAGCCGAAGTACGGCACCGGGGTGTAGTCCCGCAGGCCCAGCGAGAGGTAATCGTACGGGGCGATGCCCAGATCTGCCGTCTGGTACAGCGAAGCCCCCAGCGCCGTGACCGGCACCGCCAGCGCCACCCACAGCAGCTGCACCGGCAGGCCCAGTGCCTCGGCCGGGCCAAAGTGGGCCGCAATGGGGTCGTAGAAGGCCGTGACAATGAACCCGACGCCGATGCCGTTGACAAAGGTGCCAAGGCCGATGTACTTGCGCCCGAACCAGAACTGCAGTGCAAAGAACAGGATGTTCGTGCACAGGTTCTGCACGCCCAGCGAGATGCCCAGCATCTCGGCCAGACGCATATTCAGTGCGCTGATGGAGTCGTTGCCAAGGTGAGACTGTTTGAACAGTGCAATGCCCAGCCCGATGATCACAATACCGACCACCATGCCGAGGATGCGCCGCGCCGAGGGCCTCTGCGGGTTCTTTTTCATGATTCTGTTCTCCTTTTTTTGCACCAGTTTTACAACGTTCGTTGAAAACTCAGCGGTGAAGCTGCGTTTCGATCCCTGCCCTGTCCAGCCCCTCGCCGATGACGATGAGCACATCCTGCCCCTGCGGGATGGGAGCCAGTGTCTGCCCGGCGGCGGTGGCGTTCAGCTCCAGCCAGCCGTCCCGGGTGGGGGCAAAACCCTTAACCCGCAGCACCTGCCCGCAGGCCGGGTCCCCGAACAGCCGGGCAGCTGCCTGCTGCAGCTGCTCCACCGTGAGGTGCTGTTCCAGAAAGCACAGGGAGCCGAAGGCCTTGTGCTCATCAAAGTGCAGCTTTTCGCAGCTGGCCTGCCGCATGCCGCAGGCGGCGATCTGTGCAAGGTCGGCGTCGGTGAGGGCGGCCCAGTCCCTGGTGAGGATCTCGTCCGGGGCAAAGCGGCGGGAGCACTTGCAGGCTTCCAGCGCGCGGTCCAGGTGGGCAATGGCTGCCCGGCACTGTTCCGGCCCAGCCTGCGGCGCACGGCTCAGCAGCACCCGGCCTGCATTGGCCGTCTCGGAGGCCAGCAGATATTCCGCCTGCGGCGACAATGCTTCCGGCAGCATGGCGTCCACAATGGCGATCACATTGCCGATGCGGTACCAGCGGTCCAGCGGGTCGTCCCGCAGCACATCAAAGAATTCGTCCACATCAAAAATGCCGCTGGGTTCCACCACCACCCGGTCAAAGCCGCGCATGGCCATGGCGATGAGCTTGGTGCGCATGCGCCGCTGGTGGGTGTCGCAGTCACACCCGCCGCTGATGGTCTCCAGATCGCACCGGTCGCCCAGCAGGTCCTGCACCAACATGGCATCCACGTTCACCGCGCCGAAGTCGTTTTCCAGAATGCAGACGTTGTGCCCCTGCTCCACCAGATACCGGACGTACCGGCGCAGAAAGGTCGTTTTGCCGGCCCCCAGAAACCCGGTGATCAGATCCACCTGTACCATTTTTTCAAAACACCTCCCGTGCCGTTTTTCGTTCCACCCCAGTATACCGCAGCGCCCGGCCAAACACCAGAGGTAAATTGGCCGGGTGCCAAATTGCGTTCCTCACCGTATAAAAAGAGCAGGATATTCCAGTTCTATATGGAATTTCCTGCTCTTTTGGGCGGTTCAGAAGCGCTTCCGGCGGTTGCTGTCCTAGATAGCTCGGATGATCTCCGCTGCCTCCGGGGCAATGGGGTCGGGCACAGCGGCCGGCCGCGCCAGGAAGTAGCCCTGCAGCAGGTCGGCCCCCAGGTCGATGACGGTGCGCATCTCGGCGGCCGTTTCCACACCCTCGGCAATGATCTGCATGCTGCGCGGCTGGGCGTAGCGCACCACGTTGCGCAGGATCTGCTGCTTGTCGGGATCCGAATCAATGCCGCGGATGATGCTGATATCCACCTTGATGAACCGGGGCGCCAACTCCAGCAGGCTGCCCTCGTTGGAGTATCCGCTGCCGTAGTCATCCAGCGCAAACATGCCGGAGAAGCCCGGAGCGTGGCGTTTGGTTTCCAGTGCCTCCCGGTTCATCTCCTCTTCCTCGGTGATCTCAATGACCATCTGGCGGCGCAGCTCGTGCCAGCGCTGGTCCATATACTCGCTGTCCTCCCGGCGCAGGCAGACGCTGGCAATGGAGTTGATGAAGATCAGGGCCTGCCGGTCCACGAGATTTTTGCTGCGCAGGTTGTCAAATTCTTCCAGTGCCTTGCGGAAGGTCAGCCGCTCGATCTCATACAGCGCGCCCTGCTCCCGGGCCAGCTTCATGATGGTGGCCGGAGAACGCAGGGTGGGCAGGTCCGACCGCATCAGTGCTTCGTAGGCGTGCACCCTGCCGGTCTGTGCCGAGAAGATGGGCTGGAAGTAGTAGTACACCCGCTCTTCGCTGATGAGCTGGTGGAACTCCCGCCGGGTGCGGGCGATGTAGGCCTCCTGATTGTACACGCCGATGTCAAAGTCCTTCATCTGCCCCTTGGTGGAGTGCTTGACCTGATACATGGCAAAGTCTGCATATTTTTTCAGGGTCTCGATGTCCCGGCCATCCTCCGGGTACCAGGCCACGCCGCCGGAAATACTGATGTGCAGGTCGCTGCCGCTGGGCAGTACCACCACGGCCTGCTGCATGGCGCGGGTCAGTGCTTCCAGCTTTTCGCGCAGCTGCTCCCGGCCGGGATAGCCGTAGAACAGCAGCAGGAACTCGTCGCCGGACAGGCGGGCGCACACGGTGCCCGGTGGGCTGTGCTCCGCAATGCAGCGGCCGGTGTTCTGGATGTAGTGGTCGCCCCAGTCGTGGCCGTAGGTGTCGTTGATGTGCTTGAGGCCGTCCAGGTCCATCATCAGCAAGGCTGCCACGCCCAGCCGCTCCGGATTCTGGAACAGTTCATGACTCACGCGGTGGAATGCCTGCCGGTTGTACAGGCCGGTGAGGACGTCGTAGTCGCGCTCCCGCTCGATGCGCAGGCGCTCCTGGGTAGCGGCGGTCACATCCTCGGCCAGACCCACCTGCACCCGGTCCTCGGTGGTGACCCGCAGCATGATATAGCGGGTGCGGCCGCCCTGCACCACGGTCAGCACCTTGTCCCCCTCCGCGTTGACGGTGCAGGGGCGAACCAGCTGGATGTGCTCCAGCAGTTCTCCAAAGGTGCGCACGGTCAGGCTGCTGCCGTCCACCTCCGGGGCACCCAGCAGGGCAAAGAAGTTTTTGGTCACATACACACTGCCGGTGTCATACCGCAGCTCGTAGCCGCCCAGCTCCACACTGGCCATGTCCATGATGCGCAAAAACTTGGTGGAGTTGGTCACAAGGCTGCTGTTCAGCTGGGTGATGGCCTCCGCAAAGCGGTCCAGCTCCCGGATGCCGGTGTGCGAAAACTTGGGGAAGGTCTGTTTGCCGTTGGCTGCCAGCACCTCGCAGTAGAGCTGCTCGGCGGGGCGGGCCAGGCCGCGGGACACCAGCAGGCTGCTCACAGCCCCCAGCAGCAGGGTGAGGAGCACCGCAGAGGTGATGACCTGCTGCACGGTGTGGGCAAAGCGGAACAGGATGCTGCTGCGCACCGTGCCCACCAGCAGCCACTTTTCGTTGGAGAAGGGCGCGTTGCGGCTGTACAGGTCCAGGTTCTGGACCGCCGCATAGCCGGTCTCGTCGTTCAGCGTCAGCCAGCGTTCGCCGTCCGTCTGCCGGCAGGTGATCTTTTCCACGCCCGCGTCGATGACGTTGGCATCCAGTCCGTCGCCCGCCATCAGCGTCAGGAACAGTTCCGGGTCCGACAGGCCCGACGTTGTGGACACCAGCAGATAGGTACCCTGCCCGCCGTCCTGCAGCTCCTGATACGGCATCTTGGTTTCCAGATAGCTGGTCAGGATCTCCACACCGATGACGCCGTACACGGTGCCGTCCGGCAGGATGAGGGGCTGGGAGTAGGCAATGGCCGTGCGCTCGTCACCGGTGAGCTTGTAGGTCTGGGTGAGCCAGCGGCCGTAGTCGGCGGCGTCCAGCTTTTCGTCATCCTCCCAGGCGGTCTGGAACACGGTGCACACAAAGCCGCTGCTGGTCAGGCCGCGGTAATTCAGGGCGGTGCTCCAGCTTTTGTCGGTGGTGATGCCCAGCTTCTTGACCACTGCCGCACTGGAACGCTCCAGCATCAGGTCGGCTTTGCGCTCCGAGGGGCGGGCATCCGGGTCCAGATCCCGCAGATAGATGCTGGGCATGGAGCTGCCCACTTCCTTTTCCACAAGGTCGTGGGTGTTGATCACAAGAAAGATGCCGGTCACGGGGCGGGCGCGCAGTGCACTCACCAGATAGGGCGCGGCGGCCTCCATCAGGGGGTCAGCGGCCTCGCTGCTCTGGTCCATCGTGTCCAGCGAAATGGTGCCGTCCTGCAGCATCTGCTGGGTCAGGTTGTTGATGGTGGTGGAAATGTCGGTGAGCTCCTGTGCCTTGATCAGCATATCCTGCAGGTAGCTGGCGCGGTTGCGCACCTGCATGTTCACGATCTGCTTGGCGTTCTGGTTCAGCCGCCCGGACACATTGGTCAGGCCGATGCCGGTCGACAGCAGGATCACCTCCGCCAGCAGCACCGCCATCATGGAAAAGAGGATGGTGCGGAAGATCGGCTTCTCGGGCCGGTGCGCTTTCCACGCACGGTACTTTTCGGCAGGCTTCATGGCACTTCCCCCTTTTCCTGTCGGTTTCCGGTCGTTACGCTCAGCCGGCGTACTTCTCCAGTGCAGTGCAGATGCCCCCATACCAGGCATCAAAGTATTCGTCGGTGAGGAACTCCGCTTCCGCGTCGGCGGCGGGCTGGCCTGCGGCCACCCGCTCCTGCACCGTTGCACGGTCGGCAGAGGCAAGATCGCTCAGGCTGTATTCCAGCACCTTGCGGGCCTTGCTGCCGCCCGCAAAGGCACTTGACGTATAAAGGGTGTTGTTCTTTACGCTCTGGACTGCATTCGAGAGGATGCGCTCCATCTTCGGGCTCAGTTCCAGGCCGCTGGTCTTGATGGCCTCCATGTCGTTGGCAGCCGTGGTCACCGGCAGGTAGCCGGAGTCCACCGAGAAGGAGATGTTGTGTTCCGGCTGGGTGAACCACTTGAGGAACTCCACCGAGGCATTGATCTCTTCCTCCGTACCGGCGGTGACCACCATACCGGCACCCTGCTGCACGGCCACATCCTCGCCGCCCGCAAACTTCGGGCTGGGCAGCACCGCCATGTCGATGTCGTAGCTCTCGGTGTCGTTCACCATGACCTGCGTGGGGAAGAAGGTGGCGCTGGAGTTGGAACCCACATAGGCCAGCACATTGCCCACCTTGATATCATCGCTGCGGAAGCGGCCGGTAGCGGCAAACCACCCCTTGACGAAGGGCACATAGTAGTTGTCCCACAGCTTGCGGGCTACGTCCTTGTCAAAGTTCAAGGTCATCTTTCCGTCCTGCACCTCGAACAGGGTGTCGCCCAGCTGCCGGGCCCCCACCAGCATGTAGTTGGCCATGGCGTCGCGGCCGAACAGAGCCTTGCCGTCGTCCGGCTTCGGCGTCTGGGCGTCGGTCCAGTCATAATAGGCACCGGCAGTGGCCACCAGCCCTTCCACGGTGGAAAGGTCGTCGTAGGCGGCACCGGTGGCTTGGGCAAACTTCTCCCAGTCGGTCTCGTTCAGGAACATCAGCTCGGTGGATTTTGCCACCGGGAAGATCTTCATGCTGCCGTCGCCGTCAAAGTCGCCTTCGTCCAGGTAGCCCTGCACATACCGGGCGCGCTCGTCCTCGGTGAGGTACTGGCTCAGGTCCACCAGCATGCCCATCTGGTCCAGCGCATAGGCGGTGTCAGCATAGGCCGAGAAGATGTTGGGCATGGCCGCAGCACCCACCTTGCCCTGGGCCGCATCCATCACGTTGGTCTCCAGGTCGCTCACGCTGCCCTGGCTGGCACTTTCCACCCGGATGCCCTTTTCGCGGCCGGTGGTCTCGTTGAACTGGTCCACCAGCTTGTTGAAGCTTTCCAGCTGGTCACCATTGTAATAGGTCCACACGGTGATATGGGTCACCCCGGCGGTGCCGCCGGATTTTCCGGTGCTCTGCGCTGCGCCGCCGCAGGATGCACAGCCCAGTGCCAGCACCGCAGCGCACAGCAGACTGACGAATGCTCGAATGTGCTTTTTCATCGTAACGCTCTCCTCGCTTTTCCCACAGCGGCACCCACTGCTGCTTATCCGTTTAACTATACCACGCTTTCCGGGGCGGTGTAAACCAAGCGTCCCAAAATCGTACCAAAATCGTCACATTCACAACAATCCCGCTCAAGTTTCGGGCATTATTTTCACTTTTTTCCGGCAGCAAAAAGCCGCCGGGCAGGAAACTTTCTCCTGCCCGGCGGCCTTCTTCTTTTATGGTGTTATTTCCTGCGGCTTACTTGCCCATGGCGTGCTTTGCGGCCAGCATGCCGAAGGTGTAGCAGCGGCCCAGGGACAGGCCGGTCTGGTGGAACGGATAGTCCGCGCCGCCGTAGAACACGCCGCCCACGTTGCCGACGCAGTACAGGCCGTCGATGACGTTACCGTCAGCATCCAGAGCCTGACCGTTGGCGTTGGTGTTCACGCCGCTGTCGATGGAGGACACGCGGATGTGCTTGCGGATGCCCCAGAAGGGAGCGGTGACGATCTTGTGCATGTAAGCGCTCTTCTTACCGAAGTCCACGTCAGTGCCCTTGTCGCACAGCTCGTTGTAGCGGTCGATGGTCTTCTGCAGCTCGTCGGCGGGGATACCCAGCAGACCAGCCAGCTCTTCAATGGTATCAGCCTTGTAGGTGTCGATCAGGTTGGTGAACACGCCCTGCGGGTTCTCCACGGCACCGGGGATGTACTTGGTCATCACCTGCTCGGGGATGGGGCCGTTGGCGTAGCTCATGTAGTCGTTATCGTAGATCTGGCAGTACCAGCCCAGAGAACCGTCCGGATGGTTTGCATCCACGTTGTTGCCGTTGAACTTGGGCACATACTTGGTGATGTTGCCCATGTAGACAAAGCCGGTGTCCTCGTTGCAGAAGCGCTTGCCCTCCATGTTGACGTACAGGAACGGTTCCTCGTACATCAGGCCGGAGTCGAAGTCGTGCATCATCTTGGTGTGGCCCAGATTTTCCATCTTTGCACCTGCATCGATGGCCATGATGTGGCCGTCGCCGGTCTTCTGGTACTGCTTCTTGTCGAAGCCGTCCACATCGGGGCACCAGCGCTTGACCATGGCCTCGTTGTTCATGTAGTCGCCGGTGGCCAGAATGACGCCCTTGGAAGCGTTGAACTGGATGTACTTGCCGTTTTCGTCCTTTGCGATGACGCCGGTCACCTTGCCGTTCTCATGCACCAGCTTGACGGCGGGGGTGTTGAAGAAGGCCTCCAGATTGGAGTTCTTGGCCTGCACGTTCTCCAGCACAGTGGCCAGCACGTCGCCCACGTTCTTGGGCTTGGGGCCGATCCACGGAGCAAAGAAGTAGCAGTGCTCATCGCCGAAGTCGTAGGTGTCCATGCGGTCCTTCCACACGCCGGTCAGATCCTGGCTGGTGCACATGTAGGCGAAGATCTCCTTCTCGTCGTTGTGCAGCAGGTCGGAGGGGTTCTTGTTGCTGTCCACGAGGCTGCCGTCGCCGTACTCGGTCTGGTCGGTCAGGCCGGCGCGGTTCAGGTACCACATCAGGGCCTCTTCGGAGTTCTCGACGTAGGCGTTCAGCAGGCTGGTATCAGCGCGCCAGTCGCACAGGCCGTTGGTCATGTGCACCCACATCTTCTTGCCCGCGTCGGTGGACTTGGACTTGATGATGGCGGAACCGCAGTTGCCCTGGCTGACCACGATGCTCTGCTTCTGCAGCAGAGCCACATGGCCGCCCAGCTCGGCAGCCCAGCCTGCGGCGGGCACACCGGCAGCACCGGCACCCACGACGACCACGTCAAAGTCCTTGGTCTCGTCGGGGGTGATGTCGCCCAGCTCGCACACAGAGGACTCCACTTCCTCCACGCTCAGGCCGTCGGGGACAACGGTCTCGGCCTTGTTGGCCTCGGTGGGGGCAACGGCCACGCCCTTGGCCTGATTGATGCAGCTCTCGGCAGCCTTTTTGATGGCGTCGGAGGTGATGGTAGCGCCGGAGTGGCCGTCCACCTCGCTGGACTGTGCGTCCAGGATCTTCTTGACCATCTCATCGGCGATGTCGGCACCGTAGCCCTTGGTCTCGTTTGCAACGTCGATCTGCACATCGGTGATGGCGTCAGCGCTGAATGTCATGGTCACGGTGACGGGGGTGGCGGTGTTGATGCCGGTAGCGGTGGCGCTGTAGGTGCCTGCAGTGTAGGTGCCTGCGGCGGCGCTGCTGGAAGCGCTACCGCAGCCTGCCAGCAGACCGGCAGCTGCTGCGCCCAGCGTAGCGGTGCGCAGGAAGTTGCGGCGAGAGATCTTTTCGCTCATAGTGTGTTCTCCTCTTTCTTCTCAATCGTGTACTCTGTCAGAGCAGCAAAGCCGGAAGTCCGACTTTGTTACTTGCTAAACAAAGTTTACACGTTAGAGCAGCGCGAAGGTCAAGGGCTATTTTGACAAAAATATCACAAAAATTTGTCTGATATAACAAATTCTCGTGATATTGCAATTTTATGTATATATTTTTGTCCGCGTCAGATGGTAGTTCACGATGCTCCCATCGGGCTGCTCCCGGCTAGCAGCGATGTTGCTGAAGGTCTCGCCCACCGCACGGAACCCGCGCTGCACGATCTCCGCATGCAGGTCGTCCAGCGAGTCCCACCCAAAGGACCCGCGATAATCCTTTTTCCAAATGGTAGTCAGATAGTCTCCGCCGCACACCACCTCCACATGCTTTGTGCGCTTCAGCCCCAGCCTGCGGGCGGCATCGGCCTCAATCATAAGGCCGTAGTCGTACTCGTTGCGTCCCACCCGAAACTGCTCCATCACCCGCCGGGGCAGGCGGCTCACCCAGCGGGTCGCAGGCATACATTCCAGCCATTCAGCCTTTTCCTGCTGCAATTCTTTATCCCGGTCTGCTGCTTCTTCCTGCGAGAAGGTCAGTCGCCACATTTCCGGGAAATTCTGCACCCAGATGCGCCCAGCATTCTGTTCCAGTGTGCGGTACTGCTCCCGCTTGTGTTCCAAAAAACGGATGGCCAGTTCGTCCAGCACCTGCCTGCGCCGCAGCTGGGCGATCTGATGGTTGAACATGGCGTCGCTCTGCTCCACCGTGGGTGCACCGATCAGCTCCCGGCATTCTTCCAGCGAGAGCTCTGCCGCCCGCAGTTCCCTGCACAGGTTGAACCGCCGGGTATCAGTGACTGTATAGTAACGGTAGCCGGTATCCTCGTTGACCTCGGGGTGGATCAGGCCCATTTTTTCATAGTAGCGCAAAGTATGGGTTGTAACACCAAGCAGAGATGCCATCTCACTGATGGTATAGCGCATAACAGTAAGCTCCTTTCCGGGCAGCAGAACCTTAGAGCTGCTCGAATGTTATTTTTTCTATCCATCCTTATTATATCGTATCCGCGCACCGTTTCAAGTAAAAAAACTTTGCCGTTCTCCGCCGGAAAATACCGGGCAGCAAAAGCAGGGCGTTGACTTGGATGCCGTGACCGGCAGAGAGCAGGACTGCGTTTTAACAGAATAAATCCAACATCTTAAACCTGCTGCATAAACAAAAAGCCGCCGAGGACGCTTCCCAAGTAGGAAAGCTCCTCGGCGGTATTCGTTTATCGGGTATGCTGCGGTCGGAGATTGCTCTTGTCCTCCGCAAAAAACAGCTCCACATTTTTCTGTGCCCGGACCAGTTCCTGCATCTCGTCCCGTGCCTTGCGGTAGTCCGGGTAGGCTGCTTTCTTCTTGGTCAGCAGCTCTGCGAACTCCTCATCCAACTCCTTGACCTTCGGCAGCTTCTGCAGTCCGGCTTCGTCAAAGGCAGCCTTCGCCGCCTTATGCAGAGTGATTTCCTCCCGGTGGGCTTCCAAAAACTTTTTACTGTACCCCGACTTGCGGTACAGGCTCCCGTTCAGCAGCATCGTGCTGTACACCACCGGGCGATGGTTCATCAGGTACGTCCGGCGCATCCTTCCGTACCGGTTCAGCTGCTTCCGGGGCCGATTCAAGGTCAGGTTCGGCAGAAAATACGAGCCGTCAACGATGCCGAGGATGTCACTGCTGTTGTTGTCCCAGTAGGACTGCACAAGTTTTCCGGCCACATCCGCCAGCTGCTGACCAAAACTTTCGCTGTGATCAGAAATTCTGCCCAGTGCTCCCACTGTCTCGAAAAGCTGTCTGCCGTTTTGCAGGCAAGTGCAAGATATTCTTCGGTTTTGTTTGGCATTTGAAGCCTCCTTTCGGTTTCAGGGTACAAAAAGAGCGGGCAGCCGTTTCATCGCTGCCCGCAGAGGTATGGAATGATTTACTTATTTGATAAACTGGAAGTTGTTACTCAATCAAATTCCGTAATGAATAACCCATTTATTTTTGTCCAATGCCTTTTTTAACAGTTTCTTTAATTCGCACAATTCAGGAATATCAGCAATGCTATCAATAAACGCCTTTAATGAACAGGGCGGAACAAGTGTAACACCACAATATGCAAGCCCTTTGCCTTTAACAGAAAGTGTATGCCAATAAAAGTCAATGGATGAAAGTCTTTCAACAACACCTTCTAAATCTTTATCATCAACAGAAATGCATTCGTATTTCCACGGTTCATATTCGTCATGTCGCTCGCTCTGCCGAGGAGTATTCATCATAATTCCAAACTCATGTTTTGCCATATACCATCACCTCCGCAAATTTCGATTGAGATTTCACCTGTTTTAAGAGATTTAATAACTGTTATATTTTGTTATCAAATTCTCTGGAAGCCATTGAAAACACTGGATTTTTCGCAGGTGAACTTCCCCTTATTGTTTCCCTTGTGTTATATCGTTCCATCAGTGTTTATGGACTCAGGTAAGGGAAAAAGCAAGGGAAACAAAATCATATAACACAAAATGAAACTGACATGGTGAACTGATTGAAATGCTTCTGAATTTCTTATTTTGATTAATTGATTTGAAGGAGACACGATATGAATATTATTTACGCAGAATACAATATGTACCGGAATAGCATAGACATTTACACCTGTGCCGGATATATGCTCCGTATTGACTGCAACAAGGCAGAAGATGGTATTAAAACTACACCATGCTCTCAGTGTGCATTAAATGCTCTTGCTATTGATGAACATCTTGAATATGCAAAACTATATCTGGATGGAACTATGCAGATATGGGTAAACGCCGAAGACTCTATTGAACTTTAAGTACACTAAGGGACTGCTACTCTAACAATTAAAAAAGTGCAATAGCAACAGCCCCTTTGTATTTTTACAAGTTTCGACCTAAAAAACAATTATTTCACATTCGCATTATACAAGTCCATAAAATAAGAATCTGTATGTAGTAGTTCTTCAAAAGTACCTTGTCCAACAATCCTCCCTTCTTTAAAGAGAATAATTCTGTCAAAACCTGCAATGGAATTTAATCTATGTGCAATGGCAATGACAGTTTTATCTTTCATTTTTTGCATAACTGATTTCATTACATTTTCTTCTGTTAAATTATCCATTGCAGATGTTGCTTCATCCAAAATGACAAGTTCGGAGTCTTCAAACCACAAGCGAGCTAATGCAAGTCTTTGTTTTTCTCCACCCGATAAACAAGTACCTTTCTCACCAATTTCAGTATTTAAACCTTCCGCAAGATTTTCAACTAAATGAGATAGTTGCACTTCACTCAATGCCTCCAGCATTTGTTCTTCTGACACTTGTTTCTCAAATACCAGATTTTCTTTTATTGTTCCGTCAAAAACAGGGGCATCCTGTGATAGATAACTAACTCTATCATACAGATTATTAAGACAAATTTCTTTTAACTCCATGTCTCCTAAGCGAACTTCTCCTTGATTATATTTTAGCAACCCTAATAATATCCTAATCAAGGTCGATTTTCCGGAACCACTTTCTCCTACAAAAGCTATTTTTTCTCCCTTTTGTATTGACAGGCTCAAGCCATCTATAATTTTCCGTTCCTCATATTGGAATGATAAATTTCTTATTGCAATTTTTCCAACATTTGTATTTATTGCGTTACCGTTTCTTAATTGAACATCGTCTTTTAAGCCTAAAAATTCCTCAAATCTCTTATACGACGCCTTGTCCAATTTATATTGGACATAAAGTACATTAAAAATGGCAATTGGCGTATAAGCATTTTCAATCAGTGCAATTAGTGCAACCACAGAACCTACTGTAAGGTTTTTCGTTTTCCATGCATAAAAAAGAATACCAATATCTAACATTGCCACAAATAGTGCAAATATTGTGAAGAATGCTTCATGAATCATATTCATTTTTACTTTTGATGAAACAATATCCTCTTTTGCATTACAAGTCTTCTTTATTTCACTCGGGAACTGTTTACTCATACGAAATACCAACATTTCCATATAGCCTCTGACCAAATAGTGATTTAATAGTTCTTCACTATTCAAAATCTTTTCTTTTATTTTGTAAAGAAACTTCAATAGAATGTTGGTTATTATAAAAATAACCGTATAGCCTACAAACAGTACATAAGTGACTTTTTCATCTATTTTCCAAATAAAGTATATACTAAAACCAATGGTAGGAAGTAAGTCACGAATCAAACACAACCAGAAATTGAATAATACATTTCTTCCTGCTGCTGAACCATTCTCAATCCTTTGAACAAGTTTGCCCGTACCTATTTTCTGATATTCCGTATAATCGATTGTACTTATTTTTCTAAGTGACAAAAGCTTAAAATCCAGATAAATACCATGTTCCAACTTCTTTTCAGGGTAATTATCCAGATAATTCATACTGTAATTTACCAGCAAAATAAAGCCATATGTTGCAACTCCTGCAAATGCAAGTGTTCTATCAGCCAATCCATCAATAACCTTTTGGAAATAGTCAACCTTGTAATTAGCCACAAATGAATTAAATATACCTAGTCCAATGTAGACCAATACCCATATGCTGTTTTTCTTTAATATTTCTTTTATATAACGCATAACTGTACTCCTTTACATATTGTATTTCAAGCATCAGGACAGTACAGTCAACGACTACTGGCAAGTTTCTTTTAACCTCAGCACAATCTGCCAACAGTTTACATCAACTGTACTGAGTAGTTATCTCGGATAATTTTCATATCGTTCTCACTTCTTCCTAAAAATTTTCTATTATTATATCATGTTAAGTTCCAATATTCTATCATAATTCCGTCTTATCTTCCTCCAACAATTGCTATATGCTCTTTTTATATAAGTTCCTTATCCAAAAGTAAATCAATCACATTAATATTCAAAATGCCATTATCATCATACCAACGCTTTCCAATATCTTTTCTTACCACAATTTTAGGGAAAGAATCTCCTGTAAGTGTAAATGGTCTGAGTTCTACTTCTGCTTTTTCATCAGTCGGCATCGTATACGCTGACTGGATATAGGTTCGTTTTCCTCCTGAATTTACGACAAAATCTATTTCCCTTGGAGTACGAATTGAATTGCCTTTTTCACTGAGTGTCCTTGCATAAACAACACCAACATCAACAGAAAACTGCCTGATATTCAACTCATTATATATGATATTCTCCATTATATGCGTCATTTCCTGCTGACGGAATCCGATTCTTGCATTTCTAAGTCCAATATCCTCGCAGTAATATTTATTTGGCGAGTCAAAATAGGATTTACCTTTTACATCATATCGCTTACTTTCTGAAAAAAGGAATGCATCTTCCAAATGTCCGATATATGCCCGAATCGTATTGGCAGACACACTGACCCATTGTTTAGACTTCAGAGTGTTTGCAATTTTGGTCGGATTTGTTAATGAGCCAACTGATGAACAGAGTAAATCTAAAATCTGCTCCAGTACATCTTGCCTTTCAATTCTCTTACGTTCAACAATGTCCTTAATATATACTTCTGAGAAAAGTGATTTCAGATAATTCATCTTAGCTGTATCATTAGGTCTTGACAAGATAAGCGGCATACCGCCATAGAATGCATATTCATCAAATGCTTCGTTTTTATCCCCACCAACAGCAGAGTAATATTCTGCAAAACTAAGTGGGTGTACTCTTATTTCATCACTTCGTCCTCTAAACTCAGTAAGAATGTCACTGGAAAGCATTTTTGAATTGCTTCCTGTTACATAAACATCTAAATTTGATAAACCTCTAAAATCATTAAGAGCATCGTAAAAAGTAATTTTCTTACCGTCCGGATTATATGGATTAGCCACTTCATCAGACATTTGAATTTCATCAACGAAAAGGTAATACTCGTCTTTGCTCTTTTCCACTTTTTCTCTTACATACGATGAAAGAATAAGCGGGTTACGATATTTAATATCTTTCGCAAGGTCAAGTTCAATCGTAATAATCTGCTCCTCTTTCACACCATTTTCAATTAAATAATCTCGGTATATATTTTTGAGAAGATAGGATTTTCCACATCTCCTGATACCGGTAATTACTTTCACTAAACCATCAAAACGATATGCAATCAACTGTTCAAGGTAACTATCACGCTTAATTTCCATAAAGCCCACTCCATTTCATTGAAAATTTCCGCCTATTTAGGCTTTTTCAATCAATATTATATATGTTTTCTATCAAGTTTTCAAGTTCTCATTGAAAATTATAGCCCATAAAGGCTTTTTTATTCAATGAACTTTAATCTTGCAAATTGTGCAGACCGTCTGCACAATTTCTATTCTGCACTATTCGCTTTCCTGCATATCCTCATCGGCTTTTGCATTTTCTCATTCATTATATTGATTAACTGTGTTGCAGAAAGAATATTTTTTTCATTGGTTCTTTCCGATAAAATCTTTTGTAAATATAAATTTCTCGGCTTTGTTTCTATAACCCGTTCTTTCTAAACTAATCATTCTGTTTATATATACCTATCTACAATTAATAACAGTCAAAATATTTTTGCACTATACCATCCAACTGTATCTTTATTTCCGCAAATTCACAATCCAAATTCAATGTCTTAACTGATATTTGATTTCCACCCATTTTGTAATCATTATTTGGCAGCACAATCTCATCTGTTTTGGCATATAATAACATTCCTGCAACATTACCGGATTTATTTGTATCTAGATTTTTCACATAAGTAAATATCTGATATAAATTTCCAGAATGCAGCGTATTCGTGCTATATTGACTTTGCGTGGTATGGGCATAATACTTTGCATCAATTACTAACGTTTTATCTACACTTTTAAGTATAATATCACTTTGCATAATCGGAAGCATTTCGCTGTAACCATCATCTAAGTCCCATGGTATTTGAGATGCACTCGCCTTTATTTCCTTATGCTCTTTTCGATAGTATTCCAATATAAATTTTTCATACAACCTGCACATACGCTGTTCATCTAAGAAATCCATCAATTTTGTATTTCCATCTGTTGTCGTTTGAAGCAACCCTTTAAGAATAAGATAACAAACTGAAATCAGCATCTGATATGTCTGATTATTCTTATTATATTGCAATTTCCAGTTTATTCGTTCTCGCTCCAAAGGCTCAACTTCCGCAAAATAAATGAGCAACTTTCGTATTTGTTTCTTTCTGTTTTTGCTTATATTGCTTTTTATCAGCGTTTCCATAGTTGTCCGAAGAATTCTGTTCATGTATGAATTTACAGAAAATTCATCATAACTACATATCATCCTTTTATTCAACAATGTTTGCCCTTTCACAGAAGCAGAAATGTTTATTTTTCCTCTAAGCGATGCTAATGAATCTGTTTGCTCCACATATTCTTTACCCAAGCCACGCTTTATTTGTGATGTTACGCCTTTAATCAATATGGCTGAACAGAGTTCTGCGACATTTTCAAACTCTTCTGTTGCTATCTGTTTATAGCCTTGTTCGTTAAGTACCTGAAACGCATAGGAAAGCATATAATAAATATTTTGGATGCGAATCATTTTATAGCACTCCTTAATGTTGATGACCAATCCCTTATCTTAGCCGGCTCATCAAACCAATACTCCTTAATAAGTGGAATAACTTCATATTCTACAACTGATTTCAGCCAGCTATCTGTCACTTCATCATCTGTGCAAAAATAGCTATGACCAATTCTAAATCCATCTCCTAATGATTCATCTATTGAAATAGCATTATTAAGCAATTCTACTACACTTATCAATTTTTCAAGTTTAGAAGAATTCTTTTCTGTTAAGTAATTTTTAAAGCCCTCCGAAGAAAATGCTGGTGCAAAGTCAAAAAAAGCAAATCTACGACGTAACGCGTAATCCATAAGGGCAAGACTTCTGTCTGCCGTATTCATCATCCCAATAATTCGTACATTCTTCGGTACTGTGAACCATTCATTCGAGTAAAGCAGTTTTATTTTCTCGCCACGCTTATCTTTTTCAATAAGCATCATAAGCTCACCCAATATTTTACTCAGATTCCCACGATTAATTTCATCTATGATAAAGAAATAAAGCCTTTCATTATCTTCCTCTGCCTCCTTACAGAACTTATAAAACGTACCATTTTCAAGTTTAAATCCATCTTTAGATGGTCTGTATCCTTGTATAAAATCCTCATAAGAATAACTTTGGTGGAACTGAACCATTGCAACACGACTTGTATCAATTTGTCCCATAATAGAATATGCCAGCCTTTTTGCTGCGTATGTCTTTCCTACTCCAGGTGCACCCTGTAAAATCACATTATATTTTGTTTCCAGCAGTTCAGTCAGTGTATTATATGTATCTTCATCCATATAGACCTGATTTATAAATTTTTCTTTTGAATATGGCGGATATTTAATCTCTTTCTGTTCCTGTACCTTTTCTGGCGTATCCTCTGCAAACAAATCCAATAATTCCTGAACATAATCAGGATATGGAGTAATGTTAGTCAACGTTTTCATTACAGTCTGCTTTTGAAGTTCCCATTCGCCTTTATTTTGCCAATCAATCTTTCTTATATGCCTGTAGGTATCTCTCGAAACATCATAAATATAATCAGAAGTAACAACACCTTTTCCTACAATCTTGTACGTACCCTTTTTAGCAAACACAACGTCTCCTTCTTTCATCTCATTGGCAAATTGCCACAGACAATGTGCATTATTCTTGTAAGAATAGCTTGCATCATAAATTTTTCTCATGTATTCCTTAATTGCTTCCTTTGATGCAAACCGCTTCAAATCTGTAACATCATCCCAACTGATAGCCATTATACCAAGATTGTAAAATTCGTCCCACATAGATGCATTATCTCCCGGAGAATAAAGCCAGTAGTTCGTTTCTTTTACGTTTGAGTCAATAGACGTTGTGGAAACATCATTACTGTTTTCTTCCTTTGTTGATTTCCACGCATAATATGACAATTCCGGAAAACTATGATATGGATATTCCTCATTCTTTAAAGCATTTCGTGCTTGTTCACACATAAAGAAATAGCTTGCACCATCCGGAAGTCCTCTATTTACATTTGCAAATATAGAAGTAAAATAATGCGGCATATTATCCACGTCACTCAAAAACTCTCTATTACGAGAATCAAGATTAATAAATATATTGGGTCTTATCCAATATAATCCCATCGTAATATTCCAATTCACACCTTTTTGTTTTCTTACTTCATCATAAGATTTTTGCATATTACTTTTATATGGCTCACTTAACGAGTTTGAATATTTAATGGCATTATCAAATAACTCCCAAAGATTGTCTATATCATTAATATCTCTTTCTCCTTTAAAATAATAAAATGTTGCTTTTAAGTTATTTACAACAGGTATTCCATCAAAAGCAACCGGCACATCTGCTTTTACATTAAATATTTCAGCTATTGCTCCGAGAATTTTTACTCTATTATCATTTGTAATGCCTTTATTAAACAAAGCAAAAATTGTAAAGGGATCTATATCCACAATATCGTTATCTATCTCCAATTTTGGTAATTTAAAATTTATGCTGGAATATACTTCTCTAATTTTTTCAATTAAATCAGAACGATTATTCTTGAACTGGAGTAAAATATCCGCAAAATTCATATAAAATTCGACCCATCGATAATCCGCTTCACTATTTCTTTTATCATTCATTTCTGCCATTCCCTGTTTAAATATATCCGATGCCAATTCACCTGTCATATCAACATTCCATCCCTGCTCTGTTAATTTCCATATACCATAAATACTTTTATCAATGTATCCTCCATAAACAAGATAATTTCTTGCAAAAGCAACCTCATTTTCAAATTTATTGACATTATTTTTTCCTCTTGTTTCTGAAAGTTCTTCTTTCGTCAAATGCTCATTTTTAGCAATAACAGCACGTACTTCCTGTGGTTTCCCTTGTCCACCTAATTCTTTTAATGCAGTTATTATTGGTTTCATCCAATGTAAAAAAGCCGCATTGGATTTGCCGTTTTTTGTTTCCATCTACTCCACTCCTATGCTTCCATCACATTGTCTGTCCAAAGTTCACACTGTGTCATAACCGTCTGTACAGCATCTTCCATTCCCTCTGGTGGATATTTATGCTTTTTCAAAAGTTTCTTTATGAGCATACGCATTTTAGCTCTTGCTGACTCACGCTTCTGCCAGTCAATGGTTTTGTTCTTACGAAGAGTATCTGCAAGTTCCTTTGTAATAGCAATTAGTTCATCATTCTCATAAAAATCTTTAATTGCCTGCGGTTTTGTCAATGCATCATAAAAAGCAAGCTCATCAGCAGTAAGTCCAAGTTGGTCGCCTTCTTTTTGAGCCGCAGCAATTTGCTTAGCTAAATTAAGCATTTCCTCAATTACTTCCTCATTTGTCAACATACCATTCAAATAAGCATTAATAGAACGCTGCATAATTTCACTGAATTTTTCAGATTTGACCACATTAGTTCTGCGATAAACAGATACCTGCTCTGCAATTAACTTTTTTAAAAGTGCAACTGCAAGATTCTTCTCTTTCATATTAGCAACTTCTTCAAGAAATTTCGGGTCAAATAAAGAGAACTCCTCTTTGATGTCCGAGAAAAGATTAATTACTCCGTCACTCTTGATACTCTGTTTTAAAAGTTCATTTATTCTTGCATTCATTTCCGGCAAAGATATTTTCTTTCCAACACCGGTATTAGTCAATCTGAGAACTAAGACACGAATGGACTCAAAAAATGCTGCTTCAAATCTTGAATCCTCATCAACCAATGAAGAACAAAGAGAAAGTGCTTGATGCAACATAAGTGCTTCTTTAACAAAAGAATCTTTATCATCAACTTTTTCTCTATCAATAATAAAATTGACAGCTCCACTGATGGTTTTCGCTCTTTCAAGATCTGTTCCGCTTGTAAACCTAGAGTAATCGTATCCATGGAACTTATCACGGCAAATAGACAATTTTTCCAAAAATTTAGGATACGCAACCTTTGCGACATCAGTATCTCCATAATTCTTTTTATCACGAGATGTATAATCATTCATTGCTTGCTTCAAAGCTGTAGCAATTCCTACATAATCAACAACAAGACCACCTTCTTTGTCCCGGAACACACGATTTACACGAGCAATAGCTTGCATAAGATTATGTCCTGACATTGGCTTGTAAACATACATAGTTGCAAGGGACGGTACATCAAATCCGGTCAACCACATATCAACAACAATTGCAATTTTAAGTGGACTATTGTTATCTTTAAATTTCTTTGCAAGTTCGTCCTTATGGTGCTTATTTCCAATAATCTGTCTCCATTCTTCCGGGTCATTGTTGCCTGAAGTCATTACGACTGCCACCTTTTCATTCCATGCAGGACGAAGTTCTAAAATACGCTTGTAAATTTTCATTGCGATAGGACGAGAATATGCAACGATCATCGCTTTACCGGTAAGCAAATTCTCGCGGTTGTTTTCATAGTGATCAATAATATCACAAACAAGAGAATTGATAGTGTTATCATTCCCTAGGACTGCTTCCATTTGTCCAAGCTCTCGCTTACTCTTTTCAATAACCTCTTCATCGGCATTTTGAGCCATAATATCGTATTCTTTGTCAATTATCTTTAATGTTGCTTCATCAAGATTGAGTTTAATAACACGGCTTTCATAGTAAACAGGGCGAGTTGCACCGTCCTCAACCGCCTGTGTCATATCATAGATGTCGATATAATCGCCAAATACTTCACGAGTGCTCCTGTCCTTGGATGAAATAGGTGTTCCGGTAAATCCTATATATGTAGCATTAGGGAGTGTATTACGGATAATTCTTGCCGTGCCGATAACGTGCTTTGCCACTTCTTCTCCCTCTTCATTTTTAGTAATCTTAATTTTTTCGGCAAGTCCATATTGACCTCTATGTGCTTCATCTGCCATAACAATAATGTTACGGCGTTCTGATAACGGTTCATGTGACTCCTCAAACTTCTGCATTGTGGTAAAGATAATACCGTTTGCCTTTCTGCCAACAAGCAGATTTTTAAGATTTTCTCGGCTCTCTGCGTGCATTGGTTCTTGCCTTAAAAAGTCTTTGCACTTTGCAAACTGACCGTAAAGCTGGTCATCAAGATCGTTTCTATCAGTCAATACAACAATTGTAGGACTATCAAGTGCTTCCTGCAATAAATGAGCATAAAATACCATTGAAAGTGATTTGCCACTTCCTTGTGTATGCCAAAATACACCGCCTTTACCATCAGTGACGGTAGCATGTTTTGTTGATTCAATCGCTTTTCTTACTGCAAAATACTGGTGGTATCCGGCAAGAATTTTAAAAGAGTTTATACCCTCATTGGAAAAACAAATAAAGTTCTTAATTATATCGAGTAATCTTTCTTTTTGAAACATACCTTCAAAAAAAGTATCAAACTGTGCATACTGAGTATTTTCATAATCGCCATCCTTTGTTTTCCACTCCATAAAACGGTCTTCTCCGGAAGTAATCGTACCCGCTTTTGATGTCAACTGGTCACTCATAACACATATAGCATTATAGATAAACATAGCTGGTATTTCCCGCATATAATTACGAAGCTGCCTATATGCTTCAGAGGCGTCTGTTTCTTCACGTGAAGGAGATTTCAGCTCAACCAAAACTACCGGCAAACCATTCAGAAAAAGAATTACATCAGGACGCTTATTACTGTTTTCAATGAAAGTCCACTGATTAGCAACGATAAATGAGTTGTTGTCAATATTTTTATAGTCAACAAGATAGACGATAGATGAACACTCCTCACCGTCAACAAAATATCTTACCGGAATGCCGTTTTGCAGATAGTCCATAAATACAGCATTTTTCTGCACAAGTTCTCCGTTTTCAAAGTTTTTAAGCTTGAATAAGGCATCCTGAATAGCGTCGTCAGGCAAACCTCTGTTCAAGCGATTCAAAGAATCGATCAGAATATCCTCATATAGTGGATTGTAAAAATCTCTTTCTATATCCGGACCGTATATGTATTCGTATCCTAAATCATTTCTAAACAGCTCTATAACTGAATTTTCATAGTCTGCTTCTGTAAATATTGCGGACATATGTATCACCCCCCTACTCTTTTTCATATATAATTTCTTTTATACATTTAGCTGCTTCACTATTACTATTCTTACATATCATGCAATAAAATTCTCTAACATCAACATCCTTTAAAATATATGTTACCTGATTGTTTTCAAGTGCAATTTTAAGTAATTTACATTTTTGATCTTCTGACCATTCTTTAATCTCTGACATTTGTTCAATAATCGAATGTGTATTAGCAAAATTGCTACTATCTTCAAGTTTATCAATTAATTCTTCTTTTTTTAGTTCTTCCTCACTTTGACCTCTTGTTTCATCTAACTTTTCAGCTATACAATCAAAATGAACATCTTCTAACATTTCATTTGTAATCGTCCTATCTATTATCTGATGTACTAATTGCTCAAGCTTTGACCCTTCTGTGTAATCCGCAGGTGCAAAATATTTTATACGATTCTCATCAAGCATTCTAAATACCTTTGACTTGTCTTTTGTTTCAGAATTATATACCCCTATGGAATGTCCTCCATTGATATTGACAAGTTTCATACACGGAATATCTGTGTCACTATCACCAATATATACCATATTTCTAAATGGTACACGATATTGGTTAGGCTCAAAATATGAATTAACAGCCTGATCATTTATGTCAAGAACACCTTTTTCTATTCTAAATAAGAATTGCGTTTTATTAGTATAATTAACAACCTGAGCCGGCCATACTGCTACTCCATCCTCATCAAAATAAAATGAACTAGCATAGATTTTTTTAAACTTAGCAGCCACCTTAGTTCCCTCAATCATCTCTTTTAGCCCTGATGAAATAATATAGTGTTCCACTATAACACCTTTACTTTTACCATATTCATTAATTCTATCAAACCATGTTTCAACTCCGGGAAACAATTGTACTTTTTCACCATCTCTGTGCAATGTTTCCTTAGTAAATAGAACTTTTCCTCTTGATTTACTAGCCATCATATACATATATGCAAGATTCTGATCCATATCATTATCCGACGCTAATTGGTTTGATTGTTTCCAAAATTCTGCTATTTCATAATCTATTGATTGTATATACCCTTGTGCCTGCATATCATCTGGAGATAACGTTTTATCAAAATCATAACAAATTGCTAAAATTGGTTGTTTCATAGGCTCATCCTTTCTTAAATATAATATCACAAATGTTATAAACAATAATTTAGAGCAGCAAGCTCAGGCAATATTCAAGTCTTGGTTTGTTGACTTTGAGCCTTTTGGTGGCGTTCAGCCTTCTGAAATGCAATTCATCCCACTTCAAGAACTCTGTAAAGTAGTTACCAAGGGAACGACACCAACAACGCTTGGCAAATCATTTACAAGTTCAGGCATAAATTTCATAAAAGCGGAGTCAATACTTGATAATCATTCTATTGACAGCAGCAAGTTTGCTTTTATTGATGAAGAAACAAATGCATTATTGAAGCGTTCGATTATCAAAGCAAATGACATTGTATTTACTATTGCTGGCACTTTGGGGAGATTTGCAATGGTAGATAATAGTGTGCTTCCAGCTAACACCAATCAAGCAGTTGCTATTATCAGACCTGATGAAACCAAGGTAACTCCTGCATATCTTTATAGTTTCTTCATTGGTAATTGGCATAATGAATACTATTCAAAAAGAATACAGCAGGCTGTTCAAGCAAATTTGAGCCTTACTACCATTAAATCGTTACCTATTGCAGTCCTAAATAATACAACAATGAGCAATTATGACAAATTAGTAAGTCCGTTATTTGCTCTAATGAAAAACAATGAAGAAGAAAATCGTAGGCTTTCCAAATTAAGAGACGCACTTTTACCAAAACTGATGTCCGGCGAACTTGATGTCTCCGACATTAGCCTTTAAGCCGCTA
>ERZ833608.451-NODE-451-length-34756-cov-9.851993_pt1 | contig 34756 bp, 21 predicted proteins | sample MGYA00519694_ERZ833608 | MGnify/ENA primary metagenome ERZ833608 (study PRJEB31850, sample SAMEA3708742) | human gut metagenome | biome: human gut; feature: human-associated habitat; material: faeces | place: China | collected 2014 ... | reverse complement strand
CCGCCGCGGCGCGCCGTCCTGCGACGCTCTCCGCGCCCGCCGCGGGCCGGGCGGCACCTGAGCCGCCGCAGACAATTCAGACCCCGCAGACGGCTCCCCGGCGCACGCTCTCGCCCAAGGGCGCCTTCGGTTCGGCCCTGGCGAGCGCGGCCGAGGCGTCGGGCGCGGTCTTCCGCGAGGCGGCGCGCGAAGAGGAGAAGTCCCGCGCGAAGGATGCGGCGGGCCGCGCCGGCGCGCGCGCGGCTTCGGCCGGTCAGGCGAATCCGGGAGCCCGGACGAAGCGCTCCGGGCGCCCGAATCAGACGAACCCGACGAATCGGTCGGGCAGCCGGCCCGCGTCCGCCGCGGACCTCGCCGACCTCACCCGCCGCGGGCTTGGCAGCCGCCGCGGCGAAACGACGGTCGTGCGTGAGGAGACGGACGATGACGCACCGGTGGTCAACCGGGCGGCGACGGCGCCCCGCAGCGACGGCCGGGGCGAGAAGAACGATCGGAGCGGCCGGAGCGACCGGAACGCTCGCGGCTCGCGTCCCGACGCGCGCCGCAACCCGCCCCAGGACAGCCCCCGGGGCGATCGTCCGGAGCGCGAACGCCGCGAGCGGCTCACGTTTGCCGAGCGCCGCACGCCGATTCCGCCCTTCGAACTCATGCCGGGACTCCCGGTCTCCGAGCGCGCCCCCGAGATCATCAAGGCGATCCGGGAAAATCAGGTCGTGATCGTCTGCGGCGAGACGGGTTCGGGCAAGACCACGCAGCTCCCGAAGATCTGCCTCATGGCCGGGCGCGGCACGACGGGCCGCATCGGCCACACGCAGCCGCGGCGCATCGCCGCGAGCTCGATCGCGCGGCGCATCGCCGAGGAGCTGAAGACCGAGCCCGGCGACGTCGTGGGCTTCAAGGTGCGCTTCACGGACCACACGGCTCCGGGCGCGACCATCAAGCTCATGACGGACGGCATTCTGCTCGCCGAAACCCAGGGCGACCCGCTCCTCAAGGCCTACGACACGATCATCATCGACGAGGCGCACGAGCGCTCGATCAACATCGACTTCCTGCTCGGGTACTTGAAGCGCCTGCTGCCGCGCCGCCCCGACCTCAAGGTGATCGTCACTTCGGCGACGATCGACGCGGAGCGCTTCGCCGAGCACTTCGCCGTTGACGGCCGCCCCGCGCCCGTCCTCACGATCTCCGGGCGCACGTACCCCGTCGAGATCCGCTGGCGCCCGGTCGAGGACCTCGACGAAGAGGATGACGACCGGTGGCTCACCGCGATCGACGACGCGGTCTGCGAACTCGAAACCGTCGGCCGCGGCGACGTCCTCGTCTTCCTGCCGGGCGAGCGCGAGATCCGCGACGCCGCGGACCGCCTGAGGAAGACCCGCGTCGGGCGCGCCGACATCCTGCCCCTCTTTGCGCGCCTCTCCGCTGCCGAACAGGACCGCGTCTTCAAACCTTCGGGCGGCCTGCGGCGCATCATCCTCGCGACGAACGTCGCCGAAACCTCGGTGACCGTGCCCGGCATCCGCTACGTGGTGGACACGGGCCTCGCGCGCGTGAAGCGCTACTCCTACCGCTCCAAGGTCGAGCAGCTCCTCGTCGAACCCATCAGCCAGGCCTCGGCCAACCAGCGCGCGGGCCGGTGCGGGCGCGTCGCCGAAGGCGTCTGCATCCGTCTCTACGACGAGAACGACTTCAACCGGCGGCCGGCCTTTACCGACCCCGAGATCATGCGCTCCAACCTCGCCGCGGTGATCCTGCGCGCGATGGCGCTCCACCTGGGCGACATCCGCGAATTCCCCTTCGTGCAGGCGCCGCCCCCGAAGGCTTTCGCCGACGGCTACGCGATCCTGCAGGAGTTGGGGGCGATCGACGAGAAGAACGCGCTCACCGAAGTGGGCCGAGAGCTCTCGCGCCTGCCCGTGGACCCGAAGCTCGGGCGCATGCTCCTCGCCGGGTCCGAGAAGAACGCGCTCCGCGAGCTCCTCGTCATCTGCTCGGGGCTCTCGGTGCAGGATCCGCGCGAGCGGCCGGCCGACCAGCAGCAGGCGGCTGACGAAGCGCACAAGAAGCTCGCCGACGAGCGCTCCGACTTCCTCACCTACGTGAAGCTCTGGGACTGGGTCGAGAAGGCCCGCTCGGAGAAGGAGAGCAACCGCAAGTTCGACCTCGAGCTCAAGCGCCGCTTCCTTTCGCCGAGGCGGCTGCGCGAATGGCGCGAAGTCGAGGCGCAGCTGCGCGCGCTGGTCGTGGACCTCGGCTGGCGCATGAACACCACGCCCGCGACCTACGAGGAGGTGCACCGCGCGCTCCTGACGGGCCTCTTGGGCGGCATCGGCTCCAAGACCGTCGAGTCGGACTTCCGCGCACCGCCCTATGCGGGCGCGCGCGGCATCAAGTTCTGGATCTGGCCGGGCTCGGTGCGCGCGAAGAAGTCGGGCCGCTGGATTCTCGCCGGGCAGATCATCGAAACCTCGAAGCTCTACGCGCGCTGCGTCGCCGACATCGAGCCCGAGTGGATCGAGGCGGCCGCGGGTCCCCTGATCCGCCGCGCCTGGAGCGAGCCGCACTGGGAGAAGCGCCGCGGCGAAGTGGTCGCGATGGAGCGCGGAACCCTCTACGGGCTCACGATCTACCAGCAGCGGCGCGTCGCCTTCGCGCCCCACGACCCCAAGCTCGCGCGCGAGATCTTCATCCGCGAAGCCTTGGTTGCAGGGGAGCTTGACGCGCGGCTCCCGTTCTACCAGCACAACCAGCAGCTCGTGCGCGACATCGAGGAGATGGAGCACAAGACGCGCCGGCCCGATGTCCTCGTGGACGACGAGCTGATCTTCGCCTACTACGACGAAAGGCTCCCCGCGGACGTGCTCTCCCTCAAAACGCTCGAATCGTGGTTGAAGGACGCCTCGAAGAGCGACCCGAAGGTCCTCCAGATGACCCGCGAGGAGCTCATGCGCCACGACGCTGCGGGCGCCACCGCGCAGTGGTACCCCAAGGCGCTCGAGATGGCCGGGGTCGAGATGGCGCTCACCTATCAGTTTGAACCGGGCAGCCCCCGTGACGGCGTGACGATGACGGTGCCGCTCTTCGCGCTCAATCAGATCGACCCGGTGCGCTGCGAGTGGCTCGTGCCCGGGATGGTGAAGGAGAAGGCGCAGGCGCTGCTCAAGAGCCTTCCGCAGAAGATCCGCCGCAACTGCGTGCCGCTCCCCGACTTCGCCGCCGGGTTCCTCACCCGCACGGGCGGCGGCGCGCCGCAGAAGAAGGGCTTCCTCGAGGCGCTCGCCGACGACGTGCGCTCGGAGACGGGCGTGCCCTGCACGCCCGGGGACTTCAAGACCGAGCAGCTCCCCGCGCACCTCATCCTCAACTTCAAGGTGGTCGACGAACACGGCCGGCAGCTCGCGATGGGGCGCAACCTCGCCGAGCTGCGCGCCGAATTGGGCGAGGCCGCGCAGGAGACCTTCCGCAGCGTCGCCCAAGCCGACGCCGCCGTGGCGAAGGACCTCGCCGACCAAATCACCGACTGGACCTTCGGGGAGCTCCCCGAACTCATGGAGATCCAGCGCCGGGGCGAAACGCTGATCGGCCACCCCGCCCTCGTCGACGAGGGCGACGCCTGCGCGATCGAAGTCTTCGACGATCCGCTCGAAGCCGAGAAGGCGCACCGGAAGGGCCTGAGGAAGCTCTTCCGGCTGACGCTCAAGGAGCAGGTGCGCTTCGTCGAGCGCAGCCTCCGGGACCTCGGCCGCGTGCAGATGCAGGCCTCGGTCGTGCCCGGGCTCTCGCAGAACTTCGAGAACTTCGAGGCGCTCGAGAGCGACGTCGTGGACTGCGTGCTTGAGGCGACCGCCTTGGTCGAGCCCCTGCCCACGGATGAGGTCTCCTTCCGCGCCCGCCGCGAAGACGTCCGCGGGCGGCTCTCGCTCGTCGCGGGCGAAGTTTCGCGCCTCCTCACCGACATCGCCACCACGGCGGCGGCGATTCCCCTGAAGCTCAAGCGCCTCTCGGGCGAGAAGGCGCTCGTGGAGGACGTCACCGCGCAACTCACGCGCCTCTTCCCCGCGCACTTCCTCCTCTCGGCGCCCCTCACGCAGCTCATGCACTATCCGCGCTACCTGAAGGCGGTCCTCCACCGGCTTGAGCACTACGGCGACGATCCGGCGCGCGATGCTTCGCGCCAGGCCGAGATCGAACGGCTCTCGACGCCGTGGCTGCGCGCCGTGGTCGCCCGCCGCGGACAGACGGACGCCCACCTCGAGGACTTCCGCTGGATGCTCGAGGAGCTGCGCGTGTCGCTCTTCGCGCAGCAGCTGCGCACCCCGATGCCCGTGAGCGTGAAGCGCCTCGAGCGCATCTGGCAGTCGATCGCGCGGCTTTGAGTCCTCTCGCGCCCGTTCGTCCCCGGCCGGCGGGCGGACGGGCGCAGACACAAAACGGAATTCTTTTCATTTTGTTGCAGAAGGGGTAAACGCCCTTGTGCCGCTCCGAACCCGCGGAGGACAATCAAGGGATTCACGCCCTCATCCGAAGGGATGGTGCGTCCCCGATCCGGATGCGCCCGTCCCCTGCGTCCTCCGCTGCGCCCGAAATGCTTCCTCCCGTCCGTAAATTCGTCTTCACGCTCGCCGCAGCCGCGGCGATGCAGTTCGCACTTGGGGGCGCCGCTCCCGTCCTTGCGGCGCAGACGCCGCCCGCCAAAACCGTGCAGGCGAAGAAGGCCGTGAAGACGGCGGTGAAGAAGACCTCGACGGCGAAGGCCTCGGCGAAGCGCGCCGCGGCGAAGACGCCGCAGAAGGCGCGCGCCGTGAAGACATCGCTGCAGAAGAAGTCCGTGCGCCGCGTGAAGCAGCGCCGCGCGGGCATGTCGCCCTCGCAGGCGACCCTCGCGGGCCTGAGAAAGACCGAGGATCCGCTGATGCTCGGCAGCTCCGTCGCCTATGCAGTCGATCAGGACACGGGCGAGGAGCTGGTGGTCAAAAACGCCGACGTGCCGCTGCCCATCGCTTCGGTGACGAAGCTGATGACGGCGCTCGTGATCGCCGAGAGCGAACTGCCGCTCAACGAGAAGCTGCGCGTCACGCGCGAGGACTACGTGCGCTCGACGGCGAGCTCGAAGCTGAGGAGCGGCATGCGCGTCACGCGCGGCGCGCTCCTGCAGGCCGCGCTCATGTCGAGCGACAACCGCGCGGCTCATGCTTTGGCGCGCACCTATCCGGGCGGCAAGCGCGCGCTCGTCGCCCGGATGAACGAGCGCGCCCGGGAGCTCGGCATGAGCGACTCGGCCTTCACCGATCCGACGGGGCTCGACAACGGCAACCACTCTACCGCCCGCGACTTGAGCAGGCTCGTCGCGGCCGTCTACGAGCACCAGGAGATCCGCAGCGCCTCGACGCAGCCCTTCGCGACCATCACCGCGGGCAAGCGCCGCGTGAACCTCTCGACCACAAACCGCCTGATCGGCGACCCCTCCTGGCGCATCGGCATCCAGAAGACGGGCTTCACCACCGCAGCGGGCCGCTGCATGGTCGTGCAGAGCGACGTGGGCGAGCGCCGCCTCGTGATGGTGGTGCTCGACAGCCCCAACAACGCGCAGCGCGCGAACGACATGCGCACGATGCGCGCCTACGTCGAAGGCGAGGCGGAGTTCCGCCGCGGCTTTGAAGAGACCATCCCCTACGAGATCTTCTGACGCCTCCAAGCCCACCCCGAACGAAAAAGCCCGTTCCTCCCTCTGCCGGAAGAACGGGCTTTTCAATTTCCGCCGGACGCCCCCGGAGGGGGCGTCTGGGAGGGCTTCACCTTCAGGCCTCGGGGAGCGCCTGCGCGACGATTTCGGCGACGTCCTCGAGCACGATCGACTCTGCGTCCCGGCCGGCCGTGGCGCGGGCGCTCTCGAGCATCGTGAGGCAGTGCGGGCAGGTCGTGGCGATGCGCCCGGCGCCCGTGGCGCGCAGCTGCTCGAGGCGAATCACGTTGATGCGCTTTTCGCCCAGCTTCTGTTCGGTCCACATCTGTCCGCCCCCGGCGCCGCAGCAGAAGGTCTTTTCGCCCGACTCTGCGGGCGAGAGGGGAGCGGCACCCGCCGCGGCGAGCACCGCCCGGGGCGCGGCCGTCACGTGGTTCTGCCGCGCGAGGTAGCACGGGTCGTGGAGAACCGTCGTCACGGCGCTCCGCGCTCCTTCGGGGAGCGTGAGGCGGCCTTGGTCGAGGAGCTCCCGGATGAAGGTCGTGTGGTCCACGACCGCGAAGCCGCCGCCCTCGAAGGCTGCGTATTCTTGGCCGAGCGTGTTGAAGCAGTGCGGGCACGCGGCGAGGATCCGTCCGAACGTGTAGCGCGAGAGGTTCTCGATGTTCTCCTGCGCGGCCGTCTGGAAGAGGTACTCCTCGCCGAGGCGGCGCGCGAACTCCGCGTGGCAGCGCTCTTCGGCGAGCACGGCGAAGTTGACGCCCGCGGCGCGCAGGATCCTCACCATCGCGCGGGCGATGCGGCGGGCGCGGCGGTCGTAGCTCGCCGCGCAACCGACCCAGTAGAGCACGTCGTACTGGACGCCTTCTTCGGCGACGGGCACGTCGAGGTCCTTCGCCCAGTCCATGCGCTCGTAGGGATCAAGCCCCCAGGGGTTCCCGACCGAAGCGGTGTTCTCCAAGGCCGCCGCAGCCCCTTCGGGGAATTCGCCCGCTTCGAGCGCGAGGTGGCGGCGCATCTCGACGATGAGGTCCGGGGTCTGGATCTCCGCCGGGCAGGCGCGCGCGCACGCGCCGCAGGTCGTGCAGGAGAAGAGCTCCTCGTGCGTGACGACGTCGCCCACGAGCGAACGGCCGTCCTCTTCGCCGGTGCGCACCCGTTCGCGCAGCTTCATCACGATCGTGCGTGGCTTCAGAGGCGTGCCGGCGCGCACGGCCGGACAGACGTCGTTGCAGCGGCCGCACTCGACGCAGGCGTCGAGCGCCGCGCGGTCGGTCCACTTGAGCTGGTCAATTTTGGAGAGCCCGAAGGTCTCCTGCTCCTCGATGTCGTCGATCTTGGAGAGCACGCCGTTGGGGGCGGCCTTCCTCACGGCGATGCCGGTGGGCGTGCGGTAGACGTGGGCGTAGAAGGTGAGCGGGGCGGCCGCGATGAAGACGAGCGCGGCGAGGCCGTGGACCACCCAGAGGAGGACGTGGGCAGATTCGAGCGCGGGGGCCGTCGCGCCGCAGGCGAGAAGCGCCCGGGCGATGAGAGCGCCCACGGGCGAAAAGTCGATCCAGGCGGGCTGCTGCACGGCAAGCCGCAGGCCCTCGATCACGTAGCCCGTGAGGACGATGAAGGCGAGCGACGCATAGGCGCAGACGAAGCGTCGGTCGCGCGGGAGGTCCGAATCCGTGAACCAGCGGCGCCATGCGCCGAAGCCGAGCGCGGCGAGAACGGCGACGCCGGCGACGTCGAGGATGAGCTTGTAGGCGAGGTAGACGCCGCCCTTGAGGAACTGTTCGCCGAAGACGTAGTGCCCGACGTCCCAGTCAAGCGTCGCCGCGGCCGTGCCGAGAAAGAGGAGAAAGAAGCCGAAGACGAGGATCGCGTGCATGCGCCCGGCCTTCGTCTCGCGGATGCGCGACTGCAGGAGCGCTTCGGAGACGAGGCGCTCCTTTCTGGCGGGATCGGCGGGCAGGTGCTCGTCCCTGCCGCGCCGCCAGCGACGCACGTTCAGGACGACGCCCCAGGCGCAGAGCCCGACGGCGACGATGGCGAGAAGGTAGACGCCGACTTCGCCCCAGAGCGGGACGTTCCAGAAGGCGGGGCGGATGGGGAGGTCCGCAGTCAGGGGGACGGTCATTCTTTTTGAGAATTCTTCTGTTTCTTCGATGGACGGCCGAACGGCCGGCCCCGAGCATAACGGAGTTGGAGCGCCTTGTGCCTAATGCCGCTGCCGCCCTCCAATGAGGGAGGGAGGGCGGCTCATCCTTCCGGAGGGGATGAGCGAAGATGCAGGGTGGGGCGATTCCTTTGCGCAAGCCTTGGGATCGTGCGCATGAGGCGGGGCCAACTTCGCTGCAAACCCATGGTACGCACCACTGAAGCGCGGCTCCAGGGGGCTTGGGCGCGCCGCGGCAAAGGGCCCCAAGGCTGGAAAAACAAAAAGTCCCAAACCGCCGCGGCGATTCGGGACTTGCTGTTTGGTTGCGGGGGAAGGATTTGAACCTCCGACCTTCGGGTTATGAGCCCGACGAGCTACCGGACTGCTCCACCCCGCGGTGAATCCGGTCTGCATCAGAAGCAGAGAACTGAATTATGCAGTGAAGATTCGAAGTTGTCAAGGGTTTGAGAAAAGATTTTTTCCTCCGAACGAAGGGATTCTGTTTAATTCCATAAACTTCAGATAGTTGAGAGGAAACTTAGGATGGCTGAAGGAACGGTCGTGCTCGGCACGCACCTCACCGAAGCGCAGTGGGCGGCCTTCGAGGCGAAGACGCGGGCGGCGGGAATGGCTCCGGAGGAGACGCTGCGCATCCTCGCGCTGCGCTACATCGACGCGGGGCGGCTCGATGCCGGCGGCCGGATGCCAGTCGTGAAGATGACGGACGCTCCCGTGGCGCTCCGGCGTCGGCTTGACCGCGACGTGTATTCGGCGCTTTTGGCGATGTGCGCCACCGAAAACGGGCACGACCCTTCGGCCGTCGAAAGATGGCTGAAAGCGAAAGACGCTTTGCTTCAGTCTGCGGGTCTGCTCCGTCAATTTCAACCGGCGAAGGATCAGACTTGGGCGCAGGCCCTTGCGAGACTCACGCGGGAGCCCATTGTGGATTTCGCGTCGGAGCCGGTGCAGACGAAGACCACTTGTGCGCTTTAGGTACAGCTCGCCGATACCGGAGGGTCAAAAGCCCTTGCAGGCCGGCGGGAAAAGCTGAGCGTTGGTCAAGTGGAGAATCCCCGTCCTTCAGGGCGGGGAGTGCGTCAACATAGAATTAAGGACGCAGTCCGAATTTCCTTCAGTACCCAACCGCCCATGTCGCTCGCCGATCCCGGCTTTCCCAACGACCTCACGCGCCGCATCGTCCATGTGGACATGGATGCGTTCTTCGCGTCCGTCGAGCAGCGCGACCGCCCGGAGCTGCGCGGCCGGCCGATCGCGGTCGGGCATGCCGACCGCCGCGGGGTGGTGGCGACGGCGAGCTACGAGGCGCGCCCCTTCGGCGTGAGGAGCGCCATGCCGAGCACCCGCGCGATGCAGCTCTGCCCCCAACTCATCTTCGTCGAGGGTCGCATGAGCCGCTACAAAGAGGTGTCGGCCGAGATCCGCGAGATCTTCTCGCGATACACCGACCTCGTGGAGCCCCTCTCCATCGACGAAGCGTTTCTCGACGTCACCGACAACAAGCTCGGGATCGAATACGGCACCGAAGTCGCGCGCCGCATCAAGGCGGACATCCGGCGCGAACTCAACCTCACGGCGAGCGCGGGCGTCTCCTACAACAAGTTCCTCGCGAAGATCGCCTCGGATTGGCGCAAGCCCGACGGGCTCTTCACGGTCCACCCGGACCGCGCGCAGGACTTCATCGACGCGCTCCCGATCGAGGCCTTCTGGGGCGTGGGGCCCGCGACCGCGAAGCGCTTCCACGAGATGGGCGTCACCTGCGGGTGGGAGCTCCGACTGAAGAGCTTCACGGAATTGACCGACCGCTTCGGCGCAGCCGGGGCGCTCTTCTACAAGTTCGCCCGCGGCATCGACTCGCGCCCCGTGCGGCCCTTCCGGGAGAGGAAGAGCGTCGGGTGCGAGGAGACCTTCTCCGAGGACGTGCGCGGCTATGCGGAGCTCGAGCGCCGGCTCGCCGCGATCGCCGCGGACCTCGCCGGTCGCATGAGCCGGCACGACTTCCGCGGCCGCACGCTGACGCTCAAGATCCGCTTCGCGGACTTTCGCACGCTCTCCCGCAGCGTCACCGCGCCGGGGTCGTTCGGGGACGAGCGCGGCATCTTCGCCGCCGCGAAGAAGCTTCTCGGCGCCGTGGAAATCCCGCAGGGCGGGGTGCGGCTCCTCGGGCTTTCCGTGAGCGCACGCGAAGCGCCCAGGGCTGCGCCCGAGGCGACGCTCTTCTAGCCGGGAGCGGCCCTCCGGACGGGCGGGAGGCCCGGAAGCGAAACGGGGCGACCTCCCCATAGCGGGAGACCGCCCCGTTTCTCAACCGGACAGGAACGTCACGGCTACTTCACCGAGCCGTCGTCGGTGGGCGTGAGATCGTCGGGCATCGTGCCGTCGGGGTTCGAGCCCGCGAAGATGTCGCGGAACATCACCCAGACGCCCGCCTGGCAGACGGCCGAAAAGAGCGCGACCACCAGAGGGGCGAGGAAGGCGAAGCCCTGCGGGAGGCCGATGCCGATGAAGAGCATCTCCAGAAGGAAGAAGACGGCCGACGAGAGGATCGTCGTGCAGACGAGCCACCCGATGATTGGGCGGATGCCGCGGAGCACGCCGAAGAACGAATAGAAGAGGCTCTTGCCCACCTTCTGCCGGTTCTGCACGATGAGGAGCGGCGCGAAGAGCGTCATCATCAGAATCGGGACGTAGAGCGAGAAGGCGACGATGAAGGCCGTGAGCGGGAAGTTCCCCGTGATCGAGGCCATGTCCACGCCCGAGGAGGTGATCTTCCACTGGTCGAGGTCCCCGCGGCCGAGCCACTCGAAGACGAGCATGTCGATCTCCATCCAGACGCTCGCGAGAAGTCCGAGGATGAGGAGCGGGTAGCGCGAAGCCTTGTCGCGGATGATCGCGACGAGGGTGTAGTAGGCCGGGACGCGGCCGTCCAGGGCGTCGCGCGCGGCGAACCCCGTCATCACCGAGGCGTAGGGCATCCAGAGGCTCGCGAGCAGGGTGCCGATCAGCGGGATGCCCGAGAGCATCATCGAGACGAGGAGCGAGAAGATGACGATGCCGGGGAAGGAGAGCGGCTGGAGCTTCAGGGTACGGCAGGAGTCCTTGAACCAGGAGAGCCCGAGGGAGAAGGAAAGCGTCTGCGGCATGGCGTCGGTGCGGTTTGGGCGGTGCGTGCGTGGGGAGTTGTTTTTGGGGAGAGGGAAAAGGGAGGTCGGAGCCTCCGACAGAAGAAGGCGCCGGCTCCGGTTGGAGAGCCGACGCCCCTTCTTCCCTCAAAGAAGCCTCTTGACGAGGCTCGTTCGACTACCAGCCGAATTCAATGAACTTCGGCGTGCCGAGCGTGCTGCTCGGATTGCGTCCCGGGGTCGTGTCGATCGGACGGTCCGCACGGTTCTCCATCGTGTAGGGAATCTTCGTGGAACCCGGCGTCACGACGTACTCGGTGACGTGGTTGTTCGGGTCGCGGACGGCTTCGATCTTCGTGCGCTTGTCGTTGTTGCGCGGCGTCTGAACGCCCGCTTCGCGGTTCGCGCGCGCACGGCGCATGTCCTCTTCCGTCGGAGCGAGCGACATGCCGTCCTGCGCGGCCTTCGGAGGAAGGACGCGGTCGGGCTTCGGCGCCGTCTGACTCTGCGCCGCAACGTCGCCCGCATAGGGCGGCGGGGCGTCCGGGGCGGCGGGCGCGGCGTTCGCAGAGACTGCGAGGAGAAGGCCGAGCGCGGCGGGGAGAAGAATGTGCTTCATGTTCAAATTCAAGTCCGTTGCGGAAGGCGCGCCTCAAGGCGTCCCTCCATGCGTTCATTGTGCCACGGCGCTGTGGCGCCCGCCTCACCCGCCGCACTGAATTCGTGAGGACTTTTGTCCGGGATCCATGCCGCGGGGCGGGGCTTCACGGGCGGGAGGCCCTCCCGGAGCGGCGCAGAGGAGCCCGCGTTTCGCGTATTCTTCCTTCCGTTTTTCTGAACGTGAACCGGGTTTCCTTCGACGATGTCCAAGCTTCTTCTGATTGACGGCTCCAACTATCTCTTCCGCGCCTACCATGCGCTTCCGCCCCTCACGACTTCCGCGGGCGAGCCCACGGGCGCGCTGAAGGGCTTCCTCGGCATGCTCTCGCGCGTGGCGATGATGGTGAAGCCCGACGCCGCCGCGGTGGTCTTCGACGCGCCGGGGAAGACCTTCCGCCACGAGATGTTCCCCGAGTACAAGGCGAACCGCCCGCCGATGCCCGAGGATCTGCGCGTGCAGATCGAGCCCCTTGAAAACGTCGTGAAGTCGCTCGGCTGGCCCGTGCTGATCGTGCCGGGCATTGAGGCCGACGACGTGATCGGCACGCTGTCGCAGATGGCGAAGAAGGCCGGCATGCAGTCCGTGATCGCCACGGGCGACAAGGACCTCTCGCAGCTGGTCGACGACGACGTCGTGATCCTCAACACGATGAACACGAAGTTCTACGACCGCGAGGGCGTGAAGGAGAAGTACGGCGTCGCGCCCGAGCGCATCATCGACTACCTCGCCCTCATGGGCGACAAGGTGGACAACGTTCCGGGCGTCAAGGGCTGCGGCCCGAAGACGGCCGCCAAGTGGGTGAACGAAATCGGCGGCCTGGACGAGATCCGCGCCGCCGCCCCGACGATGAAGGGGAAGATCGGCGAAAACCTCCGCGCGGGGCTCCCCTTCCTCGACGAAGCGAAGGCACTCGTCACCGTGAAGTGCGACGCCGCGCTTCCGGGCGTGGCGTCCGTCGCCGACCTGCAGTTCCGCGCGGCCGACGAAGCGGCGCTCTCCGCCTTCAGCGCCCGCTGGGAGATCTCCCGCGGGTCGCTCGCGCGCGCCGAGGCGCCGCTCGCGGGCAAGACCGCCGCGCCCGAAGCCGGCGCCCTCAAGACCAACGCCAAGGTCCCGGCCGCGGTGAAGCGCCCGGCTGCGCCCGCACCCGAGCTGCCCCGCGAGGCGGAGAAGTTCGACGAAGCCTGGGCGAACCCCGACGAGACGCCCTTCACCGAAATCGAGGACGCCGAAGGTCTTGCGGCGCTCCTCACGGAGCTCAACGCCGAGCGCAGCGAACCCGTCGGCATCGCGCTTCTCTACGACGGTGCGGCGCGTCACGCCGACCTCGGGGGCTTCGGCTTCGCGCTCACCCCGAAGGACGTCTTCGTCGCGCAGTCCTCCGCGGCGCTATCCGTCGCGAAGATCCTCGAGACGCTCCGCCCCTGGTTCGAGTCCGACGTGCCCAAGATCTTCCACGACGGGAAGTCGGCGCTGCACGCCCTTCTCGCCCAGAAGGTGACGGTGGGCGGGCGCGTGGACGACGTGATGCTCATGGACTACACGCTCGAAGCCCATTTGGGGCACGAGCTCGCGCAGATCGCCGCGCGCCTCTTGAAGCGCCGCCTGCCGAGCCGCGACGAGGTGTTGGGCAAGGGCGCCAAGCGCAGCTCCTGGCGCGAGGTGGAGCCCGCCGCCACCGCGGCGCTCCTCGCCGAAGAGGCGGCCGCAATCCGCGCCGCCGGCTCGGTGCTCCACGCGCGGCTCGCCTGTGAAGGGCGCCTCGAATCCGTCTACGAAGAGATCGAGCGGCCGCTCCTCCCGGTCCTCTTCCGCATGGAGAACACGGGGATCAGCCTCGATGCCGCGCTCCTCAAGACCGAGTCGACGGAGTTGGGCGCCCAGATCGAGCAGCTCGCCGCCGACGCCGAGAAGGCCGCCGGGCACCCCTTCAATCTCTCGTCCCCGAAGCAGCTCGCGCAGATCCTCTTCGTCGAGCAGGGGATTCCCGTCGTGAAGAAGACCGCCTCGGGGTCGCCCTCGACCGACGAGGAGGTCCTCACCGAGCTCGCCCTCGACTATCCGCTCCCGAAGCTCATCCTCGAGCACCGGCGCCTGACGAAGCTGCGGAGCACCTACCTCGACAAGCTCCCGACGATGGTGGACCGCGACGGGCGCATCCACACGACCTTCGGGCAGGCGGTGGCCGTCACCGGGCGCCTCGCGAGCTCGGACCCGAACCTGCAGAACATCCCGACCCGCACGCCTGAGGGGCGGCGCATCCGCGAGGCCTTCGTGCCGCGAACCGGCTGGTCGATCGTGGACGCGGACTACTCGCAGGTGGAGCTGCGCATCATGGCCCACCTCTCGCAGGACGAGGGGCTCCTTTCGGCCTTCGCGCGCGGCGAGGACATCCACCGCTCCACCGCCTCCGAGGTCTTCAACGTGCCCCTCGACCAGGTGACGCCCAACGAGCGCCGCATGGCGAAGGTGATCAACTTCGGCCTCATCTACGGCATGAGCGCCTTCGGTCTTGCGCAGCAGATGGGGCTCGACCGCAAGGTCGCGCAGAACTACGTGGACCAGTACTTCCACCGCTTCCCCGGCGTGAAGCGCTACATGGAGAAGACCCGGGCGCTTGCGGCCGAGCAGGGCTACGTCGAGACCGCCTTCGGGCGGCGCCTCTGGGTGCCCGACATCCGCGCCTCGCGCCCGATGGTGCGCGCCGCCGCCGAGCGCGCCGCGATCAACGCGCCGATGCAGGGCACGGCCGCCGACGTCATCAAGCGCGCGATGATCGCCGTGGACGCGTGGCTGCGCGGTGAAGGCCTTGAGTCCCGGCTGCTCCTTCAGGTCCACGACGAACTCGTGATCGAGACGCCCCCTGAGGAGATGGAGCGCGTGAAGACGAAGCTCCCCGAACTCATGGCCGGCGCGGCGACGCTCTCCGTTCCCCTGATCGCCGAGGTGGGCGTCGGGAAGAACTGGGGCGAGGCGCACTGACGGGGGCCGCCCCGGAGGCGGACGCCGAACGTTCATGCGGAAGAAGGACGCCGGGAGGAAGAACTCCCGGCGCCCTTCGGCGCTTCAGGGGTTTGGGCGCAGGGAGCTTGCGCTCTGGAACCGCACCTCTCCGCTCCTCCCGCGCTTTTCGTCGGGAAACTCCTCAGGGAAGCGGCGGGAGCTCCTCCATTAAGCTTCGAAGGCGCCTAAGACAAAGTGCCTAGGCTACGCCAATGGAGATAAAAAAGAATGAAGTTCAAGTCCCTGAAAAAGACGCTCTTCGCCGCGGTTCTGTCCGCCGCGCTTTCCAGTGCGGCTCTTGCCTGCACGACGATCCTCGTGGGGTCGGAAGCGACCGACGATGGTTCGTATCTCGTCGCCCGCAGCGTGGACTACCGCGCCTTCTACGCCGAACACATGATGAACATGCCCGCGACGAAGGGCGTGAAGGGCATGTTCCGGGCGAAGGATCACGGGGGTTCGAACGCATTTGAATATCCGCTCCCTGAGAACGGCCTGAGCTACACGAAGGTCGCGGACTTCGATACGGAGCTCAACGGGGCGACGGGCTTCAACAGCGCGGGCGTGGGCATGTCCGCGACGGAGTCGATCTATGCAAGCGACCATGCGCTCAAGTTCGACCCGTACAACGAGGAGTCGGGCTTCCTTGAGGAAGCCGTGATCGACGTGGTGCTCCCGCGCATCAAGAGCGCGAAGGAAGGCGTCGAGCTTGTCGGCCGCATCATCGAGCAGATCGGTGCGGGCGCCGGCATGGGCATCGCCTTCGTGGACAACAAGGAGCTCTGGTATCTCGAGACCGGCACGGGGCATCACTGGATGGCGGTCAAGCTTCCCAAGGACGTCTACTTCGCCTCGGCGAATCAGGGACGGCTGCAGACCTTCAAGGCGGGCGACCCCAACTACATGTCGAGCAAGGGCATGATCGAGTTCGCGCAGAAGCACGGCCTCTACGATCCCAAGAAGGACGGCGACTTCAACTTCAGCAAGGCCTTCTGCCGCGACGACTCGCGCGACCGCACCTACAACGACCCGCGCGTCTACCGCATCCAGAAGCTCCTCTCGCCCGAGCTGCAGCTGAAGTCTCAGGAGGGCCGCAGCTTCCCGGTCTTTGCCAAGCCCGCAGAAAAGGTGAGTCCCGAGCGTCTGATGACGCTCATGCGCGACCACTATCAGGACGGCGACCTCGCGCAGCACGATCCGTATTCGAAGGGGCTGCGCGGCGACGAGCCCTTCCGTCCGATCTCGGTCTTCCGTACGCAGTGCACGCACGTGATGCAGGTGCGTCCCGACCTTCCCGAAGCGATCGGTCATGTGAACTTCATCTCGATGGGCATGGCGGACCTCGGCGTCTACATCCCGTTCTATCAGGGCCTCAAGGCCTTCCCGAAGGACTTCTCGATCGGTACGGACCAGGCCGACAGCGACTCGGCGTACTGGAAGTTCAGAAAGGTGCAGACGCTCGCGATGATGGACTACCCGACGCTTGCGCCGATCGTCCGCGAGCGCTACGCGGCGTATGAAGCCGACGTGACGAAGCGCATGGAGGCTTTTGAAGCCGACTACCTGAAGGTCGTGAAGACCGACGCGAAGAAGGCCGACAAGATGCTTCAGGACTTCAACCTCAAGGTGATCCGCGACGCACAGGTTGTGACGGAGAAGCTCCACAACGAGCTCTATTCGGTTGCGACCCGCAGCGTTCAGGAGAAGGTCTTCTTCAAGAACGCGAAGAAGATGGACTGATGATGCCCCCTCCTCCCGGAGCTGCAGCCTTCCGGGAGGCCCTGGACCGTCCTTCGCCCGCAGCGGAAGAAGAAGTCCAACTCCCCGCACCAGAGCGATGCGCCGATTGTTTTTGTTACAATCTCGAGCTTTCCCCTAGGCGGCAAGGCCTGGAATCAACCAAAAAGACGGGAGAAGCACGCAATTGGCATTTCTTGACAGCATCGTCTCGGCGATAAACGACGTCCTCTGGTCCTACGTCCTCATCATCCTGCTCGTGGGTTGCGGCATCTGGTTCACGCTCCGCACGGGATTGGTGCAGCTGCGCCACCTCGGCGAAATGTTTCGCCTGATCGGCGAAGGGGCCTCGAACAAGCCCGAAAAGGGGCACATCTCCACCTTCCAGGCCTTCTGCGTCTCCACGGCCTCGCGCGTGGGCGTCGGCAACATCGCTGGCATCGCGCTCGCCGTGACGGTGGGCGGTCCGGGCGCGGTCTTCTGGATGTGGGTGATCGCGATCCTCGGCGCCGCCACGGGCTTCGTCGAATCGACGCTCGCGCAGGTCTACAAGGCCCCGCGTCGCCACGGCGGCTTCGTCGGCGGCCCCGCCTACTACATCGGCAACGCCCTGGGCTCGCCCTTCTTCGCCACCGTCTTCGCGGTGCTGATCGCCGTCACCTACGGCCTCATCTTCAACTCCGTGCAGGCCAACACCATCGCGCTCTCGCTCAAGGCCTCCCTCGACGTGAATCCGATGATCACGGGCGTGGTGGTTGCGGTCCTCACATGGCTCGTGATCTTCGGGGGGCTCACGCGCATCGCGCGCGTCGTGGGCTGGCTCGTCCCGCTGATGGCCGGCGCCTATCTTCTCGTCGCCGGCATCGTGACCTTCATGAACATCTCCGCCATTCCGGCCGTCCTCACCCTCATCGTGAAGAGCGCCTTCGGGCTCGACGCGGCGATGGGCGCCGGCGTGGGCGTCGCGGTGATGACGGGCGTGAAGCGCGGCCTCTTCTCGAACGAGGCGGGCATGGGTTCGGTGCCCAACGCCGCGGCCACGGCTGATGCGACGCACCCGGCCAAGCAGGGCCTCGTGCAGGCTTTGGGCGTCTTCGTCGACACCCTCATGGTCTGCATGTCCTCGGCGATGATCGTGCTCCTCTCGCCCGACTGGCAGACGGCGGGGATCACCGGGATCGAACTCGCGCAGCATGCGCTCGCGGGGCAGCTCGGCGAGTGGACGAACATCTTCATGACGGTGATCGTCCTCTTCTTTGCCTTCAGTTCGATCATCGGCAACTACTTCTACGGTGAAGTCAACATGGACTTCATCAGCCGCAAGCCCATCGCCAACAAGATCTACCGCCTCTGCGTGGTGGTGATGGTGCTCTTCGGGGCCGTGGCGAGCCTCTCGCTCGTCTGGGGCCTCGCCGACCTCTTCATGGCGCTCATGGCGATGCTCAACCTCGGTGCGATCCTCCTGCTCGGCAACATCGCCTTCATCGTGCAGAAGGACTACTTCGCGCAGAAGCGCGCCGGCGTGAAGGAGCCCGAGTTCGACCCGGCGATCCTCCCCTCGACCCGCGGCATTCTCGCCTGGCCGCGAGGCAAGTTCGACGCCTGACGCCGAATTCGTCTCCGGCGGCGGGAGAGCGGCGCTCAAGCGCCCGATCCCGCCCGAATCCATCCCATCCGACGCCCGCCCGAGCACTCCGCCCGGCGCGGGCGTCGGCGCATCGGGCGCACCGATTCGCCCGCCTCCCCCTCACGGATCAGCTGGGGGGCCGGGTTTCTACGAAGGGTGGGGGTTGAAATTAACCCTTAAGGAATATCAAACCTTCGAGAGCTGCTCCGAACCGCTCGGTTTTCTAAGGGAGAGGGGAGTTGAGAACGTCTCTCAACCCCTCTCCGGGACCTCCCGTCGTGGGTCTTTAAGTGAGGCTTAAGCAAAAATAAAATTTGACGCATAAAGAAACACTTAGCTACGAACTCTCCCGCGCCCCGCCTGCGAAGACGCAGGGAGAGCCCATCCGAAAGGAGACCCCCACCATGACCATGCGCCATTGTCTGACGGCCGTCGCCGCCGCACTTTTCTCCCTTGGACTCGTCGGCGCCGCCAACGCGGCCGACCTCTCGAGCTGCACGACCTGCCACTCGAACATCACGAAGAGCCACGCCGGCAGCCAGCACAAGGCCGTCGCCTGCACGTCCTGCCACACCGGGCTTGACGAGCACCTGAAGAAGCCCACGGCCCGTCCGACCGTCAACATGGATCCGGCCAACTGCGGCGCCTGCCACACGCTCCAGTACCAGTCGCTCTTCAAGGACGACGGCCGTTCGGCGCGCCAGTCGAAGAAGGCCGCCAACGGTCCGGCGCCCGACCCGTTCTTTGACCGCGCGCTCGGGGCGCACGGCTTCACGAAGGAGCACGATCTGCCGCGCGCCCACACCTGGATGGTGATCGACCAGTTCATCGTCGACCGCGCGTTCGGCGGCCGCTTTGAGCCGAAGGACGGTTGGCTCTACGCGGGTCTTGAGGGCGGGAAGTCCTACAAGGCCTGGGACGTCCTCAAGGACAACTATCCGGACAACAACACCCAGAAGGCGCACAAGCCCGGCACCGCCGCCGCAGGCAACGCCGTCTGCTGGAGCTGCAAGTCCACCGACCTGATGCTCGACTGGGCCTACATGGGCGACAAGGTCGAGGGCGCGACCTTCAACCGCGCCTCGAACCCGGTCGAGGTCGTGCGCAAGGTGAACCACGCGCTCAACTGCAACTTCTGCCACGATCCGCACACCGCGCAGCCGCGCATCGTCCGCGACGGTCTGATCGACGCCGTCACGCGTGACAACAAGGACGTGCCGAGCGTCTGGAATTCCGTCGCCGCCCACAAGACCAAGGTGGACGTGCAGGACTTCGGCGTGCGCGGCTTCACCCGCAAGGTGGGCTACCTCGCCAAGCCCGACGCCAACCTGATGTGCGCTCAGTGCCACGTCGAGTACGTCTGCAACCCGGGCTTCAACGCCAAGACGGGTGAGAAGGTGGGCTTCGACAACCGCTGGACGAACCTCTTCCCGTTCGTCAACGCCGACCAGATCGAGGAGTACTACGAGAAGGTTCCGTTCCGCGACTTCAAGCACAACGTGACGGGCGCCGGCCTCGTGAAGATGCAGCACCCGGATACGGAAACGTACTTCGGCTCCGTGCACGACAAGATCGGCGCGGACTGCGCGACCTGCCACATGCCGAAGGTGAAGGACGAGAAGACGGGCAAGACCTACACGCTCCACTGGGCCACTTCGCCGCGCCACTACATGCAGGAAACGTGCCTTACCTGCCACAAGGACAAGACCGAAGCGCAGATGAACAAGGTGATCGACGCAATGAAGGGCCACTTCGATGGCAAGGTCCGCGAAGCTGAATCGCGCATGAACGACATGTTCGACGCCTTCGACCTCGCGATCGCCAACGGCGTCGATCAGAAGACGCTCGACGAAGCCCGCAAGCTCCACGCCTCCGCCCACATCAACTGGGAGTACTGGACGGCTGCGAACGGCGCGTACTTCCACAATCCCGATGAAGCCTCGCGTTCGCTCGCCAAGAGCGCCAAGGCCGCTTCCGACGCCGCCGCGCTCCTGAGGAAGGCGGTCGCCGAGAAGGCGAAGGCCGCCGCCGCGAAGTAACCGGCAGGAATGAGGGCGGGCTCTCCCCCACGGGAGAGCCCACCCCCGGACCGACCGGAAGGAAGGGGACGATTCCGACCACGGGACCGTCCCCTTCGTCTTCCCGGCCCTTCCGGCGCCGACACCCCCCAAGAGGCCTATGGGGCGCTTCGGGCCGGCCGCGTTAAGATCGGGCGCTCCCATCGTTCTGTAGACTCTCGTCGTTTTCCCCCCACTTATCCGGTCCGCCTCATGTCGAATCCCTGGATCCTCTACGCCGTCTGCGCGCTCATGCTCATCGTCGCGGTGGCGGCGCTCCTGCCGACCATCCTGCACGCGAAGGAGGCCGCGCCGGAAGCCGAGCGCGACGCCCGGGCCGAGGCCCTCGCCGCCCAGGCGCTGCGCGCCGAGAAGGCGCGGCTCGACGAAGACTTCGCCGCGGGCCGCATGGACCGGGAGCACTACGAGGCGCTCCTCACGGACCTGAGGCGCCGCGTGCTCGAGGAGCAGAAGCCCGCCCTCAACGAAGAGGAGAAGTCCGCGCCCAAGGCCGATCCGCTCAACTTGAGCCGCGGGCAGTTGGCCGCACTCGTCACGGCGCTCATCTGCACGATTTCAATCGGCTCCTACGCGTTCCTGGGCGCTCCGGAGATGCTCGGCCTCGCGCAGGCGCAGAAGGTCCTCCAGGGCACGGCTTCCGCCGAATCCATCGAGGACTACCTGAAGAGCTCCCCGAAGGACGGCCGCGCGTGGGTGCTTCTCGCCCACCGCCGCATCGACTCCGGGGACTTCCGCGGGGCGGCCGAAGCCTACCGGAACGCCCGCGAATCGTCGCCCAAGATCGCCCGCGACCCCGACGTGTCGCTCGAATACGGCGCGGCGGCCCTGACGGCCCGCGATCCGCAGTTCTTCGCCGACGCCAACAAGGCCCTTCAGGAGGCGCTCGCGCAGAAGCCCGGCGACCCGCGGGCCGAGCAGCTCGCGCTCATGGGGGCCGTGGCCGCCGAAGACTGGGCGCGTGCGCGCGACCTCACCCGCATGATGCTCGAGCGCATGCCGCCCGACAGCCCGGACTACATGCAGGCCGAGCAGACGCTCCGGATGCTTGAGTCGCGCGCGGCCTCCGCGGCCGGCAAGTAGCCTTGTCGCTGCTGCAGACGAAGACGCCCGTTTTTCCGATTGAGGAGAAGCGGGCGTTTCTCTTGAGCCGCAGCAGGACGGAAGGGCGTCAGTAGACCTCGGGCGCGTCTTCGTCGGCCTTCACGACGGGCCAGGGGAAGGCGGTCCAGGCCCCTTGCGGCTTCTTGACGGAAAGGAGCGTCGCGGTCGTCTTCGCCGCCTGCAGGAGCGCCTCGGCCGCAGCCTTCTCGCTCATCGCCACGCCCTTCCAGAATTCGCCGAGGATCCACGAGCGGCGCAGATCCTGCCAGGAGGCGCAGCGCAGCAGCAGCTCGCCCGCGATGCGCGATTCCATGCGCGCCACATCGTCGGCCGCGGCTGAGTCGCTGGCCTCGGCCTTGGCGACGAAAGCCGCGCCCTGCAGCAGGTCCCAGCCGCGGAGCGCCGTCCAGTCGAGGCGCCCGCGGAAGAAGTCCGCGGTCATGCGCAGGCGCTCCATGCGCGCCGCGAGCGTTTTGTCGTGGGTCACCACGTCAAAGCCGCTCCACCCCAGGGCCGTGTCGTTCTTCAGGAGGTCCTTGAGGCATCTCGCGTCCTGCACGCGCTTGAAATCCGCGGCGGCACCCGCTCCTTCGACGAGAAGCCGGAAGTGCTCGTCGAGGTCCTCGCTCGACATGATCTCGAGGGTGGATGAGAACTCGTGGAGAATCTCGCCCGCCGAAAGATCGGTGTCCGAGATCTCGCCCGAGCTCCAGCCTTCTTTGAGAAGCGGCAGACGCGCGGCTTCATGCACGAACGCCCGCACGGGAATGTCGTCCCAGAAGACCGGGGCGGCCGCCTGCGCTGCACCCGGCGCGCCGGCGCCGCCGTCCGCAGTAGGACGGTCCATCGCGTTGACGAGCGCTGTGAGGAGCACGCTCATCGAGGTGCTCGGCGCGAGGAGTTCAAGAGGAGCTTCGTCGGAATTCATCATGCGCGGCCGCGTCCGGAGGAGGAGCGTCCCGAGGAGTTTGAACGGCCGGAATGACTGGAACGGCCTGCCCGGTCGGGTCGATCGGACCAGGTGTTCCGCCCCCGGTCTTCGCCCCCACGGCGCTCCGAGTGGATCATGCTCCCATTGTGCTTCCTGCCGGGCGCTTCGTGCGGCTTCGTGCGGGTCGGGTGCGTCTCGCTTCCGGCGCGGCTACCGCGGGGCGCCCGGGTCTGCGGTGCATGAGCTCCCTGTGCGGCCTTCGCCGCATTCGGCGCAGCGGGGCGTCCGTCCGCCCTCATCGCCGCGGCCTCCACATCGGTGCGCTTTCTCACGCGCTTTGTGAAGTCCGTGAGTCCCGTCAGCGTCATCTCGCAGGGCGAGGCCTTGCAGTGGAAGTCCGCGCGGAACTTTTCGCCCGCGGAGTTGACGAGAACGAGGGGTTCGGGGCGCAGGAGCGCGCGCTCCGTGGTCTCAAGGATTTCGGGGAAGGCTTTCAGCATCTTCGGGCAGAGCTTCAGGGCCGCGCGCACGCAGTGGCGGCAGGTCATGAGTTCGGCCGAGGCGACGGGCTTGATTTCGAAGGCGGGGGCGGTCACCAGCGCGCCGTGGGCGGCGTAGAAGGCCTTTGTCTGAAGGTTGGCGGCGTTCGCCTTGAAGCCGAGGATGCGCTCGGGGTAGGGAGCCGCATCGTCCCACGGGGCGCGTGCGGGCTTCGGGCGGGCCGCGGCGCGGGCTTGGAGGAGGTCCTCCACCGCGGCGCGCCTCAGGTTGTTGGCGAAGCTCGCCGGCACGAAGACGTCGAGGTCTTCGGGGATGCAGACGCTTCTCGCCGCAAAGGGCGTGTCGCCCAGGCGCGCGAGGTTCTGCCTGAGGGAGGCGATGTTCTTCTGTGGATCCGACGGGGCGGAGAGGTCGAGCGACACGCACGCGCTCGCGCAGTGTTCTCCGTCCGAGATCACCAGGTCGAGTCCGTCCTCGTGGTTCGTGAAGACGAGGTCCACGGGGATGCGGCGCTCGGCGGTCCTCCCTTCCATGAGCCTGAGGAACGCGTGGTCGCGGTTGCGCTTGAGCTCGAGCCCCGCCCTCAGGCCCTCCAACTTCGCGACGGGTTCGGCCGGAAAGAGCGCCCAGCGCCCGGATCCCGGCCGGCCTTCGGGTTCGGCGCGGTTGACGGCGAGCCCGTGGATCTCCTCGTCGTCGCCGAGGTAGGTGAGGCCGTCGCCGTTCGCAAACGCGACGCCGGGCTTCGCCGAGACGAGGATGCGGTCGCGCTCGACCGACTCCACCCGCCCCGCGGGGTCGCCCATGTGCTTGGGGCTCTCGAGCTCGGCCACGGCGTAGGGCTTGTCGAATTCGCGCCCGTGGATGAAGTATTCGGTCTTGCCGCGGTTGAAGACCTTCTCGGGCGAAGGCTCGAAGGTGAGCGTGCTCGTTCCGTCCGACGTCCGCGAGAGCTCGGGGCGCCGGGCGATGATGTCGTCCAACTTCCTGCGGTACCAGGCCGTGACGTTCTTCACGTAGGGAAGGCCCTTCAGGCGTCCTTCGATCTTGAAGGACGAGACGCCCGCGTCGATCAGGGCCTCGAGGTTCGCCGTCTGGTCGTTGTCCTTGAGCGAAAGAACGTGCCGGCGCTTGGCGAGCATGCGCCCGTCCTCCGTCAGGACGTCGTAGGGGAGGCGGCAGAGCTGCGAGCATTCGCCGCGGTTGGCGGACCGCCTCGTCACGGCCTCGGACATCCAGCACTGGCCCGAGTAGCTCACGCACAGGGCGCCGTGAATGAAGAACTCGATGCGGGCGTGCTGGAGCCGCGCCCGTACGGCCGCGATCTGGTCGAGCGAGAGCTCTCGCGCGAGCACGAGCTGCGAGAAGCCGACGGATTCGAGGAACGCCGCCTTCTCGGGCGTGCGGATGTCGCACTGGGTCGAGGCGTGCAGCTCCACGTCGGGGAGCTCGCCCATCAGCAGGCCCATGTCCTGCAGGATCAGGACGTCGACTCCGGCGCGGGCGACGTCGAAGGCGAGCGCCCGGGCGGCGTCGATTTCGTCGTCGCGAAAGAGGGTGTTCAACGCGACGAAGACCCGCGCTTGGTAGCGGTGCGCGTAGTCGCAGAGCCGCGCGATGTCTTCGAGCGAATTGCCCGCCGCGGCGCGCGCGCCGAAGGCGGGGCCGCCGATGTAGACGGCGTCCGCGCCGTGGTCGATCGCGGCGATGCCGGTTTGGGCGTCGCGGGCGGGCGCGAGGAGCTCAAGGGCCGTCGCGGGGGGAACCGCACTCCAGGATCCGGCGTGCAGCGTCATCGGGGCGCACCTCCGGCGCGGCCCTTCACGGCGCAGGCCTTGACGGCGAGGTAGTCGGCGAGCTCCGCGTCGCCGGAGCGGCGCGCGAAGTCCGCGGGCGACTCGCCCTTGTCGGTGCAGTAGTCGCGGAAGGCGCCGGCCTTGAGGAGCATCACCACGGAGTCGCGCGAGGGCTTCCTCGCCGCCATGATGAGGGGCGTCACGCCCGAAGTGGTCTGCACGTTGGGGCTGACGCCCGCCTTGAGCAGGCGCTCGATGAACCAGGTGCGGCCTTCGGTCGCGGCGTAGTGAAGGGGCGTCCAGTTCGCGCCCGCCTTGGGGTCGGCGCCCTTCTTGAGAAGTTCCTCGAAGATCTGCTTGTCGCCCTTGAAGACCGCAAGCATCAGCGGCGTCTCGCCGAAGCGGTTGACTTCGTTGACGGCGAGCCGCCCGGAATTGAGGAGCGTCTCGGCGACGTCGGGCGTGTCCGCGCGCATCGCGTACGTGAAGGCCGTGTCGCCGTTCTCCATGTGGAAGTTCGGGTTCGCGCCTCGGTCGAGAAGCGTTTTGAGCTCCTGGGCCTGCCCGGCGCGGACCGCCTGGCGGACTTCGGCGAGCTGCGCCGACGTGAGGGCGTTTTCCTCAACGGGAGCGGCGGAGGAGGCCGCGATGGACGAGAAGAAGGCCGCGGCGCAGAGGAGCGCGGCGGCGCAGGAGGAAGGGCGGACGGACATGGAAGGTCTCGAGGGAGTCGATTTTGGGCGAAAGAATAGCACCGGCCTGCGCCCGCGCCGCCCCCTGACGCCGCCCCCGTGTGCAAGCGGGTGTTGCGCGTCCGGGGGCTTCTCCCCGACGAAAAAGGCCCGACCGGCGGGAGCGTGCAAGATTCGACGACGACGCCCTTCCGGGCGCGGGATCAGAGCGGCAGCCTGAAGAACCGGATGGTATTGGCGCAGATTGCGGCGAGCGTTTCGTCGACGTCGAGCCCCTTCACTTCGGCGATGGTCTCGCCCACGCGCCGCGAGTAGACGGGCTCGCAGCGCTTTCCCCTGTAGGGCACGGGTGCCATGTAGGGCGAGTCCGTCTCGATCATCAGGCGCTCGAGCGGAATCGCTGCCGCAATGGCGCGCAGCGCCTCGTTCTTTCTGAAGGTGAGGTTCCCCGTGAAGCTCACGTGCCCGCCGGCGGCCACCACGCCCTCGGCCGTCTCGAGCGACCCGCAGAAGCAGTGCATCACGAAGCCTATGTCGCCAGCCTTCGCTTCGGCGAGGATCTCGAGCGCTGCGGCTTCGGCGTCCCGGGCGTGGACGATCAGGGGGCGCCCGGCCTTCCGCGCCGCGGCGATGTGCCGACGAAAGCGCGCACGCTGCCAGTCGAGGGGCTCCTTGCACCAGTAGAAGTCGAGCCCCGTCTCGCCCACCGCGACCATGCCGGGCTCCTCGGCGCGCTCGGCGATTTCGTCCACGTCCGCCTCGCGCGCGTCCTGGTACTCCGGATGCACGGCCCAGGCGCCGAAGAGAAAGCCGGGATGAAGGTCGAGGAGCGCGCGGAGCGGTTGGATGTCTCCGTCCTCGCACCCGATCGTCACGGCGGCGGGCATGCCTGCCGCCTTCATGCGCTCGATCACGGCCTCGCGGTCTTCGTCGAAAGCGTGGTCGGTGAGGTGGCAGTGAGAGTCGATGAAGGGCGTCATGGTTAGGAATGGCCTCAGTCGATGTCGTTCACGGAGAGCTTGCGCGGGAACTCCTCGATCGCGCCCACGCGCATGAGGAAGAAGGACCCGTAGAGCACCGTGAGAAGGAGAAGGTGCGCGCAGGCGGGAAGAACGTCCGCTAGAACCGCGCCGTCCTGAGCGGCCGCGGCCGAGGCGTAGATGCCAGGCGTCGAGGGAAGGATCTGCGCGACGCCCGCCGCAAGCGGATGCATGTTCTCCACCGGCCAGACCGCGCCCGAGATGAAGAGCGCCGGCGCGGAGATGATGACCGTGAGGGGCGCCGTCCAGGCGTTCGAGCGCACGGTCGTGACGATGGCGAGTCCGAAGGCGACCACCGCCGCGGCGTAGAGCGCGCAGACGAGGAGCACCGCCGGGGGATTCGCCATCGCGCCGTATTCACCGAAGAGGAACCCGAACCCCTGCATGTAGAGGAGCCACCCGAAGGCGATCGACCAGTAGGCGAAGAAGAGCCCGAGGCCTTCGCACCAGGGGCGCGCCACCACGTCGCGCACGAAGTTCCTCCGCGGGCGGCGGTAGAGCCAACCGCCTACCGACATGCCGATGCCCATGAGGAGCACGGCCTGCACGATCACGGGACCCACCAGGGGCACGGTGAAGTTGCCGTAGCCCGAGATCTCGTTGAAGCGGTAGGTGACGAGGACGCCCGGAGCGGAGAGCGTCGCCGCCTTCATCATCGTTCCGTCGGCGCCCGGGGTCATCACGCTCGCGAGGTCGATCCGGGAACGGGCGTCCCCCACCACGCCCGAGACCGCGCCCTGCACGGCGCGCGCCTTCACGGGGTAGGCGCCGTTGCCGAGCACGTGGATCGTGGTGTTGCGTCCGCGCGCGAGGTCCTCCGTATATTCGGGCGGAATCGTCACGAGGACGTCGGCGGTGCGGCGGCGGAAGGCGTCCATGCCTTCGGCTGCGGAATGCACGACGAAGCGGACGTCGGCGGCGGGAGCGGCCTCCAGGGCCGAGATGAAGCGCCCCGCGGCGGCCGAGCGGTCCAGGTCGACGATCCCGACGGGGATGCCCTCGACCTGCTGCGTGCCGTAGGGCCAGCCGTAGAAGATGAGGTAGAAGGCGACGGCGCCGCCCAGAATCGCGATCGTGTCGCGCGAGAGGAAGGCGTGCCGGAGCGTCAGCCCGAAGGCGGCAAGGAAGCCCGTGCGCGGACGGTCGGGGGCGTCCGAGAAGGCGTCGTCCTTCTCGGCCGAAACCGTAAGGTTCTCGCTCATGCGCTCGCGGCGCTCCCATTTGCGCACGCGCGCGGTGAGGAGCGGAATCGAAATCGCGAAGCAGAGGACCGGGAAGACGAGCATCTCAAGCTGCGTCTTCGCAACGGCGTCCAGGGGGCTGCCGAGGATCCAGATCTGCGCCTGCGCCTCGAGGTAGTGTGTGAGGGGAAGGAGCAGGCCGAAGAGCCTCGCCCCCGGCGTCATCGCGTCGAGCGGGAAGGAGAAGCCCGTGAAGGGGAAGGTCGGGGCGATGAGGCAGATCGAGGCGGATAGCGCGATCACCCACGAGGGGGCGAGCGCCACCGCGAGGGAGGTCAGGGCCGCCATCGAGAGGATGAGGAGCCACCCGGCCGTGAACCAGAAGAGAATCGGGCCTGCGGCGCCCCAGCCGGCCCATCCCGCCCAGCCCGCGGTCCAGACCGAGATGAGGACGAGCCAGACCGACACCCAGGGAATGAACTTCCCCACCATTGCGGCCGAGACCGATTCGCCCGCCTCATCGATGAGCTCGCGCAGACCGCCCTCGCGCCACTCGCGCGTCAGCATGCAGACGAAGCCGAGCAGCGCCCCCAAGGCCATCAGGCCCGGGATGAAGGTCGGGAGCAGGTAGGCGACGAAGTTGAAGCTCACGTTCCCCATGAAGAGGACGTCGGGAATCGAGGCGCGCAGGCGCGCCGCGTTCTCGCGGAAGCTCCCGCCCGACTGAGCGGTGCTCCTCACCGCGAGGCTCGAGAGCTTCAGGGAGGAGAGCGCCGTCTTCACGTCCACTTCAAGGATCGTGCCCACGGCGTAGTAGGTCTTGTTGATCTCGAGCGACACGGGGGCCCCGCGTTCGCGCTTCTGATCGAGCTCAAAGTTCTTGGGAAGCGTGATCGTCGCATAGGTCCGCCGGGCGCGCAGCGCCTCGTCGGCGTCTTCGGCGGAGGCGAAGCTCTTCAACTCAATCGACGGAATCGCCGAGAGCGCCGAGACCGCCTGGCGCGAGAGGGCGGAGCCGTCCGCGTCGACGAGACCCACGGGGAGCCCCGTCATCACGCCCGAATTGAAGGCGAAGAGGAGCACCACGCACCAGAAGACGGGCGCGGCGAAGCCGCAGAGCCATTCGAGCGGGTGCGAGAGGACCTGACGGAGTTCGAGCGCCGCGACGTGAGCCGCGTTCCGACACCATTGCCGCATGGCGGGGGACTCCGGGCTACTTGGCGGCGGAGGAGGTCGCGGCGGACGCGCGGTCCACGACCACCGTCATGCCCGGGCGCAGGTCCGGATCGGCCTCGACCGGGCGGGCGCGCACTTCAAACGTGCGGATGTCGTAGCCCGAGGACTGGCGCGTGGCGCGCCAGACGGCATAGTCGCCGCGCGGATTGATCCAGTAGACGCGGAACTTCAGGGACCTGCCGAGCGCGGGCACGTCGGCCGTGAGCTCGGTGCCGACGCGGATTCCGGGGAGCTCGTCCTCGCGGATGTTGAAGACGGCCCAGCTGTCGGCGAGGTTCGTGACGAGAACGACGGGGAAGCCGGCCGGGGTCACCTCGCCCTCGTGCATCACGACGCGGGTGACTTCGCCCGAGGCGGGGGTCCTCACCTCGGCTTCGCCCGCGAGGGAGGACGCTTCGGCGACGCCCCCGGCGGCCTGGTTGGCGAGCGCCCGCGCGGCGGCCTTGTCCTGGCTGCGCGCGCCCTCCTCGAGGGCCGAGACCTTCGCTTCGGCCGCATGCACGAGCTCCGCGGCGCTCCGGCGCTGCGCCAACACTTCGTCGCGGCGCTGCGCGCTCACGAGTCCGTCCTTGTAGAGCGCTGAGACGCGGCCCCAGGAGGCGTCGGCCAGGGCGAGGCCGGCGCGGGCGCGCGTGAGGTCGGCGCGCGCGGCGTCGAGCTCCTGCGTGCGCGGACCTTCGTCGGCGAGCGAAACCTTCGCGCGGGCGGCGGCTTCAACGGCCTTGGCCTGCGCGACCTTCGCCTCGATTTCGGGGAGCGAAAGCCGCGCCACGGCGTCGCCCGCCTTCACGACGTCGCCCTCGCGGACGTGGACGGCGGCGAGACGCCCGGGAACCTTTGCCGCCACGGAGACGGTGGTGGCGTCGATCATGCCCTGCAGCGGCACCGGCGTCGGGGTCATCGCCCGCCAGACGCCCCAGCCGATGAAGAGCGCCGCGCCCGCGAGGACGACGCCGCCGGCCAGGGCCGGAATGAGGGAGGATTTCTGTGCCTGAGTGTTCTGCTGCTGCATTTTGCGGGTTGTTTTGGCAATTGTCGGGTTGAGGGCCGCCCCGAGAGGAAGGTGGGCGGCGTCGGCGTCGGCGGAGGCGGCTCCTGGGCGCTCCGCCTTTACTGGGCGGCCTTGAAGTCGGCGCGGCCGATGGTGTTCGAGAAGTCGGGCATCACGCCGGCGGCGGCGTGGAGCATCGCCCAGGAGACGACGAACTTATAGGCGGCGGCGCGCTGCGCGATCTGCGCGCCCACGAGCTGCGTGCGCGCCTCGCGGACGTCGATGGCCGTGGAGAGGCCTTCGGCGAAGCTCGACTCCCTCAGGCGCAGGTTTTCCGCCGCCAGGGCGACGGTCGAGGCCGTGAGGTCGTACTCCTCGCGCGCCTGCGTGGTGCGCAGGAACGCCACCTCGACCATCGTCGCCAACTGGTTGTCGGCCTCCGACCGCGCGGCGCCTGCCTTCTCTTCGACGCTGCGCGCGGCGGCGAGCGCAGCGAAGCGGTCCTGGTTGCTCCAGAGCGTGAACTTCACGCCGATCCCGACCATCCAGTCGGGTTCGACCGGGGTGAGGTAGTGTTTGATGAGGTTCTTCGTGCCGAAGGCGAAGACCTGCGGGTGGAAGGCGCCCTCGGCGGCGCGCACGCCTTCGCCCGCCCGGCTCTTCTGCGCGTCGATGCGCGCGAGCACGGGGGAGTTGGCGCGGGCGCGCGCCTGCCACTCGGAGAGCGTGCCGAGGTCGCCCGTGAGGATGAAGAGCGGCGTGGCGAGGTTGGGGAGCGACTTCTCACGGAGCGCGCTCATGAGCTCGGCCTCCGCCACCCGGGCGCTCGTCCCCGCGGCGACGAGCTCGCGGCGGGCCGCGTCGCGCGAGACTTCGACCGACATGCGCTCGATCTTCGAGATGAGGCCCTTCGCCTCAAAGCGCTTCGCGCGGTGGACCTGCTCCTCTTCGTCTGCGAGGGCCTTTTTGCGGAGGTCCTCCACCGAGCGGGCGAGCTGAACGCCCCAGTAGCGCGCGGCGAGGTCGGCGTCCTTCTCTTCGAGACGGGCGTCGCGCGAGGCCGCGGCCTCGCGCACCTCGTGCTCGAGCGCGTTCTGCTTGGCGGTGATCTGTCCGCCCGTGTAGATGGGCCAGGTGGCCGCGATCATCGCGCGCGGCCCCGAGAGGTCGTAGTTTTCCGAGAAGCTCAGCCGGCTCGGGATGAGGGGCCTGCCGTCCGTGAGCCGATTGCCGAGGGCCTGCAGGTTCGCCGGCACGTCGACGTCGAGATTGAGCTCCTTCCTCCCTTCGATCTGCATCGCGGTCAAGTCCACCTTCGGGCCCGAGAGCGCCTTGGCGCTTTCGGCCGCGTGCTGCGCGCGGGCGACCTCCGCGGTGTCGGCGCGGAAGATGTCGGCGCGTTCGTGGAAGGTGCGCCGCGCGTCTTCAAAGGTGAGCGCCGACGGGGTGCCGGCGGCTTCGGCCGTGAGGGCGGCGAGCGCAAGAAGAAGGGCCGCGGCGGGCGCGGCGCAAAGGGCGATGGGCATGGCGATGGACGACTACTTACCGATCGGTTAGCATGAGTTGAGGCCGGATTTTAGTTGAAAACTCTCCGCCCGGGGCGCGGCCTCGCGGGCGTGTTGACCGGCGCGTTCCCGGCGGATGCAACTCGGAACACTTCCGCAGCGCTCATCGACTACCCGGGCGGGTAGGATGCAGGTGCGCCGCAGGAGGCGCAGGAGCGTGCGCAAGACCCCGCGCACGCCCGACAGCTCTCCGCGGATGCTCCGCAATGAAAGGAGAAAAGAAATGCTGCATCACGAAGACATCTACACGGAGACCCCCTCCAATCCGAACACCCTTGAGGCCCTCGGGCCCCTGGCGCCCCTCGCGGGCACCTGGTACGGCGCCGAAGGCGTGGACACGCACCCCGTCGCCGAAGGCACCGAGTCCGAGCCCTTCGTCGAGACGCAGACCTATGAGCTTCTCGACCCGCAGAACTCCGGCCCGCAGCTCTTCTACGGCCTGCGCTACCACGTCGCCGTGACAAAGCCCGGCGAGCTCACCGCCTTCCACGACCAGGTGGGCTACCTCCTCTGGGAGCCCGCGACGGAGACTGTCTACATGACGCTCGCCATTCCGCGCGGCCAGATCGCGATGGCCTCGGGCAAGGCCAAGCCCGGCGACCGCCGGATCAAGCTCCACGCCGAGCGCGGCACGACCGTGAACGGCATCTGCTCGAATCCGTTCCTCGAGAAGAACTTCCGCACGGAGTCCTGGGACATCACCTTCACCTTCAATGAAGACGGGTCGATCAGCTACGAGGAGGACACGCTCCTCGTGATTCCGGGCGTCGAGCGCGCGTTCCACCACACCGACAAGAACACGCTCCGCATGATCGCCGCGCCGCGTCCCAACGCCGCGATGGTTGAGGCCGGGCTCTGCAACCGCAATCCGAAGTGATTTCCTTCCCTCGCCGGGGCGGCCTGAGGACGATCCTCGGGCCGCTCCGGTGAAGGCGGACGAACGAAGAAGAGGCCCGCCGCACGAGGACTCCCCAAAACGGGAGTCCGGTGCGGCGAGCCTCTTCAAATGGGCGAGCGGTCAAGGAAGGGCGGCTACCACCACCACCCCCAGCCCATGCCCCAGCGCGGACCCCAGAACCAACCGTCGCTCACGTAGAGGCGCATCCGCTCACGCTCGGCCTCGGCCTCCTTGGCGCGGGACTGCGCGCGCTCGAGCGCAAAGCGCAGGTCCTGGTCAAGACCCGGGGCGCCCTCGGGGCGCTTCAATTCAATCTGCGCGCCGAAGCGGAAGTCCTTCACGACGTAGGGAGTTTCGGTCGAGGCCTTGGCGCCCGAAGGCCACGTTGCGGTGAAGCCCGCAATGACGCCGCCCGCCGCTTCGAGCTCGCTCTTCTTGTAGGGAACTTCGACGGGCGCGCGCCCGTAGGTTTCGCGGCCGTCGGCGCTCGAAATCATCGCTCCCTCCGGGTCGCTCGCCACCTGCACGTAGGTGGTGCAGCCCGAAAGGGCGAGGGCGATGAGGGAGAGCGCGAGAAGTGAGGGTGCTGAACGTAGACGCATGGTGCTTCAAATGCTCCATGAAAAAATGTTTCTGTTCTCTCCACTCTATCACCGCCCTTTGAAAAACAAGGAAAAGAATGGCGACCGTCTGCAACAGGCGGGTGAGAAATGGAAGAGGCCCGCGAGGAGCGGGCCCCTTCGAAAGGGACCGGGGGGACGGCCGGAAGGTCAGTCGGCCTCGAGCGCTCCGAGGCGCTTCGCTTCCGACCGGGCGCTCTGGGTGACGACGCCGCGCACCCACTGCATGAAGGGGTCGGAGTGCGTGCCGTGGTGCCAGACGAGGCAGGGCGTGAAGGGACTCACCTCCGCGGGGGCCGGCAGCATTCTGAGCCCGTAGCGGTTGTCGCGCAGGAAATGCAGCAGCGTGAGCACGGGCGCGATGAACGTGTAGTCCGTGTCCATCAGGGCGTAGGGCACGGCGAGGAAGTAGGGCATCGAAACGGCCGTCTCCTGGCCGGTCGCGCCCGAGGCGGCGGTGCTGAATTCGGGCGCCCCTGAGAAGTCCATCGACACCTGGCGGTAGGCGCGCAGGTCCTCCATCGCGAGGCGCCCCTTTTCGGTGTAGAGCGCGATCAGCGGGTGCCCCTCGCGCACGAGGATCCCGCAGCGCGAGCGGTAGAGCTCGAGCATGTGGAAGTCCTTCGGGACGTTCTTGAGGGGGTAGATCGCGAGGTCGGCGCGCCCGGAGCGCAGCAGTTCGAGCATCTCGCTGTTGATCGGCAGAACTTCAAGCGACGCGTTGGGAGCGGCTTTGGCGAAGCGCACGATCGCCTCGCGCAGGATCGTCATCACCGCGTTGTCCACGCCGAGGATGCGCACGGTGCGCTTCACGCTCGCGATCTCGAAGGTGTCGTTCGAGAAGAGCCCCTTCGAGGAGGTGAGAAGGTCGAGGATGCGCGGCAGCATGTCGCGCATGCGCGTCGTCGGGAGCATCTGCAGTCCCGCGCGCACGAAGAGCTCGTCCTCGAAGATCCCGCGCAGGCGCGCAAGGCGGCGCGAGGCCGAGCCCATGCTCAGGCCGTGCTTGCCCGCCGCGGCCGTGAGGCTCTGCGTCTGGGCGAGCGTGACGAGGAAGCGCAGCTCCTCGAGACTCAGGTCCGGCTGGGGCGTATCGAGAAGCGCCATGAGGATCAGTTCTCCGCAAAGAGTGTCGGGCCGGCGCGGGAGCGCGCCGGACGGTCAAGTTGAAATGCTAATCCACCGCGCCGGTTTTCGGCGGATTTTGCACATGAACGGGGCACCGAAAATGGTCATGCCCTGAGAAAGGACACTTTGCGGTATCCTTTGGGGAGTTGATTTTCGTGAAGGAACGGGGAGTGAAGGAGCGCATCTACACCGACGAGGAGATTCCGCTCGAGGGGACGGGGGGGCCGGCCTGGGCGCACCGCAGCGCCGCGGAGTCCGCTTCGCTGCTCCTCTCTCCGGGCGCGGGCATCGAGATCCCGCCGCGGGTGCTCGAGATGATCGAGTTCGAGCGGAGCCTGAGGCGCCGCGGACTCCCCGAGGAGCGGGTCTTCCGCGAGACGGCGCGGGCCTTCGCGGATCTCGAGCTCGAAGAAAAGCACTCGGCCTGGTTCTCCGCCTACTTCCCGACCTATACGCTGATGAGCCTGCCGCAGCGCCTCGCCTACCTCTCCTGGCGCACGCGTTGGAGGAGGGGCGAGCGCGCCCCCGCGCCCGTCTCCTTCGCCTTCGTGCACCTCTATGAGCTCATCAACGGCGCGCCCGACCCGGGCGCGGACCCGTCGCCCGCGGGGCTCTACCGCGCCGTCGAGTCCTTTTGGGAGGACTACCGCAGGATCGACCTCACGCTCGACCGCTACGCGCCGCAGTGGCTCGATGACTTCGTGGTCTATCACGGGCTCCCGCGCGAATGGATCCGGCCGGGAACTTCACCGGGCGACCCGGCTGGGGTGCGGCGCGTCGCCGCCGTCGCGGCCGACCTCGCCGCGGGGGTGGAGCTCGCCCAAGACCCCGGACGCCTCGAGGCGGCCTTCGCCGCGCTCTCGCAGCGCTCGGGCCACCACCTCGAGAAGTCGGCCTTTTGGCCGGGGCACGAGGAGAAGCTCAAGCGCCTCGCCGTCGAGGTCTTCGAGCGCCTCGCCCGCTCGGAGGGGACCTCCGCCGACCTGTGGCTCGGC
>ERZ833608.426-NODE-426-length-35727-cov-11.286303_pt1 | contig 35727 bp, 40 predicted proteins | sample MGYA00519694_ERZ833608 | MGnify/ENA primary metagenome ERZ833608 (study PRJEB31850, sample SAMEA3708742) | human gut metagenome | biome: human gut; feature: human-associated habitat; material: faeces | place: China | collected 2014 ... | reverse complement strand
AGGTGTAAACCGTTAGTACGACTGGGCAGTTACAAGCCCATGACCTTTAGGTCGTGGGTAGTTGACAGGACACCTCCATACGAAAATATTCTATCACAATTATTCTCTATTTACTAATGAGTTTCGTTATTATAAAATAATTGTAAAATAGTCAAAGGAGGACAAGAGGTTGGATAATAAGGAACTTTTATCTATGAGTGATGGTCTTTTAATTCAATTATTACAGAAAAATGCAAGATATAAGGTTTCTGACCTAGCCGCCGCGCTAGCAGAATCTAAAGACAGCATTGTAGAAAGATTAAATAGACTAGAAAAAGAGAAGATTATTTGTGGTTACCATACTATTGTCAACTGGGACAAGACAAATACTGAACTTGTGACTGCGATGATTGAGATTAATGCTATTCCTGAAAGAGAATATGGTTATGATCGTATTGCATCACACATTTATAAGTACGAAGAAATTGAGACAATGTATTTATTATCAGGTGATTATGATTTTATGTGCATTGTAAAGGGTCGTACTATGCAGGAAGTCGCGCACTTTGTTGCATCTAAATTGGCATGTATTCCTGGTGTTACAGGAACAAAAACAACATTTGTGTTAAAGCCATATAAGACAGATGGACATGTCCTAGTAGATGATGAAGATGGTAAAAATACGCGACTGGTGGTGACTCCATAAAATGGATTATGAGAAGAAATTAAGTACTGCAGCACAAACTATTAAACCAAGTGGTATTCGTAAGTTCTTTGATCTTGCAAACCAGATGGAAGGTGTTATTTCATTAGGTGTAGGGGAACCTGATTTTGCGACACCTTGGAAGATTAGAGAAGCTGCAATCTATTCAATTGAAAAAGGACGTACTTTCTATACCGCAAACAGAGGTTTATTAGAATTACGTCAGGAAATTAGTAATTATTATTATCGTCGTTTTGGTGTACATTATGATCCTGAAAATGAAATTATTGTGACTGTAGGTGGTTCAGAAGGTATCGATATCGCAGTAAGAGCCTTAATGAATCCAGGTGATGAAATGATTATCTTAGACCCAGGATATGTTGCTTATGAACCAAGTGTTATTCTTTCAGGAGGAGTACCTGTAAGAATTCACCTAGAAGAAAAAGATGAATTCAAATTAACACCTGAAAAGCTTAAAGCAGCTATTACACCAAAGACAAAGGTCATGTTGATCAACTTCCCTTCAAACCCAACAGGTGGGGCAATGACAAGAGAAGACTATGAGAAACTTGTACCTATTATTAAAGAATCAGGTATTATTGTTATATCAGATGAAATCTATGCAGAATTAAGTTATGAAGAACCATTTAGTACATTGGCTTCATTCCCAGAAATCAGAGATCAGATTGTTGTCATCAATGGTTTCTCTAAGGCTTATGCCATGACAGGATGGAGACTTGGTTATGTTCTTGCAAACCCAGTATTCTCTAAGGCAATGTGTAAGATTCATCAGTATATTATCATGTCAGCACCTACTGGTGCACAATATGGTGCAATAGATGGACTGAGACATTGTGATAAAGAAGTAGAAGAAATGAGAGCCTCTTATCTCTCACGTAGAAACTTCCTTGTAAAAACATTTAATGATATGGGACTTCATACATTTAACCCAATGGGTGCTTTCTATGTATTCCCATGTATTCGTTCTACAGGTCTTACATCTGAAGAATTCTGTGAAGAACTATTAAATGATCAGAAGGTAGCCTGTGTACCAGGTACAGCCTTTGGTGATGCTGGAGAAGGATTTATCCGTGTCTCTTATGCATACTCACTAGAAGAATTAAAAATTGCGACTGAGAAGATTAAACTATTCTTAGATAACTTAAAAAACAGATCTCATTAGAGGTCTGTTTTTTCTCTTTCAAGCATCTCCTGATAGCTATAAACACAGCCACAGTAGTTCTGTCTATACATATGATATTCATCACTCATACGTGTTGATTTTAAATAACCATTATCCTTCTTAAAATCACTATGAAGGAATTTTGGTGTCTCTAGATCTAAATCATCACCAATCTCATTGATCCATTGGCTATTCTTATGAGGAGAAACAGACAACACAGTTGTCCAATAATCAAAACCATGCATTCTAGCATAATCTCTTGCTTTCTCCATTCTTACCTTATAACACACATAACAGCGGTAGCCCTTTTCCCCAGTATCCTTATATGGCGCAATATGCGTTAAATATTCTTCAGGATCATAGGTGTCTTCTACCACTTGTACATTCTGGTTCTCTTTATCATTGAACTCTTTCACAAATCTTTCTAATTCAGATTCACGACGATGATACTCATCAGCAGGGTAGATATTACTATTTGTATAATAAATAGTAATATCAAAGTACTGACATAACTCTTTAATTACATTAGAAGAACAAGGACCACAGCATGCATGAAGCAATAACTTTGGACGTCCTTCTAAATGTTTAAGAGTCTCCAACATCACTAAACGGTAATTCTGTTTCATTAGTGGATAAACATTGCATCACCAAATGAGAAGAAACGATATTTCTCATTTACTGCAATCTTATAGGCATTTAAGATATGTTCTCTACCTGCAAGAGCACTTACAAGCATCACTAATGTAGACTTAGGAAGATGGAAGTTTGTGATCAATGCATCAATACCAGTAAATGTATAACCAGGATAAATAAAGATATTTGTATTTTCATGAGCTGCTTTGAAGCATCCATATTTAGAATGGTTGGCTTCTAATGTACGACAAGAAGTAGTACCCACCGCAATAATACGTCTACCTTCTTTTTTAGCCTGATTTAATTTTTCAGCCACTTCTTCACTGATTTCATAATATTCACTATGCATATGATGTTCTAATACATTTTCTACCTTAACAGGTCTAAATGTGCCTAAACCAACATGTAAAGTCACATCTAGGATTTCGACCCCTTTTTCTCTTACTTTCTGAAGTAATTCTTCAGTAAAATGTAAGCCTGCAGTAGGGGCAGCAGCACTACCTTCTACTTTTGCATAGACTGTCTGATAACGATCAGGATCATTTAACTTTTCTTTAATATATGGTGGTAAAGGCATAATACCTAACTGATCTAGAATTTCATAGAAAATTCCATCATAAATCATCTTGAAGATACGAATACCTTCTTCTCTGATTTCAGTACACTGAGCCTTTAAACGACCATCACCAAAAGTAATCACAGTACCTAGCTTTACAATCTTCGCATTACCTACTAAACATTCCCATAAATCATCATGAAGATCCTTTAATAAAAGAACTTCTACATGTCCACCCGTTTCTTCCTTAAGACCATAAAGACGTGCTGGAATAACCTTTGTATTATTTCTTACAAGCACATCACCTGGCTTTAGATAATCTAGAATATCATAGAAGTGTTTATGTTCAACATCTCCTGTTTCTTTATCTAGAACCATTAAACGTGAAGTATCACGTTTCTTTAATGGTGTCTGTGCAATTAATTCTTCCGGAAGATCATAATCAAATAATTCAATATCCATAAAACTAAAACGCCCTTTCATAAACATCACGACCATACTGTTCTAAGAATTCTTCCTTAAAATCAGCTAAACGGTCTTCTTGAATTGCTTTTCTAATATCTGCTGCAAGATCTAATAAGAATGCAACATTGTGAATAGATAATAAAGACTTACCAAAGATTTCATCACACTTGTGAAGATGTCTTAAATAAGCTCTTGTATAATTTCTACATGCATAACAATGACACTTATCATCAATAGGAGTAAAGTCACGCTTATACTTTTCATTATTGATATTCATACGTCCATGATGTGTCATAAGTGCACCATGTCTAGCGACACGTGTAGGAAGTACACAGTCAAACATATCAATACCTCTCATAGCACCTTCAATTAAATCAATAGGATTACCTACACCCATTAAATATCTAGGCTTATCTTCAGGTAACCACTTAACACTATCTTCAATCATTTTATACATGATTGGTTTAGGTTCACCTACAGAAGTACCACCAATAGAATAACCAGGGAAATCCATATCAACTAAAGTCTTAGCACTTAGTTCACGTAAATCCGCAAACTCACCACCCTGGACAATACCAAATAAAGCCTGGTCTTCTCTCTTATGTGCTTCCTGACCTCTCTTAGCCCATCTTAATGTTCTTTCTACAGAGTTCTTCATATAATCATGAGTACATGGATAAGGTGCACATTCATCAAAACTCATAATAATATCAGCCCCTAAATCTTCCTGAATTGCGATAGACTTTTCAGGAGATAAGAATAGCTTAGAACCATCCACAATACTCTTGAAGGTAACACCTTCTTCTTCAATCTTACGTGTCTTACCTAATGAGAATACCTGGAATCCTCCAGAGTCTGTAAGAATAGGTCCATCATAGTTCATGAACTGATGAAGCCCTCCTGCATCTCTTACAATATCACTTCCTGGTCTTAACCATAAATGATAAGTATTCGCAAGTACAACCTGAGAGCCCATTTCTTTAAGCTGTTCAGGAGAAATACCTTTTACTGTTGCCAGTGTTCCTACAGGCATGAACATAGGTGTTTCTACATCACCATGTGGTGTATGAAGAATCCCATATCTTGCGCCTGTCTGTTTACATACGTGTTTACATTCATACCAAAAATCTTTCATTTAATCACCTCGATAACCTTGGATATTATACGAAAAAATACGCATTAAATCAATAAAAAAGGGGAAAGCTCCCCCTTTCTTAAGAATATTATTTGTGTTTTAGGTCATCCAGTTTTTTAAGGTTTAGAAGACCAAAGATAATAATCAGCCCAATAATCATTATGCCATAGGATCTGATATCTATATCATAAGGTGATATAATATAGACTATTTGTTTTACGCAACATAAAGCGAAAAGTGATGAAATAAACCAAATGAAAAATTTTACTACAAGACTGTTTTTAAGATACTTCTTGATACTGTTCTTCATAAAATTTCCTCCATCTAAATTATAACAAATTTTGTTATTAAGAATGAATAAAATAAGGTAAAATAAAAAAAGAGGTGAAGACGCATGGTTTAGCCCTTGCAATCATTACTCCTAAATGGATGACTTATTTATTAAACAAAGATGAAACTGTGGCTGGAGACTTTGCTCGTTTTGGTTTGAATGTGATGTGTATTCAAGATCAAGGTAATGATCAAGATAATGTAAAAGCAGGAATTGAAGCTTTACAAAACTTCATTAAAGATGAACTTCATTTACCTACAACACTTAGTGAAATGAATATTACAGATGAAAAATTTGACGAATTAAAGGTTAAGGCTTGTTATGGTCAAGACTCTTTACCAAGAGCTTATCGACCATTGAGCCAAGAAGATTGTTTAAATATTTATAAAATGTGTTTATAAGGGGAAGCGTTTAGCTTCCTTTTTGTTTATAATAAAGTAAAGGGTTGTTTTTGCGAATAATGTTGTAGATTTTAATATGATTCTAGAAATCAATCAATTATTTAAAGAAAATAATATAGAATACTCAATTCATGGTGTTGGTGGATGTACATGCTGTGGGTTAGAACTTAGACAAGATGGTAAAAGTTAGCCTACAGATAAGATTTTAGAAATCATAAATGGTTCTTTAAAAAATCACTGGATTTATGTTCAAGAAAACAAAAATCAGCCAGGATTTCTTACAGTTCATTCAAAATTTGATAAAAAACCTTGACTATAAAGTAACTCTATAGTGTTAGATAAAGTTAAGGAAAGGGGTGTTATCTATGAAAACACACGAATTAGAAAAAGAATTAGGAATCTCAAAACATACCATCTTCTATTATGAAAAGGAAGGAATCGTTACACCACAAAGAGATGACAATGGTTATCGTAGTTATAGCCAAGAAGATTTACAAAAATTGATCATGGTAAAATTTTTACGTAATTTAAATATTTCTATTGATGATGTAAAAGCAATTTTAAATAATGAACTAGATTTTAAAGAATGTTTAAAAATCAATCAAATTCATCTAGAAAAACAAATTAAGAGTTTAGAAGAAGTTCAAGGAAATATTGAAATGTATGTAAGAAAAGATTTACCAATGTTACCTGCTTTACAACAAATCCAAAGAGAAACAAAGAATTATAAATTAGGTTATCAAAAAACAACGGATACAGTATCTCTTGGAAGAAGACTTACAAAGAAACTCGCAATAAAAAAATTCTTATATAAATTTATTCCTACATTTTTAATTGTTTTATTCTTTAGTGCTGTAAATGAGCAAGATGTTTTAACAAGAGTACTTTCAGTATTAGTGATTTCATTTGTATTGACAAATGGTTTTATTGCTGCTGATTTCCAGTTTTCACAATTATGGTTAAGATTACCACTTGATCAAACAAGAAATCAATCGGTAGAGTTTTTAAATGATCGTATTCGTTATTATCAATTTAAAGGTTATATAGATAATGTAAAATATTTTTATTCTGTTTTATTGGGTAAAGAAGATAAATTTATAAAGGAATATAAATATGAAGATATTCAAAGTGTAGAACTTCTTTTAAAACATCGTTATGAAAATTATGGAACACCGATTGCTAGAGATTGGTATGTTCTTGATTATCGCTTTGAATTTAAAGATGGGAATCATTTCTATTTCTATTGTCCTTTTACAATTGATGATGATGCCCGCTTTATTGGAATGATTTTAGATGAAAAGGTAGAAAATGTGATCGATAAAGATCATGTCATAGATGCTTTAAAAAATGGTATTCATTTAAATGATTATATGAAAAAGACTGAAGATTAAAATTCTGTAATATTCTATATAAATATATTACAATAAAATTATAAGTACTAACTATTTTTAACGGGAGGAAGCAGAAAAGATATATGTATTCTGTGCACTATTTTTGCATTTCATATATATAATTAGGTATTTAACAAAAAAATATATAATAGAAGTATAGATAAAATGTAATGTCTACATTGGTGATTTTCTATTTTTTAAACAAGGAGGTGTGGTTATGATTGAATATATATTAATGGGTACAAAAAAACATGGATGTTTAATCGATAATCGTAAAAAAGAAATTATATATTACCAATCGCTAAGTTTGTACGAAAAAATTGTAAAAAAAAACCCCAGCAATTATTAATTAAATACTCGGATATAAAAAAATTAAGATATGCTATGGGCTTACTACAGGAGTTCGATTTGATAGTGCACAAATTACTATGGAGGTATTAACAAATAACAATACAAGTTATGATATTCCAGTTATGTATAACTCAACAAAAAATAAAGATATACTTTCATTTATAGAAATACTTAAAAATTCAAATTTATTAATCGAGGATTCATATAACATTTTCAGTTTATATCCTGAGACGAATCTAGATTTTATAGATTTTATAAAATTTATAAATAAAGAGCATTATAAAAAAGGATAATTACTGCTGATTTATTAATTGAAAATACAGAAATTTTAAATTCCTTTTTGTGTTTTCTTGGAGCAATCACTCTATTACTATGGTTATTAATTGATAAATAGTATTTTGATTAAATGACATGAAAATTTATTTTTTAGATATAACCAGTGTATACAAAATTAAACATTATATGAACAACACAAATGAAAAAGTTTTTAACGGGAGGAAATAGTACAATGAAAAATAAAATGATTATAAAATTTATTTTCTCAATTCTTTTAGCCTATCTAATGGTTTATATTATTTATTCATTGCTTAGTAATAGTAATTTATCTCAACCAGGAATTGATCATATTGTTATCCTTGATTTTATTTTTGCATGTTGCATTGTTATTATTGCGCTTATTATCATATTTGGTTTTTTAATCTTAAATAAGCATAAGTAATTCTAGAATTTAACTTATGTATTAAATGAAATCGCTCTTTTTAAGTAAAATGCTGCTTTAGATGATAATATTACGCAGCAAAAATATCATAATGATACTCATGATATGCTTTCTTAAGTGAAATAAATAGGCAATGGTATTAAGATAAAGAAAACTAATACCTTCGTGTCATTAAGAAAGGGTGTTTGCTATAAAATGGCAGACACCTTTTCTATTACCGCTAAAAAGCATTTGAAAATAATATGGTTTATGAACTGCTCCTAAAGAATTATTACATAGTTCTAAAAAATACATTCCTAAAACAATAGTGCATAATAAATTATGTTAGGATGCTCTATAATTTAGAAGCTTACATGATCTTTTATGGCACATTTAAATGATTTTTATGGTCTTTGGGGAATAGAATTAATGACTTTAGTTAAATACATGGAATGTGTGAAGTAGTACTATTTACTATACATAATATCTAGTTTTATAATACGAAAAAATCCAGGAAAAATCCTGGATTAATCAAATGTAACATATTCGTTATCTAAAGGTTTAGCCCCTTCAACATGATCTACATCAAGAACACAGATATTCGCATTCATAGATGGATCATATTCAATATGTGTATGACCTTCTAATAGAAGCCATTCATTAGGTATGAATTTAGACGCATATTCACTTACGCAAAGCATACCAATTAATGAAGTATCCTGTTCACAGCATACCATTGCATAACGACCAAGAATAAAACCATTAGGAATCACTTTATCACGACCAATGAACTTACCTTTGATCTTGATTGTCTTTTGATCATAACGTTCTGGATGTTCCATCGCATCATAACAGAAGATACCAAAATCATGATCAGCAACTTCTAAATGATCCTGTGTATAATCATATGGTAATTCATCATCCTGCATAGTATTGACAGAACCATCTTTATTTTCATAGATAATCTGACATACAGGATTCATTGCCTTGATGTTGTTTCTTAAAGTAGACTTCTTCATACCATCTTCAATACGGTTAAAGATGACTAAGTCACTCTTAGCACAATGTTGGAATAAGAGTGCACGCATGTTATTCACATAAAGCTGGAAAGTAGAGGCATTGATAGTAGTTAGAATCTGTACAACATCCCAGTTTTCAGGGAATGGTGATTCTACAAACTGATCTACATTCCACATACCATTAAATTCTACAAGAACCTGTGTAGGATGATATTTCTCCTTTAAATCCTTAAAGAAATCGGCAGTCAAGTCTTCTTCATTCTCTACATAAACGGTTTCACAGTTATGTTCCTTAATAGCTGCTTCATTATATTCTACTTCACCTTCTTCTGTCACAATAAGCACAGATGTCTCATAATCACAGAAGTCAGTATTAATAATTGTATCGTTGATAAATGTTGTTTTACCACTTTCTAAAAAGCCAGTAAATAGATAAATTCTTGTTTCTAAATTATCCATACATTAACCTTTCATTAAATTATAGATTTTATGTGCATCAAGCTTTTCACCAATCACACACATTCTTCCACCAACATCTGGTGTACATTCACGGATTTCATAATCACCACTTACAAAGTCAAACTCAAACCACTTACCATCAGTACCCTTCACAATACCCTTAGAACGTAGAATATGACCTAAAGATTCATCAGTACCTAAAGTCTTTAACTTATCATCAAGTTCTTCTTTAGTAAATGGATGTGCTGTTTCAATACCAATACTATTGAATACTTCATCTGCATCATGCATATCTTCTTCATCATAGTATAATGTGCTGTCTCCATCATGGTGATGATGTTCATGATCGTGATGATGACCACATTCACATTCATGATCATGATCATGATGGTGTCCACATTCACATTCATGGTCATGATCATGGTGATGATGATGGTCATGATGATGTCCATGAATACTTTCCTGATGTTCCTTTTCAGCGGCAATCAATGCCTTTTCTAAAGCATCCTTATGATTACTTGCTTCAAGAATCATATCACCTGTAATCTGATCCCATGGAGTAGTAACGACTGGTGCATGAGGATTTAATTCTCTAATAATATCTAAACATTCCGCAATCTTTTCTTCAGACACATCCTGTGAACGGCTTAAGATTACACAGCTTGCTGCACCAATCTGGTTATTAAAGAACTCACCAAAGTTCTTATGATACATCTTACATTTCTTTGCATCTACTACAGTAAAGAAACGATCAAGTGTTAAATCAGCACCATGTACCTTCTGTACAGCCGCAATAATATCAGATAACTTACCAACACCTGTTGGTTCAATAATAATACGATCAGGATGATATGTATCTACAACTTCCTTTAAAGCTGTTTCAAAATCACCTGCAAGACTGCAACAAATACAACCCTGACTCAATTCATTGACAGTAATACCTGCATCACGCATAAAACCACCATCAATTCCAATTTCACCAAACTCATTTTCAATGAGTACTAACTTTTCATCTTTTAAAGATTCATTTAATAATTTTTTAATAAGTGTTGTTTTACCAGCACCTAAGAATCCAGAAATAATATCAACTTTTGCCATTTTATTGACTCCTTTCTTAACCATTTCACATTATATCATTTTTCTTAAAAAACGCTCAAAAAATGATAAAAAAGCTTATATAAACTTTTCAATAAATACACCTATTCCATTGGAATCTTTATCCTTTGTGACATAGTCAGCTGCATCTTTTGCTTGAATAGAACCATTTTCCATCACAACACCAATACCTGCTTCTTCCAACATATCTATATCATTATCTTCATCACCAAAAGCCATACATTGAGATATAGAAATATCATGAAGAGCTAAAGCCTCTTTTAAACCATTAGACTTAGATACATGAGGATCCATATATTCATACAAGAAACTGGTAGTCACTAAGGCAGACGCTTTATAGTCTTTATTCTTAAATGATTTAGAACGTTCCACTATTTGAGGCATATAGCTTGGATCACATATAATCATCAACTTACGATAAGGACGTGTTAAGAACGTATCAAAATCAACAACCCTATATTCAATACCATCACCCTCAGCCATATCTCTAATATAATCATCATCCTTAGGTGCATATAGAATACCTTCATGACATATAGTGAAGTTACAATCCATATCTTTATAATGATTCATGATTTCTTTAATCAATTCAGGACTCAAAGTATGATTCTCCTGATATATATCAAGAATATAATCATCAATCTCAGAACCTCCAGAACCCACTACAAAATCAATACATCCTTCAATACCCCATGATTTCATGTGATTTCTTACACTATCTGCATCTCTACCTGTACATATTCCAAATAATATTCCTTTACTTCTTGCTTTCTTAATAGATGAAACAGTTCTTTCATCTACAACCTGTTTACTAGTCAGTAATGTTCCATCAACATCACATACAATAGCTTGTATATCCATATTTATTCTCCCGTCATTCTTTTGTAGTACTCTGTTTTCTTTTCAATATTCTCTTCATAATGTCTTTTGAAATATGCTGTATAAAGAGTATCTAATACAAATAATAGACTTAATCTGGTACTATAGGAAGACATTTTCTTATAGTGATTTTCCTTTGAACTCAAGAATAACTGATAATCATAATACTTGATTTCAGGATGATATTCAGTAGAAGAAATCAGTACAGTAGGGACATGATTCTTATGCAAAATAGAAGGAATCTTTTCTGATAATATCCCACGTCCATTAAAGGTAATGACTATTGCAAGGTGAGAAGAATCACTTGATGCAGCAAGTAATTGTGATTGATATTCTTCTGAAGGAACATTAACCTGTTTTCCAATCTCCAACATCTGAAAACTAAAATTCTTCGCAAAGAATAAATGACCTGCTGAAGTATAAATATCAATCTGTTGTGAAGAATCCATTAACTGTACAATACCCTGTAATGTATCTAAATCAAAAAGGTGACTTGTTTCTAATACTGTTTGATTATAGTCTTCTTTTAATAATTCAATCATTTCATGATGTGTCTGATATTTCTTGATTGGATAATCAAAATCAAATGCCTCATCCATCTTTTTATACTCAGATAATGAAGATGATAGTTTTACTTTTAAATCAGATAGTCCTGATGTGCCACATTTAGTCGCTAAGCGATAAATAGAAGTCACAGAAACAAAACATGCTTCACTTATTTCTTGGGCAGACATATGAATTACTTTCTCAGGATTCTCTAAAATGTATTTCGCAATCATCTTTTCACTTGTTGTAAAGTCTGTCTTTGTTTGTAGTAATGTATAGATGTTCATAGAAAACCTCCTAAAATATTTATTATATTTCTATAACTATGTATATGTATGTGTTATAATCCAAAAAAAGGAAGGTGATATTTATGATAGATGGACATATGCATCTAGAATATGGGAATCTCTCAAAAGAATATGTACTACAGTTTGTGGAAAGTGCAGTAAAGAATGGTATGGATGAAATACAGATTCTTGATCACACACATCGTTTTAAAGAATTTAGACCTGTTTATGAAGGTGTAAGAAAAGCATCTCCTTATCAGGAAGAATGGTTAAACAATAAAGAAATGAAGTTTCATAGTACTTTAGATGAATATTGTGCTTTGATTAAAGAAATCAAGGCAATGGATTTACCTATTAAGGTGTCTTTTGGTTTAGAGGTATGTTATGTACCTGAATATGAAGAAACAATTCGAGAAATATTAAAACCTTATCATTTTGATTTCTTAGTAGGAGCCATTCATTCTATCGACGGTAAACTCTATGATATGAAATGGTCAGAAGAAATCTTATGGAACAAGTATCCTGTGGATGAAATCTATAAGAGATACTATGAATGTGTCTTCTCACTTGTAAAGTCCGATTTATTTACACAGCTTGCACATCCAGATACGATCAAGATGTTTGGCCATTATCCTACTTATGACTTACAGCCTACATATGATGAACTTGCTGAATTATTAAATGAACATCATATGAAAGCAGAAAACAATGTAGGATGTTACTATCGTTATCATACACCTGATATTGGCTTATCAGACCAGTTATTACAGACTTTGAAAAAACATCATGTTCAGATGATTACTGCAAGTGATGCGCATCATCAAGAAGATGTAGGTCGTAATATAGCGGATGTCTGGGAAAAAACAATGAAGTAAGAGAAGATTGACAAATTCTTTTCATACAAAAGGAAATATGATGATTGAGTTTGATAAGTATTCTTCTAGTTCATGTGATTTCATAGAAATATATGGAGAAAAATATATAATGAAACACATAGGAAAGGAGAATAACTTAACCAATTAAAGTCATCAGGTATGATGAATGATGAAAAAGTACTTGATGCTGCTTTGAAAATCATTAAAAAATATACAATTGTCAAACTCCTTAACAACGAAAGTGAAGACTGGGTCATCTTCACTTTTTTGATATATTTCTATCATAAAAGTACTTCAATAAAATATAAATATTGATAATTTTCTACCTTAATTTGTATTGAATAGCTCAACAAAATTTAAGAAATATATAATGAATATAAAGGAAGGAGAGAAACTTATGAAGAAGATCTTGCTCGTATGTAATGCTGGTATGTCAACAAGTATGCTTGTATTAAAGATGGAAAAGGCAGCACAAGATAAAGGTATTGAAATGGAAGTGAAGGCTCTCCCAGTAACAGATGCAGAAAAAGAACTCAATGACTGGGATGTCATTATGTTAGGTCCACAAGTTCGTCATATGGAAAAGAGATTAAGAGAATTAACATCTACACCAATTGAAGTCATCAATATGCGTGACTATGGTATGATGAACGGTGAAAAGGTTTTAGATGCTGCTTTGAAAATCCTCGGATAATATTTGATAATTGAATTACTCCTTAATGTAAAAAGTGAAGATGGGTTCATCTTCACTTTTTGTTTTTTTCCAGTCTTTCTAAATGTTTCTGATGGAGTTCTTTATAATGATTAAAAGCATGAGGATTTAATTCCTGTAGCTTCTTTTCATATTTACTACGGTACTGTTTTAATACACGTAATGTTTCAGGATTCATGTCATGTAACTTTTCTTCAATACGATCACGATATTGTTCGAGTCGTTCTTCTACATACTGCTCATTTTCATGAATTTTTTCCATGATTTCTGGAATATGCATTTCTAGTCTTGATAAGAATTCATCCGCTTCAATTAAACCTAGTTCACCAAAGCCTGTATGATTTTCAATATCTTTTAATAATTCAGGAGATAAGTCAGTTTTAGAATGAATCTTATCCAACATTTCCTGCGTCATTTTCTGTTTATACTTTTCAGCCTCATCTCCAAAAGCCCATTCTAATTCAGGCTGTATAAATGAGATATGAGATGTTTTTAAATCTTCTAATGGATAAGGAGGGACAAGCCCACAATCTAATAATGCCTGCTGCATTGTACGTCTTACATGACCACTTGTAATTATATCTATACCACCATTTTCTCTTAATGCTTGATTAAGATGATCCATATGACGTGTTAGATAGAAATCTATATTTCTTTTCTGTAGATCATTATAGAAGATAATCAAACGATCAATAGCAGTAAAATCAATATTACTAATACCAGAAGCATCTACAATAACTTGCTCAGTATCTTCTTTAATCGCTTTTTCTATATCTTCCTGGAACTTATCAATATTCGCAAAGAATAGATTTCCTGGGAAACGATAAATAATAGTATGTCTAATTGGTCTTGCATTCGCATTCTTCTCTAGGTTAAAGAAACCTGTCTGCCCGGGAATAACACCTAAGAAATGGGCTGGTGGAGTGACTGCCTTAATAACTACAGCGAGGAATGATAAGACAATACCAATCACTACACCATAAATAGTTCCAAAGATGAGTACTCCACAACATGCTGCCATAAAGATATAAAATTCATTTCTACTTTCTTTAAATAAACGTTTACCTAACGCAAAGTGACAGGCACCAAGTAAGGCGGTAATAACGATAGCAGTTAAAATAGGAACAGGAAGATATTCAATAAATCCTGTACCAAATAATAGAAGAAGTGCCATAGTTGCAGCAGCTGATAAGCTCATCACCTGAGTCTTACATCCATATTGTCTTGCAAGTCCAGTTCTAGACACAGAACCATTTGTCGGACAGCATCCTACAAGTGAAGTAGCCAGTTCAGCCATACCATAGGCAAATATTTCTTTATTTCCATCTAATTTGTAGCCATCTTTCATTGCATTACCCTGTGCAGATAATAAAGTCTGTGCAAGTACAACTATCGCAATAGATAATGTAGTAAAGAATAAAGCAGAAATATCTACATGGGCAATAGAAGGAATCACAAGCTTTGGTAAACCTGGATCAACATGAGGCAATAGTTTTACTCCATATTTTTCTAAAGGGAATATGGCAGTCAATAAAGCCCCTATAAACATCATAAGAATAGGCATAGGAATCTTCTTATTTATTCTCTTTACAACAAGAATAATGACAAGGGTACTCATACCTAATACAAAAGATAAACCATTAAAGAGTGGTAATTCTTTAATAATATGATTGACTAATTCGAATATTTCACCTGTTCCTGTTGTCCCACCAAAGAGTTTAGGAACAAGCATCATAATAATAGATAAACAGATACCTGTTACGAATCCACCCATGACAGGTGTAGAAATATACTTAACTGCACGTCCTGCTTTAATGATTGAAAAGAAGATCAACCATAAAGCAACCATCAATGCTATAACAGGGACCGCCTGCATTGCTTCTTTAGTTCCTGCAGTAATACCAAGAGTAGCCAATGCACTTCCAGTAAGAGCTGCAGGAGCTGCATCTACACCAAATACAAAATCATGACTCGTAGTAAATAAACTAAATACGAGAATAGGAACTAAAGAACCATATAAACCATAGACCATTGGTAGACCTGCAACCTGTGCATAACCCATGGATATAGGAATAGATATAAAAGCAACAATAATACCTGCAAAAATATCATTCATTGTCGCATTCTTAAATTTCTTCATAAGCCACCTCTTTCTTAATTCTAATTATAATGATTTATCAAGATGAGTCTATCTCTATCAAAATATATCTATGTTGTATACAATCTAGAATAATTTTCAAATTATTTGTATATTTTAATAATATCAGTGGACAAATTTGTATTTATCTAATATAATGCATATAAATTAACAAGGAGGAAATCGAAAATGACAGATAAGAGGGTTTATAATTTTTCTGCAGGACCATCTCAGTTACCTGTAGAGGTATTAAAGGAAGCAGCAGATCAGATGCTGAATTATAAAGGCTCAGGCATGAGCGTAATGGAGATGAGTCATCGTTCCTCAACATACCAAAAGATTTTTGATGATACAAAAGCAACTTTAAAGAAAGTTTTAAATATTCCAGATAACTATAAGATTTTATTATTACAAGGTGGGGCAACACAGGAATTCACAAACATTGCCTTAAACCTTATGGTAAATGGTAAATCAGATTATATCGTTACAGGAAGCTTCTCTGGTAAAGCGGCAAAAGAAGCGGCTAAGTTTGGGGATGTTCATATTGCCTATAACGGTAAGGACAACGATTTTACAGAAATTCCTACACAGGATCAGCTAGATATTCGTGAAGGTGTTGATTATGTACATCTTTGTAACAACAACACTATCTATGGTACAGAGTGGAACTATGTACCAGATACAAAGGGTGCACCACTTGTAGTGGATATGTCTTCAGATATTTTATCAAGACCTGTAGATGTTTCTAAATATGGTGTTATTTATGCCGGTGCACAAAAGAATATGGGTATTGCCGGACTTGGTGTAGTTATTATTAGAGAAGATCTAGTAAAACCACATCCAGCTAATATTCCAGTTCTTTCAGAATTAGATACTATGTTAGAAAAGGATTCTATGTATAACACACCACCATGTTGGGCTATTTATATGTTAGGTCTCGTAGTGAAATGGATTGATGAACAGGGTGGACTAGAAGTGATGAAGGAAAAGAATGAAAAGAAAGCTAAACTTCTTTATGACTACTTAGATCAGTCTGACTTCTATAAACCACATGCAAAGAAAGATGCACGTTCTAATATGAATGTGACTTTCACAACACCATCTAAAGAATTAGATGCTGAATTTGTAAAGGAATCTATTGCAGCAGGTATGACAAACTTAAAAGGACATCGTAGTGTAGGTGGTATTAGAGCATCTATCTACAATGCAATGCCATATGAAGGTGTAGAATACTTAGTTAATTTCATGAAAGAATTCGAGGAGAAACATTAGTAATATGTATAAGATTAAAACTTTAAATAAGATTTCTGAACAGGGCTTAGAAATCTTTGATGATAATTATGAAGTCGGTGACGACTTAGAACATGAAGATGGGATCTTAGTCAGATCAGCTAAATTACATGACTATGATTTCCCAGCTGAATTAAAGGCTATCGCAAGAGCAGGTGCAGGTGTCAACAATATTCCTGTAGATACATGTACCGAAAAAGGAATCTGCGTATTTAATACACCAGGGGCTAATGCGAATGCGGTTAAAGAATTAGTATTATGTGCTTTAATCTTAAGTTCAAGACAGGTGATTCCTGGTATTGAATGGGTAAAGACATTACCAGCTGATGATTTTGGAAAGGCTGTAGAAAAAGGTAAGAGCCAGTTTGTTGGTCCTGAAATTGATGGTAAGAAGCTTGGTGTTATTGGTTTAGGGGCAATTGGTGTGAATGTAGCCAATGCAGCTGTTAAATTAGGTATGGAAGTTTATGGTTATGATCCATTTATCAGTGTCAATGCAGCATGGAAACTATCTAAATGGGTTCATAAAGCAGCTACTGTAGAAGAATTATTCAAGGAATGTGACTATATTACTATCCATGTACCAGCAACTCCTGACACAAAGAATATGATCAACAAGAAGTCACTTGCAATGATGAAAGACGGTGTACGTATCTTGAACTTTGCACGTGATACATTAGTAAATACTGAAGATATCATTAAAGCATTAAAGTCAGGTAAAGTGGCACGTTATATTACAGACTTTGGTTCTAAAGAACTTGTAGAAACTGAAAATACAGTTGTAATGCCACACTTAGGTGCTTCTACTCCAGAATCAGAAGATAACTGTGCAACTATGGCCGTAAAAGAAATGATTGATTACTTAGAAAATGGTAATATTCAGAACTCTGTTAACTTGCCTACAGTTGTAGAACCACGTACAACAACATATCGTGTATGTATTATTCATAAGAATATTCCTAACATGTTAGCAGTATTTGCGAACGCATTTGCGAAAAAGAGCATGAACATTGAAAACATGGTCAATAAAGCACGTGGTGAATATGCATATACTGTCATTGATACAAATGATTTATCAGAAGATATCACTAAAGTGATTGAAAATCACGAAGGTGTTATTAAAGCAAGAATTATTGCGAAGATTGTTTTCTAAATCCTTCTTTTTGAATAGTCCATCTAGTGATGGACTTTTTCTTTTGAAAAATGTAATATGGGAGTGCGAAGGAAGTGATGGGATGAATAAATTAGTAGATGTTTTATCCTGGGTGGCACTAAAATGCACACAGAATAAATATTTAAATGCGATTAAAAATACGTTTCAGAATTATATGCCAATATCTCTAGCAGGTGCTGTTGGAATATTTTGGATAAATGTACTAGTCAATGATCAGGGGGGATTAGGTACTGTTTTTCCACTTATTATGGATTTGAAAATTTTTAATCCAATCTTTGAAGCATTGAATTATGCAGCTATTTCATGTATCTCTATCATAATTGTATTATTATTATCTAGTGAAATTGCTAAGGCGAATGGGGATTATGATATTTATCCTGTGATTGTCAGTTTTATATGCTGGTTGATTGTCACACCACATACAATAGATGGTTTACATATCAATCTGCTATTACACACAGATAGTGGTGCTATTGTACATACAAAACTATCTGCTTTTGTCCATATTCCAAATTATATAGGAATCACTTTGAAAGATTTTACTGCGCAGGGAATAGGTTCAATTTATACATCTTTATCAGGACTCTTTACTGCAATGTTTGTCGCTATAATTGCGACAGAACTTTATCATTTATTAAGAAACTGCGATTGTCTCTTAATTAAGCTTCCTAGTCAGGTTTCTACCAATCAGGTATTATCATTTATGAATATTGTTCCTACGTTCTTGACATGCTTAATTATGAGTTCTATCTCTTATCTTTGTATCCTAAGCACAGGTCATACACTTAATACAAATATATATAATCTTATACAGCTTCCGTTACAGCTGATGGCAGGGGATAATTTAATTGCGGTTCTTGTTTTGTATTTTATTATCTTATTGTTTTGGACTGTTGGATTCCATGGGAAGAATCTTATGTTGCCTATCGTTGAATCTTTGTATAGACCATTACTCTATATTAATATGGCAGCATTTAATGCGGGGTTAAGAGGAAAAGATATACCATATGTATTCAATTCAACGATGTTTCAGATGTTTGGAGAAGTTGGCGGCTCAGGATGTACATTAGGGGTTGTAATATATATACTTATTTTTTCTCAAAGACATGATAATCGTCTAATAGCGAATATTTCTTTATTCCCAAGTTTAGCGAATATCAACGAAACAGTCATCTTTGGTATGCCTATTGTGCTTAATCCTCTATTAGATATTCCATTTATTCTTGCACCACTTATCTGTCTTACAGTGGGATATTTCCTTATTCAAATAGGATTTTGTCCACATGTGATCATGGAGGTACCTTGGGTTATGCCACCTATTTTAATGGGCTTCCTAGTTACTGGAGGAAGTATCTATGGGGCAATATCACATCTCATATGTATATTTATTTCAGTACTTGTGTATGCGCCATTTATTTATATATATGAGAGAAAACAGAAGAAAGAAGAATATATCTATTAAAGTTACAAAAAGAGTGGATTTATGCATATAAATTTGCTTTTTTTTGTAACAACTATACAATATCCTTAAGAATACTTGTTTAATCATTTTGTTAGATTATTATAAAGATGCAAAAAGAAAATAAATTTTTGCTTCCTAAATCGTCATGAGACGTCCAGCTCATGACATTTTTTTATTATTATCATTGATAAAATACCGATAAGATGATAATATATTATCATCTTAAGACTAAGGTCTTAAGATAGGAAAATCTAGTTATACATATCGTGGGGTGTAGGGACCTCATGATCTTGTGCAGATATATCTGCATCTCCTGTACATTCTTATTCGGGTGCGAGGATAAGAATGATCACTGCTCGTAAGAATATGCTAATAATTAAATCCCTTATTGAACATGGATATAAAGTGAGTAATTAATGAAACCCTCATACTTTTAACTCATTATAACTTTGATTTTCCTAGGAACGCTGATCCTTTTAATCATTAGGGCATTGATTGAAAAACAGCCACTGCATTCATATTTCATCCATATCAAGCCAAAAGAATATTTATGTAGTGCACGATCCTCCTTATGGAGGATTCTTTTTTTTACCAATTATTAATATACTCTTCACTCGATGATAACCATACTTATTATATAAGGTGCTATATTTGTGCACAGAGAGGAAGTTATATTAGAAGAAGCTGGCGGTATACTATGTGATTATCGTGGACATCTAATCAAAAATTTAGTTGCAGGCAAAGAAAACATTGTTCACGATCTGATATCTCAATGTATTAATAAGTAGGGAGACCTACTTATTTTTTTGCATTAAAAAACCTGAAATTAAAATCCAGGTTAATCAATAGGTTCCTGATAGAACCTTCCTTTAACAGCACTTGTCTTGACTATATTAACGAAAGCCTGGTTATCAATACTTTTAATAATTTCATAAACATCATTTACTTCTGCAGCACTGACAACTGTATAAAGCATAACACGATCTTCGTGTGTATGAGATCCTTCACCAGTAAAACGAGTCATACCATGATGTGTCTTAACTAATAGTTCTCTTTCTAATTCGTCTGCTTTATTAGATATGATGAATAATGTCATCTGCTGATCAGATTTATGGAAAGTGTCTATTGCCTGAGTAGATACGAACTGGAAGACAATAGAATAAAGAGATGCTTCAAATCCAAATAACATTCCAGAAGTTAATAATAGAATAATATTAAAACCTAGAATGATATTCCAAGAAGAAATATTCCACTTACGATGAATATAGACTGCAATAAAGTCTGTTCCACCAGAACTTGCTTTACCATATAAAGCAATAGAAATAGCCAAACCATTTAATAAACCACCAAATAAAGCAATGAGTAATGGATCAGTTGTCACCTTATAAGAAGGAATCAAATCAACTAAGAATGAGTTTAAAACAATCATTAATACACTATAACCAGTAAAACGTTTTGAAATAAGTTTAAAACCAATAACAGCTGGTATCGCATTTAATGAAATATTAAGCACAGAATAAGGAACAGTAATGTTAGCATACTTTAACATTATTCTCTGTATTAATAGAGTCATACCAGTAATACCACCAGGGACTAATTCACCAGCACGTACAAATGTCTTAATATTAAAGGCCATTAAACATGATGCAAGAATAACGCATGCGAATGATTTGAGGGCTTTTATTGATCTTTTTTGTTGTATTTCCTTTTCATATAACATAAATTTAACATTCACCTCCGAAATTTCGACCAAATTGTACTATTGTTTATACAACAAAACAACCGTAATTATGTAAAAAGTGAAAAAACACATTTACATAATCTTAAGATAATACATACACAAATATGATTTTTTTGTTAAGGAGAAAAATTTATGATGTAGGTGTCTTAAGAAGACGGGAGGAAAAAAGTAAATATGAAAAAAATATTAACGCTTGTACTTACATGTGTACTTGCATTCTCACTTGCTGGTTGTGGGGGATCTAAAGATTCTTCAAATGCTGGTTCAGGAGATTTATCAGGAAAGATCTCACTTGATGGTTCTACATCAATGGAAAAATTTGTAACTGCCTTAGGCGAATCTTTCAAAGAAAAGAACCCTAACGTTACAGTTGAATCTCAGTTCACCGGTTCATCTGCTGGTATTTCTTCAGTATTAAGTGGTAAGGCTGATATCGGTGATTCTTCAAGAGCATTAACTGATGAAGAAAAGAGCCAGGGTCTTGAAGAAAACATCGTTGCTATTGATGGTATCGCAGTTGCAGTTAACAAAAATAATACTGTTAAGAATGTAACTAAAGAACAGTTAACTAAGATCTATACTGGTGAAATCACTAACTGGAAAGAACTTGGTGGTAAAGACGAAAAGATCGTTGTTATTGGTAGAGAAGCGGCTTCTGGTACGAGAGGTGCTTTCGAAGAATTATTAGAAGTAAAAGATAAATGTCAGTATGCACAGGAATTAGATAATACTGGTGCAGTTGTTGCGAAATGTGCTTCTATTGAAGGTGCTATTGGTTATGTATCACTAGATGCTGTTGATAAATCAATCAACACATTACAGTTAGACGGTGAAGAATGTACAGTTAAGAACATTAAAGCTGGTAAATATGCATTACAGAGACCATTTGTAATGGCTACTAAAGGTAAAATTGAAAAGCAGTCTAAATTAGTTCAGGCATTATTCGATTACATTGATAGTGATGAAGGGCAGGCTATCATTAAAAAAGTAGGTTTAATCAGTGCTAAATAGCATTGTCGGTACCAATAAAAGTAGACAAGCATCAGAAAAGGCAGCCGCATTAATCGTTAGTGTATGTGCTGCTTTTTCAATAGTTGCAGTCGTCGCTATTACTGCCTACATGATCTATAGCGGCACACCTGCACTTGCTAAGGTTGGTATCGGAAATATCTTATTTAAAACAGAATGGGTTCCTTCTCAAGGAAAGTTCGGTATTCTTTACATTATCTTAACTTCTATTGTTGGTACTTTACTTGCAGTCTTAATCGCAATCCCTGTTGGCTTATTTACCGCAGCAGCATTAAGTGAAATGGTTACTGGTACTCCAAAGAAGATTATGAAAGCAGCTATTGAATTATTAGCTGGTATTCCATCCGTTGTTTATGGGTTACTTGGTATCTTGATCATTAACCCACAAATGTATAAGTTAGAAAAGTTTTTCTATCATACATCTCATTCACATCAGTTCACTGGTGGGGCAAACCTCATTGCTGCAATTATTGTATTAGTAATCATGATTTTACCAACATTAATCAATGTCTCTGAAACAGCTCTAGAAACTGTTCCAAATCATTTAAGATTAAGTTCTTATGCACTTGGTGCAACTAAGATTCAGACAATCTTTAAAGTAGTTATTCCAGCTGCTAAGAATGGAATCATGAGTGCTATTGTGTTAGGTGTTGGACGTGCTATTGGTGAAGCAATGGCTATCTTACTTGTTGCTGGTAACGCAGTTAATTTACCAGCACCATTCAATTCTGTACGTTTCTTAACAACAGCAATCGTATCTGAAATGTCTTACTCAAGTGGTGTACATAGACAAGTATTATTTACAATCGGTTTAGTATTATTCATCTTCATTATGGTAATAAATATTGTTTTAATGAAGATTCTAAAGAAGGGTGAAGAAAATGGATAAGGCAGATTCTAAAAAAGTATCAGCTACGTCCCCATTAAAGGAAGTGAACGCTGTGGATAGAACGTTATATCATAAAAAGAAAAGAATAGGAGACACTATACTACGTGGACTTATTTATCTATGTGCTGTTTTTTCTAGTATCTTAATTCTTGTCATTATTGGTTATGTATTCTCTAAAGCCATCCCACATTTCCATTTCAAGAATTTAATTGAACCAATGAGTCAGTTAATGAACCCTGAAGGTTTATTAGGTAACATCATCAATACTCTTTATATTGTCGTAGGTACATTATTATTTGCCTGCCCAATTGGTATTGGCGCTGCCATCTATTTAAATGAATATGCAAAAAATAAGAAGTTCGTTGCAGCTGTCTCATTTACAACAGAAGTATTATCAGGTATTCCATCTATTATCTTTGGACTATTTGGTATGATCTTCTTTGGTGAAATGCTTCATTTAGGATATTCAGTCATAAATGGATGCTTCACATTAACTATTCTTATCTTACCAATTATTATTAGAAACACTCAGGTTGCCTTAGAATCAGTTCCTTCTTCATATCGTGAAGCTGCATTAGGTATTGGTTCAACTAAGTGGTATATGATTCGTACTGTAATCCTTCCAAGTGCTATGCCTGGTATCTTAACAGGTGTGATTCTTGGTATGGGTCGTATTGTGGCTGAATCAGCTGCCTTATTATTTACAGCAGGTAGTGGTTACTTTATGCCAAGAGGATTCTTCACTCACTTAATGGAAAGTGGTGGAACACTTACTATCCAGCTTTATATGGCAATGAGTAACGCAGAATACGGACAGGCCTTTGTTATTGCGATGATTTTAATTATTCTTGTATTAATCATGAACTTTATCGCTAAATGGCTATCAAGTAAGTTTAATGTAGAAAAAGCAAAATAATGAGGTAAATATATATGAATAAAATGGAAATTAAGAATTTAAACTTATGGTATGGTGAAAAGCATGCCTTAAAGGATACAAGTCTAGATATCCCAGAACATAAGATCACAGCGTTCATCGGTCCTTCTGGATGTGGTAAATCTACATTCCTTAAAACATTAAACCGCATGCAGGATTATGTAAAAGGTGTAAAGATTACTGGTCAGGTGACACTAGATGGTGAAGACATCTTTGATCCTAGAGTAGATACAACTTTATTGAGAAAGAAAGTAGGTATGGTATTCCAGCAGCCAAATCCATTCCCAATGAGTATCTTTGATAACATTGCCTATGGACCTAGAATTCATGGTATTAAGAATCATGCTGAATTAGAAAAGATTGTGATTAGATCATTAAAGCAGGCTGCTTTATATGATGAAATTGCAGATCGTTTAGATACAAGTGCATTAGGTTTATCCGGTGGTCAGCAGCAGAGATTATGTATTGCAAGATGCTTAGCTGTTAACCCAGATGTTATCTTATTAGATGAACCTACAAGTGCCTTAGACCCAATCTCTACATCTAAGATTGAAGACTTATTAATGGATCTTAAGAAAGATTATACAATTGTGATTGTAACTCATAACATGCAGCAGGCTTCACGTATTGCAGACAATACAGCATTCTTCTTACAGGGTGAAATTATCGAAACTGGTGATACAGAAAAGATTTTCTCATTCCCTCAAGATAAGAGAACAGAAGATTATATCACTGGTAGATTCGGTTAATATTTCATAATCTAAATCAATATATTATAATGAAGGGGTAAATATTATGAGAAGTCGTTTTGATAGAGAATTAGATACGCTTAATGTAGATCTTCAAAAGATGAGCGGTCTTGTAGAAAATGCGTTAGAAAATACTATTGCTGCATTTAAAAACAAGAACACTAAGCTTGCGAAAGAAGTTATGGAAAATGATCGTATGATCAATGATATGGAACGTTCTATTGAATCTATTTGTTTTAAGTTAATGTTAAGACAGCAGCCAGTGGCAAGAGATTTACGTATTGTGACTACTGCATTAAAGATTGTCACTGATTTAGAAAGAATTGGTGATCAGTGTTCTGATATTTGTGAAATTATCTTGGATTTATCTGGTGATCATATTTATAGAACAGTAGAACATATTCCAGAAATGTTAAAGACTGCAAAAGAAATGGTGCATAAGTCTATTGAAGCCTTTGTAGAAGGTGATGTAGATAAAGCCCATAACATTTCTAGAATGGATGATGATATTGATGCATTATTCTTAGATATTAAGAATGAAATCATCCAGATTATGAAAGAAAATAGTGAAAATGCAGATGATTGTTTAGATTACTTCATGATTGCGAAATATCTTGAAAGAATTGGTGATCATGCATCTAATATCTGTGAATGGTTAGACTTCATGGAAACAGGATCTATCAACCAGCAGCGTATTATTTAAGGGGGATATAACCAATGAGCGAACGTATATATGTAATAGAAGATGATGAGAATATTCAGGAGATTATCAAGTTGTCTCTAGAATCAAGTGGGTATCAAATTACCCTCTTTAATAATGCGATAGATGCAATTGTCGCAATTCATGAAGATACACCTGATCTTGCAATATTTGATGTCATGTTACCTGAATTAGACGGTATTTCAGCCATTAAACAGATTAGAAAGACTAATACTACTTTACCTATCTTAATTCTTTCTGCAAAGGATCGTGAAATAGATAAAGTAAGAGGTTTAGATTCAGGCTGTGATGATTATATGACGAAACCATTTGGAGTGCTGGAACTTGCTGCACGTGTTCGCTCATTACTTAGAAGAAGTCAGCATCATTCAAAGGTTATTAAGACAACATCTTTAGAAATTGATAAATCTAAGCATATTATTTTAAAGCAGGGTGAAAAACTTGAATTAACTCATAAAGAGTATCAGTTATTACTCTATTTAGTAGAAAATAAAGAACGTGTTGTAGAAAGAGAAGAACTTTTAAATAATATCTGGGGTTATGATTTTGTAGGCGAATCAAGAGCCTTAGATGTTCATATTCGTTCTTTAAGATCTAAACTAGGTGATGATGGACATCATTATATTAAGACAATCAGAAGTGTAGGTTATCGTTTTATTGAGGATGGTCAATAATGAGACAATCTATATTGAGATATTTTATCTCACTTTTATTAGTATCTCTATGTATCTGTAGTGCAACGAGTATATTTATTATTTCTGGTTCAATGAAAGAGGATTCTGAAAGAGAAATGATGTATTCTGTAAAACTTATAGAATATAATCTAGACTACTCCAAGGATCTCAATACACAGATAGAAACACTTAATCCACTTGCTTTCTCTGATGATACAAGAATATCTGTTATAGATGAAAAAGGTAAAGTTCTTGCAGATACATATAAGAATGACATCTCTTCTAATCATTTGAAAAGAGAAGAAGTGCAACAGGCACTTCATTCTTCAAATCATGAAGGGTATGCAATGAGACGTTCTGAGACAACCAATCAGCCACTTCTCTATGCTGCATATTATAAAGATAACCACATTATAAGATTGTCCATCCCTTATTCAGGGGTATGGGGTTATTTCCCTGAACTTGCTCCTGCATTTTCAATTTCTATACTGATCAGTATATTATTTTCATACATAGTTGCACGTAAACTCTCTAAGAGAGTCACAAAGCCTTTGACAGAAATCAGTGAGTCTCTTAATAACATGACAGAAGACTATCGTTTTGAACTTCCAACAACAGATTATGAAGAATTCACACCTATTATTGATACAATAGAAAATCTTTCTCATCGATTAAGAAAATCTATGAGAGAAACAAGATTTGAACAAGATAAGATCAATGCGATATTAAGAAAGATGGAGGAAGGCTTTATCTTACTTGATGAGAATGGCATGATCTTAAGTGTCAATGATAGTGCTATAAAGATTCTAGGACCTTTAAAAGAAAAGGACAACTTAATAGATCATATTACTTATCCTAATCTTATAAATGCGTTAAATAGCGCACCTAAGAAACAGCGTATAGAATTAAAGATTCATGATTTTGATTACCAATGTGCAATCTCCCGCCTTCCATTTGGTACAGCACTCTTCTTTGTAGATATTACCGCAATGAAGAACTCACAGAAGATGAGAGAAGAATTCTTCTCTAGTGTATCTCATGAATTAAAAACACCTATTACAGCTATTAGAGGTTATAGTGAATTATTATCACAAGGATTCATCAATGATGAAAATCAGAAGAAGATGATGCTTTCTAAGATTCAAACAGAAGTGACTAATATGTCTTCTTTGATTAATGATATCTTGATGTTATCTAGATTAGATAGTGATGATCTCATTGTAGAAAAGGTTCCTGTAAAAATGCAGGCATTAATGAAGGATATATCAGAAGATTATGAAGGTTTATTATTGAAATACAAGGTAGAACTTCATACAGATGTAGAACCTATTACTTATATTGGAAATGGATCTCAAATAGAAACATTGATTTCTAATCTTGTAAGTAACGCTATTAAGTACAACAAAGAAGATGGTCATGTATATGTTCATATTTATAGTAAGAAAGATAACATGATCATTGAAGTCAAGGATACAGGTATTGGTATACCTCTTGCAGACCAAGGCCGTGTATTTGAAAGATTCTACCGTGTTGATAAGGGACGTAGTAGAATCAAAGGTGGTACAGGTTTAGGTCTTGCTATCGTTAAGCATATTGTTTCTTATAATAAAGGAACAGTGAAATTACATAGTCAATTAGGAGAGGGTACTTGTATTACGATTACTCTTCCTAACAAATCATAAGCTGTCATTGTACAGCTTTTTTAATTATTTTTTCTAGACACCTATTAATAGGCGTTCTCCAGCGCTTACTCAATACATCTTTTGATGGATAGTACTACAATATATATATCCAAGGAAGGGGATGTTGATATGATTTTATTTCTATTATTCTTAGTTTTACTTGTACTAGGCATTGTGTATTTCCTTAAATCAAAGAAAAACAATGAACCAAATGATAAGGCGAAAAAGACATTGTTGGCTTCACTTGTTTTCTTTGTATTGTTTGTGATTCGATGTGTATCAGTGGATGCATTCATGATGCTTGGCTTTGTCGCTTTTTTAGTGGGGATTGGCTATTTTGTATATTGCTTGTTTAAAAAACAGCCTAAGAAAAAAGCATTATGTATGATTCTTGCAGGTTTCTTGGTTTTTGCATATGCAGGTAGTATCAGTGATCCAGAACCAATTGAATCTTCACCTGAAGTATCTACTACAAAAGAAGTTAAGAAGAAAAAGAAAGTAGAGAAAGTAGAAGTTGTTGATTTGAGTCAAACAGATGCACAGGCTTGGTGTGATCAAAATGGATTCCAGTTAAGTAAAGAAGAAGATTTCTCTGATAGTGTGGCAGAGGGTGGATTTATCAGTCAGTCACCAGCAGCAGGTACTAAATTAGAAAAGGGAAGTACTGTCACTGTTCACTATTCAAAGGGTAAAGAACCTACTATGGAAGATAAGAATGCACTTGCGAAAGCAGAATCTTATTCGTCAATGATGCATATGTCTAAGGCGGCTATCTATGATCAGTTGACTTCATCTTATGGAGAAGGTTTTCCTGCAGAATCAGCACAGTATGCAGTGGATCATTTAGTAGCTGATTATAAGGCAAATGCATTAGAAAAAGCTAAGGATTATCAGACAAGTATGAATATGTCTCGTTCAGCTATCTATGAACAGTTAACTTCAAGCTATGGAGAAAAATTCACTGCTGAAGAAGCACAATATGCAGTTGATCACCTACCACAGTAACTCTTTTAATAAAAGTATGAATGAAGCACAAATAAGTGCTTCATTTTTTGAAAATACACAGTTATTCCATAATAAATATGTATAATGCTTACAGGTGATAAAGCATGAAGATACTCTGGTTAATCGCACTTTTGTTGACAAGTGGATGTTCAACACGTGCCAATTCAAATTATATAGCACAGGAAGTAAGAACATTCTATTCAGGTATGTTGAATGGGGAAGAAATTTCTATTACATGTGAAGATAGAGATTATAAGACAGCTTTCTTTAAAGAAATGAATAAGAACCTACATAAGAAGGAATTTAGGGATATTGATTATTATGTAGTAAATAAGAATTTAGATATTGCTTATACAATGAAGAAGGATAATAAGATTATGCGTTGTTATCATGGAAATATGAAGACAGGAGAGAATGCTTCTCTTAAGTATTTTCTTACAATTTCAGTTCCTAATAATGATTTAAATAGTCCACGTGTAGAAAAGTCTACATTTACTTTTTCAGATAAGCGAAATGTTGCGATAAGTATAGAAGTAAACCAGGGTGATCATTATTGTAATGCTGTAGTGAAGGATACAAAAACTGAGAAAACTTATAAAGAATTTAAATATCGTTTTGACTCATAAGTCTAGAGTAAAATCTAGGCTTTTTGTGTATAATATATATAAGAGCGAAAGGAGACTATAATGAATAGCGCTAAATTTTATAAAGTATCTTATGAACAATTTCAAACAGGAATGGAAAAGGAAGATGTAAAGGACATCTATGATGCGATTAAGCTTCCACGTCGTGCAACTAAAGGATCTGCAGGATATGATTTTTATACACCTATTGATATACATCTAGAACCTGGAGAAACAGTAAAGATTCCTACAGGAATCCGTTGTGAAATGAATGAAAGATGGGTATTAATGATTTATCCTAGAAGTGGTTTGGGATTTAAATATCGTCTACAGTTAAATAATACTGTAGGTGTTATTGATAGTGATTATTTCTATTCAGATAATGAAGGTCATATTTTTATTAAGATGACAAATGATTCAAATGAAGGAAAAGTAGTTGATGTTCAGGCTGGTCAGGGTATTGCCCAGGGAATCTTCATGACATATGGTATTACTGAAGATGATGATGCCACTGAAACACGTAATGGTGGATTTGGATCAACGACTAAATAATTCATGAAATATAAATTTCTTCTTGCAGTTATGTTACTTCTTTCAGGATGTAGTACACCTCCTAAAGAAGAAGTAAAGAAAGAGACACCAAGTGTTTCTTTTGTTGCTGTAGGAGATAATCTCTATCATCAATGTATGCTTGATGAAGCCAAGACTTCTAGTGGTTATGACTTTTCAAACTATTATAAGAATATTAAGAAGTATATCCAGGCGGATTATTGTTTTGTGAATCAGGAAACGATATTAGGGGGAGGGAAACCTTCTGGTTATCCTCTCTTTAGTGCACCTGATAGTGTGGCAGATGAGTTAGAAAAGGTAGGATTTAATATAGTGAATGGTGCTACCAATCATGCATATGATCAAGGGGCATCTGGCATACTACATTCTATTCAGGTATTTAATAAACATCCTCAGATGACTTATTTAGGACTCTATGAGAATGAAGAAGAGAAACAGAATATTAAGATAGTAGAAAAGAATGGCATTAAGATTGCATTTCTATCTTTTAATCAATATGTGAATGGTGTGACTTATCAGAAACAGTTACCTTATATGATTAATTTTCAGGAATCCACTATGATGGAGAATATGAAGAAAGCAAGAGAGAATGCGGATATTGTGATAGTATCCTGCCATTGGGGTATTGAGTATGATTATCATCCTAATACATTCCAGAAGAATATGGCTAAGCAACTTGCAGATGCAGGTGCAGATGTGATTATTGGAACACATACACATACACTACAGGATGTAGAATATATTCAAAGAGCGGATGGTAAGCGTACATTAGTTGCTTATAGTTTAGGTAATTTTGTGAGTGGTATGTTGGAAGAATCATGTCAATTAGAAGGTATGCTTTCTTTTGATATAGAAAAAAAGAAAATTAAGAACGTGGTATTCACACCACTTGTAAATTACTATACTTTAACGGGCAAAAAAGAAAGACATGATTTTTCTGTTTATCGTTTAAAGGATTATACAAATAAGTTAGTAGAGAAGCATGGTTTTCCTAATCTGACTATTCCTCATATGAAAGAAGAAGCAAAACAGAAAGTAAAGAATATTAAAATTGATATGTAAGGCAGTCTTTGGAGGTATATGATGAAGGATTATAGACGTTATCATTGTGATGAGAATAAACTTACTGATTATGGATTTAATAAACAGGGGCATAATTATATATATAAGAAAAATATACTAGATGGTGATTTCAGGATTGAAGTAATAATAAATGATATATTAGAGGCTAAGGTTTATGATTCTGATACAGATGAAGAATATACAAATATTCATTTAGTAGGTAAGCAGGGAAAGTTTGTACAAAAAGTAAGAACTGCATATGAAGACTGTATTGAGGACATATTAAATCATTGTTTTGTATATGATTATTTTGTTTTTCCTCAATCTAAACGTTTGATGCATCTTATTGAAGAAAAGTATCATGTTCTTCCGGATCATCCTTTTACTAAGGGTGATTCATTTGTATTTAGAAATAATGATAAGTGGTTTGGACTTATTGTGCATACAGATTATTCTAAGTTTTGTGATAAACAGGGAGAAATAGAGTGTTTGAATATTAAGGTTCCTATAGATACAGTGAATCATCCTTCTATCTATCCAGCTTTTCATATGAATAAGAAACATTGGATCAGTATACTGTTAGATGAAACATTGAGTGATGAAGACATCATGTCTCTTGTTGATCAAAGCTATCAGACTACTGTGATATGTGAAGATTGGGTTATTCCTGCGTCTCCTAAACGTTTTGACTTAATAAAGGCATTTAATCAAAGTGACTATATACAATGGCATCAAAAAGGGAATATTCATCAAGACGCAATTGTGTATATCTATTATGGTGCTCCTTATTCTGCAATTATGTATAAGTGTCAGGTAGTAGAAAGTAATGAAACAAGTATGCTTCTTAAACGTCTAAAAACATATGATCCTACTCTTTATCCATTGGAAGTACTTAAGACATATCAATTAAGAGCTATAAGAGGTGCTAGGCATATTCCTAAAGAATTAAAGGAGTATATAGGAAATACCGATAAATAAGTGAATTGTCTATTAAATGTGATATAATGGGCAAAGGCAAAGGAGGTTTTGGGAATGAAGGTAGAATATTATAAAGAGTACAGTCCATGTCTTGAAAGAGATATGGAATATAAGGTGTATGGACATGCAGGAACACCTATACTTGTATTTCCAACACAGAATGGTAGATTTTTTGATTTTGAAAACAATGGTATGGTCGCTACAGTAGAAGACCTTATTGATAATGGGAATATACAATTATTCTGCTGTGATAGTATTGATTTAGAAACATGGAGTGAAGAAGGCGGTCATGATGTTGAATCTCGTTCACATATGTTGGAACAATATTATCATTATATTGTAGATGAATTAGTACCTAGAATTATTGACATTAATGCGATGTGTGGTACACATGCAAAGGGTATTTATACTACAGGATGTTCATTAGGTGCATCACATGCAGCTAATTTCTTATTTAGAAGACCGGATATCTTTAGTGGATGTATCGCATTAAGTGGATATTATGATAGTGATTTATTCTTCCATGATTATGTGGATGATAATGTTTATCGTAATAGTCCTATTAAATATATTGAAGGTATGAGTTATGATCACCCATATGTAGAAATGTATAGAAAACGTCGTATCGTACTATGCTGCGGCCAGGGTGCATGGGAAGATGAAATGGTTCGTTCAACTAGTAGAATGAAAGAGCTATTAGAATATAAGAATATTCCAGCATGGATTGATTTCTGGGGATATGATGTAAACCATGATTGGGATTGGTGGAGAGTACAGTTCCCATATTTTGTAAAGAGAGTAATCTAGGAGGAGAAGAATAGATGAATGTCGTATTTATATCACCACATTTTCCAGAATATTATCATAATTTCTGTTCACGTTTAAAAGATCGTGGTGTGAATGTATTAGGTGTTGGAGATTGCCCATATGATATGATCAGTGATGACACAAAGAATTCATTGACTGAATATTACTATGTAGGCTCTTTAGAAAACTATGATGAAGTATATCGTGCATGTGCTTATTTCTCTAGTCATTATGGTAAGATTGACTGGATTGAATCAGAAAATGAATACTGGCTAGAACTAGAAGCAACATTAAGAAGAGACTTTAATGTGACTACTGGTCCACAGATTCAGGATATGCGCTGTATGAAATTTAAATCAGCTATGAAGGAAGTATATAAGAGTGCTGGTTTAAAGGTGGCTGACTATATTAAGTTAGATACTCTTGATGAAGCTTTAGAGTTTACTAAAAAGAATGGTTATCCAGTGATTGTAAAGCCAGATAATGGTGTAGGAGCAACTCATACTTATAAATTAAAAGATGATGAAGAATTAAAAGACTTTTATAATCATAAACAGGATTATATTGATTATATTCTAGAAGATTTTGTGCCTGGTGATGTTGTAACATTCGAAGGTGTGACTGATAAGGATAAGAATATTTTATTCTCTACAAGTCATTTTATGGATACTTCTATTATGGATACAGTCAATGATGCATCTGATATTTATTTCCATTCTGAACCTGTAGAAGGTAAACCTATTTATGAAATTGGTGAAAAGGTTGTTAAAGCATTTGATACAAGAAGCCGTTTCTTCCATTTTGAATTCATTAAGTTATCTGAAGATAAACCAGGATTAGGTAGAAAAGGTGATTTAGTTCCTCTAGAAGTGAATATGAGAGCACCAGGTGCTTTTATTCCTGATATGATGAACTATGCTTATGATGTAGATACATATACTATTTGGGCAGATATGATGATCTATAATACTTGTTTCTATGAAATTGAAAGAAAGTATTATGTAGGTTATGTAGGAAGACGTCTTGGTATTGATTATGAATTATCTGATGCAGAAGTAGCTGATAAGTATAGAGAATATATCAAGATTGAAGCAGATATTCCTCAGGTTCTTGCACAGGCTGAAGGTAACCATATCTTTATCTTCCGTGCTAAGACTAAAGCGAAGTTAAATGAAATTACTAAGGCGATTATTGCACATAAGAAGAAAAAGGCTGCACCTAAGAAAGCAGTAAAGAAGACAGTGAAAGCTGTGGCTAAAAAGGTAGAAAAAGTAAAAGAGCCTGTAAAGGAAGCAGTGAAGGAACCGGTAAAGAAGACAGTAAAGGCTGTAGCTAAGAAGGTTGAAGAAGTTAAGGAACCTGTAAAAACAGTTATAGAAGAAACTGTTAAGACTGTAGAAAAGAAAAAAGAACCGGTTAAAAAGACCGTAAAAGCTGTGACTAAGAAGGTTGAAGAAACTAAAGAACCAGTTAAAGCAGTTGTGGAAACAAAGAAAGAAGAAGTAAAAGCAGCTGTAGAAGATACAGTAAAGGTAGTAGAAGAGAAGAAAGAAGAACTAAAAGAAGTAGTTAAGAAATCTCCTCGTGCTAGAAAAGCTGTTAAGAAACCTAGACATAAATCTAAAAAGCGTTAATTAAGAAACTGTGATGAAATGATTTCATTTCTGATCAGTTTTTTCTTTATTTGTTTTCTGTATATACAATGTGTTGACTGTTAATTGAGTGATGTTTATAATAGTTGAGAAGGAGTTTATGAACTATGAAAAAAACAACACTAACAGTGGCTACAGCACCCAAAACAAGCACTTTTCAGATGCGTATTAATCCAGAAATCAAAGCACAGGTAGAAGGAATCTATGCACAGTGTGGTATGACACTTACTGATGCTATTAATGCATTTATTCAGCAGTCTATTAATGTAGAAGGAATGCCTTTCTTAGTAACAGCAAATAGTAGACAGGCATTAAGAGAACAGGCTATCTCTCAGTTAATGATTGAATTAGATAAAGGTGAAAAAGCACCTGCAGATGATAGCATTTCTGAAGAAGATATCTTAAAAGAATTTGGAATTGAACTATGAATCTAAGATATACAAGACAAGCACGTGCTGATTTAAGAAACCCTATGCGTTTGAATCCAAAGATTGTAAAACTATGTGCTGTATTAAAAACACACCCTGAAATAGGTGGACAGCTATCTAATAGAACTGGATGGACAACAGATCTTTATTATGTCATTGCAGGAAAATATAGTATTTTCTATAAATATGATCATGATACAGTGACAATCATCCGTATTCTAACGAACGAAGAAAAATATATGAATGTCATCTTTGGTGATAAGTAAAAAGGATTGAATAAACTCAAATGGTATTAAGTTAAAGAAAACTAATATCATCGGGTAATTAAGTTAAGGTGTCAGCTACAAATAAAATGGTACCCATAAGGAGGACAACAACCTGACAGTTGTGATACCCCTCCTG
>ERZ833608.419-NODE-419-length-36046-cov-97.892195_pt1 | contig 36046 bp, 35 predicted proteins | sample MGYA00519694_ERZ833608 | MGnify/ENA primary metagenome ERZ833608 (study PRJEB31850, sample SAMEA3708742) | human gut metagenome | biome: human gut; feature: human-associated habitat; material: faeces | place: China | collected 2014 ... | reverse complement strand
AACGAGCAGAAGTCCGCTCGTTTCCATATTGTTACCTATATAATATAGGCAAACGACCAACTTCTTGATTTTCAATCAAAGTCCAATTTAGAGCGAGTTAGTCCTTTTAACTTCTGATCCAGCGAAAGTTTAATGCGTTTATTTGTGTATTGAGAGTTGGAACTTATACCGATGTGACAAATCGGGGGACAAGGATTGTATAAAAAAGCAGCAGCGCTTTTTGTGGCGCTGCTGCTACATTCAGAAGAAGAACTTTACTGACGCTTCATGATCTTCTTTCCATTCACAATATACACTCCCTTTCCAGGGTTATTAACCTTTCGGCCGTTCATGTCGTACACCGTTACTGGCCGTCCTTCGCTGTCGACGAAGATGTTGTGGATGCCTGTTGGTTCCTGTGGCGTAATCTTCATGCCGTAAATCTTCAGCCAGCTCTTGCCTGCCATGGCGCGAGCCCTTGCAGGAGCCTTTTTCTCGTCACCCGTGTACTGGCTGTTGTAGATGTACACATACTGTGGTGTTGCCACATCGTAAGGAACCTGCACTCTGCCTTGCATGTCGGCAGCATAGTACTTGGCCTCTTCTTCACCTATCTTCACGGCCAGTTGCGAACCGCCTTCTGTCTGATAGTCGATATCGATAGTTCCCTTTCCGTTTACTACGATAATCAGTCCGTTGTACCAGCTTCCGAAGTCTGCTGTTACGGTGGCATCGGCAGGAATACGTTTGTTCATCGTGTAGTAATCCATGGAGGTGTTGAGGATGAGACACTGTTCCTTGGCGTCAAATCCATCATTATTTGCTGCAGGCAGATTGTAGTAGACATTGTTGATTACTACATTTTCTACGTTCAGAGCCTCTCCTGTCTTCTGGTCTGTCAGGTCGGAAGAGAAGTTGGTCTGATATTCTTCTCTTATCTCGGGTACCTCTACATTGTCGTCAGTACGAGGTGCTCCTATCACTACGTGGGTTTGCTTCTCCTTGCCCAGCCAGATGGAACCATCCCAAAATTCAGCGCCCTCGGGCTCGAGAATCATCAGCATCTTGTCGAGGTCTAACCACTGAACGTGCTCCATGGCAGATTCTGTACCGGTGAGGTTGAGTAGAGCGTGCTTGCCTCTCAAGGTGAGTCCTTCCTCAGGACCTGTCTTCGTGTATAAACCGTGAGTACCTCCTGTTGCCACCACGGTGCAGTTGTCGATGGTCAGGTTTCCGCAGTACATGTCTATTCCGCAGGAGTATCCACCCTTTTCCTCATTCGTAGTCTCGACGGTCAGTATACTGTTCTCGTCGCCCACGATGGTCAGGTTGCTTCCTCCAGGTAATTGATGACCATACATGATAGGAGTGCCAGGAGCTTTCAGCGTGCAATGGCCTACTACGCGGATCGTCAGGTCGCCGCCACTTCCGCTGATGATATTGGATGCCTTGAACTTGGTGGCATCGATATTAGCCCAGGTGAGTGTCAGCACCTCGCTCTTCGGGTCGTAGCTCACGGTCTTGTCGCCAAATATATCATAGGCATTCTTCTCGTCTACCAGTCTGCCGCATACATAGAGCACCACCTTCTTGACAACTGGAGGCTCATAGGTGTATGTCATTCTCGCATACTCGCTGCTGTTTATGCCGTCCACGATGTAGGCATATATTGTTGCCGACTGCTCGCTGAGTTTCAGCGGTTCAGTGAACACAGTATATTCCACTTCATCCTTTGCAGTGCCTTCGGGCACCAGCTTGTAGTAGAGTGTGCCAGAGGCGTTGGGGTTGGTTATCGTTACCGTGATGGGTTCTGTGTAGGTGCAACTTTCTTTCGAGAACACAGGGTTGTTGAGCGTGATGAATCCCTCGCCCTCCGTCTTTTGGTTGAAGCGGCTCCATGGGTACTTGTCGTTGTAGTTTGAACCCTCGGGCACAATCAGTCGGGTGGAGCTATAATGTTTAGCATCAAAAACATAATTTTCGGCTTCGGGAGCCGTAGGCGCGTGGCACACAATATCGGTGAGCGGACAATCTTTGAACGTGTTTCCGCCATAAAACTGATTGACAGTAGAAGGCAACACCACGCGCGTCAAACTTGTACAAGACATGAACAGCTCTTCGGGAATGCTGGTCACACCCTCAGGTATAAACATCTCTTTTAGTTGTTTGCAGTTTTCAAAAGCATTGTAGCCAAGAGAGTTAACGGTGGCGGGAAGCTCACTCTTGTCGAAGAGCGTGCCCGCAAAGGCGTAAGAGCCTATTGTCTTCACATTGGTGGGCAAGGTGATGTCGGCCAACAGTTCGCAGTTTCTAAACATACTGTTTTCAATGGCCTCCAGATTCTTGGGGAATACAAAGCGTTTGAGGCTCTTGCAATTAGCAAAACTGCCTGCTATCTTGGTCACGGTTTCAGGCACCACCACCTCTTCTATTCCAGAGCCTTCAAAGGCATATCTTTCAATCGACATCAACCCAGTGGGAAACTCCACCTTTTTCAGCGACACACATTTATTAAATGTGTATTCGGGTATGGTGGTAAGCGTTGCTGGCAACTTAACTTCCTTTAGCGATTCACAGTCAGAAAACAGATTGTTGCCGATGGTCACACCATCGCCAATGGTCATGCGCTCCAACGCTTTACAACCTGAGAACACCCCTCTGCCCATTGTCTTAACGCTTGTAGGAATAACGATATCGTTCAGCACATCACAAGCGTAGAACAACTTGTCGGGTATATCTGTCAGACTGCTGGGCAACGTCACCTTCTTTAGCGCAGAACAGAATGCGAACACCTCTGAACCAATGCTTGTAACACTCTCTGGCATTACCACCTCGGTCAGATTATTACAACCGTAAAATGCGCCAGATTCTATTGTTTCAAGACCGTTGGGCAGATTAAGTTCGGTAATTCCCTCACATCTGCACAAAGCCGAACTGCCTATCGACTTCAGCTGAGGTCCAAACGATACCTTGCGCAACTTTTGGCAAGAATAAAACGCACCATTCGGTACATCAGTAATAAGCGGTAGCGATATCTCACCATTCCACATTTTGCACTCATAAAACGCCTTGTCACCAAGGGTGGTGAGTGAGTTAGGGAGGTTCATGCTCTCTATCGCCTTACAACCATAGAACGCGTTGTTGCCAATGGTGGTGAGGCCCTCTGGCAAACGGAGTGCCTTCAGGTTGTAGCAGCCATTAAAAGCATACTCTTCTATCATCTTGAGGTCGCTCGGAAGGTTATTTACTGCTTCCAGCTTGATACACTTCTCAAACGTATATTTGTCAATCTTTTCAAGCGAGGTGCCAGGAGCAAAGTTTACTTCTTTCACATAAGCTTCGCGGAACGCGCTGGAACCCATCTCCTTAAGCGATTTAGGCAGGTTATAGATTTGCGTATTGCTGTTCAAAAATGCACTATGCTCAATACTGGTGATGCCCTCAGAAAGGGTGAGCGACTTAAAACCAGAAACTCGGAAGATAGAATTGGGCAACATGTCCCAGAGGTGAGGTACAGTGTAGTCGCAGTCGAGGCTTCTACAATTATAAAAGACGCTATGACCTATGCTCTTAAGGTTGGGGGTCTTCATCTCGCCCTCATATTTCCATGCTTCACATCCGCTGAAGGCACTATTGCCAATGGTTTCAATAGACAACGGCATATTCATGGTTGTAAGATAGGCACAATTGTCAAAAGCACTAACACCAATAGAGGTGACATTGTCTGACATCTGCACCGTCTGCAGTCGCCTACAATTATAAAAAGCTTCCCTTGGTATCTCTGTGAGGCTGTTTGGCAGCACTACGTTTACCAGTTTGCTATTTTTAAAACACCTTTCTCCTAACGAGTTGAACCCTTCAGGAAGGGTTAATGTTTCAAGGCCCGCATACTCAAAAGCGGCATCACCTATCTTCTTCATTGTCGAAGGCCAAACGATGGTTTTCAATGCCGAACAGCTTGAAAACCACAGAGATGGAATTTCGGCACACCCCTCTAAAAAGGTTACCTTTTCTAATGCGGTGCAATTGATAAAACCATCCCACAAAAGCGTCTTAGGCAATGTTGCTTCTTTTATCGTTTTGCAGTTTTTCAGATAAATGTTTGCAATCGTATTGGCACCTAAATACTCAATGCTTTCAATAGGCGAATTGCGTTCATAAGAAATAAACGTTTTTGTGAGTCCTGAGTGAAAAATCACCTTTTTCGTTTTTTCCTTAAGGATAATGCTCACCTCCCTTATTGCATACGACTTTTTATCGTTTTCATAAACAAGTCTGGTTGGAAACTCAAGTACTTCAGGAAAATCGTCATTAGCTGAAGTAGCGCAACCCACTTCCCAATAATAAGTCTTGGCGCTCGCATCGTAGCGAAGATATTTAGTGGTTAAATATTTGTCGGGCACTACTGTAGCATGAACACTTAATGCCACAAACAAAAGAACACAAAGAATGGCTAATGCCTTCACTGGTTTGCACCCAGGCAAAGGGTGTAAACGGGAAATGTTGATAGATGGTTGTTTCATAATAGAGTTTAACTAATTGGTTTATAATTTCGTTAAATAACGTTATTCTAATTCGTCGAACTCACGTTATTTTAGTAACACAGGCATACTTATCGTCAAGACAAGCAGCACCATGAGCCATCTGCAAACCTTGCAGAAAGGAGGAGTAGACTTCTGTTTCGTCACAGACCGAAGTGACGGGATTCGTGCCTGCACAGCACCGCTATGCGACCGAAGGACTGATGTAAAATTCTTCATATTGTTTCGGTTTTTATTGGTTTATATTGTGATGGAAAATCTCTGTCAGTATCAGGCTGAAACACACAGGTGTCTTCGGTTGCAAATTTACTAAAAAATCACTAAACGTATATAACACTAAAAAGGCTTTGAATAGCACAAAAGGGGCTTTCTGTATAGTACAAAACGTGCATAGGGTGTCGCATTCCCCATGAATGAGGCAATGCGACACCCTATGTGTTGATGTAAACTGAATTTCAGAAAATGATGAACGGCTTACTTGTTGAAAGCATAGTAGAAGCCATCGTTCATCGCCATGCGGAGCTGGAATAAGCCATTCTCGTCGGCAGTGACATTCATCTTTGCGCCACTTGGCAGACAGGCCTGGATGCTGCCGTCCTCATTGAAGCTGAAGAGCTCGTGGATGTCGCCGTCCTTGCTGTACGACCAGCTCTTGTTCTTCTTGTTGAATACGAAGTATGACTTCTCGCCGTCGGGGTCGGTTATCTCGTAACCATTCTTCAAAGTCTTGACAGCATACATGCGACCGTCCTTGCCCATCACGTCCTTGGTGGTTCCCACCTGTCCGATCACCTTCTCGCCTGTCCAGAACTCGATGGAGTTGAGTACGAAGAGGTCGGCTACAGAACATACAGCATAGGCTGGAGAGATGAGGATAAAGATAAGCTCGTTGACAAACTTGTTGTCTGTAGCTCGCTTGTTCCAGCTGAGAACTGAGTTGGTAAGGCCGAAAGAGCCGATGCATGAACTGAGAGTCAAGGCACCCACTGTGACTGCGATGACTGATTTGGTGAATGTTTTCTTCATCTTGTTAAAAAATTAATGTATGTTGATAATTGATTATAGTGTTTCCGGTTCTTGAAAAACCCTAAAACTTGAAATGCCGTTTCAGCCAGCGGCTCATCATCTCGTAGGCACTCTCTTCCTCCTGATGCTGAGGCTCGGCAAAGGTGAGATGCTCGCCAGAGGCATCACCATGCTGGTCGGGGAAGATGATCATCAGATTGGTGCCGGAGAAGAAACGGGTCAACTCTTCGGGCAGACGCTCAAGGGCAGCCTTGTGAGAGACGGTTCCCTTGCGGGCTGTTACCACCACAAACATGTGGTCGGGAGCTATCTGCGAGGCTATCTGGGGCATCTCGTTCCAATGGGTCATGAGCGTATAGTCGGAACGGACCTCGGGATAGCGGTTCTTGATAAACTCGTTGATGAGCGAAAGAGCCTCCATACGGCCATGGAATTGTATGCGGCAGTCGAGGTTGCGTGCCATGCGCGACAGACGTTCTACCCAGCGGTAGAAGCCTGGCTCAAACTCTGCTCTCGAAGGAACAGCCACCTGTATGCGGCGTATGGTGTTGAGCGGCTGGCGGATGCGTGCCATGATGATCTGGCGGCTGAGTCCATTGAACAGACTCTGATGGAACTCGCCCCAGAACTTAGGTGAGCGCTCCGGATGCATGTGCATGCCGATGATGATCTCGGAACACTGAAATTCGTTGAAGGCGTGCTTGATGCCATTGGCGATGTTGGCAGCTATTCTGACCTGGGTCTGCGTGAGTACATCGGTGGCTGCTGCTATCTGGCTGCAATGTTCGAGCAGTCGCTTGCCTTGCTCCTGGTTGTAGCGCATGTCTTTGTCCTCATACACCACATTGAGACAAACCAAACCGCGGTTCAGCTTCTGGTTTCTCACCAAGAAGGCGAGGCTCATCAGGTTGTCGGCATATTCGGGGTAGCGCACGGGGATGAGTATCTTCTCGTCGTTGGCGCTCTTCTCGTCTTCAGCCTCCGGCAGCTCCTTGTCTCTTAGTACTATCATGCGCGAAGACCAGTCGGTAAGCAGCGAGGAGATGATACAGGTGCACAGTATCATGATCACCACACCGTTGAGCATGTCGTCGTCGACAAGATAGGTGTTTTTGCCTACAAGAATGTTCATTCCCACCATCACCATGGCGATACTGCCGGCAGCATGGGCTGAGGTAAGACCGAACATCATGTGACCCGAAGACAGGGGCAGGCGAAAGCCAAAGCAGGCAGCATAGGCGGCAATGGCCTTGCCCAGGGTGCCAAAGAACACGATGCACAGCACCACCCAGAGAATATGACCGCCCTGGAAGAGCAGTCCCACATTGATCAGCATGCCCACTCCTATCAGAAAGTAGGGAATGAAGAGGGCGTTGCCGATAAACTCGAGCCGGTTCATCAGTGGTGATACATGAGGTATATACCTATTTAATATAAGGCCCGCAAAGAAGGCACCAAAGACTCCCTCGATGCCTACCGTCTGCGAGAGGGCGGCACTCATGAAGAGCATGGCCATGACAAAGATAAACTGCATCACGGCATCGCTGTATCGGCGAAGAAACCATCGGGTGAGACGGGGTATGAGGAATATCATCACACTGCAATAAGCGGCAAACTTGGCTGCAAAGAGTACCCAGAAGAGTACGCCGTCGTGCTCGGTGAACGAAGCCACCAGACCCGCCAGCATCACTAAGGCGATGAGCAGGGAGATCATGCTCGACCCCACACTCAGTGTGACGCTCGGCTTCTGTTGCAGTCCGTAACGCGACACGATGGGGTAGGCAATGAGCGTATTCGAGGCCATGATACAGCTCAGCAGGAATGAGGCTTTGGTGGAATAGTCCAAGAGCGTGACGCTCATCCAATAGGTGAGTCCGAAAGGAATAAAGCACGTCAGCAGACCATAAGTGAGTAGTCTCGACTTCGTCTTCTTCATACCCTCCATGTCCATCTCGAGGGCAGCCAGAAACATGATGTAGTACAGACCAACCTTGCCAAACAACTCAAAGGAAGAGTCGCGCTCCAGGATGTTGAGCCCGTATTTGCCTATGAGCACTCCTGCCAATACCATACCGATGATGTGTGGAATGCGGAGCTTACCCATGATGATAGGCGCAAAGAGGATGATGATCATCACGACGAAGAAGATCAGCGTAGGGTCGGTTATCGGGAAATATTGTGCAATATTCAGCATAGGCATTCTGTTTTTCGGGAGAGTTCTCGAGCATCAGCTGCATCACTCTTCCTATAATATGGGTGCAAAAATAATAATAAATCTTGAAAAAGCAAAGTCTTTTGCCTCCTTATCAATTATATGTGCAAAGATTTTTGTAAATTTGCACCCGGAAAGTAAACTTAAGATAGAAAGATAAGCAAGCCCTATGTCTGCTGATGTTTCATCGTAAATATGAGTAGCGGAGATGGATGAATGATATTTTATGCAAAATAATGCAGAAATGTTAGCAAAAGTAATAAAAATGCAACAAAAAGCAATAATTTATGGGATTTTTTGCTTGATATTGTAGAAAAAGTCTTACCTTTGCAGCGGATTTGAGAGGATAAGCGTTAGAAGACAACCAAAGATGAGAAATCATCATGCTGGAAAGGAGCATTCTTTTCTTTTCCAAAAGATTCACTTTAAACAACTTTTAAAAAGATTCGATTATGAAAGTAGCAATTGTTGGTGCAAGCGGTGCAGTAGGTCAGGAATTCCTGCGTATCCTTGCTGAGAGAAATTTCCCAATGGATGAGTTGGTGTTGTTTGGTTCTGAGCGTTCGGCTGGACGAAAATACAACTATAAGGGAAAGGACTATGAGGTGAAACTCTTGCAGCATAACGATGATTTTAAAGATGTCGATATCGCATTCACATCTGCTGGCGGTGGAACTTCTGAGGAGTTTGCCGATACTATCACCAAGTATGGTGCTGTGATGATTGACAACTCAAGCGCTTTCCGTATGTGCAACGATGTGCCACTGGTAGTACCAGAGGTAAACGCCGAGGATGCGCTCAACCGTCCACGCAACATCATCGCCAATCCAAACTGCACCACCATCATGATGGTAGTGGTATTGAAGCCTATCGACGACCTGAGCCATATCAAGAAGATTCATATTTCTTCTTACCAGAGTGCTTCGGGTGCTGGTGCTGCAGCCATGGCTGAGCTTGAGCAGCAGTATAAGGACATCATCGAGACTGGCAAGACAGACCATATCAACAAGTTCCCACATCAGTTGGCATACAATGTCATTCCTCAGATAGACAAGATGACTCCTAACGACTATACCAAGGAGGAGATGAAGATGTACAACGAGACTCGTAAAATCATGCACTCTGATGTTCGCACCAGTGCCACTTGTGTGCGTGTTTCCTCACTTCGTTCTCACTCAGAGAGCGTATGGTTCGAGACCGAGAAGCCATTGGCAGTAGAGGACATCCGCAAGGCTTTGGAGGCTGCTCCTGGCGTAACCGTAAAGGACGATGCACAGAACTACGTATATCCAATGCCTTTGGAGAGTGCGGGTAAGGACGATGTCTATGTGGGCCGTATCCGTAAGGATCTCGCCGATGACAACGGCAATACATTGTGGCTCACAGGCGACCAGATTCGCAAGGGCGCAGCGCTCAATGCCGTTCAGATTGCTGAGTATCTGATCAAAGTAGGAAATATAAAGTAAATACATGCTTGAAAGATTCAAACTCTTGCTTCGGGATATGAACCGGGGCATTTATGAGAAAGAAACAGAAATATCGCTCTCGCTCCTTGCCGCTTTGGCAGGCGAGAGCGTTATTCTTTTAGGTCCACCGGGTGTGGCCAAGAGTATGGTGGCACGACAGCTGAAGTGTGCCTTCCGTGGAGCACGCAATTTCGAGTATCTCATGTCGCGCTTCTCTACGCCCGATGAGATCTTCGGTCCTGTGAGCATACAGAAACTGAAGACCTCCGATACCTATGAGCGTGCTGTGGATGGTTATCTTCCTACAGCTGATGTCGTGTTCCTCGATGAGATATGGAAGGCGGGTCCTGCCATACAGAACACCCTGCTCACGGTCATCAACGAGAAACTGTTCCGCAACGGCATACGCGAAATAGAGTTGCCGCTGAAACTCCTCGTGGCTGCCAGCAACGAGTTGCCAGCCAAGGGCGAGGGACTGGAGGCGCTGTGGGACCGATTCGTCATCCGCATAGAGAGCCGTCCCATCCGGCAGGAGAAAAACTTTCGAGAGATGCTGTTGGAGGTGAAGAGTGAAGCGGGAGGACAGTGTGCGGAGACCGAAGGGAAAGCCAATTCGAATGCGATTACTGCCGAGGAGTATGCGGAATGGTCGAAGGCCATCGATCGTATAGGAGTGAAGGAGGAGGTACTCGATGCCATTTCTGCTATCCGTAAATCCCTGAGAGCCGTGAATGTGGATGAGGCTGCTGAGCGCCGTCATGTGTATGTGAGCGACCGTCGTTGGAAGAACATCATGCGCCTGCTTCGTACCTCTGCCTTTATGCAGGATCGGGCGGAAGTGGCGGTATGCGATCTTCTTCCCATCTACCATTGCCTGTGGCAGGAGCCGGAGGAGAGGGATGCCATCCGTGCGCTCGTCATCAAAGCACTCTTTGCTCCTCATGCCGACAAGTTGGTAGAGATGAAGAATGCCCTTGCCGAGGACATCAAATATCATCGCATCCGCCGCAGTCCTGATGAGGGCAGGGATTACGAGGGCGAGATAGAGAGTCTCTCAGATGCCCTGACTTCCCTGGAACGCCAGTTAGGCGACAACCTCTTCGTTTCTTCCGACGACAAGACCGAACTCTCTTCTTATCTTCGCGATTTCTACAGAGAGCTGGCCTTTACCCGTCAGGACACGATGAAACTGTATGCGGAGTAGCGCATCCACGTGATACTTATTTCTCCACCAGTACGTCCTTTTCTTCATAACTGTCGAAGCCGATGCTCATGTCAGCACCGTGCTCCCGGAAGATGGAGATAAGGTGTTGCTGCATGTCGGGGTCAATGGCTATCTCGCCATTCTTCGCCTTATAAAACCTGCGCCGGGCATAAGGCGTACGGGAATAGAAATAATGGGTTCTTCCCGCCGGGATGGTACTGTAGATGCGCTGGAATCCCCTTGCCCATACTTGCTTTTCTGACACAAGATGATAGGGGCACTTCTCGCCCTCACACTGCAGGTGCTTCACATTGAGCACCTCAAAGGTATCGGCACAGGTAAGTGCCTTGACATACTGCGCATAACGGGCGCAAGTGTTGCTGCGTGTGCAGGATGCCATGGGGCAAACTACACTCAATGAAATTTTCTTCATATTTTCTTTAAATTCTTTAACTTCCCCATTTGCGAAAGTTGAGTAATTCATAGAATAGTAAGGCTTATACAGGGATGCTGGAACTCGGAGATAGGATGCTGGAACTCGGTGATAGCTTTTTATCTTACCAGGGCACAAATGTGCTTTAGGCAGACAAAATATTAAGTCTAAGTTCCAGTGATCAGGAAAGCTGTCATACCAACTTCTCAGATAGCAGGAATACCAGAAGTTTGAAATCCGATACGATGTTTTGCCTTCATCCTTCATGTATTCGCCCGGAATGCCGATAAACACAGGGGGTGAGGGAGAAGGGTGAATTCGAGTAATTTGCCTTGTAATATCCTGTCCTATAGTTACTTATGTGTAAGCAATGAAGGATGAAGGGTTTTTACCACATCGCAGTACTATTTTTTTTTAGACAATGCAAAGATACAAAGCGGAAGCCCTCTTTTGCAAGTTTTCCCTGCCATATAGAAACACATCAGGGAAAAACAGGGAAAAAATAATGGGCAGCAGGGAAAACAGCAGGGAAAAATAAAAATTCCTGATACATTCATTGGTATTCTCATTCTTTTTCTTTAACTTTGCGTCACTTTCATTTTCATTCAAATTCTGCAAGTAAATACCTGCACAAAACAGGTAACGGCAGACGACTCATATAACAATGACAGAAAAAGAAGAACAACAATCTCAGTTCAGCTATGAAGTTTTCGACCGACAACTGAACACCTTTTATATGATGTGTCAGGTTTTCATTCAAGGCTGGGAAGACTACAGCACCCAGGAGATGAACTGTGACATACGCTCTCTGTGCACCAAGGCTTCAAGGCTCTGCTATATGGCAGACCAGGATCTCGCCTTGCAGCACAACGACCTGACACACCAGCGCAAGTTCATCAATCAGTCCCATCTCGGTACTATCAGCCAGATAGTCATCAATGAGATGAGCCCTTTCTTAAAAAAAGTAATAGACAGATATAAGACCACCAAAAATCTGGAAGGTCATAAGAGCGGCATGTTTTCAGCTCAGATGAGCATGTTGTTCCCAAAACTGCACGAACTGCTCATAGAGGATGGCATGGCGGAAGACTCCATTGCCAATTTAGGAGCCGACATCAATATTGTGGAAAGAGCTTTCCTCAAGAAGATCAAGTGTGCTAAATATCCTGGAGTGAGATCCGAAGAAAGATTCTGGAACATCTTCCAGCTATATGGCTACTCATGCTATCTGGTGTATCATTTCCGACAGGTAAACGATGTCTGCGGAAGATATATTACAGACGAGGAGGCTGGGCGACTCACCGAAATGGCAGTACAGAAATATTCTACAGACCCGGGAGGCAAGAAAGACATCGACCTGTATTTCTCTACTCTGGAATACAATAACGACCATAAGACGCTCAACATTGATCAGATGCGCAGCGAACAGCGAAAACTGCAAAACGAAGTTCCGGAAAGTCTGCTCCTGCCGTTCCTGCACCATGTAAACGATGCCTACGAGATGGGAAAGGAAGTAAACCAGCAGACATTTACTGCAGAAGAATACATCAGTCTGCTCTCTGCTACTGCAAAATGGCAACTTCTGGAACAGCAGATTTTCGAATGTCAGCATCCGAATGAAATAAAGCCGCAGTACGACAATGAGGTTTTCGTAACGGTACACAACGGCAGACCGGTGAAAATGGACGAATTGCGCAAAACGATTTCCCTGATGGTGAAGCTGGTAAACAAGAAGAACCAGTGGTTTTGCGTGTGGAGTGTGCTGAGGCATCACAATCTTTTGGCCAACTATTCGCATGAGGCTTTTGCCCGCCAGATGATGAGCAGCTACTGGTTTGGCGACATCGAAGGCTACAAGCGTTTCTCAGGCGACACCTTGCGAGAATACAAACGTTACTTCTCCGACTACGACTACATGCAATGGGACAATGATGCTTTCCTGGAGCAGAAGCAGCTGTTCGGTATGACCAAATGGTCGAACTCGCTATGCCAGAAGTTTCAGTCGCTATGTCTGAAAATGGAGCAAGCCATCGTCGGCTGGAGCTACCTCTGATCTCTCGATTTTTATGGATAAAATCGCTCAACGTATTAGTCGCCCATTAACGAAAACGAGTAGCCTTGTAGCTGTTTACACGATAGCCTACGGCAATAATCATATCCAGATTATAGACATTAGCCTCATACCTTTTTCCTTCGGTAGCAGTTATCCAAGTTTTTTTGGATAACTGAATACTTATTGAGTTCTCCTTCTTTGAGCTGAGCGACATGGGGCTGAGAAGACATGCATGGAGTTAAGCCATTGATTATTAACTATTTATAGGGGTAAAAGAATAATTCAAATACAATAAAAATAAATTATACACCTCTCTTTTTACAAAAAAAAATACAAAAGAAAACGCTGCAAACAGATAAAACTATACTCTTTTGAACAGAAATAAACGTATATAATAATTATTTTTCAGAAAAACTTGCAAAATACAAATATATGTATTAACTTTGCAGCCAAAACAATACAAATATAAACATGAGAACGAAAATTGACATTCGTCGCGCCATAAAAGAGCGCGGTTACACCATTACGTCTTTCTGTCAGAAGTTCGACCTAAAGACGCAGAACATCATTCAGAATTACATCAAAGGAAACCCTACAATAAAACGTTTGGAGGACCTTTGCGAGAAACTGGATTGCGACATCACTGATTTGTTCTATCCAATAGGCGATTCGAGCGATGCACAGCCTACTATCAACACCACCGCCTTCTGTCCTCATTGTGGTGCAAAGGTTCGTGTCGGTGTGATGCTCCTGCCCGAAGAATAAAAAATCCCACGGCAAGCCGTGTGCCTACCGTGGGAAATGTTAAGGCCTTTGTGTGCAAGCCAGCCTTTAAGACTCCAGCTCGCCGCCAGGCTTCTGACCGCCGCCTTCAGTTGTGGAGCCGCCTGGCTTCACGCCACCCGTGAGGTCGTTGCCGGCAAGGATGACCTTGAGGTCGTCGGTGACGAGGGAGCGCATGAAGCTGTAGGGGTTGCCGATCTTGTGCTGCGCCTTGTAGGCCTTCATCACGGCGAGGTAAGCCTCCGTGCCCTTCGCCGACGTTGCCGACGGGCGGTTCTGCTTCCACCAAGAGGAGGCAAATTGCGATTTCTTCGTAAACGAAGATTTCACCGTCTGCTGTTTCTCACTGTTCGGCTGCACGCATCCGTGATAGCCAGCCGAATACATCTTACCCGTGCGCTTGTTGACACCAATGTAAGTGGTGTCCTTCTTGCACAGTTTGCCACTAATGGAACTAACCAAGTGGCTTGGAACAATCTTTGCCATACGCAATAAATTTTTCCGTGAAACATTGTCCCTAAAAAGGGGCGTTAATACACTCAGAGCAAGTCTACTGAAAGTCTACTGAATATCTACTGAAAGTTCACTGACGTTGCTCATAGTGTAAAGGTACAAAAACGTGCGTGAAACATCGGACATAAAAAATAATTACTAACTAAAATAACAGATTTATTATGAAGAAAATTTTCAGTTTTTGCTCATGTTAGCCATGATGCTTGCCATGGGCGCGAGTGTAGCGAGTTGTAGCAGCAGCGACGATGAAGGTGGGGAGAATAATCCTCCAAAAGAAGAGTATGTCGCAAAAGAAAGCAAGTTTTGCGATGCCTTGAGAAAATTCAAGGTATCAGGGTTTGACTACTATCAATACCAATATGTCAGTAAATTCTCGCTGCATAGCGAGGCTCGCAGTGGAAGAGATGCCACCGACAGATGGGAGATTGGAATGTATATAGCAAACGACCCAGGTTTGGATAAGTGGGACGGCACATACCAGTTAGACCAACTTTGGGGTACGCTCTACGGCTTTGAAAATGGGTACGAGGTGACAAAAGCATATTTAGGTACAGCAGATACTCTCCCAGTGAAAGGAGCATGGATAAAATTCACCTACTTGCACAAAAACGACAAATACGGCAATAAAATATACACCATAGAGTTGCATATCGACGAAATGAAGGAGAAAAACGGAGACTACGCACGCGACATCAACATCACATACACGGGTTCGATTAGCGGCGGCATGATAGAATATTAAAGATATATGGTAGAAAGTTTGCACATTTCGCAAACTTTGCTTACCTTTGCAGTGCTATAATGTGACTCGAAGTTTCAAATAGAGAGTCATAATCTAAAATTAAAAGTATGGATCCCTGCTATTCGTGAGAATGGCAGGGATTGTTTTATACGAGGTAATGGATGATGCTTCCCAGGAGGATGACGAGGGTGTATCGCACAACGTCCTCCCACTCAAATCGCGAGAGATGATAGTGCCGGTACTGGTACTGGTATATCTCTCTACCTACCATTACAGGCAAAGCAAGCAGACCTACCACTATACTGACAAACAGCCAACAGGCGAGACCGATCCAGTCGCGCTTGTTGAGGGTGATGAGGATGGTGTGAGAGGCGATAGGACTCCACTTTTCTATGCCCTCCCTTTCCTATCTCTACTTATCTTACTTTCCACCCATCAATAGTCCCCGCCTTCGACGAGAAATTGCAGCCTATCAGATGGATATGCTTAGGACTTGCTTCGTATTCCCTCGCATATCCCTTGTCTTTGATTTGTTGGATGGCGGCATCGGCGGAGCCATCAAGTTTGAACTCGAAGATATAGACATCGTTTGAGGTCTCTACGATGCAATCCACTCTGCCTTCGCTTTGTTCTTTCTCGATGAAGATGGTATAGGAACTGATCATTCGGAGAATGAGATAGAACGTGTACTGGAAGTATCGCTCCTTCTCTCGCTCATCATCCTTGCGACGCTGCGAATAGGGAATGCTTGCCAAGAAAGAGGTGAAGAGTTTCTTGAGCTGTTCCACATCACCTTCTTCCATGGTATCTATCACTTGAAGAACCCATGAACTTGGAGATTCTTTTGGCTTGAGGTAGCTGGATGTGAGCAATGTGATGAAGCCACGGCGTACTTCATCATTTGGAAAATCCAACAGATAGGAGTTGGTTAATCGCTTATATTTCTTGACGGTGAGATAACCACTCTGATATATCATAGGCAATGGACGTTCCACATCAGCCTTGTAGTCATCGAAGTCTTGGGTGGTATAGTACTTGCCCACCAATTCGTTGATGTGTTCGTTGTCGTGAGCCAGGAGGCGCACAAGATAGGTTGGTGAACCTGTCTTGAACCAATAGTCGTCTATCCACATTTCGTTGAAGGCACGTAGTATGCTAAATGGATTATATACGCCAATCAATCGGCGACTGAAATGGTAACCATCGAACTGGCGCTTCAACTTGGCTTTCATTTCATCTTCAGTAAACTTATATTCCCTTGCCATCTCCTTGATTTGCTCCTTGAAGACGGTGTGGAGTTCCTCCTCGGTGATGCCGAGCAAGGTGTCGTATCGGGCGGAGAGGCTGATGTCGTCGGGCTGGTTGAAACCGCTGAACACACTGACTTGTGAAAACTTGGTAACTCCCGTGAGTAATACGAACTGGAGATGCTCATCGGCTTCCTTGAAGACGGAATAGAATCCCTTCAAGGTATTACGATTATAATCCTCTAAGGTTATCTTGCTCTCATTGGTAGTGACATACATTTCCAAGTCCATCACGTCAAGCAAAGGCTTGTCGTATTCATCAATCAATACGACGGCACGCAAGCCTGTCTTTTCGTGGGCTGCCTTCAGAATTTCACGGAAGCGACTTCCAAGAGTTGTGGCAAAGGGAGACTTGCCATATATAGCTTCTTGTGTTTCGACAAATTCAGTCAATACACTTTCCAATTCATTTTCCTTCGTAAAATCCTTGCCATTGAAATCTATATGAAATACAGGATATTCCTTCCATTCTGTCTCTAATTTCTCCAAGGCAAGCCCTTTGAACAGTTCTTTCCTGCCTTGGAAGTAGCATTCGAGGGTTGACACAAGCAATGACTTGCCAAATCGCCTTGGGCGACTCAGAAAGTAAATGTTTCCATTATGTACCAAGTCATAAATCAACTCGGTTTTATCAATGTAAAGATAGCCCTCATTGATGATTTTATCGAAACTTTGAATGCCTATAGGATATTTCATATTGCCTTCTTATTGAATACTACTGCAAAATTACAAAAAAAAATCATATTCGCAATTCTTTGCTTGGTTATTTCAGGGGAAATGCGTATTTTTGCAAGTGGACTTTATGGCAAATCCTTGTTTCTATTAAAGTGAAAAGATATGAATGAACAGAAGAAATTGACTCCCGAATTGGAGAAGCGTGTGCAGCAGGCGGTGGAGAATTTCATGCAGGGGTATGGCTGTTGCCAGTCTGTAGTGGCAGCCTTTGCCGACCTGTATGGTCTTGACGAAAAGATGGCGAAGCGCATCGGTGCTGGCTTCGGAGGTGGAGTAGGAAGGATGCGGATGATGTGCGGTGCCGTGTCGGGAATAGTTGTCCTTGTAGGACTTGATTGCGGACAGACCGAAGGCGATGACCGCGAAGGAAAGTCGGCATGCTATAAGGTGGTGCAGCAACTGCTCGCCCAATCGAAAGAGCAGAATGGCAGCATCATCTGTGCCGAGATCTTAGGACTGAAAGGCCATGAGAAAGCCCAGTCGAGCTATGTCGCCTCTGCCCGTACAGCCGAATATTATAAGTCGCGCCCATGCGCTGCCAAAGTGGAGAGTGCAGCCAGAATCTTTGCCGAATACTTGATGGCGAAAGAGTAAAATATGAACTACCAAAATAACAAGGACTTTGCCGAGGCCCAGTATTACCTCAAGATGCTGGACGACTTCTGTAAGACAGGTCGGGTGATCATGCCCGAACTGCCGGCACAGGTCATGCCCTGGAATACGAAGGAAGACCCGCTGAAAGACTATCTCGTTCATCTCTTCAACCTGAAGATAACCATCGCAACAGGTGAGGAGGTGCAGAAGTTCATGCGCCAGGTGGTGAACAGCAAGATCAAGGCAAAGGTGTTCTACGACTGCGTGGGCAAGTTTGTGGTGGAGTGTGTGCATCACATCCGTTTTCAGCGGCAGCGTGCCTGGACAGCCTATCATCGTGCCGAAGATGTGCTGTCCTGGACCAGCTTCAGGCGTATGGACAGGCAGGTGTGGCATCCCTTGCTCAATCAGTTGGAGCAGGATTATGGTGCCGACGGTTTCGACAAGCCTTTCTTCGTGCGGCTGTTTCAAGGCGAGGGTGCTTCGAAGAGCGAGAACTGGGAACGCCTGGTGAGAGACTGGAAAGACTGTATCGAAAGGCAGACACTTGGCAAACTGAAGAACTTCATCGCCATCAGACAGAACAATTTCGAGAGCGGACTCATCAAGATGATGGATCAGGTGACCCGAAACATCAAGGCCAAGGGAATACCCGAGAGCAGAGCCGTACAGGCTTGGGAACTGATGTCGGGCGGATGGACCGAGACCGAGTTTGAACGCCGCCTGAACCAGATGAAGATACAAGACCGCTATCCCGAAATCAAGGAGATAGTGGCAAAGATGGGTCGTGTGGCAGACGCCAATGGCAAGGACCGGCTCACTATAGCCTCGGGCGTAGACATGAAGATGGAGCATTCGGCAGGCAGCGACATTGAGGGCATCACCGTGGGCGACGACCTCAACTCCTTGCTGCCTCTCGAACTTGCACAGTATAGCGATGAGGACATGGAAGGACTCTTTATCTATAAGTATCGTACGCGTAGGCTGCAGACCTTCCGCTATAAGAGCGAAATGGCAAAGCCTTCACGCAAGTTGGGCTTCACCCATGCCTCGCGCAAGGGTCCCATGATTGTGTGTCTCGACACTTCGGCAAGTATGTATGGCACCCCTGAGCGAGTAGCCTCCACACTAATCTCCCTGCTCGAAGAGACTGCCGAGGACCTGGAACGTGACTGTTATCTCATAGACTTTTCGGTCAATATCCATGCCGTCGACCTGATGGAGAAACGCCGGCTCAACCGCATGCGCAAGTTGGGTTTGCAGATACCTCAGTCTTCGGATGAGTCTGATGCTGAGAAGCCGCAGCGCCAGTCTGGCGCTTCTCATCTTCCCTTCATCGGTGGTGGCACGAATGCACGCAAGATGATGGAAGAGATGTTCTCTCTGCTCGATAACGACGGCTTGCGTTATGTCAATGCCGACGTGCTGTGGATCACTGACTTTATGATTCCGGAGCCTCCTCGTTTGCTGATCGATAAGTTCAAGGAATACCGCGACACGGGCACCCGCTTCTATGGCATCTGTATCGTACACGAGCAAGACAAGGCCGAGAATAATTCCTGGGAGCCTTACTTCCATCACATCTATACCATCACCTATCGACCCGTGAGGAGGTATTAGACGATTCTGTATTTGTAATTGAACTTTCGCAAGTTCAGAAGTGATAGAAGTTATCACTCCTTTCGGTCGTTAGAGGTGTAGCCAACAGCACAAAGGGAATGGGGAAGGGGCAAATCCACAAAAGCATTTGTCCCTTAATTTCTCTAACTTCTTTAACTTCCCCATTTGCGAAAGTTGAGTAAGATGTTTCTTTTATTTCTTTTTCAGCATCATCATACGCGACTTTTCCTTTGCCAGAGCCTGCATGTCCACGGCAACATCGTCTTCGTCAACGATTTCCACGCCTGTCATCGTCTCTATCACATCTTCCATGGAAACCACGCCACGAAGGCAGCCGTATTCATCAATGATGATGGAGATGTGCTCTCGTTTTTCCAGCATCTTTTCCCATATCTGATACAAGGATTCGTCCTCCTTGAAAGAGAGAATCGGGCGTACCAGTTCGGATAATTTGGTTTGGAACTTGTCGTCCGAAACCTCCTTGAGCACCATGTCTTTCAGAACATATCCTACGATATAGTCCATATTGTTGTCATAAACGGGGATGCGGGAGAATTTCCACTCTTTCTGCTCGTAAAACTCCTTGATGGTCTGATTGATGTTAGCCGATTCCACTACGATGGATGGTGTCATAACCTCTTTGGCTTTTACTCCAGCCAGACGGATGCAGCTTTTGATAATCTTGCTTTCTGATTCACGGAAGATACCTTCTGTGGTACCTACATCCACCATGGCAGAAACTTCTTCGCGACTCATGGAAGCCTGATGGCTCTTCGGTGTAAATACCTTTGTGATAAGCTCAGAGAGCAGTACCAGAGGATAGGTGATGAAAATGAGCACCCTGATGATCTTGGTAGATGTCATCGCCAGAGAGCGCCAATAGGAGGCACCAATCGTTTTCGGGATGATTTCTGAAAGCACCAGAATCAACAGAGTAAGAATGGCAGAAATGATTCCGAAGTATTCTTCACCAAAGAGTTTCATAGATTCAGCACCTACACCGGCAGAACCGATGGTGTGGGCGATGGTGTTGAGCGAAAGAATGGCACCTACCGGGCGATCTACGTTGTTCTTATACTGTTTCATCAACGAGGCAGTCTTGTTGCCTTGATTCTCCTTCATCGAGATAAACGACATCGGAGTAGATAATAGCACCGCCTCCAGGACGGAGCATAAAAAGGATAGTGACAGCGCACCTAAAAAATATAATATGATTAAACCCATGTAAATTTCAATTCGTTAATAATATGTTATCTGTAATGAGATAGATATTATTTTCGAATGTTGCAATGAAGGATATAATGGGCTACATTACATCTGTGATGTTTATTCAATATGGATATTGATGCAAATGACATTGTTGTTATATTTCAATCTGTTGCAAAAATAAGCAGAAAAACATGATTTCAATACAATCTTTTCGTAAATTATATAGTTTTAATATGTTTTTAGTAAAAGTATGTTAGTATCTGAGTTTTATCAAAGTCCCCATTGGACATACGAAACGGCAGTAAGGGCGTGTGATCACAAAGGACAATGCGATGAACAGAAGGGCTGTCGCAATGACAATCCATGAGGCAGAACGGAAGATGAATGCCGAGAAAGGCTCATAGTCAGTCCATTCGCTCCACACTCCTCCCCAAATACATACCATCAGCAATGCCCATATCAGCTTGCGCACCTTGTCAAGCCGCTTGATTGCCAAGGGACTCATTTTTATCTTGCGTTTCAAGCTTCTGCCTGCTATCTGCTGCAGCGAGCCGTATGGACATACGTGGGTGCAATAGTGCGACTTCTTGCCAAAGAGCGGATAAATGAAGGCCGTTATCAGCATGACTGTCGCGATGATGTTGCCCGATATCTCCATGCCATGGGCTGCGAAACCCAGCAGGGAAGAATAAGAAAGGCAAGTTCCGCACCAGAATCCAAGCACAATGACATTCAGTATCAGTTGACAGAAATGATACCTTCTGTTCTTGACAAAAAGCGGTAGAATGGCTGCCATCAGCACCACGCATATACCGGTGATATTTCTTAGGGAGAACAGAGAAGAGCCGCTGTTATCAGAAGAAACCCAACTGCTGTTGCCTTTTCCTGATTCGTCGGTCTGCAGGTTGTTCTTGGCATACAGAAGTCCCCGTTGCATGTTTCCTATAATGGCTTTGGATGAGAATGTGGCCCCTGTTACGGCATCCACCTTCATGTTCATCGCCTCGTCTATCGTTTTGCCTTTCCATTTCTCAAACAGGGCAGAGGCATTGTCAAAGAATTCCTTTGTCTCGTCGTTCTTTAGCGCCACAATGTTCTCTACGACACCATTCTTGATGACGATGTTGAGTGGCACCTTTCCACCATATCCTGTGATGTCTGATGCCAGCGCAGAAGTGTTGACGACGGCAATTCCGTTCTCGAGTATGCGCAGGGTGTCATTGTTTGCAGCCTGTGGCTTCTGTTCAGATCGGAAAGAGTGTCCCAACAGTTCGCCATGCTTTACGATAGCCAGCGAAGAAACAATGACCAGACAGATGAAAAGACTTAATAACTGTTTTGTTCTGAAAAATGATTTCATATTTAAGTCTGTTGTTTCCTATTTTTTTATTCGTTACTGTAGTGTCTTTAACTGAAGTTTCGCAAGTTTTGCCCCACACGCCCTGAAGGGGCAGAAGCTCTTAGCCCAGGGCATCGCCCTGGGTAATTACGTCAGCAAACCTGTCGCCCTGTAAGGGCAAAAGCTTTAAAATACTGGACAATTTACAAAGCTTTTGCCCTTACAGGGCGCCTTTCTGATTGTCATTGTACCCAGGGCGATGCCCTGGGCTAAGAGCTTTTGGGCCTTCAGCCCGTACTTAAACCACTTGCGAAACTTGTGTCTTTAACTTCTAACGACCGAAGGGAGTGATAACTTCTCCAACTTCTGTATTTGCGAAGGTTCAATGCGTTAGATAATAAGAGATGCCTCGCTTTACGTTTTCCTTTACAGCATTGCTGGAGTAGGTGGCACCTGTGACACCATCGATTTGGGCAGTATGCGCCTTTTTTACTTTCATGCCGTTCCATTTGTTGAGCAGACCCTGTTTTACCTTGTAGAAGAACTTGGGAGTCTCCTGATTGGCAAGTGCTTTGATTTCTACAATTTTCCCTTTCTTGATGTAGATAGCAAGTGGTGTGTTGCCGCGAAATCCCTTGATGTCTTTCCCCAGCGTTGTGGTATTGACGATGTAGGTTCCGTCTGCTTTCTTGGTCATGACCTCAGAGTGGGAACTTTTGGCTGTTGCTATTATGCTGCTGACCATTCCTATGCACAGTATTGCCTCAAAAATGAATATTCTTTTCTTCATAATTGTTTTTTTGTTATAGAACTTTCGCTGAGTTCTCCACCCGGCGAGAGTTGAGTTTTATCCTAATTTTATTGTGTGCAAAATTACACAATAATTCTGTAATAAGCAATGCTGGTATTCAAAAATCATTATTTTTAGGTATTGCTTTACATATCCTCCATCGACAATCCTTGGTATCCTATTTGGGCAGTATGCATATTGTATTTCATCTTCCCTCTTCATCTTTTCTCCTCCTATGTCAGTTTTTGTCGTAACTGGATTGTATTTTTGCCGCAGAATTGACAATAACTCTATATAATTAAGGTATGAATGCAGAAAGAAGGAGGGAGTGGAGTCCCTGAAATGTGAAATATAAGAGGAATCCATAAGATTTCTTGTTAAAAATTTGGTGGCTCATCAGATTTTTAATACATTTGCCATTGGTTAGTGACAGGGCAGGTGAAAGTCCTCGCTTGAAGTCGCTATGATGCAGAGAAACAAGATAATCTTGTGGACACGAGCAAACTATTCAGTTCTGTAGGTTGAAATCTGGTAAATTGAAACGTAGAAAGAACGCGAATTTGTTTGAGCGAGTCTACACCGTCATATGGTGTGGATTCCTCTTTCGCATTTTCTTTTCTACGGGTTTTACCAGAGCCTAACTTACAAGGAAGTGAAGAAAGTAGGGGTTCGCACCATCTTTTTTCACTTATGGACCATTATGAACTTGTTTGGTTCGCAGATATTTCTTATCTTTGCCCCTTGAAAGTAAATGATTCACTGTTTCGGCAGAAAAGCAGGAGCAGTTATATATAATGAACTTAAAAACAGAATGCTTATGAGCAAGGTATTTCAAGTAAAGCCTAAGCGCATCAAGCCCTCTAACGGTACCGTCCTCACTCCCGATATGGTAGTGAGAGTAACAACCATGCAGCACACCGCCACCCCTTTTTATAATGGAGCCAAGGAGGTGCAAGAAGCCTACATGCGCATCTATGTGTAATCCGAATGATTTTTTGGAGATACTGAAGTGTATGTTGATAAATATTAATGAAACATTTTAGATAATAAACATGGAAAAAATAGATAAAATTGCAAACATAGACGCAATAGTGAATGCTATAAAAGATAATAGCGAAGATGGCTTCTTTTTTATTCCTTGGATTGGTAAGAACTATTATAAAAAGGAATTGAAAGGAAAGAAAGTTTTGGTGGTAGGTGCGTCGCATTATTGTAATCATTCAAACATTTGTATTCGTCATGATAAAGATTTAAATTGTTCGAATTTTTTTGATAAGAATAAATGTAGTTTAGGATGTACTTATTTTCAAGATTGTACTGGTGGAAAAACTAAAGACTATAATGAAAAATGTATTTGGATGAAAAAGAATGATTATTATAGTGACGAACATAAGAAATTATGTGGAGTTATTGGGGAAAAAATAGGCGATAGCAATATGATTTCTGAAAAGTTGAATAGTACAACCTTAGGTGAAATATGTAATTTCTTAGATCCGAATTACGAAGATAATGTATCATATACAAGGTTTACTGATTTTTGTACTCGTTATTTTTACAAGGAATTGACGAATGAGATTGACTCCAAAAATAATTTTTGGAGTCATATAGCTTTCGTCAATTATGCTCAAAACTTTCAGCCGGCTTCAACCGGAAATAAGTTTAAGAAAAGTGACTTTGAAGCTTTCAAAAAGTATCTTGAAGTTTTGAAACCAGACATAGTAATTGTTTGGGGATGTGCTTTGGGCGGTGAATTGGAGAAGCAAGAATTTAAAAAAGAAGCTAAATTTTATGGTTATGATTGGGCAAATAAAGGAATACAATTTGTAAACTCTTACCATCCCTCATATGGAGGTTTTGAAGATAATGGACGCTTAAAAGAAGCTTTGGATAAAGCATTTCAAGAAGCTTCTAAAGGCACAAATGGTTGATGTTTTTTAGATTATAAAAATACAAATGAAGCAATTAAGACTTTTCCTATATAACATCATAACAATAGTTGTTGTTATGATTATGGTAAGTGCTTGTTCGGATTCCCTCGGTTCTCAGTGGGTACGAACAACAGACGGAACCCTATTTTGGGCATCGTCTGTTGACACGACTATGTCTTTTTCTTGGAATGGAGAGAACTTTGATAGTGTTGCAAATGGCAAGGGAACTTTGCTTCGTGTTGATTCAGAGGGAAACTCTCAAAGCCAACAATTTAATATGTTTTATGGAGCATCATCCATTGAAAGTATAGTTTCGATGGATGATGGTAGCCGTTTTGTTGGTGGTATCGAAGATGATAAAATGGAAGGCTTTGGCGTGCTTGATAAAGGAACGGAATTATATATCGGTTCTTTTCATGAAAGCAAGCCAAACGGATATTTGAAATATTATAAAAAAGGTAAACTTTTTTATGATGGCAATTGGAAAGATGGCGCTTTTTGGGGAGAGGGAACTCTTTATAAAGAAGATGGGTCTATTAAAAGTGGTGAATGGAACAACGGTACACTTATACAAACTTTAGTAGACAAAAATCTTCCTGAAGGACATTATTATGGTTATGTTAGAAACGGCAAGCCTGATGGTTTAGGCAAGATGAACTATGCAAATTCGTCTCTTTATGCAGGAAAATGGCATAATGGAAAATGGCACGGACAAGGCTTGTATGTGCATGGCGCAGATTCTATATATGGTGAGTGGAAGTCAGGAAAAATTTGTGGCGATGTTATTTATCGTACTCCGCAATTACTTTTTGAGGGCTCTTTTGTTGATAATGTTCCTGTTGGCGAGGGAAATTTGGCTTTGTCTGATGGCTCATATTATTCTGGTTGCTGGCTTGATGGAAAAAGAAATGGTTATGGAGACATGGTGTTTTCTAATGGCGATTCTTATTTCGGTGAGTGGAGCAATAATACGTTTCATGGCACAGGTACATACAAATACGCCAAGGAGCATGCTGTATATAAAGGCGAATGGTCTAAAGGATTACAGCATGGCAATGGTTATTACAAAGATTTAAACTTTGTATATAATGGACAATGGGATCAAGGTTGGATGGATGGCGATGGGCATTTGTATTTTAAAAATGGTGATAAGTACGAGGGAACGCTGCACAACAATCTGTTAGATGGCATTGGATGTTATACTTATGCAAATGGAAACCGATATGAGGGTGAATTTGTTAATGGCAAGATAAATGGTTTAGGTGTATTCCAATTTAAGAATGGTGATAGATATGAAGGTGAATTCGTAAAAGGCAAGATATATGGCGATGGCACGATGTATCTTGTCAATAAGAAGGAAACTGTAGCTATTACTGGTTTTTGGCCTGCCAATGGAAGTCTTCCTAAAGAGGCAAGCATATTATTTGCTAATGGAGACTTGTATGAAGGACCTCTGCATAATGGAGTGCCAACAAAAGAAGGTACATGGATATCTGGCAAGAAACGTCAGGCTAAGTTGAGTAAAGTAGAAAAGTCGTTCGCTCATCAAGCTAACGAACTTTATAAAAAGCATAGAGAAACCATAAATAGGTGTTTAATAGGTGCTAGTGCAGTTGTTTCCGCAGTTGAGGTGGCTGCAGCATCAACTGGCGTTGGTGCGCCAATTGCAGCAATGGCACATGGCGTAAATGTGGCTATTAATGCGGCAGATGCTGGTATGGCAATAGCGTCTGCTTCTATGGATATTGCTGAAAATGATTATTTGGGTGAGAGTAATGATGAGGCTATTAAAACATTAGGGACAGAATTGGCTTTAAATGCAGCTGGTATATTAGTGCCAAAAGTTGCTAAGGGTACCCTAAAACTTTTGAAAACGGGAGTGAAGAACATAAAGAGAAGTCCTGTGGCAAAACAATTGTTAAAGAAATCAGGTTCACTCCTTCTCAAGAAGTCTTCTCTGAAGTTTGTTCGAGGCAAAGTAATGGGCAAGGTTATCCGTTTGGAAGTTTCAGTTAATAAAGGTGTTCAAAGCGTAGGACAGAAGCTTGTCACGGGTAAAAATACATACAAACCCATGTATGCTTTGAGGCGCTTGCTTACACGCCTAAAGGATCAAACAGTATCATATTCTTCGTTTTTAAAACAACTGAAAGCCAATCCTGCCTTGAAAGATAAATTAAAAATGTCTACGCAAGGATCTTCTTCAAATTTGAGGCATAACATGAATCTATGTGGAACTGCTAAATGGTTTAGTAAAAATGTACGTTATAAAAGGTGGCTAAAATTGCCAAAATTACACATAGAGCCACACCATATAATACCTTCCAATCCCACTACGGAAATGGGTAAAAATGCGAGGAATATATGGATTAAATACTTCGATAGCGTAGATCATCCGTGTAATGGTATTTGGTTGGGACGACGTAGAGGTGCGTATCTAGGATTGGCAAAAGGCTCTAATCACAGTCCAAATTCTAAAGAATACGAACAAAAGGTGGCTGTTGCTTTGGTGAATACGTTTAAAAAGTATAAGAAACAATATGCAAAAGATCCAGATAAGATGCGGCAGGTCTTAGCTGAAACTGTTGACAATATAAAATTGCAGATATATAAAGGAGAAATCGCTATTGGAAATGGTTCTCATGAAGTACATTCTGCATGGAGTATCTTTAAGGATAAGGCAGCATCAGATGTTATTTCTAATGCAGCTCGTAGTATAACAACTAAAATTGATAAAATTAAATAGTTATGAATATTTATCAAATTGATTTTGACTATACGTTTGCGTTGGCAGATATCAGAGCATCTGTTGATGGCGCAGACTCTATGGAGTTCTCTCAAGAAAGACCAGAACTTATAGATAAATTTAAATACGATTGGGTAACTGCGGATTCTGAATTAATACCTGATTTCGTTGTTATCATGTCTGAACTATTAGGATGTAAGACTGGATTGAAAAGCAAAGTAGAAGAACTGTCACAGTTTTTTAAATTTCATGATTTGAAGATTGGTCATATGGATTATGCTGCTTTTATTAATATCCCGACATTGCAGAACTGTATCATTTTAAAGAAATCTAAAGTTGTGAAGTTCTCCAATGATGATATTATGGAGATAACTAATCCTGTTTTTCTCCCTGGGGACTATCCAATATTATTTGAAGTGGCGGATATACCTTCTGCATTTTTCTGCAGTCAAGAGTTTAAGGACTATTTTGAAGCAAATTCATATACTGGATTACGTTTCAAAGAGTGTGTAATTAAGTCGAAATCATGGTTTTAAAAAAGAAATAATATGAAAGAAAACAAATCTAAAAGTGACATTCAGTTAGTGGAGTGCTCAAATTGCCACAAGGAAGTGGCAGCTACAGAGGGAGTAACAAAACCAAGTGGTTTTATCTGTAATGATTGTCTTAAGAAAAAGAAACGTACATTGTTTTTTGGTGGCTTGTGTGGTTTGGCTGTAGTGGTTATTGCTGCTGCATTCTTGTTGGCCAATAAGCATTCGAAGACTGGTGCAGGCTTTAATGGTGTTGGCGAGATTAAGGATTCAATGGAATTGTCTGTTGATTCTAATAATGTAGAAATTAACCTTGCGTCAAAAACTGCTGCAAGTAATACGGTTTCGGCACAGGCTCCTATTTCAAATCTAAGCAGTTTCAAGCATGTTTTGTCTCAGAACATAGAAACGTCAAGAAAGGATAAGTCTGGAAAGTTGGTTATACCATCTGTTAGTCCTCTTTTTGAAATTAACACAAACTATTTCGTAGGCGATGGCGAAGCATTGGTTAAAGAGTTTGCTTCTACATTTGCAAAAACTGATAAAAAGGCAAAGCTGCTTGTGGAAGGATTTACTTGTGATTTAGGAGATGCAACCCTAAACAACAAACTTTCAGAAGCACGCGCAGAAGTTGTTAAAAACATCTTGATGAATGCTGGCATACCTGAGCAAAATATTGAGATGAAATGGTATGGAAAGTCTCGCTTTGGTGAGTTTAAATATTCTAATAAGAGTGACTATCGTCGTGTAACTATTTCTGTAGAATAAAGGGATGCTTGCTTTCCCATACATGGAAAACAGTCTCTCAACCTTTTATCAATCACATAGCATCAAGAAAAAAGAGCTCTCTCATTTTTCTTGATGTTCTGTCACCATTTGACATCTCTATATAGTTATTTCGCAGCCGAAATCAAATGTATAACTATATAAGGTAATGTAACAATGGAAAAGAACATCAGGAAAAAAGTGTGTAGGTTGGCTGCGGTATTGAGTGCCGTGCTGGTAGTATTATTTGGCTATTGGTTCTTCTTGACCCCTCATGGCTATTGTCAAAAGAAGAAGGAGGCAGAGAAGAATGAATATATGGATAGGAGGATGCTTTGGCGGAAGTCGGAGAAGATGACAATGCAACAGATGTTGTCGGACATGACGCTAATGGCTAAGGGGGATTCGGTCCTGGTTTGTTGGCTAACTGGTCTCTCGCTTCCCGTTTATCGTGACTTCATTAATGGCACTGCACAACCAACAAGAAATACTTGGGCGGAGACGAGATATTGGTATATGTCTTCTCTCGCTAAAGGCAGAGAATGGATGGAGGAACGTGCCAAGACGAGAATTCACAAGAGCCTGATCTTTGTGGAAACGAGTAGATTTCAGGTGCAGAAGGATTCCTTGAAGGATTATCGCAATGAGAAACCTACTCATACGGAGATTGAATATAATAAGATGTATCCAACTTTTGGTAAGTCTACAGATAAAGAGTTTGAAGATTGGAGAAAAGAGTATAAACGTTTTCATTTGTTCTAAGGAGTATGAATGCAAAGATAAAATTGGTGTTGGCTGTAGTTTTAGCCTTGTGTTTCTTGGGTTTGTCTATAGGAGCACTAGAGGTGGTACCCAAATATATAGAAGATAGATACTATGTTATGGGTGTGGAAGGTAAATGGTCGAACTTAGTTTCCCTTTTGTTCTATGTTATGGCTGCAATGTGTGGCTTTTATGGTTGGTTAGTGTTTAGATATATAAAATATAAAAGAAGAGATGGATAAAATTTTGGGGTATCTTGCTATGGCCTACATCTTTTTGCCCTGGCGACCGATAGCTGTATTGGTGGCAGCGATACTGTTTGTCAACATCAATGGTACGGAATTGTATGGATGGTAAGCAGGTTTGGCTCATGGATTGTGCTTCCTGCCTAATCTGGTGAGGCATCTCTTTGACGGCGATGTCCTTTTCAAGGCTACCAATTGTACTACAGGTTATCATGTTGCCTGGTGGATAGTTACAGTCGGTTCGTGCATCGGTTGGCTCGTTGATGCAACCTTCTCTTTTATGAAGGCATCGGCATTTGTAGGTAGTGATAAAGAATAAATTAATATAAATACGATGAATAGTATGGTTGATAAAAAAGCTGCAAAGCGTGAGAAGATGATGAACATGCCATCATATCGTCTGATGGTTGGTACAGCGAAGTATATGGACAAGTGGTTCTTGGATCCTATCCTTGGCTTCATTCTTCCTGCCGGTATTGGTGATGCATTGTTGAGCGTGTTTGCATTCCCATTTATCTATTACAGTCTTTGCGTGGTTAAGTCGATTCCGCTGACTTTGGCTGTCATCTATAATATCTTGATGGATGTGCTGATAGGTGCCATACCTTTCTATATTGGTGACGTGCTGGATGTATTCAAGCGTTCGTATGTAGAGAACCTGAGATTGGTTACCGGGTATATCGAGGATGATAAGGAGATTATCAATAAGGTGAATAAGAAGGCATTCTGGACGGCTGTGTTCATCGTCGTGCTTTGCTGGTTGATTTATGTGGTGATTTCGTGGGCCATTCGTTTGGGAACCATGGCTTATGATTGGATAGTTTCATTGTTCTAAAAAAGGATTGCTTATGTTTAGAGGAATGACAAAGTTTACCTGTGATAATTGTGGAAACAAATTCATGGGATGGGACTGTGAGTGGCGGTGTACAGTACATACTGCTCCCGTAAAATGCCCGAACTGTGGCAGTATGCATACATATCCGTCAGGATATAATATAGCATTTCTTTTTGGGGGATTGTTTGGCTTGAAAAAGACTTTTTATCGAAAGATATGGAAAAGCATCGATGAGAGGAATAAAACTGACAAATAGCCTATGAATAGTAATATTTTCTTTCAACCTTTCGTTGGCAAGGATTATGCCAACGGGGGGATATTTGGCAAGCGAATCATGATATTGGGCGAGAGCCACTATTGTGATGAGAGTTGTGCGGATTGTGGCGACTGCCAGCTACATCGGGAGTGTATGAACTTTACGCAGCAGGTGCTTGGGGATTATCTCAATGAGAACAAGGAACGGCAGAACTGGATGCGGACTTTTCTGAAGTTTGAGCGTTCGTTAGTGGGAGAGGAGACCAATCAAGCGATGAGGCTGAAGATTTGGAACTCGGTCATCTTCTTCAACTATCTGCAAGTGGCGATGGGTGGTCCTCGTGAGGCTGGCACAGCCGAACAATATCACCAGGCTGGCAATGCTTTCTTTGAGGTCATCGAAAAGTATCAGCCTCAGTACATCATTGTATGGGGTAAGAGGCTTTGGAACAATTTACCTGGCGGTCACTGGCGCCAAGAGCAAGTTTCTGATGTTCACTGGGTGGATTGCAATGACATGGAAGTAGAAGGCACTTGGGTGCCTAATGGCTTCTACATGATGCCTGGTGGCAAGCATGTTAAGGCTCTTGCGGTGAATCATCCTTCCGTAGGCTATTCCTGGGACTATTGGCACAAGGTGATACAAAGATTTTTGAGATAATTTTCTCGCTTGCGTCACGATTTGACACATCTGACCTGTAATTTTGCATAAGATAAGCTGCACTCGGCAATTTGAAAGCAAGCTTTCATTGCGCTCGTTTGCATTATCTTTGCCGTCGTAAACATTAAAAACAAGGAATTATGGCACAGATTACAATCAATATCCAGACTTTGGACTGGACAATGGGGGAGACCGTAGGCTTGCACTTGATGCTGAAGAAAGACAGCAAGGCAAGAATTGCTTGGGGCGATGGAAAGGTACAGGTCGTGACAGGTAAACAGAAACCTGCTTCCGAAAAGTTGGCTTGGGTGGAGGCAGGTCATTCCTATCCTGAGAAGGGCGTGTACTACACCATTACCATCTGTTCGGAAGAGGAGGATGCCATTATCGGATTTGATGGATGTGGCATGTTCGAGGTGAAAACCTTTGATGTGATTCTCACGGAATGTCCTAACTTGCGTATCTTGGGCTATTCTGGGTATGGCGAGGAGAAACTCGACGTGAGCAAGAATCCTTTGCTGGAGTTTATCGACTTCCACGAGATAAGAAACGAGAAGTTGGATTTCTCTGCTAATCCACTCTTGGAGGAGTTGCATATCGAGGGTGCCAAGGACTTGGTATCTTTGAATTTGAGCAAGAACGACAAGTTGCGTCGCTTGGACATCTTCATGTGCCACAATCTTCAGCATCTCGCCCTGAGCAATCAGTCGCAACTGAATGAGGTGGATTTCGCTCTCACTCATCTCCGTCCCAAAGACTTGGAGTATTTGGAGAAGACGTTGAAGCGAAACTCTCCCTACAAGATACGGGGAGGAAGCTTTGGCGATGATAAGATAATAGAAGTTAGTAATGGTGAAATAGTAGGTGAAGATGAAGGAAAATTGGATTCAACTTATCGATGATGTAGAGAACGACCGTAGCTATAATGCTGATCCTAACTTCAAATTTGTAGACTTTATAAGAGAAAAGTCTACGATAGAGGATAAGCGTGCCATCGTGCAAGAGGTGGAACGTCGTATCAAGAAGGTGGTGAATCGGGAAGAGAACAATCCTGACTATTTCTTCAGAAACTTCAGTGAGTCGGAGCGAGAGCTCTTGGACGACTTGCTTGGGCTTCGTGAGGTGACGCTCGACGAGATGATGCTTCATCCTACTGCTGCCGAGGTGGAACGATTGAGCAAGTTGAACGACAAACTCTACAAGCTCACCTTAGAGTGTTTTGAGCAGTGCCGTAACCTTTGGCTTACGCTCTACCGTTCGCCATACAAGGTGGACGACCGTTTCTGCTACGACTTGGACAGTACGCTTCGATTCGAGTATGCTGACAAAGACTCGGTCTTGCATCTGGAGAATGATGACTATTACGGTTCCGACTTCGACTATATAATTCATCTGACAGATGAGTTGCTCAGTACAGGACATTGCAAGATGGATACCATCGTGAATGGTGCGTCTGCCGACTTTTTCGGCAACGAAGAGGATACGTTGAAAGAGTTGACTGATACGCTCGACGATGGCACGTCGTGGGCGGAAAGCTATCTGCACAACAAGGCGTACGACCATTTGTGTATCTGTTATGCGATGCATGCCTTGCATACTCATGAGCCTTGGTGCCTGCCAGATATTCTTCGTATGGATGACTTCACGGTGAGAGTGGAACTGAAATACGACCGCAATATATCCGAACAGCGAGATATTCGTTATGCTGATGATGGAAATGAAACCGACCCTCATTGGCCTGAGGATGTGCCTTGCTTGGGTAGAACACAAAAAGGCTGAGACCTTGACATAATAAAACAAGAAGTTTAACGTCATATATAAAAAATAGAAGATTATGAAGTTAGCAGAAGCATTGAGCATCAGAGCCGACTTGCAGAAGAGAGTGGGACAACTGAAAGAACGTATCAAGGAAAGTGCCAAAGTGCAGGAGGGCGATGAACCCTGCGATAACGTGGAGGAACTGTACAAGGAACTGGACGAAGCACTCGTTCAGTTGGAAGATCTGGTTTATCGTATTAACATCACCAACGTTCAGATAGTTCAGGACGGAGACTCCTTGACTCGATTGATAGCCAAGAGAGACGTCTTGTCGATGCGTGTCAAGGCATTGAAAGAGGTGGTGAACTACGTAGCTGCCAACGATACTCGCTTTGGCAGAAACGAACTGAAATATGTTAGAACCATAGATATAAAGTCTCTTCGTAAGGAGGCTGATACCTATGCCAAGCAGTATCGGGAACTCGACCTGAAAATTCAGAGTTTGAACTGGACTGTAGATTTGGTGGATTTGCAAGACTTGCCCCGATAATGGAGCGAGGATTGAAATTTTCATTGAGTAGATTAAAACTTTCGGAGAAAAGATAGAGGCAGCAAGAGGCTGACATCAGGTAATAGGTCTGTGTTAGCATTATTAAAAATTCATGTGTTTCATGCAAAGAGACGAGTTTGTTCACAGTTCATTTCAAGCATCGGGCACAAGTGTATCGCGCATTGGTATATGACAAAAGTCAGAAACGCCAGCATTTAGCATTACCATTTTGTTGGCTATCTTTTCTCCTTTTCTTTTTAGGCATTTCTTATAAATATTCATTAGATGTTTAGAGATTATGGACAATCGTGTAAAATTCTATAGTTGGCTGATAGGCCTCTTAGATCGTAAGCATCTTACCTTTGAGGAGATTGCTAATGAGTGGCGTGATGCCAACGCTAATCAGGATGAGGATGAGCTGGACAAACGTACCTTTCATCGTTATCGTGAAAATATCCAGTCGCAGTTTGGCATTACTGTGGAATGCAACAAGAGCGACGGCTATCGGTATTATCTGAAGCGTGATCCGATCGCTAATGATGATGTGACGGAATGGATGCTGAGTTCCCTGCGGTTGGCTTCGTTAGGTGATATGCTGAAGTATCATAATAAGGTGATGCTCGATACGCCGCCATACAATACGGAATATCTGGATGATATTCTTGCTGCGATAGATAAGCAATATCTGCTGAAGTTTAAATACGTTTCGGGATTCGGAGCAGAGAGCGATATCGTGCTGCAACCTGCTTTCGTGAGATACTATAAGCAGAGATGGTATGTTGTGGGAGTTAAGAAACAACGTTCGGCGTCCGAAGGGAAAGCCAATTCAAGTGCAGAGGTAGATGTGAGAAAACTCGTTCGCTGTCTTCCTTTCGACCGCATCAGTTTCCTGAAACTTATTTGCGAGAAGCATCCGTTGTCGGCAAAGATGAAGAAGTTCCTGACTCCAGAGAATTATTATGAAGATTGCTTTGGCATTTATCGGATGGAAGATGTGCCCGTGGAGAAAATCCGCATCCGTGCCTTCTATCCGGAATACAACTACATCGAGGAGGTTCCGCTGCACGAGAGTCAGCAGAAAGTAAAGGAGTCGAAAGACGGAATGTATCGGGAATATACCCTCACCGTTCGCCCCAGCCGTGATTTCCTTCAGGAACTGTTGTGGCATGGCAGAAACCTCATCGTACTGAAACCCGAGAGTCTGAGACAGGAGATGATTGGTATCTTAAAGGATATGACGAAGAGTTATGAGACGGGCGAATGCCTGAATGGGGAGGAATAAGGGCTTAATGTTTCTCTCCAGGAAAATGGAAAATTCAAGGGTCTAAGCTACATTACAGAATTTTCGCATATCAGGAAGTTAAAGGAGTTAAGGAAGTTAAGGAGTTAAGACGTATGTCTTGCTGCTTAAAAAACTACGCCAAAAAGACTGTTGTCTTAACTCCTCAGCGACCGTAGGGAGCGATAACTTCTTTAACTCCTTTAACTTCTGAGCTTGCGAAACTTGAGTTTAAAATAGAATATTGGCTGTATTTCAAGAGCGATTCTGTAGGACAGACAAAGCGACAGTATGGTCGCATGATTACCGTTGAGAGTGCCACGAAGGTTATGGCAATGGATATGTAACAGGTTTGCCCTATCGTTTTTATATTCCTTCCGTCAGGAACTTGCGAAGATGCAGGTGCGTGATTCCGTCATTATCATTTTTGGTGAGCAGAGGAGTCATGGAGATAACGTACTTCGGATAGTTGTCTTTGATGGAACGGAGATTGCCAAACTCCCGTTCTCTGGTTGCATCGTCGGCTATGATGTAGGAAGCTTGCACGTAGATGCGTTCGCCGCCTGGTTTGGTACATACAAAGTCGATTTCTCCAGCTTGCAGTTGTCCTACATATACTTGATAGCCCAAGCGTATGAGGTTCTGATAGATGATATTCTCTATCACTTTCTCAATGTCTCCTTCACGTGTTCCCCCGGCAATGGCATTTCTAATGCCGTTGTCTTCAAAATAAAACTTATCGTTGGTTTCAAAGATACGTTTGCCGTGGATGTCATAGCGGTTCACCTTGTGTAGGATATAGGCTTCACAAAGGAAGGATATGTAATTGATGATAGCTGCCGAAGCAATGGATTCTCCTTGAGATTTCATATATTTGGAGATGCTGTTGGCTGAGATGAGTTTACCTGTGTTATCTGCCAGAAAACGCACCAGGTTCTCTAAGAATGGCACGTTTCTAATTTGGTTGCGCATAATGACATCCTTAAGTAAGACGGTATGGTAAATATCCATTTGATATTCACGTGCATCATCCTCTTCCAGTCCTATCTTTGCCAGACCAGGCAGGCCACCATACTGAATGTACAAAGCAAGTGCTTCGTCATTATCTGATAGTTGATGAAATTCCAAAAACTCGTTATAGCTCAGCGATTGGATATAGATTTCCTTATATCTGCCACCGATG
>ERZ833608.408-NODE-408-length-36758-cov-7.633055_pt1 | contig 36758 bp, 24 predicted proteins | sample MGYA00519694_ERZ833608 | MGnify/ENA primary metagenome ERZ833608 (study PRJEB31850, sample SAMEA3708742) | human gut metagenome | biome: human gut; feature: human-associated habitat; material: faeces | place: China | collected 2014 ... | reverse complement strand
GTTTAACAGCACAAATAGGAACTATATCACCGCAACTGATGGGGCGGGATGGCGGCACTAGCTGCTGCGTGGTTTTGCTAGTAACTCACCTGGCAGGGAATGCCGAGGGCTTGGACGCGCGCGGCAATGGCGTCGAGCACCTCGGGCGCCGCTTTAGCAAGGCCGGCGACCGGTGTCTCGCGCGCCACCGTGTAGATGGTCGCTTCTTGCGGGCGAATGCGCTCAAGCGCCGCGAGCCAGGGGGCAACGTACTCCTCGCCGGTGTTGTCGATGAGCTCGCCCTGATACTCGCCGCTCAAAAAGATCGTCTGGATAATAACGTGACCGTCAAAGCTTGCGAACGTCTCGATCTGGTGCTCGACGTCGTAGGGGCCAACGGGCTGGTCGAGCAGTTGGATAAACGCCGGGTCGACGGTATCGAGCTTGAGGATGTTGTCGTCGACCATCATGAGCGCGTCGTGCACCTCGGGACGGTCGGCGCGCGTGCCGTTGGAGAGCACGGCAATCTTGGTGTTTGGGGCCAGCTGATCGCGAAGCGCGACAGCGCCGGCGATGGCCTGTGGAAACTCCGGTGCGGCGGTGGGCTCGCCGTTGCCTGCGAAGGTGATCACATCGGGGAGCTCGCCCTCGGCTGCCATCTCGCGCAGCTTTGCCTCGAGCGCGTCGAGTACCGCGGCAGCCGTGTTATACGGCTCGTGGCAGGGGCGCTCGGCGTTGAGACCGTTCTCGCAGTAGATGCAGTCGAACGTGCAGATTTTGCCGCTGGCCGGCATCATGTTGACGCCGAGCGAGAGACCAAGGCGACGGCTGCGAACGGGCCCAAAGATGGGGCTGGCATTCAAAAACGTAGACATAGACATATGCTCCTCAAGACAATTGTGCCTAAGCATAGCATCGGCTCCGAAGCAAGGTGCGGGCTCTTGCTTTACAAGTTTCGTTTTTTCACGTCGCTTATTATGCCGTGCCATGAAAAGCCTCAGGTCGGGTACAGTTAATCTGTTAACAAGGCGTAAGGCAATGCGGGTCTATCCAACCGTACTGACGTGCAACTGGATGGGCATTGACGATGGGAACACAGTATGGATTTTACGGTCGAGAATGCGGGCACCACGATCGCCTGTCGCGAATATGCCGGCCCGGATGTGTCGCCTGATGCTCCTGCCTTGGTGTGCGTGCACGGCGCCTGCGTCGACGGCGTCTTTTTTGACGCCATCGCCCGCGAGCTCGCCTGTGACTACCGCGTCATTGCCTACGACCGCCGTGGTTGCGGCGAGAGCGGCGACGCTGCAGACGGACGCTACGACCTCGCCGCCCAGGCCGCCGACCTGCAGGCCGTTATCGAGCATATTGGCGCTCCGGCAAACGTGCTCGCGCACAGTGCCGGTACGCTTGTGACGCTGGAGCTCCTCCGTGCAAACCCTGCCATAATCTCGCGTGCGATTCTGCATGAACCCGCCGTGACAAACGAGGGTGCCGGCCTGGGCGCGGCCCCGGTTTTGCTCGAGATGATCGCCGCGGGAAAGGTCTCCAGGGCATTACGGGCCTTCCTGGGCGCCATCGGCGATTCGGATCCTGAGGCCCCCAAGTTAACCGAGGCAGAAGCCAAGCACGCCCTGCGCAACGGCCGCAGTTTCATGGCAAACGAATACGGGATTACTATGACCTGCGTTCCCGATTGGGATAGCGTTCGCGCGTCGAAAACGGTGGCCGCCGTGCTCCTGGGCGAGCTCTCGATTGGCACGCCCCGCGAAGCGGGCACGAGGATAGCGGCTGAGCTTTTGGACTGTCCACTCGTAATGGTTCCCGGCGCGCACAACGGCCTGCGCGATCGCCCGGCAGCGGCTGCCCAGACCGTCCGTGGCATCCTGGGGCTCTAGCAGCTGAAAAAACAAAACAGGCTTCACCCGCAAACGTTTCGGCCGTGTTAACAAATGTGCTCAAAACCTCACGTCTGCGGCTTCAATCGCGCCGTCTGCCAACTCATAAAAATGTAGCAGCATTCATGTACTTACCTGCATCGACAAGGTGTTACCCTTGTAGCATTTGGAACCCACCGCTACCATGCGAAACTATCGAAAGGGCCCCATATGCTCAATAATCACGAGGTCAATCTAACCGACGAGGAGGCTGCCGCCGAGGTCGCCCGCGTCGCGAAGACCTACCCCGTGGTGCGTTTGCTGTCGGCCGATCAGATTAAGAGCGAGCCTAACTGCCTGCTCGCCGGCGATCGTTGCCCTTGTCTGCGTCAGTCGAGTCTTGAGGCCTTGGCAGATTCGGGTGAGGTGTCGGAGCAGCTGCTCAATGATGGTATTGAGTACCGCGCCCGCCTGCGCCCTCTAAAGGTCGAGGGCGAGCCTCACGTCCTGCTGATGGTGCGTCCGATTGATGAGCAAGAGGCCGCAGAAGAGGACCTTGTTTACACCGACGTGCTGACGAGTGCGCGCAATCGCCGATATTACGAGGAAAAGCTCCGTAGCGCGCGCATGAAGGCCGGCGTGGCGGTAATCGACCTTGATGATTTTAGGGTCTTCAACGATACGTGTGGCCATCATGCCGGCGACCTTGCACTCGGTGCTGTGGCGACAGCCATACGCAGCGGAATTCGTTCGACTGACGAGCTTGTGCGCTATGGCTGCGACAAGTTTGTGACCGTCATGCCCAATATTCCCTCCGATGACTTCGCCCGTCGCCTGCGTCAGGTATCCGATGCCGTTCATGCCACGGTTATTCCGGGCCATGAGTACGTGAGCTTGACGGCATGTGTTGGTGGTGTTCGCATTCATGGCGAGACGGTCGATGAGGGCGTTGGCCGCGCTGTCCAGTTACTGAGCCGCGCTAAGGCAAAAGCCGGTACGGTCGTGACCGATGCCGATTCCATCGAGGCCCTCCAAAGCGAAAAGCCTTTGGTGCTTATTGCCGATGACTCCGAGATGAACCGAGCCATTCTCAACGAGATGCTCAAGGACGAGTATTGCATCCTCGAGGCCGATAACGGTCGTACGGCGCTCGACATGGTCGACCGCTATGGCGATGAGTTGTCGCTCGTGCTGCTGGATATTGTCATGCCGGGCATAAGCGGCTTTGAGGTGCTGGCCGATCTGTCGCGCCGATCGGGTATCGACAATCTGCCTGTAATCATGATTTCGAGCGAAGATTCCGATGATATGGTTCTGCGCGCGTACGAGCTGGGCGCCTCGGACTATATCAACCGCCCGTTTGACTCCCGTGTCGTGCGCCGCCGTGTAAGCAACACCATCCGCCTATACGCCAAACAGCGCCGCCTGACGAACCTACTGTCCCAGCAGTACAACGAGCGCGTCAAGAACAGTCGCATGCTCATCGACATCATGGCCGGCGTCATGGAGCTTCGCAACGGCGAGAGCGGCAGACACGTTACGAACATCGAGAAGCTGACCGAGCTGCTGCTTGGTTGTCTGGTCCAGCGTGGCGACACCGTCTCCCTCGACAATGAGGAATGCTCCACGATCGCCCTGGCTTCGGCGTTGCACGATATCGGCAAGATGTCGATTGACGATGCGATTCTCAACAAGCCCGGACGCCTTACGCCCGAGGAGTTCGAGATTATGAAGACGCATACCACGATCGGCGCCGACATGCTGCTTGAGCTGGGTAGCCATCACGCCGGCAATGCGCTTATGGAATATGCGTACCAGATTGCGCGTTGGCACCACGAGCGCTGGGACGGCAAGGGTTATCCCGATGGCCTTAAGGGCGACGAGATTCCCATTGCCGCACAGGTGGTTTCGGTGGCCGACGTGTACGATGCCTTGACGAGCGTGCGCGTGTACAAGGACGCTATTCCGCACGAGGAGGCGATCCAGATGATCTTGGACGGTAAGTGCGGTACCTTTAACCCGCTGCTGCTCGGTTGCCTGCTCGAGGTGCAAGATCAAATTGCCAAGACGTTGGCACGCCCCGCTGACGTCGTCGCGTTTCCTACGATTTAGTTTGACCAAAGGAGTTTTTAATCCATGATTTCCATGCGTGAGGCGTATGAGAAGATCGGCGCCAATTATGATGACGCGTACGCTCGGCTGATGGGCGAGGAAATGCTTGCCCGCTTTGCCCTCAAGTTTTTGGATGACGAGAGCATGGACAAGCTGGAGGCTGCCATGGCGGCGGGAGACGCCGAAGGTGCGTTTATGGCAGCGCACACGCTCAAGGGCGTGAGCCAGAACCTGGGATTCGATAATCTGTACGAGCCGGCGGTCGTGGTGACCGAGGCGCTGCGCGGCGCCGATGCCGTTGACGGCGCTCGCGAGGGGATGCATGCGTTGCAGCAGCAATATGCGGCTACGATGTCGGCCCTGCGCGAGACGGCTGAGTAAGAGGTTGCGAGCCTTGGGCTGTGTGCCCCCGGCCACATATAGGTAAAAGGGCGCCCCGCCGGACCATGTGGTCGGCGAGGCGCCCTTTTGTGTTGTGCTGTCCGTGAACTAACGGGCCTGCTTAACCTTTGCCGCTGCCTCGACAAACGACTTCCACAGGTTAAAGTCGGTTTCGAGCGTCTTCCACGTATACTCAGGGTGCCATTGCACGCCCAGGCAGAAAGGCTGGCCTTCGACTTCGATGCACTCGGGAACGCCGTCGGTTGCCTTGGCGACCAAGCGCGTGCTTTTACCCAGACGATCGACGCAGCAGTGGTGTGCCGAGTTGGTCTGGATCAGCCTGTGCCCGCCAAGCGCGCGCTCCAGCAGCGAGCCCGGCACGACCTCGACGGGATGCACGGGGTCGTTGAGCACGTGGGTATGGCGCCACTGCGTGCGGCCCTCGCGAGCGCCCAGGCTTGGCACGTCCATGCACAGGGTGCCGCCAGTGGCGACATTGAGCAATTGCGTGCCGCGGCAGGTGGTAAAGAGCGGCTTTTTGGCGCGGAGCACCTCGCCGACCAGCTTAAACTCAAAGCTATCGCGGATTTCGCAGCAGAGGGTGGGGTCGTAGGGTCGATCATCGCCCCAGCGCTTGGGGTTGACATCCGGGCCGCCGGGAATAGCGATACCGTCAGCGATTTCCACATAATGACGGATAACATCGACGTCTTCGGTAATAGACATCTGCAGCGGCAGGCCACCGGCGGCAAGAATGGCGTCGACAAAGACGCTTGCGATTTCCTCGTTGGGGGAGAGCGTCTCGCTCAAATAGGGTTTCGCTTCTTCCCAGCGTGGTGCGACTAGGATAAGCGGGCGGTCGGCGGGATCGACGTCGACGTGTGGGGTGAAGGATGATGAGGTTCGGGTTCCGATCATAGGTGTAACTTTCGAGTTTTGATGGTCATGGCGAGCGACAATGGCAATTGGGTTAGTGGCCCTTGATGGAGTTGAGGAAGTCCTGGGCGCGCTTGGTTTGGGGATGGTCGAAGAACTCGTCGGGCGTGCCGGTTTCCACGATCTGGCCGTCTGCCATAAAGACGACGCGGTCGGCTACACGGCGGGCGAAGTTCATCTCGTGCGTAATGACGATCATCGTCATGCCCTGCTGGGCCAGACGGACCATGACCTCGAGCACCTCGTTGATCATCTCGGGGTCGAGGGCACTTGTGGGCTCGTCAAAGAGCATGGCCTTGGGCTGCATGGCGAGTGAACGGGCGATGGCCACGCGCTGCTGCTGGCCGCCCGAAAGCTGTGCGGGCACCTTGTCGGCCTGCTCGGCCACGCCCACGCGGCTCAGCAGGTCCATGGCGCGCTCACGAGCCTCCTCCTTGGACACGCCCAGCACGTCGACCGGCCCCAGCATGACGTTCTGCAGCACCGTCATATGTGCGAACAGGTTGAACTGCTGAAACACCATGCCCAGCTCGGCACGCATGCGGGCAAGGTCCTTGCCTTCCTGCGGCAGGGGCTCGCCCTCGATGAGGATCTCGCCCGAGTCGATGGTTTCCAAGCGGTTGATGGTGCGGCACATAGTCGACTTGCCCGAGCCCGAGGGCCCTATCACAACGACGACCTCGCCGCGGTCGACCGAGAGATTGATGTCGTTGAGGACGTGTAGATCGCCATAGTGCTTATCGACGTGTCTGAGCTCGATCAGCGGCTGATTGCCGGTGGAAGAGGTGCTCTGTGCCATGGTGCTCGGCTCCTTATGACTCGAAATGGTAAAGCGTTAGCGGATGATGGTCGCACCGGTCTTGTGCGAAACATAGACAGCGGCCTTGTTGATCGCGACGTTGATGAGGATGTAGATGACCGCGATCACCAGGTAGACCGACACGAGCGCGTCGTAGTTGGTAATGAGCACGCGGGCATTTTGCATGAGGTCGGGGTAGCTCACCACATAGGCGACGGTGGTGTCTTTGACTACGACCACGAGCTGCGAAATCAACGACGGAATGATAAATCGAATAGCCTGCGGCAACACGATTTTAAAGGTGATTTTAGCCTTGGAGAGACCGAGCGCCTGGGCGGCCTCGACCTGGCCGCGCGGCACGGCGTTGACGCCGGCGCGGAAGATCTCGGCCAGTACGCCGGCTGCGGCGAGCGCGACGGGAAGCGTGAGCATCCAAAACGACGGCAGCGCGATCTTGTACTGGGGCAGCACCAAAAAGAAGAAGTAGATGAACAGCAGGCTCGGCACGCCACGGAAGAAATCGGTGAGCACGCGGCAGACCAGCTGCAGTGGCTTGATGTCGCTGGTACGGCCGAGCATAAGGGCTAAGCCCAACACCAGCGCGATGGCGCCAGCGGTGAGTGCGACTTTAACGGTGCCCTCAAAGCCAGCAAGCAGGAACTTCCAGGTAGTGAGGTGCGTAAAGAAGTACCAATAGTGGACCGAAAGCTGACCGGTCACATAAAAGCGCTGCAACACGAGGGCGACGAGCACGGCGACGGCAACAAGCGAGATGGCGGTGCCGATGCGAATCTTGGCGCGCATCTTGGGGCCGGGAGCCTCGTAGAGCGCATCGCGCATGGTGAGCGCGGAGGTGGAGTGCTTGCTCATCGGAGGATCCTCACCTTCTTATCGATATAGTTGCCAATGTGGCTCACCACAAAGGCCGTGCCCAGGTAGCCGAGCGCCGAGATAAAGAACGCGGCGACGCCGCCGAGCGAGCGCGTGTTGATGTAGCTCACCACGCCGGTGAGCTCCTGCGGTTTAAGCGGCACCTGGCTGCCGAGTGCGGTGGTGAGCATGACGGCGATAAAGAGGTTGGTCATGGGCAGCACGCTCGAGCGCAGCGCCTGCGGAATCACGATCTTGGCGAGGATACGGCTGAAGCTCATGCCCAGCGAGCGGGCGGCTTCCACCTGGCCGACGCCGACGGTGTTGATGCCGCTCATAAAGTTCTCGGAGCCAAAGGCCGAGCCCAAAAGGACCGTGGCGACGATAACGCAGGTGCGGTAGGGTAGGACGACCTTGAGCGGCGGCAGCGCATAGACGACGATGATGAGTAGCGCGATGCCGGGGATGTTACGGAAGACCTGGACATACAGGTCGCCAAAGACGCGCAGCGGCTTGAGCGGCGACACGCGCATCACGGTGACGGCGACGGCCAGCACCATGGCGATGACAAACGACTCAAGTGTCATGCCCCAGGTTGCTAGCAACGCGTCGATATAGTTCTGGCCATAGAGCGACCAGAGCTCGGAGAGACTCATGCGGACCTCCCGCCGGTAAGGAAAGGGACTCCCGTGTGTACGGAAGCCCCGACAACTCAGTGAGGAAACAGTTTAGCGCAATAAAGCGAATCGTGCGTTTCCGTATGGTTTCGTAGCGGCCGTTACCAGGCTCGTTGCCTAGGCGCCGATCTCGGGCAGTTCGGGAACATTGGTGTCGCCCGTGCGGTCGCCGATGCAGATCTGCCACAGCTCAGTCCAGGTGCCGTCGTCCTCGATCTTCTTAAGGAAGTCGTTGACAAAGGCGACGCCGTCGGAATCGAGCGGTAGGCCGATACCATAGGGCTCCTTGCTGCCGAAGGGCTTGCCAGCGATTTTGTACTTGCCGGGCTCGCGGACCAGGGCGCTCTGCTGCATGTTGTTGTCGATGACGTAGGCGTCAACGCGGCCCTGCTGGAGTGCCTGGCGGGCCTCCTCGTCGGTCTTGAACTCCTGCTGGCTGGCCTTGGGGACGAACTCCTCCAGGATGGCGGGGCCGTTGGAGCCGGACTGGACGGCGACGTTCTTGTCGGCCAGGTCGTCGACGCTCTTGATGTCGTCGTTATCGGCGAGCACCAGGATAGCCTGCTGGGTGTAGTAGTAGGGACCGGCAAAGGAGACGAGCTTCTTGCGCTCGTCAGTGATGGTGTAGGTGGCAAAGACAGCGTCGACCTGGCCGTTCTGCAGGACGGACTCGCGCGTGTCCGAGGTCACCTGGGTGATCTCAACCTTGTTCTCGCCCAGGATGTAGTTGGACAGAAGCTGCGCGATACCGGCGTCGAAGCCGCGGGTCTGACCGTCTTTCTCGTTGAGGAGGGAGAAGAGCGTGGAGGTCTGAACGCCACCGATCTTAAAGACGCCGGCGTCCTTGACGGCCGTCGCCCAGGTGCTGGCGGCGATGGCGTCGTCATCGGCCTTGGGGCCGTCGTTGACAAGCTTGTCGAATGCCTTGGCGTCGAGCGTGGTGGAAGCCTTGGTATCTTCGGAGCTCTTGGAGGAGCCGGCGGCGGAACCCTTGTCGGCCTCGGCGCTGGTGTCGGAGCAGCCGGCAAGACCAAGGCCGGCGACGGTTGCGAAGGTGGCGGCGACAAAGCCGCGGCGGTCGAGAACGACCTGCTGGGAGAGGTTCTTGCTCATGGTAGAACACCTTTCTCAATAAAATCCCTAGCGGTTGAGTAGAGTTATACCCTATTGCGCTCAGACGGGTCAACACGAAATAACTCAGAAACATACTTACCTTATGGGTTATTCTACCTACCAAAAAGGGACAGGTTTATTTTGGCAGGTTTTATCTGGGCAAACGTTGGTTATTGCAGCTGAGAAAGCGTTTTGCAGACGGCATGATCGCTCGTAGTGGTCGCTATAATGGCGGCAGCGCGACACATATATAAGTAAGGAGATCGCGTATGAACGGTTATTCGTTTTTCGCGCCGACCAAGGTGTTGTTTGGCGCGGGCAAGTTAGGCGAGTTGGGCGCACAGAAACTGCCCGGCACCAAGGCTCTCATCGTTACCACCGGCGGCAACTCGGTCAAGCGTTTTGGATATCTGGGACGTTTGGAGGCCGAGCTCGATCGCGCCGGCGTGGCGCATGAGCTGTTCGATCGTATTGAGCCCAATCCGCTGCGCGAGACCGTCAACGCAGGCGGCTGGATGGCGCACACCCGTGGATGCGACTTTGTGCTGGCGCTCGGCGGAGGTTCGGTCATGGACGGCAGCAAGGGCATCTGCGCGGTGGCGGCCAACCCGCATACCGATGCCGAGGGCAACGAGCGTCCCGGTGACATCTGGGACTTTGTGAATGGCGGCACCGCGCTCGGCTTGCCTATCCTTAACGATCCGCTGCCGCTGGTGTGCGTGACCACCACGGCGGGTACCGGCTCCGAGGTCGATGCGGGCGGTGTCCTGTCCTGCGAGGACAATGACGAGAAGCTCCGTCTGGGCGATCCGCGCCTGTTTCCGGTGCTTTCGGTCGTCGACCCCGAGCTCATGGTGAGCGTTCCAGCACGTCTGACCGCCTATCAGGGATTTGATGCCCTGTTCCATTGCGTTGAGTGCTACATCTCAAATACCAACACGCCCATGGGTGACATGGTTTGCCGCGAAGGCATTTGCCGTGCTGCCGCGGCATTGCCTACGTGCGTCAATGATGGCGATGACCTGGAGGCGCGCTCGAGTCTTGCGTTTGCCAACACGCTCGGCGGCTATGCCATGGATGCCTCGGGCACCACGGGCTCGCATGGCCTTGAGCACGGCATGAGCGCCCACCATCACGACCTGCCGCACGGCGCCGGCCTCATTATGATCGCCCGCGCTTATCACACGTGGATGATCGATCACGGCGCCGCACCCGAGCGCTATATCGACATGGCACGCCTGATGGGCAATGCTACCGCCAGCGATCCGCACGATTTTGTAGTTGAGCTCGCCCGTTTGATGGAGGCCTGCCATGTGGCCGACCTTGCCATGAGCGAATGGGGGGTTACGGCCGAAGAGCTGCCGGCCATTGCGCATAACGCTCTGACGACCAACGGTGTCCTGTTCAGCCACGACCCCGTGACGCTGGCCGTCCCCGACGTCGTCGAAATCCTCAAGCGAAGCTACCGCTAGTTGACTCCAAACCACCACAAAGGGGGCACTTTGGCGGTTCGTCTCAATCTGTAACAGGTAGACGAGGAAATGGGTTCTACCTGTTACAGATTGAGACAAACAACAGGGGCAAAGACGTCTTGTCTAGATTTGTAACAGTTAGACGGGAATTCGGGCCATAGATGTTACAGATTGAGATAATCGCGCCGCGAAAATAAAAACCTCCGCAGGGGTGCTTCCCTTGCGGAGGTTTTTTTACTCGTTAAGTAGCCTTACGGCTTCGGCGGCCATGTTCTCGACCGTCATGCCGTTCTGAGCGAGCAACTCTTTGGGGTCGTAGCGGTCGGGGAAGCCCTTGGCAATGCCGAAGGTGCGCGTGCGCAACGGCGTGCATGCCAGATAACATGCCACGCGCTCGCCCCAGCCGCCGTCCAAGATGCCGTCCTCGAGGGTGACGACAACGCGATGCTCGGCGGCAAGGCTGTCGAGGAACTCACGGTCGAGCTCAGTTGCATAGCGCGGGTTGACGAGCGTGGCCTCGATGCCGTACTCGGCAGCCAAGCGGTTTGCCACGCGCTCGCCCAACTCAAAGAAATCGCCAAGCGCGAGCACGGCCACGTCGCGACCCTGGCGCACCACGTTGTAATGAACGGCGCCGTAATCGGCGTCCTCGGCAGGCGCCAAGTCGGGGCGGCTTACCAAGCCAATGCCCGGCACGCGAATCGCCACGGGATGCTCGTGGTGATCGAGCGACCAGCTCAGCATGGACAGATATTCCTCCATACAGGCCGGCGCCAAGTAGTGCATGTTGGGAAGACCGCCCAGCATGGAAATATCAAAGAACGAGAGGTGCGTCTCGGATGTGGTGCCAAAGATCGACGCGCCAAATACCAGGATGGTTGCGGGGGCGTCGTTGAGGCACAGGTCGTGCCACAGTTCGTCGTAGGCGCGCTGCAAAAACGTGCCGTACACACCAAAGACTGGCTTGGCACCCGAGCGGGCGAGCGCGGTGGCAAAGGTCACGGCGTGTTCCTCGGCAATGCCCACGTCGACAAACTGCTTGCCTGCCGCGGCGCGAAGCTCGGGTGTAAAGCCCATGATGTAGGGCGTGGCGGCCGTGATGCCCACGACCTGCGGATCGCGCTCAATGGCGGCGCTGAGCGCCTCGCCCGTAATGTCGGCATAGGTGCGCGGTGCGGGCTCGCTCGGGTGACCCGGGCAGAGCTTGCGCCCAGTTGCCATGTCAAACGGACCCACGTGGTGCCAGCGCTCGGGGTCGCTCTGGGCCGGCTCAAAGCCCTTACCCTTGGCGGTGGAGACGTGCAGCACGATGGGATGATTGATATCGCGCAGCTCCTGCAACGCGTCGACCAGGGCCAACACATCGTTGCCGGCGTCCAGATAGCGGTAGTCGAGTCCCATGGCGCGGAAAACGTTGCGCTCGCAGGTGCCGTTGCTGGCGCGCAGCTCGGCCAGATTGCGATACAGGCCACCGTGGTTTTCGGCGATGGACTGGTCGTTGTCATTGACGACGATGATCAAGTTGCTGTCGAGCTCGGCGGCATTGTTAAAGCCTTCAAACGCCAGACCGCCCGAAAGCGAACCGTCGCCAATGATGGTAATGACGTTGTAGCTGTCGCCCGCCAAATCGCGGGCGTGTGCCAAGCCGCAGCCCAGGCTCACCGATGTGGAGGTATGACCCATGGCGAACAGGTCGTGCTCGGACTCGTCGGGATTGGCAAAGCCAGAAGCCTCGCCATAACGCTCCGGATCGATATAGGTGTACGCGCGCCCAGTCACCGCCTTGTGGGCGTAGGTCTGGTGCGAAACGTCAAAGACAATCTTGTCGATGGGGGAGTTAAACACGCGATGAAGCGCAACCGTAAGCTCAACGACGCCCAAGTTGGGGGCAACGTGCCCGCCGACGGCGGCGGAGCTTTCGAGGATGGCGTGGCGGATCTCGCCGCAGAGCAGTGGAAGCTCGGCGCGGTCGAGAGCCTTGACGTCCTCGGGCGTTGTCGTTTGCGTAAGCAGCATCGTTGTGGGTTACTCCATGCGAATCGTGCGCCGGCACTCCCTCGGCCGGCACAATTGCACAAAACAGTCTCGCACATTTTGGCGTTTGATATGTGACGGCGGCGCGGTAATTCGCCAACTGGTGGGGCAAAACGTTTTGTCCGATGCCATACTGATAAGTTCCATGATGATTTTATTCATTGCGTGCAGGCTGTGGCTTGCCGCCGAGCCCCGCCGGAAGGAGGCCGCATGTCCGATACCGTTCGTGCCGAGAAAATCGCGTGCGAAGTAGACCATGCTGCCCGTCAACTGGCACAGGCGGGCCGTCTGGACCTGACGCGCGAGTTTATCCAGCATGGCGATGTGACGGTGTATGCGCATGTGACCTCGGTGGCGCGGGCAAGTCTGTCATTTGCCGAGCGCTTGGGCCGTGCGGGCATTTCGGTCGACCGCGCCTCGCTGCTGCGCGGGGCCCTGCTGCACGATTACTTTCTCTATGACTGGCACGATCCCGACCCAAGCCATCGACTGCATGGCTTTCGTCACCCGTTTTTTGCCCTGGCGCGTGCGGAGGAAGATTTTGAGCTGACGTCGCGCGAGCGGAATATCATCGCGCGCCATATGTTTCCGCTGGTGCCGGTGCCGCCGACGTGTCGTGAGGCTTGGATTGTATGCCTGGCAGATAAATGGTGCGCTCTGCGTGAGACGGTCGCCGGCCGTCTGCGGCGCAAGGACAAGGCGGACGATGACGTGAGCAGCGAATCGAACGAAAAGAGGAGAGGGTAGACGGTGGGAACCGCGATCGACATGGCATTTGACGGCGCGACGCTTGCCGCCTGTCCACTCTCGGCGCTGGTGCTCTCGTTTGCCTTTTACGGGTTTTGCGGCTGGGCGTGGGAGTCGACGGTTTGCGCCATGCTCAATCACGGACGATTTGCCAACAGTGGCTTTTTGCTGGGGCCGTGTTGCCCTATCTATGGTGTGGGCGGCATAGCCTGCTGGCTTTTGCTGCGCGGGATTCCGGATGCCTCGAGCCAGTTTGTTGCCGCGGCGCTTGTATGCAGCGTAATCGAGTACAGTGTGGGCCTTCTATTGGAAAAAACAACAGGCGCGCGCTTTTGGGATTACTCACACCTGCCGTTTAACCTGCACGGACGCATCTGCCTGTACTGGGCCTGTGCGTTTGGCTTGGGCGCGCTGTGCATTTGCCGTTTAGTGGAGCCGGCATTGCTGGGGCTGCTTGGCCATCTGCCGGTGCTGATTGTGCGGCTGTCCGCCTTTATCGTCGCGGTCGCGATGATGGTCGATGCGGTGTGCTCGTTGGCCAGCTGGCGCCGCCTGTCCGATGAGCTGGAGCGTGTGCGCGCCGACCTTGCCGACCGCATCAATGAGTCGCTTGCCGATGCCTCCGACTCTATGCTCGAACGTATTCCCGATTCGGCGATCGATTCGGTGGCGCAGACGCATATCCGCGGTCGCGCCGTTAACGCGTGGCTGGCCGAGCTGGGCGACGCGGCGCTCGATGCCCTGCGCGAGAAGGCTTCGATGCCGACATTTATCTCGGATGGTGCTCGCGGCCTGGCGCTCGCTGCCCGCCGCGTGGCCGATGCCGCGCCGAGCATGCCGCGTCCGTCGCTCAGTCGTCGCCTTGCCGGCAAGCGCATGAGCCGTCCGGTGCCGAGCGTGTCACTCAGCCGCCGCGACCTACGCTTCTTCAACGCCTTCCCGCGTCTGCGCATCAATCGCTACGAGGGCGTCATCCGAGCTACCGACCTCCGCGACCGAGCCCGCGAGCTGTTCCGGCGCTAGCCAGAGCGGGGCCAAGCGCGCCCTTCTCGTTCGCACGTTTCCCGTTCGTTTCGCGCCCGTTGCCGCGCCGTTTCCAAGATTGCGGCACCGTTTCCATTCGACAACGCGGCGTTTAACAACGCCGTATCTGGTCTACACCAGTTGCCCCTCGGCCGCATTATGGGCGCCGACAACGTCCATGCGACCAAGGGGGAGCGAATGTACGATACGGGATCGACAACGTTTATGCTCATCTGCACCATGCTCGTGTTTTTAATGACACCGGGTCTGGCGTTTTTCTATGGCGGCCTGTCCAGGCGCAAAAATGTCATCAACACCATGCTTATGTGCTTTGGCACCATTGGCCTGGTTGGTGTGCTGTGGATTGTTGCCGGCTGGTCGCTGGCCTACGGCGGCGACGGTTCCAGCCCGTTTATTGGAGGCCTTGACCAGCTGCTGTGCCTGCCGGTGTTCAACCAGGTGCTGCAGGCGGCCGAGGGCAATGCCACGGACGGTGCCGTCTACCCTCAGATCATCAACATCGCCTTTCAGATGGCGTTTGCCATGATCACGGCAGCTATCGTCACGGGCAGCCTGGCCGGCCGCGTTAAGTTTGGTGCCATGACGGCCTTCCTGGGCATTTGGCTGCTCGTGGTCTATGCGCCGCTCGCCCACATGGTTTGGGGCGGCGATGGTTCCTTTATCGGCGACATCATCGGCGCACTCGACTTTGCTGGCGGCGACGTGGTGCACATTTCGTCCGGTCTGACGGGCCTGATTCTCTGCTTAATACTCGGCCGTCGTCGCGGCTTTGGCATGGTGAGCTACCGTCCGCATAACGTGCCGTTTGTGGCGCTGGGCGCCGGTCTGCTTTGGTTTGGCTGGTTTGGTTTTAACGGCGGCAGCGAGTTTAAGGCCGACGCCGTGGCTGCGCTTGCCATTCTCAACACCGTGACGGCCAGCGCGGCGGGCATGGTTTCGTGGCTTGCCGTCGAGCGCGTGCATACCGGTCGCCCCACGCTGGTGGGTGCCAGCACCGGTTTGGTCGCGGGTCTTGTGGTGGTCACGCCGGGCGCGGGCTTTGTCGAGCCGTGGGCGGCGCTGGTCATGGGCTTGATCGTGTCTCCCGTCTGCTACCTCGCCATCAGCCATCTTAAGACCAAGTGTGGCTACGACGACGCGCTCGACGCGTTCGGTTGCCACGGCATCGGCGGCATTTTGGGCGGCGTGCTCACGGGCCTGTTCTGCGTGCCGGAGCTCTCGTGGACCGGTAAGGGTGGCCTGTTCTACACGGGCGACGTGTCGCTGCTCATTTCGCAGGTCCTGGGCATTGTGGTGACGGTCGCTATTGTGCTGGTGCTCGACTTGGCAATCGCCGCGGTGGTCAAGGCGCTGTTCCACGGCAGTCTGCGCGTGGACGAGGCCGACGAGGCGCTGGGCTTGGATGCGAGTCAACACGGCGAGAGCGCGTATCCTTCTTTCTCCGGACTCGATTAGCAGCTTCCCCAAGCACCGCACCTTGCCGTTCAATCGTCGCTCACGTACTTAAGTACGCTTCGCTCCTCTTTCACGGCAATCTGCGGCACTTGGGAAACCTGCTAAGACCAGTCAGTTGAACTTATTGATCTCTGAGATTGGTTTGCGGCACCTGGAAAACCCGTGCCATGTGAAGGACAATTCATTTCTTTTATTGAAGAGAGGAATTTACTATGAAGAAAATTACGGCGATCGTTCGTGCTGAGAAGCTCGAGGTTCTTAAAGACGCGCTGTTTGCTGCTGATGTTCGCGGTATGACTATCAACCAGGTGCAGGGATGCGGCGCGCAGCATGGCTGGAAGGAATACGTGCGCGGCAACGAGTTGCTTGTCAACACGATCCCTAAGGTGCAGTTCACCCTTATCTGCGCCGATGAGCACGTCGACGGCATCGTTGACATCATCTGCAACGCCGCCCGCACCGGTGCCGTTGGAGACGGCAAGATTTGGGTCGAGCCGGTCGAGGAGGTTATCCGCATTCGTACCGGCGAACACGGCCCCGCCGCGGTGTAGGGCCGACCGTCTGTCATCTGCAACGTTAAAATACTGCAGTGAGGCATAAGGCTTGTGTTGCGGATGGACGGATTATGGGTCGCAATAAATATCCCGAGGAGACGGTCGCGAAGATTCTCGACGCGGCACTGGAGCTATTCTGTGCACAGGGTTATGAGGGGACGAGCATTCAAGATATCGTTGACCGTCTCGATGGCATGACCAAGGGCGCTGTCTATCATCACTTCAAGAGCAAAGAAGAGATTTTCAACGCCGCGTTTGATCGGGCGATGACTCCGATTGTTGAGCACCGTCGCTCGATGCTTGGCGTCGGTAATATGACCGGCGCCCAAAAGCTAAAAAGGCTTTACGCTCCCGAGTCCGTCGTTCCGCAAATTGAACTATGGGCACGCATACATCCTGCGGCAGATCCGGTAAAAAGCTCGCGTCTACTGGCGATGCAGTACCAGGGTTCGTTTGACGAGTCGGCCGATGGCTGTCTCTTGCCAATGATCGAGGAGGGCATCGCCGACGGCTCCATTGCGTGCGAATGCCCGCGCGAAGCGGCAGAGGCCGTGTCGTTGCTGGCGAATCTCTGGCTGTTGCCACTGTTTCGTCCGCTTGAGCCCAAGGATCGAATGCTCGCTCGTGCTCATTGTTTGGCGCAGATGGCCGCCGCGGTGGGACTCGATTTGGGGGAAGAAGTGCTTCAGACAACGGCGCAGATTTGGGACGTATGGGACCGTGCCGGGTGGTAATATAGATACCAACGGTATGTAATAGATCTGAGAGGGCGGCCCAGGCTGCCCTTTTCAAGTCAATAAATACATACTTCCGGTATGTATAGGGAGCGAACTTATGGCTGGGCTGAGAGACGTCGGCGTCTCGTTGAAATCAAAAACAGTGCGGTCAATCAGGCTCGCGGAACTTCTGGTTGCGCAGCTGTGCACGTATTCGATGCTGTCGGCGCTGTGCTTTGCGTATCCACTTTACTTGTTCGATTGCAGTGGATCGTCAACGTTATATGGCGTCGTCGTGGCGACGGCATTCATACCCGGCGTACTCGCAACTCCGGTTGGCGGAATCTTGGCGGATAGGGGAAGACATCGCGAGGTCCTCGTGGCCCTTGGCATTGCTCTGATGACTGCATCGCTGCTGTCTATCCCCATGAAGCGCTCGTTGCCTCTTGCGGTCGTCGTAGTAGCGATACTTTGTGTTCAATATGGTGTTCAATCGCTGCTAAAGCCAATGCTCCAAATTGAGACGGTGCGTATGGCGGGTGAAGAGAAGGTTGAGCGGGCCACTGCATTGGTTTCGCAGGTGACCATGGTGAGCAATATCTTGGGCCCTGTGGTCGGGACGGCAGTCTATGGGTGCTTTGGCATCGATACTCTTTGCACAACCGCGTCGGTGGCGTTTGCGATTTCAGCTCTCTTGTTTGGGGTCGTACTCAAGCAAAATGCCTCATCTGACACGATGGGAGACGGCGCGACTCGTACGACATGCCGAAACGATTTTCGGGAGTCGATTCGGTATCTGTTGCAAAATGCATTATTGGTCGCTGTGATTTTGCTTGCGGCAGTTTTGAACCTTGCGTTGGTTGGGCTAACGATTGGCGCTCCCATTATTGTTACAAAGCATCTCGGCATGCAATCGTCCTGCGTTGGGATAGTTGAGGTGGCTATGGGCTTGGGTGGTCTTGCCGGCAGTGGCTTGGTCGGCATTTGGCCGCATCGTTTTTCTTTCAATGGCATATGTCGATATGTTGCGATGATCTGTTTTGGAGTCGCACCGATCATTGTCACGCTACTGTTCGGCGCAGATGCATGCATGCTCACCGTGTTTGTGGTTGGTTCGGCATGGGTCATGGTGTGGGCGAGCATTGCGTCGGTTGAAATCATCGCGTTTGTTCAGCGGGCAGCGCCGACTGAGCTCTGCGGAAAAGTGCTTTCGGTCGTTTACATGGTCCTTTCCTGCGCAATACCTATCGGCCAATTGACGTACGGGGTTGCATATGATCGATGGACACCGGCGATTGTGTTCGCAGGTATGCTGGCGGTGCTGACGTTGACGACGGCGCTGTTTTATCGGCTGAAAAGTCGCTTGTGGCGATTGCCTTAACGCGCTGGGGCACCGTGAATTTGTGAAGGCGGTGGTACGCCGCGCCGGGACGGCATTGTTTGGGCGTGCCTCTCCTTCGTCTACAATATCGTGCAGACGAAGGAGAGGCATGCCCATGATCAAGATGTTTGCGAGTGACTTAGACGGAACGCTGCTGAACGCCCTGCACGAGGCGGACGGGACTATCCGCCGTGCCATTCGCGAGCTGACCGAGGCTGGCCTGCATGTGGTTCCCGCGACCGGGCGCTCGACGTTGCCGATCGGCGAGCATGGCTTTACGGGCCTGGCGCTTGACGCCTGCTGCTCCAATGGCTCCATCGTGCGCGACAGCCATGGCGAGGTGCTCAAAACCTGGACCATCGACCCGCAGGTTACCGAGGAGCTGCTCAAGGCGTTCCCGGGCATTTGCTTTGATTGCTCCACGCCCGATGGCATGTTTTCGAGCGGTTCGTTCGAGATGCACCAGGCGGGCTTTAAAAAGGACAGCCCCATCAAGCGTATCGTGATGCGTGGCATGCGTGCGCGTGGCGGCTATCACGAGGAGCAGTATTTCGACCAGTCGATCGGTGACATCCTGCGCCACGATGTATGCAAGATCAATTGTCGCGTGACCTCGCCCGAGCTGGAGCGCGACCTTAAGGCCTATCTTGCCGAGCGCTCGGACCGTGTGGTCAACGCGCCGTTCGATCCGGTGATGTTCGAGATCACGGACGTGGCATGCAACAAGGGCGAGAGCGTGGCCTGGCTGGCGGGCTACTACGGTATTGCCGAGGACGAGGTCGCGGTCTATGGAGACGGCGGCAACGACATCGCCATGCTCAAGCGTTTCCGCCACAGCTATGCCACCAAGAATGGCAGTGATGCGGCCAAGGCCGCCGCGAGCGCGACCATCGGCAGCTGCATGGCCCATGCCGTCCCCAAACACATGCTCACCACCATGCGCAAGCAAAACTCCCGCACCGTCATCGAATAATGTGACAAAGGGATTGCCCCTTCGTCACATTCCAAATATTGCCTTTACGTGTTGATGCACACGGTGTGCAATAATGCTCGCACTGTGCAATAGCGCACAGGCTGAGTAACAAGGAGGACGCTTGTCCCAGCTCGAGAAATGCGATCGCCGGTCCCTTCGCTCGCAGCGTGCCCTTCGCCAGGCGCTTGCCAGCGAGCTTGCCGAAAGCGGCGACCTTTCGCGCATTAATGTCGCGTCGCTCACCGAGCGCGCCGGCCTTACGCGCCGCACGTTCTATTCGCACTACCGCGATATCCCCGACTTTATCAATCAAATCGAGGACGGCTTGCTGGCCGAGATTCGTGAGCGCATTGAGCTCATCACCGCAGCTCAGCTACCTGATCTCTATCACAACATCGATGAGCTCGAGCCGGCGCCCGGTTCGGTTGAGCTGCTGCGTTATCTTGCGGCCAACCGCGACTTAATCGGCGCGCTGCTGGGTCCGGGTGGCGACCAGGCCTTCATTAAAAGGATCATCGACACCGCGCGTGAGGCTGTGGTGCCGCGTGCGCAGACGGGCATTTTGGGCCTGGCGCTGGGCACGTTCTTTGACTACTACGTCACCTACGTCGTGAGTGCCGAGGTCGGCATGATTCAGCGCTGGTTTGAGCGCGGGCTCACCGAATCGCCCGAGGCCATGGCACGCATTATGACGGTGCTCGCTTTTGTGCGCCCTGGCGACCTGTATGGCCAACCCATCGATATCAACGTGCCGGAATACGGCATGAAGCTATTGAACTTGCAGCTCGAGGACGCGGCCGACACCGCCGCAACCGTCGAGTCCAACAACTAAGAGGAGAGACAATGAGCAAACTCGTCGAGGGCATTAAGGATCGTATGGTCGCTGCCGCACGCGAGGCCGCGCCCGCCGTGGTAGACGCCGCGCAGAAGGCCGCGACTGCCGCTGCCGAGAAAGTCGCTGAGGCGGTTGCCGATGCCAAGAACGCGGCAGGGGAGACGCCCGTCACTAGCGAGCCCGCCACCGCCGCTGAGCCCGTAGCCGCCGCCCACGCCCCCGAAGGCGCGATCTTCAACCCCGAGAACGTTCGTGGCAACCTGCACCTGGGCATCGACGTGGGCTCCACCACCGTCAAGCTTGCCGTGCTCAACGACGACAATCAGATCGTCTACGCCAAGTACCAGCGCCATCACACCGATGTCCGCGCCTGTGCCCGCGACTTGTTCGAAGGCGCCGCGACCGTGCTGCCGACGGCTCAGATGACCTGCGCCATTACCGGCTCGGGCGGCCTGCTGCTGTCCCAGTGGCTCGACCTGGAGTTTGTCCAGGAGGTCATCGCCAGCAAGCGTGCCGTCGAGACCCTCATCCCGGCCACCGACGTCGCCATCGAGCTGGGTGGCGAGGACGCCAAGATCATCTACTTCGACAACGGCATCGAGCAGCGCATGAACGGCACCTGCGCCGGCGGCACGGGCGCGTTCATCGATCAGATGGCAACCCTGCTGCACACCGATGCCAGCGGCCTTAACGAACTCGCGGCCAACGCCACCACCATCTATCCCATTGCCAGCCGCTGCGGCGTTTTTGCCAAGACTGACGTGCAGCCGCTGCTCAACGAGGGCGCTCGCCCCGAGGATGTTGCCGCTTCCATCTTCCAAGCCGTCGTGACCCAGACCATCTCGGGCCTGGCGTGCGGCCGTCCCATCCGCGGCAACGTCGCCTTTCTGGGCGGCCCGTTGCAGTACCTCTCCGAGCTGCGTCATCGCTTCTATCTCACGCTCAACCTGGACGAGGAGCACCGTATCGTGCCCCAAAACGCTCACCTGTTTGTGGCGAGCGGCGCTGCCATGGCGCACGAGTCCAACAAGCTCAGCACGTTCCCGCAGCTCATCGAGGCTATCGACAGCTTGGGCGACACGCAGGGTGCTGAGGTCGAGCGCCTGGACCCGCTCTTTGCCACCGACGAGGACTTTGCCGAGTTCAAGACCCGCCACGACGCCGAGGTCGTCCCCAAGGGCAAGCTCGACGGCTACACCGGCCGCGTGTTCATCGGCATCGACGCCGGCTCCACCACCATGAAGGCCGCGCTCGTAGGCGAGGACGGCCAGCTGCTACACACCTGGTATGGCAACAACAACGGTGACATCCTGGGCACGGCCAAGGTCATCATGGCCGATTTCTACAACCACATTCCCGCAGGCTGCACCATCGGCCACGTGACCACCACGGGCTACGGCGAGGCGCTGCTCATCGAGGCCCTCAAGGCCGACTCCGGCGAGATCGAGACCGTTGCGCACCTGCGCGGCGCCAAGGCATTCCTGCCCGGCGTCGAGTTCATCCTGGACATCGGCGGCCAGGATATGAAGTGCCTGCGCGTCAAGGACGGCGTCATCGAGCATATCATGCTCAACGAGGCCTGCTCGTCGGGCTGTGGCAGCTTTATCGAGAGTTTCGCCGTGTCTATGAACATGGACGTGCGCGCGTTTGCCGATGCCGCCATCCATGCCAAGGCCCCCGTCGATCTGGGCAGCCGCTGCACGGTCTTTATGAACTCGCGCGTCAAGCAGGCGCAAAAGGAAGGCGCCACGGTGGGCGACATCGCGGCCGGCCTGTCCTATTCCGTCATCAAGAATGCCCTGTTCAAGGTCATTAAGCTGCGCGACCCCAAGGAGATCGGCAGCCAGGTGATCGTCCAGGGCGGCACCTTTATGTCCGATGCTACGCTGCGCGCGTTTGAGCAGCTCACCGGCGTTCATGCCGTGCGTCCCGACATCGCCGGCTGCATGGGCGCCTACGGTGCGGCCCTGCTCGCCCGCGATCGCGCCGGCGCCGACGGCACCTCGACCATTCTTTCTGCCGAGGACATCGCGCACCTCACCGTGACGCAAAAGCATGTCCGCTGCGGCCGTTGCTCCAACAACTGCCAGCTCACCGTCAACGACTTTGGCGGCGGCAGGCGCTTCATTACCGGCAACCGCTGCGAGAAGGGTGCCGGCCACAAAAAGCAAAAGACCGAGGCACCCAACCTCTTCAAAAAGAAAAACGAGCTGCTCTTTAACCGCGAGGTGCTGAGCCCCGACGAGGCCCCGCGCGGTACCGTCGGCATCCCGCGCGCGCTCAACATGTACGAGAACTACCCCTTCTGGCATGCGTTCTTTACGCGCCTGGGCTTTAGCGTGCAGCTGTCCGACCAGTCGAGCAAGAAGACCTACCAGGCGGGCATCGAGTCCATGCCGTCCGAGAGCGTGTGCTATCCGGCCAAGATGAGCCACGGCCACGTGATGAACCTTATCGACCGCGATGTCGACTTCATCTGGATGCCGTGCGTGCGCTGGGAGCGCAAGGAGGATCCGACGGCTGGCAACTGCTATAACTGCCCCATCGTCATGAGCTACCCCACGGCGTTGGCACTCAACATCGACGAGATCCGCGAGCAGAACATCGAGTTCCTGTATCCGTTTGTGCCCTATCACGACAAGACCGAGCTCAAGCGCCGTCTGTACCAGGTGCTCGCCGTCGACCGTGTGGCCGATGCGCAAGCCGGTCGCGGTCGCGTGCGTGGACCCAAGATCACGCGCTCCGAGGTCGATGCCGCCGTCAACGCTGCCTTTGAGGCCGATGCGCGTTTCCACGAGGACATCCAGACCATGGGCGAGGAGGCCCTTAAGTGGGTCGAGGACCACGGCGGTCACGGCATCGTGCTCGCCGGCCGTCCCTACCATAACGACCCCGAAATCAACCATGCCCTGCCCGAGCTTATCTCGAGCTTTGGCTTTGCGGTCTTTACCGAGGATTCGCTCGCGCATCTCGTGAAGCCCGAGCGCCCCATCCGCGTCGTCGACCAGTGGATGTACCACAGCCGCCTGTACGCCGTCGCCCGTTTTGTGACGATGCGCAACGATTTGGACCTGATTCAGCTCAACTCTTTCGGCTGCGGTCTGGACGCCCTGACCACCGACCAGGTGCAGGAGATTCTGGAAGCCAGCGGCAAGATCTACACCGTGCTCAAGATCGACGAGGTATCCAACCTGGGTGCCGCGCGCATTCGCATCCGCTCGCTCATGGCCGCGCTCAAGGACCAGGAGGCCGAGCGCCTGGCCGAGGCCGCGGCCGCGGGCGAGGCCTACGAGCAGGGTGATGCCGCGCCGGTGGCACCCTCCACAGATGCCCCCGCGTTCGCGAGCCGCAAGTACACGTTTGAGGCGCAGCGCGAGAGTGCTTCGACCGCGTGGCCCAAGGTACCCTTTACCGAGCAGATGCGCGAGGAGGGCTACACCATCCTGTGCCCGCAGATGGCGCCGATCCACTTTGACCTGGTCAAAGAGGTGTTCCGTGGTGCTGGCTACAACTTGGGGCTGCTGCCCTCGACCGATCACGATGCCGTCGAGGCCGGCCTGCGCTACGTGAACAATGACATCTGCTATCCGTCCATTTTGGTGACCGGCCAGATTATGGAGGCCATCGAGAGCGGTCGGTACGACCTGTCCAAGACGGCCGTGGTTATCAGTCAGACCGGCGGCGGCTGCCGTGCCACCAACTACATCGCGCTCATCCGCAAGGCCCTGCGCGAGAGCGGCCACCCCGAGATTCCGGTGATCTCGCTTTCGGCCGTGGCGCTCGGCGAGGACAACCCCGGCTTTAAGATTACGCCAGCGCTGCTTAAGCAGGCAGTTTACGCGGTACTCTTTGGCGACGTGATGATGCAGATGCTCTATCGCTGCCGCCCGTACGAGGCCACGCCCGGTGCCGCCAACGCGCTCTACGAGGAGTACATGGCGCGCGCCCGCAAGCTGGCGCCCAAGTTCAACCGCCACAACTACACCAAGCTGTGCCGTGAGGCCATCCGCGCGTTCGACACTTTGCCGCTCGTGGGCGAGGGTACCAAGCCGCGCGTGGGCGTGGTCGGTGAGATCTTGGTCAAGTTCCATCCCACGGCCAACAACCACGTGGTCGACGTTATCGAGCGCGAGGGCTGCGAGGCCGTGGTGCCGGGCCTGCTCGACTTCTTCCTGTACTCCATGAGCAACGCCGAGCTGCAGAAGGACGAGCTGGGTAGCTCTGCTACCACGCGCGCTGGTATGCAGGCGCTCATCAAACTCGTGGACTGGATGCGTACGCCGGTGGAGGAGATGCTCGAAAAGTCCCACCGCTTTGAGGCGCCCGAGCGCATCGGCACCATGGCGGACAAGGCCCGCACGGTGCTTTCGGTGTGCAACAACATGGGCGAGGGCTGGTTGCTCACGGCCGAGATGCTCGACCTGATCGACCATGGCGCGCCCAACATCATCTGCACGCAGCCCTTTGCGTGCCTGCCCAACCACGTGGTGGGTAAGGCTGTGATCAAGGAGCTGCGCCGCCAGCATCCCGAGAGCAACATTGTCGCGGTGGACTATGATCCCGGTGCGTCCGAGGTCAACCAGCTCAACCGCATTAAGCTCATGATCAGCGTGGCCAAGGAGAACATGCGCGCCGGCAAGGGCTTTAAGCTCGAGAAGGTGGCACCGCTCGCGATGGACGAGGTCACCGGCCAGATGCGTGCCCACGATGGCTGCGTGAGCTGCGGCTCGGCCAGCGAGGAGGCCGTGGCATCGGTCGCCGAGCGTCTGGGGCGCGGTATTAAGAAGTAGACGGCCCGCTTTGAGCCGGATATAAGACAAACGGGTGGTAGCCGTACCGGCTATCACCCGTTTTTACTGGACATATGTTGCGTAAACGCCCCAACTATCACCCTTTGCGAACTTAGATTTCGGAAGTATGCGGCAAAATCTGAATAGGCCGAGCACACTTGGTATGCCCAAGCTCTGTACCTGCGGTTTTATTTACGGAAAACGGGGGTGTGCTCGAGAGTTTTAAAATTTGCCGCATACTTCTGAAAACGACGTCTCGGTGGCACCAAAAACTGCCCTCGGAACCCTGAGATAATGAACATATGTAGCCGTTTGCCGCAAAATACCGCCCGTTTATAGAACCCACCCCCAGCGTGCAGCCCTCTTACGGTTGAATAAATACACATCTATGGAATTACGTAAGAGAGGACCGTTCCATGAGCTACAAGACCGTTTGCGTTGCCGGCGGCGGCGTTCTGGGAAGCCAGATTGCCTTTCAGGCTGCCTACTGCGGCTTTGATGTGACGATTTGGCTGCGCAGCGAGGGCAGCATCGGCCGCACCCAGCCCAAGATCGATCATGTGCGCGAGGAGTACATCGCTGCTATCGAGGGTATGGCGGACGGCACGGGCGAGTGGTGCGCCGGTATCGCCGATAGCACCCAGCCCTTCGACAAGGAGGCGGCGCTCGCTGCCGTTGAGCGCGCCTACTCCACGCTCAAGCTGGAGCTCGATCTTGCCAAGGCAGTGGTCGACGCCGACCTGGTCATCGAGTCTATGGCCGAGGACACACAGGCAAAGATCGACTTCTACAAGAAGCTCGCCCCGGTTCTCCCGCAAAAGACCGTCATCGTGACGAACTCATCCACGCTGCTGCCGAGCACCTTTGCCAAGTACACCGGCCGTCCCGAGAAGTACCTGTCGCTGCACTTTGCCAACTCCATCTGGAAGAACAACATGGCCGAGGTTATGGCACAGGACCAGACCGACAAGCGCTACTTCGACGAGCTTGTCGACTTCGCCAACGACATCCGCATGCTGGCGCTTCCCGTCAACAAGGAAAAGAACGGCTACCTGCTCAATTCCATGCTGGTGCCATGGCTGCTTTCGGGCCTTGACCTGTATGTCTCGGGCGTGAGCGATCCCAAGAGCATCGACCTCGCGTGGACGCGTGGCACCGGTGCCCCCAAGGGCCCGTTCCGCGTATTCGACACGGTGGGCATCCAGACGGCCTACAACATCGTTATGCAGTATCAGAAGGTCCCGGGCCTGGTGAGCCCGCTGCTCAAAAAGATGATGATGCCCTACAACTTTAAGGCCATGGCCTCCGTCCTCAAGAAAATGCTCGACGAAGGCAAGCTGGGCGAAAGCTCGGGCGGGGGCTTCTTCAAGTACTAAAAATTGATCCCTCGGGGACGGAGGAAAACGGATCATCGCATTCCTGCGTCCCCTGTGCGTCTTGCGGCTAACAGCTCCGGCTGCCGCGAGCCTAAGCTAACCTTAAGGGGCGTTTGTTAAGCTTCGAGTCATAAATTGGACAGAGCTTGGCAAGTGCCCTGGAATATGAAGGAAGCGGCAGCGATGGAATTCTTCGATGGTGACGACATGGGATCGAGTAACGAAGGCGGCTGGCCGCTCACGCGTCGTGCTGCCCTTGCGGGCATGGCGGCGGGCACGTTGGCGCTGACGAACGCGGGACTTGCAGGCTGCTCTGCTGCCGGAGCCGATGCGAACGATATGCCCAACGCGGACGACGGACTCACCGACGAGCAAAAGAAGATCTACAATCAGATCGTCGCGACCTATGACGTCGAGAAACAGGCGGCCATCAAGGAGCAGCTAGATGCCGAATACGCTGCCGACAGCTACAGTGAGACCGCTCCGTTTGTCGCACAGGATCCCTTTGGTACCGACACCCTGAGTTGCTACGTGCGTTTTGCAACGACAGATTCCGTAATCGTCTCCTACGAGATCGCCGGCCGTAAGAAATTCGCTGATTCCCCCAAAGTGGCTGCCTTTTCCCGCACGCCCCACGGTGGCGACATGCCGGCCACGGAGCACGAGTTCAAGGTTATCGGCCTCATTCCCAACCACAAAAACACGGTAACCCTAACCTGCATCGCGCAGGATGGCACGAGCCGTACCTCGAAATTCACCGTCAAGACGCCGGCGCTCAAGGGTGAGGAAGAGAAACATCTCACCGTCACGGCAGGGGAGTCCAACACGCCGCTCGCCGATGGCCTCTTTGCCATTCTGGGCAACGACTCGTCCAAGCTCGACTTTATGTATCTCTACGACAACGCGGGTCAGATCCGCGGCGAGGTGCCGATCATCGGCTACCGCAGCCATCGCCTGCTGTTCCCGGGCGACGGCAGCATGATCATGAGCGTCTCGACGACCAAGATGGCCCAGATCAACGCCATCGGCCAGGTGGTAAATATCTGGAGCACCGGCGAATACGAACTGCATCACGATTACGCTTTCGATGACGATGACAACCTGTTGGTGCTGGCGAGCCACGCCGGCTCCGAAGCCGACTTGGACATCGACCGCGCAGCCGCTAAAAAGGACAAGGGCGAGCGCGTTAATGTCGAGGACCTCATCATCAAGATAGACATAGCAACGGGCGCCGTTTCTCTCGTTGTAGACCTGGGCGACATATTTCCCGATCTCAAAGCGAGCGCCAAGGTGGCCTCGGACGGCGACCTGGATTGGATCCACATCAACACGATTCAGTGGCTCGGCGGCGGCACCGTTCTGCTCAGCTCGCGCGAGACCTCAACGGTCATCAAGCTCACGGATATCTATGGCACGCCTACGGTCGATTGGCTTATGGGCTTGCCCGAGTTTTGGGCTGACTCGGGCTTTGAGGACAAGTTGCTGCAGGCCCAAGGCGATTATTCGCTCAATGCGGGCCAGCACAGCGTGACGTATCTGCCGAGTTCTGACACGGTAACGACCGGTCGCTACCAAGTGCTGCTGTACGACAACAACTTTGGTGCGGCCGAAAGCTATCCCAAGTTCGACTGGGGCCAGCTGGGCGCCGCGGTGGTGACCGACTGCAGCAAGGGAACGCATTCGTTTAGTCGCATCTTTACAGTGGACGAGACGGCGCGCACCTACGAGCTTGTGGACCGGATCGCGGTGCCGTTCTCGGGCTACGTCAGCAGTGCGCAGCGCGTCGGCAATTCGAACAGCATACTCGTGGCATCGGGCATGGCCAAGACCTTTATCGAGTACGACCGCTACGGACTGCCCATCGCCACCTACGAGATGGAAGCCGAGAAGTACATCTACCGCGTGTACAAGTACGAGCTGTAGGGCCGCCCCTCATCACTTCACGTCAAACTCCACGCGATCGAGTTCGGGCACATTGAGGTCGATGAGCTTGCGAGCGACGTGGCGGTCGTGTGCCCCGAGCGCCTCGCTTGTCGTCACATGGGCGACAATCTCGCGCTCGACGATGCCCTCCTCCTCGCCTTCGGTAGGCGAGGTCTCGACGGCGACGGTGTAGTCCTTAAAGCCTGGCAGCACCGCCGCAAGCTCGCGCGTGGTCTCGGTGACGCCGTAGCCGTCCTGCACGCCGGCCTGCGCCGAGCCAATGGAACCCGCGGTCATAACGATGCAGGGGATGGCAAAGATCACCGTGCCCACGATGATGCGGCGGCGCACCTTGCGCGATAGCTCGTCGACCTCGGCATTTTCCTCAGCAGTTACAATGCCGTCGCCGTTCAGGTCGCGCTTGAGCGGCACGCGCAAAAGAAGCAGCACGGCCTCGGCGGCCAGTGCGATAAAGACCACGTTGATGCCAAACTCGTAAAGCGCCGAGAGAAACAGCGACCCGCTTGCGATGGCGATGCCATAGCCGGCCGCGCACAGGGGCGGCATGAGCGCGGTCGCCACAGCCACGCCGGCGATGAGCGTGGCGGGTTCCTGGTCGCGCGAGTTGCCCAGGCCACCCGCAAAGCCGCCTGCGAGTGCGACGGCAAGGTCCCACACAGTCGGTGTCGAATTGTCGATGATGGCGGCCGTGGTGGTGCCAAGGGGCGAGAGCTTAAAATACAACGTGGACGTGACCAGGCAAAAGGCCATCTGTAGAGCCAAGCCCGCGACGGCCTCAAGGGTAATCTCGCGGTCGAGCGTGGCGATGCCGTATGCCATGGCAAGGACCGAGCCCATGAGCGGGCAGATGAGCATGGCGCCTACAATGGCGATATCCGAGTCGATATCGAGGCCGATGCTCGCGATCAACATGGCAATGATCAGGATGCATAAGTGAGAGCCGGTCAGCCGCGCCCCGTTTACAAAGCGCTTGCGAATCACGTGATAGGGCGCGCGTCCCTCGCGAATGTTGAATGCCTGCTTTATAAAGCGGCTTGCGTTCTCCATGGCCTCGCTGTGGGCGGGGCGGATGCCATGGCGCCGATGATGGCGCTCACGCAGTCGCTTGAGCTGTTGTTTGTCGAGTTCCATGTCTACCTCGTTCTAGCACGGGCCGCCTTGCGCTTGCTGGTATTACTCTACACCGTGGCAAGTGGAACGGATTCCGGGGCGCGGGATGGGGCGTCCAAACGGCTTTGCCTGCATTTAGCAACGCCTCGCAAAATGAATCAATCTCAACTGCATATGTGACGGAACTGTGACGAAAGCTGTTGAACAACCGAATCGGCGGGCTGCCCGCATTGTTGCGCAACAAAGACCGAAAATTGCGGCCCTATATTCGCGGTAACGCAATTCGCGTTGTGTCGAAGGGAGCACAACATGGCAAAGTACAGTCCAAAGCATCTTTCGTCTCCGAGTAAGACCGTCAACGTGAGGGGTGTTGCCAACCGCGCCGTCGCAACTGTTTTGACGGCAGGCCTCATCGCCCAGCCGCTCATGTCGCCGCTGGCGGCAATTGCCGCGCCGGCCGGTGACAGCACCGATGCCGTGAAGGGCGAAAGCCCCATCGAGAGCACCGTCGTTGCCGGCAACCAGGCGGTCGCGAAGACGGCGGCGCAGCTGGCCGAGGAATCGGCAAAGCAGTTCGAGGCTGCCAAGGCGGCCTATGATGCGGCTCAGAAGAAGGCTGACGCCGCGGGCCAGGCGCAGAAGCAGGCTCAGCAGCAAAAAGACCAGGCTTCGCAGGCCGTGACCGATAACGGCGCCGAGCAGAATGCGGCAGAAGTCGCTGCGCTTCAGGAGAAGATCGACGAGCTTAAGGCGGCCGTCGACAAGGCTGAGCAGCAGCAGAAGAAGCTGGGCGACCTGAACGATCAGCTCGATCAGGCCAACAAGAGCGTCGAGGACAAGACCCAGGCGCTTAAGGATGCCGAGAAAAAGCGCGACGACGCCAAGAAAGCCCTCGATGATGCCCAGGACAAGTTCAATGCCATGGGTGGTATGGATAAGTACGAGGCCGCCAAGAAGGCCGTCGAGGATGCCCAGGCCAAACTCAATGCGGCGAATGCCGATGTGAAGACGGCCGAGGGCGAGCTTACGGAGGCTAAGACTGCCGCCGTCAATGCCGAGCAGGCAAAGGGCGACGCCGAGACCGCTCTGACGGCTGCCCAGGCCAAGAAGCAGGAGACTGCCAAGGCCCTTGCCGCTGCGACCACCGCGCGCGACAACGCCCAGGATAAGCTGAACGACGCCCAGAAAGCGCTCGATGCCGCCATCTCGGGCACGGGCATCGATCTAAAAGCGCTTGAGGCCGCCAAGAACGCTGCTGCCGGTGAGCTCAAGACCGCGCAGGCGGAGCTTAATGCCGCGACGGCTGCCGACGCCACCGCACAGGCGAATCTGCAGACCGCCCAGGCTGCTGTCACTGCCGCGCAAGAGAAAGCCAACGTTGCCAACGCTGCCGTTTCGTCCGCGCAGACCGCATACGACGAAGCCAGCGGCAAACTCGGCGACCTGACGAACAAGTACAACACCGCTAAGGCCGCGTACGATCAAGCCCAGCAGATCGAGGCAGACAAGAAGGCTGCCTACGATCAGGCCGTAAAGGATAGGGACGACAAACGAGCCGAGTACAAGGCGGCATGCGATGCCGCAGACGCTGCGGAGGCTGCCAGCGATGCCGCTAGCGCAGAGGTGGACAAGCTTGAGCAGCAGATTGCCGAGCTCAAGTCCAACATGACCGTCGATCAAGACATCATCAATAATGGCATGCTCGGTTTTATGGCCTACATTAGCAACGGCAGCGATTTCACTGCCCAGCAGAAGGACAATGCCAGTGCTGCATCGTCTATGCTAACCGGCGCGCCCAACACGAACCAGCGATATGACAAGGCTAGCTGGTATGACAGCTATGTTGACCAGGATATGTCTCGCGATACCAATCCGCTCTCCCTCGAGCAGCTGCGCAATGCGCTGACGTATCTCGATACTCAGAACAACATCCGCAAGGCAAACGGTCAGTCCGAGCTCAGCGTCAGCCTCCGTATGACGGCTGCAGCAGCGCTCAACGCATCCTATTCATCGAATATTTGGGGACACTCGGATCACTATTTCGATAATGCTGAGAATCTCGCAGGTGGCGGCGGCGTCTACATGGGAGGCGAGACTGTCGACACGCTCGGCTGGCCCTATACCGGCCTCTACACTCAGGAGAAGAAGATTTTCGACAAGTATGTAGAGCAGTATGGCGACGAATTCGGTAGCCACCGATATGATTCCTATTACTTCTACCAGAACTACAACAGCATCTACCATGAGTGTGGGCACTATCTCAATATCATCGATTCCGATATGACGGCAATCGGCATCGCGACCGGTAGCGGTAAGAACACCGATTCCGAGGTAACCATATTCGATTACAGCGCTGATGACACTCAGGCTGATTTCACTGTCTCCAAGTTCAAGAAGCTCGTGAACGACTACATTGACTCCGCTTACAGCGCCGGCGGTACGCAGGCACAAAAGCAGCAGCTCAAGGAGCTTCAGGGCAAGCTCGCCGATGCGCAGAAGAAGTTTGGAACTGCTAGCGGCGCCTATAACGATGCGCTCAACAAGCAGTTTGACGCTCAAGAGGCCTTTAAGGCTGCCGGCACGAACGTGAACACCGCCAAGGGCGAGTATGAGAGCGCTCAGGCTGCCACTGCAACCGCCAAGGGTGCCTATGACGCCGCCAAGAGCGAGTTTGATGGCTCTGGCATTGACATTGACGCGCTTAATCAGAAGCTCGAAGCCGCCAAGAGCGAAGCCACCGCTGCTCAGACTGCTCTCGACAAGGCCAACGCGACGGTCACCGATTGCCAGACGAACGCATCCAAGGCTTCCGCCCGCAAGATGAAGGCGCAGGGCGATTACGATACCGCCAAGGCAAAGTCCGATCAGGCCAACAAGGCATATGGCGACGCTACCGCTTCGGTCAAGGATCTTACCGCCAAGTGCGATGCCGCCAATAGGGATCTCAAGAACAAGCAGGGCGCGCTTGGCGAGGCCGAGAAGGCCGACGCTGTCGCCCAGGCTGGCGTTAACGATGCCGAGGCCGTAGCGACAGCCGCGGCAACGGCCCTCTCGAACGCGCAGCAAGCTGTCACCAACAAGGAGCAGGCGCTTGCCGCCGCACAGCAGGAGGTCACGTCTGCCCAGACGGCCCTCGATGTCGCGAATGCCGCATTCCAGCGCTACGCCGATGCTCAGAAGGCGCTTGATGACGCCGAGACAGCCCATAAAGCTGCTGTCGCCGGCGTGAACACTGCTCAGGAGCAGCTCGATGCCGCCAACCAAGCAGTCGTGGACGCCGAGCAGGCCATCGCCGATGCCCAGACCGAGCTTGCGACCGATAAGGCCCTTCAGGCCGATCTTGAGCACGTCGACCACGAGGCTTCCCTTGCCGCTGGCGTAACGGTATTCAACGTGGGCTGGACGGCACAAAGTCAGCTGCCCAAGCTCGATGCTGCCTATGCTCGCTACAAGGATGCTGTCGACGCTGAGGTTGGTCTGAGGCAGGCCAAGGCCGACGCCGATGCCAAGCTGTCCGATGCCAACGACGTTTATGCCGCCGCGCTTGCAGAGCTTAACGATGCCAAAGAAACCCTGGCAGCCGCACAGGCCGAGTACGACAAATATCATCCCAAGGCCGAGCCGCAGGCCAAGCCCCAGGTTGCGCAGGCCGCCGCAAAGGCCCCCGCTGCCAAGAAGCAGGCCGCGGATGGTGCGCTCGCCCAGACGGGTGACAACTCCGCGCTTGCGGGTGAGGTCTTCGTCATCGGCGGTGTGACGCTCGTGGCCGCGGGCGTAACGCTGGGCGATCGTCGCCGCAAGCACATGTAGCATTTTGAGTACTGGTCTCGCATGAGCTGCGGTTAATTGCGAGGCCGACTCGATGGCTCAACCGATAAGGCCGGCGTGCTGTGATACGCAGCGCGCCGGCCTTTCTATGTATTGGCATCAAAAAGCCCGGTCGGTAGCCACAAAAGCTACCAACCGGGCAAGCCGTAGGCAATATGATTGCGACCGGGCTGTCGCTAAAGTGCGAGCGAACAGCCGCTCAGCTTATCCCAGCAGGCTTAAGCCCACGGAGACAAACGCCAGGATAACGCCGACGATAGACTCGCCACCGAGCAGGCCGCTGGCGACAACCAGACCCTGCTCCTGGAAGGCGGCGTCCTTGGTGGCCTTCTCCTCGTCCGAAAGGCCGGCGGCGGCGTCACGGTGTGCGGCCCACTTGTCGTAGGCGAGCTTGACGCAGGAGCCCAAGAAGGCCGTGAGCGACATGTAGAACGGCAGGTACACGCCCAGGCCGATCATCATGGCCGGAATGCCGAGCCAGTACATGACGATGCCGGCGATAAAGCCGCCCGCGAACCACGGTACGCTCGGGATGCCCGAGACCATGGTGGCGACGACGCTTGCCTGCGCGGCAACGAAGCTCTTGTCGGGACCAAAGGCGTCCGGACCATAGGCGGTGACGAGCGCGACCATGACAGCGGCGGCGACCAGGGCACCCACGATGCCGCCGATGGCCTGGCCGACCCACTGTGCGCGCGGGTTGGTGCCCAGTACGGCGCCGGCCTTAAAGTCGTTCATAACGTCGCCCGCAAGGCCGCACGCCACGGCCACGATGCCGGCGATAAAGAACAGCTTGACCTGCGCGAGCTGCGCGAAGGCTGCCACGATGAGCATGACGATGAGGCCAAAGATCTCCATGGGGTCGATGCCCGTCTGGCCGCAGCTCTGTGCACTCATGATGGTGGTGACAAAGGTGAACAGCGTGACGATGACGGCCGGGACGGGACCAAGGTCGAGCGCGATGGCAACGATCACGGCGATGGCTGCGGTGCCCAGGCCGATGATGCCGGCGTCGAGCTTAAGGGAGCCCGAGATGAGCGACTGCTCATCGGTGTTGGTGGAGCTGTCGGCGGCGAGGCCACGGACGATGCCGGCGACCTGCGGCAGGATGTCCTTGAGGACGACGGCGACGCCAAAGCCCATCATGAGGCCCATACCCAGGGACTTAACAATGCCCTGTGCGGTCACAATATCGAACAGGCCGGCAGCGGTGCCGCCAACGATGATGCCAAAATTGCCCAGCAGCGCGCCGGCAAACCAGAAGGCGACGGGGGCGAAGCCCACCAAAAAGCCGATGGACAGCAGCATGGGCGAGTTGTAGATGGCAAAGGTCACGCCGGGGATATTGAGCGTGCACAGCATGCTGGGTACCACGCCCAAAGCGTCGCGAAGCACGCTGTAGATGCCTGCGATGGCCATGGAGCCAAAGAGCTGCTTGCCGGTCTTGCCGCCGGCCTCGGTAGCACGCAGGGTCTGAGCTGCGGCGTTGCCGGTGGGGAACTCCAGCGCGGCGTCCACGATAAAGTGACGGTGGATAAGCGCTGTCGCCAGAAGGCCCAAGATGGTGCCGGCGAGCGCCACGATAAACATGTCGAGCCAGCTGATCTGGTCGGCATAGCCCAGCATCCAGGCGCCCGGGATGGTAAACGCCAGACCGCCGGCGACCATGGCGCCTGCGGACATGATGGTGTGGGTGACGTTTGCCTCGTTGAGGCTGGCGTTGCCCATGAGCTTAAGGAAGAACAGCGAAATGACGGCAGCGAAAATGATCGGCCAGGGGAGTGCGCCCATCTTGAGGGCGGTATAGGCCGAGCTTGCCGTGATAATCACGCAGCCAAGGACGCCGATGACGACGCCGCGCAGCGTGAGTTGCCCGCGCATCGAGGCGCGGTTCGAGGGATTGCTCATATAGAACTCCTTTGCGTATATCCGCTTCCCCCACAAGCGCCGCTACGGATACGGCGCGGGAAGTCGGGTTACCAAGGGCCGCCGCGTGAGCTCGCAAACGACCGCGCACCAGTATAGCCGCAAGTTAGTCATTTTGGGATGACTGGTTTAGGTAGGCGATATACTGCTGGGCAGACGAGAGGAGCGCCGACGATGCTTAATGGGTGCGCATATATATTGACGGTCGACGTGGGCAACACGTTCATTCGCTTTGGCCTGTTTGCCGAGGATTCGGCCGCGGCGCAGGAGCGCCCACTCGCGACGTGCGAGGTCACGACGCCGGCCCGTATTACGGCCGACGAAGCGCGCATGCGACTTGTGCAGGTCATGGGCGCGCTTGCCGCCGATGCGGGTGTGCCCGGGGTGCTCGTACCCGCCGCGGCCGTGCTGAGCTGTGTAGTCCCGGCGCTCGAGCGCCCGTGGAAGGCAGCACTCTCCCGTACCTGCACGGGGCGCGTGCTCACCGTGGGGCCGGGACTTAAGACCGGCATGCCCGTGCACTACGATGACCCGGCCGAGATCGGTCCCGACCGCATCGCCGACGCCGTGGCTGCCCGCGCCGTCTACGGCTCGCCGTGCATTGTGATCGACCTGGGCACCACGACCAATATCGAGGTCATCGACGCGCACGGTACCTTTGTCGGCGGCGTTATCGCGCCGGGGCTGGCGCTCGGCGCCCGTTCGCTCTCGGCCGCTGCGGCGCGCCTGCCTCAGGTTGAGCCCTCGGCACCGACGCATGTCATCGGCCGCAATACGCGTGAGGCCATGCGCTCGGGCGTGGTTCTGGGCGAGGTGGCCCGCATCGACGGTATGCTCGACATGGTGCTCGCCGAGATGCGCGCGACCAAGGCCGCGGGGGAGGGTGATGTGCCCATCATCATTACCGGCGACGATGCCGAGGCACTTGCGGCTCTTGTCGGCCATAGCCTGACGGTCGACGATGCGCTGACGTTGCGGGGTCTCGCTGAGCTCTACCACATCAACCAAAAGCCCCGCCGCGCGTAGGGCGAGGGGCTGGTGGGATAAACGCCCCTACCTTTCACCTGCTACAATGGGTCAAACTATTGCGATTTCGGAGGTGTCTGCCATGTCGGACGATCTTCATCAAACCGCGTCGGGCAAGCGCCGCGACGTTATTAGCTGGGACGAGTTCTTTATGAGCGTGGCCATCGCCGCGCAGCGCCGCAGCAAGGACCCCAACACGCAGGTGGGAGCGTGCATCGCCAGCACCAACCACCGCATCCTTTCGGTGGGCTACAACGGTACGCCCTCGGCGCTCAACGATGACTTTTTCCCGTGGGGAACGAGCGATGACCCGTTGCAGGACAAGCACAACTACGTGGTGCATGCCGAGGCAAACGCCGTGCTTAACTACCGCGGCTCGCTCAAAGACCTCGAGGGTTCCACGGTCTACGTCACGCTGTTCCCGTGCCACGACTGTGCCAAGATCCTGGCGCAGGTAGGTGTAGGCGAGGTTGTCTACCTGGACAACAAGTATGCCGATACTGACGACGGCCGTATTAGCCGTCGCATCCTCGACTCCTGCGGCATCAGCTACCGCCAGGTTATTGTCGATGTTCATATTGGCACCGGGGAACAGACTCAGCAGTAGCGCGTGCCAACGCCAGCTGGCGGCAAAGCAGCCAAAAGAGACCCGTCCCAAATTGACTGCTCGTGAAAGTCGTGTCCGCACGCATGGCTGGCGCCTAAGCGGGTACATGGCTGTAGTAACATAGCCCCTGTCCGCGGGCGTGCCCGCGTTATTGTGAGAAAGGAGCCCCTGTGGCTGTTAACGAAGAGCTGCTTAA
>ERZ833608.385-NODE-385-length-38319-cov-7.092594_pt1 | contig 38319 bp, 30 predicted proteins | sample MGYA00519694_ERZ833608 | MGnify/ENA primary metagenome ERZ833608 (study PRJEB31850, sample SAMEA3708742) | human gut metagenome | biome: human gut; feature: human-associated habitat; material: faeces | place: China | collected 2014 ... | reverse complement strand
ATGTGTCGCAAAGGACGCTCCACATTTATTTCATTGACGGCTGTCGCCGTATAAAAATAGAACGAAATAACCTCTTGTGTGAGCAAGCTCCCACCGAGGTATTCCGTTCTATTTTTGCATGACTCGTAACTCTCAATTTATTTCATAAAGTAATACAGATCCACGGTAGCATCTTTATAGATGACGTATCCGTGCATTCTCCCGAACTCTTCATATTCCAGGTCTTCCAGTTTCCCGACCAGTGTCTTCGTCTCCGGCAGGATAATATACGCACATTGCTCTTCGCGGGCCAGTGTCGCCAGTTCGCCGGCGTCTATGGTCTCCTGCTCCATGACATCGTAGAGATCGTTCTGTACCGTCCACTTGCTTACGACAATATTGCGGCCATAAGGCATACACACCAGATTGCTGTACTGGCGGACATACTGTAAAAGCTCCCCGGGGAACACTGCCATGACCTCCCGGCCCGGGACTTCAATGGCATCACAGATATCCACTACACTCCGGGGTACATGATAGACATTCTCTGCTTTTTGAAAATAGGGATTGCGGTAGATCAGGCTTCCGGACAGCATAAACAGGATCAGTGCGACCGTTATCCCCACATATTTCAGATATCCACTCAGCTTTCCACAGAGACTGACCGCAGTGAACGCAACGACCGGTGTCACCGGCAGAAGCCACAGAATCCGGTAATAAATTTCTCCATCCGCCAGTCCGGATATGATCTTCGCAACCAACGGATTGAAGAAGACCAGCAACAATACCAATGGTACATAGACAAACAGGATGCGGATATGTTTTCTCTTCTCTGTCACCCACAGATATAACAGGCTCACCAGGAACCAGATCATGATCAGTCCCGTTCCCATATATTCCTGAAACAGCTTCAACGCTTCCATTTCCATCCTCCCTTATCCCAGCAGCAGATACATTCCCGCATAGATCACACAGGGAATGCAACAGGCGGCGAGGGGCAGCAATAACCGAAATCTCTTATAGCAGACAGCTCCGCAGATCCCGGCCACTCCCATCAGCATACAGGCCAGCAACGCTCCCATGGTACTTGCCAGACAACAGGAAATCATCACCGCTCCCAACAGCATCCAGAATCCGACTGTGATCTTTTTCTCCTCCTGCAGTCTGCGGAACAGCCAAAGCAGCAGGAAGAAGATCATCGGGATCAAAATACTTCCCAAAGCCGCCTTTCCCTGTCTGCTTCTTGCGATCATGAAATTCTCCACGGTATAAAAAGAATAATCGCCGAACATTACCAGCACTTCCGTGCAGATTAGAAACAGCGGAACCGATTGCCCGGAAAACAGGATCCTGCTTCCCAGCAGATAAAATACGCCATATGTCATAGAGATCAGCACCACCGGCAGCAATGTTTTGGTCACCACTACCGTGGAGATCCCGGTCATCCGCGCCAGCCATGCGATCCAGATGGGAAAAGGTGCCAGTCCGTGCCGCACATCCAGTTCGGTATTCATGCCGGTATAAGGAATCTTCTGGTACATTTTCCCGGATTCCTGTGCCGCCGTGGAGATTGCCACATAATAAGCATCATCGCCGTCCCCATATACCATCACGACCGCCAGCACCAGCTGTATCAATAATAGCACAGCAAAAATCACCCAGAGCAGAACCTCTGTCTTCTCTGACTTCGCTGTCTTCTCCTGCCGCACCGGACGCAGTCCCCGGGGATTCCGGAACCAAAATACCGTTGCCAGCACAAGTAATACCAGAAGGTATACCGAATATCCGATCATAACATGCCGAAATCGCCCCTCCAAAAGGATCACCGGAACGCAGATCACCTGAAATCCGGCCCAGAGTAACATCTGTCCGCTTATCCACAGGAATACTGCATTTTTATGAGATTTATCCACAGCTGCGAAACAGTGGCCCACCCACATGGGAAGTGCCAGCGTCAGTACCGCCAGCCATATCAGACGAACTACGATCATTTTTATATTCATTCCTTTCGCTTCATTCAGGCTCAAAACGTCATGAACATATTTCTCATTTCCAAGTTTTACTCTCGTTTTACGTTTTCAGATGTTTTTACAAACAAATAGATCTTATCGCCGTGTACCCCTTCGGAAAGTAATACTTCCTCCGGTTCCAGACCGTATTTTTCCTGCATTACGGAGATCACCGAGCTCTCTTCCACTCCGGCTTTGATCAGTACCGCAACCCGGTCCAGGGACTGTACCGACGCTACATCCTTACGATCCGCCAGTTCCTCTGCCGTCACTAACAGAGTGCTGTCATAATGCATGAATTCCGGAAGATTCTCATAATACCCGACTCCCGCATAGACACAGATACAGGGAAGAAGCGCATATTCCTCCGCCAATTGTTCCTGCTGTCCGTATCCCCGATAGAGATATTCCCCATCATAGCCGGCCAGCCGCAGTCCCTGCACCGCCATGATCCATATGATCAGACAGATTCCCGTTGCCCGTTCTGTCCATCCGCATACCTCCGAAAGCTTCTTGCCCAGGTAACACAATAACAGTGCCAATAATAACGCAGCCAGCGGAAACAACGGCATCACATAACGATCCACAAGATAAGGTGACATTCTGGATGCCAGCAGAAAATAACCGATCACCGGTACAATCAGCAGACTCAGGATTCCCGCGTTCGGTCCCGCATTCGGTCCCACATTCTGTCCTGCCTTCTCAGCCCCGTCCCTGCGATATTCCCGATATTCCTGATATTTATGCCAGCCTGCGGTCACCGCCAGAACCACTCCTGCGAGACATGCCGCAGCAAGTAACAGTCCACCTACCGTCCGGTCTGCCACAATTTTAGCAAAGCTTAGAAGTCTCGCCCCGTAACCGGAGAACCCGGAAGCCAGATTATCCAGCGCCTCGGTGCCTCTTCCACTGGAAAATACATCCGCTACCGCAAAAGGAAACAGCGCAAGACCGATCACTGCCGCCAGGATCATCGAACGGACATAGATCCACAGTTCTCTCGTTCTCTTACCGCACAACAGTCCGGCTGCCGTAACCGCTGCCAGAAGGATACAATAAAACAGGAAAAAATACTGTGTTAAAAATCCCAGTACCGTAACAGCGATCAGGCCTTTATTTTTCCGGTCGAATCCATGATCCTTCCACTTCTCCACATGCACAGAAAGCAGCGCCACACACAGACAGGACAACAGTCCGTACATCCGGATCAGCAGTACCGTTGCCAGTGCTCCCGTACTGAATCCATACAGCAGCACTGCCAGAATTCCCAGCTGTCTGCCCCTTTCCCGCATGGAAAAAATATCCGCAAGCTGTCTGCCCAGTCGCAGTAACAGCCACAACGTGATGCCCAGGCAGACCAGGTTGATGAAACATCCCAGCCACGGTGACAGCGTCCCACCGAACAGGGAACTCATGGTATGCAGTAGCATAAAATGTACCGGCGGATGATTGTCATCTTTCACATTAAAATAAACCGACAGATAATCAAAGGCATCGTCACCGTCCACGGTCACATAATCCCGGAACTGCTCCGCCGAGATCCATACCGGTTCCTCATAGACATCCGCTTTATACGACAGAAGCTTACTGTTCCCCCGGTTCTGAAGCACATCCTTTACCGTGTCCGTCAGATTAGACACCGTCTCTGGGAAGCTGTCTCCCTGAATTTCCTCCCTCACGAACTTCGCCAGTCGTCCCTCCGGCTGTGTGGGTACGATCCAGGGATTGTATCTGGCATTGGCCAGCTCAAAGCTTAAGAGTTCATCCATGTGATAACCTTCCTTAAAGCTGACTCCCACGCACATGATCCCCAGACATAAGATAACTGCCAGAAGCTCCGGCAGGATTTTTTTCCATCTGTTGCATTCCTTCATGCTAATCTCCGTTCCGCAGACGATTCCTTTCGTCGGAGGAATCGCGAATCCATTTTGTCGCCGGACTATTTTTCCATGATCCGATAGAGATAGATGCGGTAATAACTGTCCTCTGTCTCAAACGCTTCCTCTCTCACCGGTTCCAGTCCCGTATTCTCGCTATGATCGATATACGCTGCCGACAGCAGATAAGTGCCTCCCAGCTCTCTCAGGCGTTCCGTGTCGATCTCATAGTTCTGAAAATAGAATCCACCCTTTTGAATCGTATAATATCCGGGGCATTCCGCACTGAACAGATAACAGCGGTTCCCCCAGTGGTCGAAATTATCCTCAAGGTACTCGCTCTTGGCAAGCTCCGGCGCTATGATCTTACGGAAACAGTGTTTATATTCCAGGGAATAATTATTGGAATATCCGTCCAGGCAGTAAAACCCATGATATAATGCCGCCGCCGGATCGATCCCTAAGCTGACCACTCTGTAATCCTCCGGCCGCTCCCCGAAATTATCATAAATATATTCCTGCACCTGATCCAGTACATCTACGGCATAATAATCCCGGAAGCTCATGGCTCCGTACTCCCGGTTCACTGTCTTTTGCAGATTCGGTTTCAGATTGCTCTGAAGGAGAATTTCTTCCGCTGTCGTCACGGTGAGAATCATTGTAACTGTGAACAGGATCACATTCCTCACGCACCGTTTCTCGCAGAGCTGCCGCAGCAGCAGCAAAAGGCAGCATCCCAGAGCAAAATACCATAGGCATGGGCTCAGCCACAAAACACGGTTGGCCTGAAATCCCTTCAACGCTCCCCAGCCGGAGCGCAGGCTCACACCGATCCCGCTGTCCCACAGTGCAGCCGCCGTTGCTATAAATACAATACATCCGCAGGAGATTGCCAGCGAGCGGAAAATTCTTTTACTGTCAACGGCCCTTCTTCGGATCACGGCAATCACCGTAAATACCGCTATGAGCAGGATCCACCCGTGATAATCCACACTGTGTTGTCCGCCCTGTAACAGGTTCGTCTTCCATTGTTCCCAAAAAGATACCGCGGTCAGCGTATACTCCGCCTTATGTGAAACCGTGCTCTCTCCCACGCCGAAGATCTGCAAAAACAGAGCACCGTTCTCCAACAGATAAGTGAGAAGCAGTAAAATCCATGCAATCCCCTGTGCTGCCGAATACTTTCTGCGCAGCGCCGCAATGATCTCCCATACGGCCCAGATCCCCAGTACGGCAAATCCGGACAGTACCAGAGAAGAATTTACACCGAAAAATACTACATAGGCATAATACAGCAGCCGCTCGCGAATAGATCTGTCCCGTTCCCGTAGCCGCAGTACACAATACAGGAGCATCGGCAGTCCGTATTGTGACAATCCGTACACCGGCAAAAAGGGCAGATAGGCATACATACAACCTACCGTCATCGCCAGGAAACCTACCGTTCCTTTTCTCCCGCTTAATATGTCGGAATCTTCCGCTGCCCACCAAAGCAGGAGGAACATTCCGACATATCCGACAAAGCTCCCGGCCACCTGCATGCTGGCAAGCGCCGTCTCCGCAGGCAGCAGACGGTATAACAATACGCAGGCCGGTGCCGGCATGGTAAGAGCGGTCCTCGCCGCGCCGTTCATAAATTCCGGCAAAATACCACTGCCGTCCCACAGGTGTCTCGCCTGCAGCAGATAAGCGATCACTTCTCCATCCAGCTGATCGTGATACACAAATATAGCATCTTTCCCCAGTATCAGATAAGGGATTCCCATTGCCAGCACCGCCAGTGCTCCCAAAAGGAACCAGACATTTTCCGGTTTTTTCATTTTCCTGCGTTCTGTCATCATTCCTCCTGTGTCAGACAATGATATGCCACCAAGATCATTCCCACCAGCCATAACATTCCGGGGAGCAGTCCGTTTTTATAATCCCAGCATCCCGCATCCTGCATGGTGTACCATACTGCCATGCCAAGCGCCGTTATGCCACACATACACACGACCTCCCACCGGATACGCTTTTTCCCGGCCAGTGCGCCGAGCAGTGCCGCAATACTCCCCAGCAGGAACCACACACTGCTGTATTTCAGCAGGAAATTGGTCAGCTGCAGTGCTCCGGTCATCATCAGATCCACATTTCTGGCAGAAAAAGAATCATACCCCCGGCCGTCCAGCAACAGCTGCAGCATCACGGGCGGCATGACATATCCAGCCATGTCCCATGCGATCTGATGTATATTATCGGAAAAATAAGCCTTGAGATGATAAACAGCATACTTACGGAACAGCTGCTGTGCGCCGCTGACGCCAAGTGTCTCTTCCGCCTTTTTCTGCAGATCCGTCGGCATCGTTCCCGCATACCGCCCGGACTGCTGTATTTCCTCCCAGCTGTACAGACTGCGCAATTCCTCCGGCCAGGTGTCGTATTCTCTTTCCACCCGCATATGGGACCAGGTAAATCTGCGCATCATTGCCGCACTCACCGTATTCTCCGCCTTACCATAACTGCCGGGCGTCTGCCACAGAGATACCGCCGTGAATAAAATCCCCGCGACTGCCGCCAGCAGCACCAGTTCTCCCAGCACTCTCTGTTTTCCCAGCTGTCTGCCGCGGATCAGATGCAGAACCCATACCACCGCAAGCGGCACCAGGCCAAGCCACAGGTTCTCCACGACAAACACTGTGCCAAGCGCCCACCAGACTCCGGCCGTAAACATCTGTCGGAAAGGGAATTTTACTGGATCGCCATCCGCATCCTGACGCAGGATCCCCATAAGCACCGACAATTCCAGCAGCAGGAAAGAAAATCCCGGAGAATTCGGCAGCACCGCCACATGACACTGCAGGGCAAACGGGCAAGTCAGAAGTCCGAGACTTCCCCACACCAGCCACACTTTCTTCGTCATGCCACAGGATCTTAAAAATACGACGCCACTGTAAAATGCGAACAAGATCTGCACCATGTACACAAAAAAAGGATAAGGGATAGAACTTATGGATTCTATCCCTTTTGCGAGCATCAGAAAAAGAGGGTATCCGATCCCCATATAATCATCACATACAAGAGTATCCGCCGCTCTCAGCCACAGATAACTGTCCCCGAACTCCGGGAAAATGCCAAAAGCTCTGATCATCCAACAGATCCCCAGTACGATCTGTACCGAAATCCCTATGAACAGAAATCTGCCTGCGATCTGCGCAAGCGCCCTGCGTGCTTTCTGCATTCTACTGCTCCTCTAACTCAAAGAAATCTTTTATCAGACCACAGATGTAGTCTACCTGATCCAGCGTCAGTCCGTAATACATGGGAAGTCTGGCCAGACGTTCGCTCTCTCTGGTGGTATAACGGTCCTCCCCATGGAAGCGTCCGAATTTCTGCCCTGCGGGAGCGGTATGCAACGGAATGTAATGGAATACGACCAGCACGCCGTTCTCCTTCATATAGCTGATAAACCGTGTCCTCTGCTCCAGGTCTCTTGCCTTGATATAGAACATATGGGCATTGTGTACACAGCCTTCCGGTACGGTAGGCAGGTCGATCTTCCCGGCATCCTTCAGCGGCTTCAACTGCTCATAATAGCGGTTCCAGCAGGCCAGTCTGGCCTCATTGATCTCATCTGCGATCTCCAACTGTGCATAGAGATAGGCAGCATTCATATCACTGGGCAGATAGGAGGATCCGTAATTCACCCAGGTATATTTGTCGATCTGACCGCGGAAGAATTTGCTGCGGTTGGTTCCTTTCTCACGGATGATCTCCGCTTCTTCCACATCCTTTTGATCACGGATCAGAAGAGCACCGCCCTCTCCCATGCTGTAGTTCTTCGTCTCATGGAAGCTGTAAGCACCGAAATCACCGATGGTTCCCAGTGCCTTTCCCTTATAAGTGGCCATAATGCCCTGTGCGGCATCCTCTACCACCTTCAGATTGTGTCTCCTTGCAATATCCATGATGGTATCCATCTCACACGCCACTCCGGCATAATGTACCGGTACGATGGCTCTGGTCTTCTCGGTGATCGCATCCTCGATCAATGTCTCATCAATGTTCATGGTATCCGGACGGATATCCACAAATACCGGGATCGCGCCGCGGAGCACGAACGCATCCGCAGTGGACACAAACGTATAAGACGGCATGATCACCTCATCTCCGGGTCTGATATCACACAAAAGCGCTGCCAGCTCCGTCGCATGCGTACAGGAAGTGGTCAGCAGACATTTGCCGGTTCCTGTTCTTTCCTCGATCCAGGCGTTACATTTTTTCGTATACTCACCGTCTCCGCAGATCTTCTGATTTTTGACACACTCCTGAATGTAATCTGCTGCTTTGTCCACATAAGGCGGTACATTGAATTTAATATCTATCATAATGCATCCTCTTTTCTGCTATGCTTTGGTTATGTTCTAATTTTCCCTGCGCTCCCGCTTCCAGCTTCCCACCGCTGTGCCCGGTACGTTTTCCGTCACATGACTGATAATGTATTTGGGTCTTCCCTTGACTTCTTCATAAATTCTGGCAATGTAATGTCCGATGATACCCAGACTCAGCATCAGGAATCCTCCGATGATCAGGATCAGCAGGATCACGGTGGTGAAGCCTTCCACAGCTGTCCCCATGATATATCGTACCAGTGTCTGGATCGCCAGTACCACGCTGAAAAATATGGATATCATTCCCATGATCGTCACCAGCTGTAACGGCAGGGTACTGAAGGAAGTCGCATTGGTGATGGCATACTTCATCAGGCTCCAGAAGGACCATTTACTCTGTCCGTACTGTCTCTCCTGCACTTCGTATTCCACGGTCTCTGTCTGAAATCCGGCCCAGAAGGTCAGTGCCCGGAAAAAGGTATTGCGCTCCGGCAATTCCAACAGGACCCGGACCACCTTTCTGTCCAGCAGTTTAAAATCGGAGGAAGCATTCATATCCATTTTGATCAGCTTGCTCATGATCTTATAAAACAGGCCTGCAGACAGCTTATATCCCAGGCTCTCACGCCCTCTGTCAGACTTGATGCCCTCCACGATCTCGGCACCCTGCTGCCATTTTTCCCACATCTGAGGGATCACCTCGGGCGGATGCTGCAGATCACAATCCATTACGATCACGGCATCTCCCGTGGTCAGCTCCAGTCCGGCAAAAATACCGGCCTCCTTACCGAAATTCCGGGAGAATTCCGCTCCCCGCACTCTCGGATTCTTCGCTGCCTCTTCCTGGATCCGGTCAAACGTGCCGTCCTTGGAACCGTCGCTGATAAACACCAGTTCATAATCTATCCCGTGTCGGTCCAGCAATTCGCCCAGTACCTTCGCGGTATTCGCAATATTTTGTTCTTCGTTATATGCCGGTAAGACAATTGACAATAAAGACATCTTCTTAATCCCTTCCGCAGTTCTCTGTCTTGACATAAAGGATCCCATCCACCACCTTCGTAGCATTCGGTCCGGGGAACGTATCCATGTCAATGTATTCCTGTGTCATGTAGATCTCACCCACCGTATCGGGATCCAGGAAATTCAGGGTTGCCCCCAGATAATTCTGCATAAATGCCTGATAATCCGCTCCCTTATAGATGAGGTAATCTCCGCTGAGTCCGATCATACCGTCCGTGACCTTCCCCGTGATATCCGTTGTAGGGAATTCATCATAGCCGATGACTCCCACCAATGCAATGGGAATCCCCTGATAATATCCGGGAGTCTGCTCGATCCGGTCCAGCAGGCGTACACAATACGCATACGTCTTCTCGTACTTTTTCTCCAGATTGGAATATCCGATATTATCGGAAATTCCATAATCAAACACCAATACCACCGCCGCACACAATGCTGCCCATTGCAATACCACGTCCGTACGACTCTCCTCAGCGGTATACCGGTCCGCGAACGCCGTCATAAGGATCAGATACAATACCCACTGGTATCGCATCAGCAGATGATAGGTCAGGTTCGGAGAAATGAGCAATATCACATTGGTCAGAATCGGCATGCTGATGCCCAACAGAATCATTATAACGAAAAATGCCGGATTCTTCCACCATTTTCTCCAAATCATACTGCGGATCACTAAAAACGCCACCGTTGCCACTAAAATAATGCAGGCCGCCAGTGAAAAAATATTGTTCACAAGAACATTGCCGTGAACCGTAAATGCCAGGAAATCCACATACATTCCCTTGAGGGTTGTCAGAATTCCCATGCCGGATCCCATCTGCTCCATGGAATTGATCCCCTGATAAGTATCCAGCACCCTGCCCTGCAGCTTCAACAGGATCTGCAGGATCACATAATACAATACTCCGCCGGCAATTCCCATCCCCAGATAACGGCATACATATTTTGCCTTTTTTTCCCAGCCTTTTTCCTCCATGAAAAAGAGCAGGATCTTATATACACACAGCAGGATCGTAAAAGGCAGGTACGCCTGATAGATTCCCATACTGAATGCCAGACACACTGCACCGGCCAGATAGCCTCTGGGATATTTCGCCGTAAACAGAACCGCCAGCACTGCCAGGAACAGCGCCATCATGTAACCATCCATGGTAAACACATAGGCAAAAGTAGATGCCAGCGCCGGAAAAGATACCAGCAGACCGCTCACCACAGTAATGGTCACCGGATCCGTCAGTTCCAGCACTTCCGTAAGTACCGCCGCCGTAAGTGCCAGCCATATCAGTCCGATCAGTCCGATCACCCAGGGTATGGTAAAATAAGAAGAAAATCCACAGGCAACAGTTAAAAACCAGCGTCCGGAAGTAATCATATTCTGGTCAAAATACATGCTGCTCAGTCCGTCATGATTCGGAATATCCGACAGCATCACCGGAAGATGGATCAGTAATCCCAGCACCAGCGCCGATACGAACGCGATCCTCCAGGTTGTCTTTATTTTTGTCTTGCTCTCTTTCAAAAGTTCCCACGGTGTCTTCATCCGTCTGTCACTCCTCGTCTAACGTCTGATTCAGGTAGTCCGCCAGTGTCTGGGCAATCTTCTCCCGCCCCGCTTCGTTGGGATGCAATCCGTCATCCGTATAGAGATACAGATCGTCCCAGTTGTCATGAGGATAGTAGTCATGGTAAATATCGATCACTTCCACATCCAGTGCTTCACAGATCCCAAGCTCCGCATTGACATACTCTTCCAGTACGCCGCCTCCCAGATCGTACTCTTCACAGGTTACCTCCGGTACCGTATACCAGGTATACGGCGGCGTGATAAATATGATCCGCAAATCCGGATAAGCCTCCCGCAGTTCCTGTACAATACTGCGGATCGCTCCGCAATACGTATATTCATCATAGGGATCGTACGGATCCGTCACGGACGCAATGGGATTCCCCGCGTGATAATCATTCAGTCCGGATCCGATAAACAAAATCTCTACCGCATCAAAATCGATCTGTCCCAGGTCCCCCAGCGTATCTTCAAAATAATCTGTTGCCGGTTCCCGGATCCGTATCGTCTTCTGCACGCCGAAATCCTTGACCGCAAAAGATCTCACCAGTCCTGCCGCAGACAGAGAATCCTTGGTATATCCCAGTCTTCTCTCCGCATCCGCTCTTCCCAGAACCGTTCCGCCCAGTCCTCCGTTATAACACTTCAGGCCTGTCTTCTCCTGCAGTTTGGCAGCAATGGAGGTCTCATCCCGGCACAGTCCGTACACACTGTCTCCCAGAAATACCACATCGTAGGGAATCCTCTGATATTCACGGTCACCCGGGAAGAACAGCACCAACAGTACCACGAAAATCACGACTGCAATCGTACTATATATCATTTTTACTCTGCTAAATTCTATCTTCTTCATAAACCCGGCAAAGTTCCTCCGCGATCCTGCTGGCACCATTTCCATCTACCAGATGACGTTCCAGACTGCTGTAATGTTCCCGCAGTTCTCTGCTTTGCATCAGCTCCATCATATGTTCCACGATACGCCCCGGCATAAGGTCACCTTCGGTCAGGTAATTTCCTCCGTAACAGGTGATTTTCTTTTGATAAAAGGTCTCTACAATCTTCTCCTGATTATCTACAAACGAAAAACTGATCATGGGAACTCCGATGGCGGAAAGCTCATACATGGTAGAACCACCTGCCGTTATGGCAATATCACATTCCCTCATCAGCTCAGACATCCGGCTTACATTACGGTGCACCCGGATTCTATCATCCGCAAGCGCCATACGGCACAACGCATCATAATGCGGATTAAAGATTCCGCTGACCACATGGAATACCACAGGTATCTCCTTCGGCACTGCCCGCAGGATCTGTCCCGCCAGATCATAGCGGTCACTTCCTCCGGTGGTCAGAAGAACTGCTTCTGCCTGTTCTCTTACAGGATATTCCACATTGCGAAATTCCGGTCTGAGGGGTGCATAAGCTGCTCCCATGAGACTGTAAACCGGCTCCGGATGATACAGGCTTCTGTCCCCATATATATTATAATTGATGATCATGTTCACCGGATAAGAGCGGAAGCTTTTATCATCGATATAGACTGTCCACACCTGCTCCGTCAGCTGCTGTAGATAAGCATCCGAGACATAATAACTGTCGATCAGCAGCATATCGGGATGTTCTGTTTCCATGACAGCTGTCAGCACAGGCAGTTCCTCCTCCAGGCGGTCATACCGGGTATGCAGGATCCTTGCCTTTTTGCCTCTGCTTTTTACCAGCTGCGCAGCTGCATCATCCGCCATGACAAAACACACCGATACCCCTGCTGCCTCCAATGCCTCCGCAATAGCGAGGCAGCGCATCACATGCCCGGTTCCTATCTGCTCATTGCCGTCTGCGCGGATCCATACCTTCATCAGCTGTTTTCGTCCTTCCTCATTGCCTTTTCATAAGCTCTTTTAAAATCGCCAATCTTCATATTCCAGTCAAAATCCACCTTTTCCCGGATCGCATCCAGGTCCTTCATTCTGTGATAAGTAACGGGTCCTGCCTGCTTCACGGGTAGGATGCTTCCTTCCCTGATCTGCTGCCAGTTCTCCCGGAATAATTTCTCTATCTCCTGAATCAGTGCCTCATAGGTGGATGCAAAGGTTTCCTTTTCTTCATCAAAATGCAGTTCCCGCTGACATAAAATATCCCCTTCATCCAGTCCCGCACTCATAAGGTGAATGGTCACGCCCTTGGGCGTATCCTCCAGGAAACTGAAAAAGTTCGGACTAGAACCGCGGTTATAAGGCAGATACGAGGTATGAAGATTGATGACTCTGCCGGGCATCAGATCCAGCACCTCCTGTGGAATCATATGGCGGTAATTGAAGCTGATCATCAGGGAAGGCTTCATCTGTGCGATCATCTGTGCCGTTACTTTATTCTCCACCCGGTATACCTGTTCTCCCTGCTCCTTCAGCCACCGGTACAGACCGTCTGTATTCGTATTATTGGTCAAGAACAGAATACTGCCCTTCTCCAGGGCATCAAAGGTAAGAGGCGTTCCTCTCTCCATGGCATGATCCGTCCGCATCCCCAGGACATCTTTCCAGTATTTGGGTTTGATGCCGTAACCGGGACGGATAATGCGGATATTTTCTTCCGTAAGCTCTGCTCCTGCGGGTATATCCTTCACTGCAAAAATAGATCTGCGGAACACTCTGCTGCTCTCTTCCTGTTTTTCCACGCCGTAGGTCGGTGTCCCCAGGGCAGCCTCCACATTACGGATATCCTGCACCATCTGCTTATATTCTTCCGGTGTCATGGAGAACGAAGCATCCGGATTCTCGATCTCACGGCTTAAGCAGAAATGCTTCTCAATAACCGATGCCCCCAGGGCCACCGCCGTCACAGCACTCATGGAACCCATGGAATGATCCGACAGACCAATGGGCAGGTCGAAACGTTTCTGCATATCGGTAATCGTCCGCAGATACATCTGCGCCGGGTCTGCGGGATAAGCGCTGGAGCATTTTAACAGCACCAGCTGTCTGTTGCCGGTGTGATATACCGTCTCCACAGCTTCCCGGATCTCCTCCAGCGTAGCCATACCGGTAGACATGATGATCGGTTTTCCTTTCGATGCCACGTACTCTACCAGCGGCAGATCGATCATCTCAAAAGAGGCGATCTTGTAGAATTCCAGTCCCATATCCTCCAGGAAATCCACTGCAGTATTATCAAAGGGAGTGGACAAAAAGTCGATTCCCACCTTATCTGCCTCCGCCTTCAGCTGCGGCTGCCACTCCCACGGAGTGTATGCCTTACCGTAGAGGCTGTAGAGATTCTCGCCCTCCCAGGTACCGTTATTCACCTGAAAATATTTGTTGTGGCAATCAATTGTCAGGGTATCCGGCGTATATGTCTGAATCTTGATACAGTCCGCACCGCTTTCTTTGGCGGCATGAATGATCTCCTTTGCACGTTCAATACTCCCCGCATGATTCGCTGACATTTCCGCGATCAGATATGCCGGTTCCCCGCTTCCGATCAGACGGTTTCCGATTTTGATCTTAAGATGATCCTTTTCTCCCATACTTTGTATCCTCATGCCTTCCCCAGCATATGATATTTCATCTCTGCCAGTTTCCAGTCCTCTTCATTGTCAATATCCTGCACCTCTGTCTCCGGAAGCTCCATGGGTACTGTTTTCTCCATGATCAGATTCTGCTGTGCCAGGAAAGACGACACCCGCAGACAGTAGAACTGTCCCGCATCATGATAATAAGGTTCCAGATCCTGGGAACGGCTGTTACGATACTCCGGCCATTTGAACTTAAGATACCCTTCCGCATCCTGTACCACGCAGCGCTGGGGCGGAAAGCTGAAACGTACGACCGGAAGCAGGGTGTCCCCCTTTTTTTCTTCCAACAGGCGCATTGCCTCCGACAGCCTGTCAGGTGTAATAAAAGGAGCGGTGGGATAGATACAGCACAAGGTATCAAAATGTTCCCCGCGTTTTTCATATTCTGCCAGCACTTCTTCCAGCACATCTTTCGTAGTGGCATAATCATTTGCCGTCTTCTCACTGCGCAGGAAAGGAACTTCTGCTCCATATTTTCTTGCGACTTCTGCGATCTCTTCATCATCGGTGGATACCATGACCCGGTCAAATACTCCCGAAGCCAGTGCTGCTTCGATGGAATACGCCAGGATCGGCTTTCCACAGAATTCCTTGATATTTTTATGAGGGATCCGTTTACTCCCTCCCCTTGCGGTTATGATCGCCACTGCTTTACCGGCTGTCTGCATTACAAATTACCTCTTTTCTTCCAGATCCACTGTTTCATACGATAGTAAACAAAAAATAAAAGATCCGATCTGCTCTGCATCCGAATCAGCTTCTGTTCCGGTGCCCCTGTGTGCTCCAGATAGTAGGGATTCTGTGCAAATTCAGGGAAACGTTCTTCCACACCCTTGCGGAGCTGTCTGATAAAAGCCAGCTTAGGATGTGTTACCCCTCCCATATAAGAGAACAGGGTAATGACATAATACAGTTCCGTATAACGATACTCGATCTCCCGTGAATATTCCGTAAGGAACCCTCTTCTCTCACATTCCGTGTATAAAAGCTCAGCTGCCTTCATGCGATCCCTGCATTTTTCTTCCGTAATATGATGCACTGTGGATACCGCGTGCTGATAATAATAGTAAAGTGGCTCCTCCACTCTCGCAAAATGCCGGAAATACAGGCTCCACAAAGGTCCTGCACAATTATCCTCATAAAAAATATGTTCCGGAAAATCCAGATGATTCTCCCGGATCACACTATGCTTATAAATCTTCAGTACCATACTGCCCGGGCGCATGAGCAGGCTGCGGTGTTGTTCCGTCGTGAGTTCTCCGGTCTGCTCCGGAGTGTTGTTGACAATGACTTTGCCAACGGTAAAGGTATGATGATCCACCAGGCTGTAATCGCAGCCCACCAGATCCGCTCCGGTCTCCTCCGCCTTTTTCAGAAGCTTCTCATAATAATCCGGAGATACCCAGTCGTCACTGTCGATGAAGCCGATCCATTCGCCTTCTGCATTTTTTAGTCCCACATTCTTCGCACCACCCTGGCGCAGATTCACCGCATTGGGAATCACGCAGATCAGTTCCGGATAACGTTTCTGATAATCTAACAGGATCTCCAGGGATCCGTCCGTGGAAGCATCATCCACACAGAGGATCTCATAATCATGCACTCCCCGGATGGTCTGTCCCACCAGGCTGTCCAGACAATAATTCAGTTTTCCCTCCGCCGCCATATTGTAGACGGGTACGATGATGCTCAATTTTTTACTCATAGCTTATAGGCTTCCCCGTTCGATTTTCGCCCTGCCGTCTTCTACCCGGTAGACAATGTCACATTTTTCGATGGTCTGTAATCTGTGGGCGATAATGATCAGTGTCTTACGGCCGTGCAGTCTGTTGATGGATTCCATGATGGCGGCTTCCGTATCATTATCCAGTGCGGAAGTTGCCTCATCCAGGATCAGCACCTCAGGATCGTTGTACAGTGCTCTGGCAATACCGATACGCTGCCTCTGTCCGCCGGAGAGACGGATACCCCGCTCGCCAATACCGGTCTCTAAGCCTTCCGGAAGCGTCTTGATAAATTCATCCAGCTGTGCTTCCTTCAATACTTCCCACAATCTGTTCTCATCGATCTTATCCTCGGGCACACCGAATGCCACATTTTTGCGGATGGTGTCATCCAGCATGAAGATCATCTGCGGGATGTAGCCGATATTTTTCAGCCATTTCCGGTAATTGCCGGGGTCCTTCACATCCACGCTGTCCGCGTAGATATGTCCCGTACTGGGCTCCAGCAGTCCCAGCAGAATATCCACCACCGTGCTTTTGCCGGCGCCGGAGGTACCCACGATCCCCACGGAAGCTCCTACCGGGATCTTCAGATCCGCGTGATCGAAGATCAGACGCTCTGTGTTGGGATACGCATACGTAATATCCTTCATCTCAATGCTGTCCTTTACATCCAGCTTCTCCTCTTCATCGGTAGCAAAGGACATGTCAATATTCTGTCCGTTGATCTCATCCTGCAGATTATCGCTGACTCCCATGAAGAAGGGTTCAAAATAGGCAATGGAGTTGATCTGATTGTTGATACGGTTGACACAGGGCAATAGCACCAGTGCCGCTGCTGCCAGGGTTCCGAACACCGTCAGCATATTTTCCGTGGATACTCCGGTCGCCACCAGGAAGATCATGTAGCCCACCATAGTAGCCACACAGGCAGTCTCGATCAGCAGCTTCGGCACCTGATTATACAGACTGTAGCGTTGCACTGCATCTACATATCCCTTACCGCATTTACGGTACTCAGACACAAAATACTGTTCCTTTCCGGAAATTTTCACTTCCTTGATCCCCTGTACCGTCTGGGAGATCCATTTGAACAGACCGCTGTAATAGTCCTGATTGTCCTTACCCGCCTTATACATGACAGGCTTCAGCACTCTCTTGATCAGCCACATGAGAGAAAGCAATACCACTGCCATCAGGATCGTCATGGTTCCGCTGGAGATAAAGCAGTAACTGATAACGAACAACGATACCACCGTATCGGACAGCAGCTGTAAAAGTGCCAGGATCAGGGCATACATATTGTTTACATCCGAAGTGATGCTTCGCTGCACCACCGCAGTATCCGCATTCAGATAAAATTCATACCCGCGGCGCAGATAGTTGCGCATCATGCGCTCCGAGGTCCGAAACTGGTTCGTGTATACGAAAGATAATGTCAGCTTCTGCTGGAAATAAGTAAACAGATTCTTCACTACGAATACCAGGATCAGCAGTACCATGACAATAATCGAGAAGGTCCGGTAGCTCTGCACTCCCAGGATCTCATAGCAGGCTTCCGCCACCCGGCTGTGCTGTACTGCCTCCGGATCAATGACGATCTGCATGACCTCCACCAGCATACCCACACCGGCGGTCTGTAAAAATGCGCTGATCACCATGAGGATAATCAGCCCCACCATGGTTCTCTTCTGTTTTTTGTCCAGCAGGACATTCATTTTCTTAATTATCTGTAACATAGAGTTCTCCAGTTCTCCGGTTCTTCATTTCTCAGATCTGTTCATTCTGTCTGTGGATCAGGGGATCTTCATAGGCATCCATGAAATCCGGTCCCAGACGCACCGCTTCCTCTGCGAAGGGCAGCCCCTTCACTTCCGTCAACACTCCCACTACTTTTTTGAACTTCAGTCCCGGGAAGAAATTCAACATTTCCATAGGCACGGTAGCATCAAACTGCGGATACTCCGGGAACAGCTTCCGGTAATCCAGTTCATCTCTGGGATGCGGTTTAATAAAAATACTTCCCTCTTTTTCGTACATTTTGATAACGTCCCGGAATATCTTCTCTCTGACATCCAAAGTACACAGAGGATCCGTAAGGATCAGTATTTTATCCCCTACCTTGTTGCTTTCAGCAATCTGGTGCTCCAGCTCTTCCTTATTTTTCACAAACGCCTGAAGGATCAGCTGCTTGTCCGCCTCCGTCAGGCGGTCCACCAGCTCTTTCCTCGGCTGTTCAATGTATCTTGGACAGGGATAATGAATTGCCGAGATATCATTTACCTCCATATCCATGCAGTATTTGCCGTAACCGTTCTGTACAAAGATCAGATTCAGATACCTGGATAAAAAGGCCTTGAGCTTAAAATGGCCTCTGTTGTCATACCGGGCGGCATCGAAATTCTTCAGACAGTTCAGACCGTCCTCCACTGCATGATAACGGATATGATTCTGATTCAGATAATATCCGATGGGGTCAGAATCGCAATAGACATAAATATCCTTGTATTCCTTCAGGTTCACCGGTACGTAAGGTGCCTCCAGTCTGGCATATTCCCGCGTAAAACGGATACGGTTCTTCAGATTCCCCAGGAAATTCCCGGTATCCACGCGGTATTTTGCCAGCTCCGGGAAAAAGTCCTCTCTCTTCTCATCGAACTCCAGGACTTCCTCAAACAGGCCCGTGCTCTCCACCCGGGCCTTCAGATTTTCAAAATTGTTGGACATTTTGGACAGCACTAAAGTAGCAGTTCCCGCTTTCCTCGCAGGATCTGCCTCTGCCCGTATTTTTAACTCTTTCAAAAACGTCACATATGCATGATAGTAAGTGTGACATATATAAATTCTGTCTTTCATATACCAGTCTCTACTATTGTTACGTATATTACTTTATTGTTATAACCATTTGGACTTACTATAACACACTTTTCTCTTCCAGTAAAAAATCTTATGAAATTTTAAGAAAGTGAAGGTAAAAGTTCAGCCATCACAGTTCATACACCCAGATTCCCCAATAAGAGTCGTCCGTTTCATAATAACCTACGAGCTCCAGACCCATGCGTTCGGCATCACCGATCTCGGCGCCGGAGAACAGGTATTCACATCCCAGTTCCCGTAATGCATCCATATCGAACTCCAGCCCTTCATACACCAGGGTATTGCCCTTTTTCAGTTGCATATAATTACCGGTAATACTGTTGAATAGATAACACCGGTTTCCCCACAGGTCAAAGTATACCCGTACTTCCTCATTTTTCTCCAGCTCTGCCGCAATAACTTCTCGAAAGCGGTGCTTATATTCCAATGGATAATTATTGGAATATCCATCCACCGTATAAAAACCATGCATCAGGGACGGAGCCGGACTGATTCCCAGATGCGCCACACGGTAGGTACTCTTGTCCCTTCCGATAGCATCGTCTATTTCCTGCATCAGGTCCTCTGCAAACCAGCTCTCCCAGGAGATATAACCGGTGATTCCGGAACCGTTGTTGATCTGATTCACATTCAGATACATGCCGGAATTTACTTTTAAAAGCTGTAGTGTCGGCAACAGACAGATCAGGATAACCGCAAGCTTTCCCACCTGCATCCGCGCATCCGTATGCGGCACTTTTGTTCTCCATGGCACTGCCGCTGCCCATGCGAACTCCAGATACCATGCTGCCGGGTACAGCCAGTAGACACGGTGCATCTGAAAATAATGCAAAAAATCCCGTGGCATTGTTTTTCCAGTCAACCACTGCCGATAAATGACAAAATGCATAAAACAGGGCTATGGCGATCAAGAATAAAAAGTTAATCACAGCTGCCTTATAAATGTTCCGATCGGTCTCTTCCTTTTTACAAAATGCTCCCAGGATCAGGAACAAAATAATGGGCAATATCAAATATTTATGTAACGACGGTGCGTGCTGTGAGCTGTTTAGAAAAACGCTCCGGAAGGTCTCAAAAAACGGCGTTGCGGAGGATATCATTTCCTCCCGGTGGCTGACATAGCTGCTGTTACCAATGAGTATCTCCAGGATCAGCGCCCTGTTAACGATCATATACGTTAACAGCAACTCTCCAAATCCCCATAGCGGCCATGAATTCTTTCTTTTTAGGATCACAGCGATGATGATCGCCAGGAGCCACAGACCTAACACCACATACCCGGTACATACCAGATGGCTGGTCAACCCAAACAACAACGTAGACAGCACAGCGAAAATGAATCTTTTTCGCTTCCAAAAACATAAAAATGCATATATTACCAAAGGAATCCCAAATTCTGTAAGACCGTAGATCGGGTATAAAGGCAATACACAAAAGCAGCTCCCGGCGATCACCGCCAAAATACTACTCTGCGTACTCTCTTTCACCAACAAATACATTCCGGCAAAGGCAATCAGAAAGCAAATAATATATTGCAGCAGAAATGCGATTCTGGGTGAATACAGAATATACAACGGAAGGAACAAGATTGCAGAAGGCTGCATCCCGCTGGCATTGACACCACCAAGCATTTCCGGATATACATTACTTCCATCTAGGAAATGCCTTGCCGGAAGTATATAATTCATAATACTTTCATCTAATTGATCGTTGATCTCAAAGATACAACCCTTTCCCAGAATAAAGTAAGGCAGAAAAAAGATTGCTGCAATGATCAGCCCCAGCCACCACAAGGGAAGCTGATCGATGCGAAGCAGTTCTTTTTCCACTCTGTTATATGCTCTGATTAAAATATTTTTCACTCTGCTCATTCTGTTTACTCCTGTAGGTCAAGCTTCCGGTCAAAATAATAAATACGATATTTTCCCCCATGTGATACGGTCAGTTCCTCCTCAGGTACCCCTATCGTTCCGGTTTTTTCTTCCAGATACGGCAGGATTTCCTCAAGAGCCTCTACCCCGAAATCATACAGGATCACATAAAAACCATTTTGATCATCTGTAAAATACTGCTTCATGGCCTGTTTCATGACCGGACTATAGGAAAACCACGTACCTGATACCATGTAATTATGAGGTCCGTTAAATCGATTATCCAATACCGCCCCCATATAATAGCTGAACGAAAAAGAATCCATCAGATAATTGCATTCGGGATGGCTGTCTACATAATCGTAAAGCTCCACCAATCCCTGCATATATTGTTCCATGCCTTCATTCTGACTTTTCAAAAAACGATACTGTTGTCTGCCACTCTGATATCCCATAAATATCAGGATCATACACGCAAAAACCGCACCTGCTTTTTTCCATATGCTCTTCTGCTCCACGGTCACGATTGCCACCAGCATGACCGTCAGGTAGATTGCAGCTTCTCCAAAATACAAGGGCAGAATCACTCTGTCAGGCATTCGCCCTTTATAGATCAGATATCCCCATATCACAAAAGACCCCACTTTGACCAAAGACACCGGTATCAGATAAAGATATTGTCCGTAAATAACTATAAGAATACCTGCAACAATAAACGAAGCCACTGTAATTCTGTTTCCATCCCACACACCGTCTTTCAGCATCACCTGCTGATAGGTTTTCAAGACTTCCCCAATTTCAGGAAATCTGTATTTTGCTTTGGCATATGCTGCTATTTTTTCTGCACATTCCGTATTGAGATTTCCATCTAATATGATATATCCCTTGTAAGCTTCATACTCAGCCCTGCTCACACCATACTCGCTGAGAATGTCTGAGACCTCTTCATATTCCGGTTTTCCATAATAATCAAACATTTCTGTTCTGGCATTATTATATCGAAGATATTCTTTCCATTCCGCATTATGATAGCCAACTGCAGTTCCCAGCTCTCCCAGAGCAAAACAGCCTATGACTATCCCCAGGGTCAGAAGCAGAAATCTGATCTTATCCCGCACATTTTTTCTCTTATCTGTCAGAAGCAATCCGGCAATTGCCGAAAGCCCCAAAGGCTGCAGCATTAGCATAGCATCTCGGCGGAGCAGACAGGCAAGCAGCATAAAAGCTGCAAATACCAGGAATTTCCAGGAATCCCTGCCGGGCATATATATTGCACACAGCAAGTAAACGTACAACAGCCAGCACGATTGCCGTGGATGTATATTGGATTTTTGCAACGGAATAAAAATTCTGCAAAAACAAGGTCATTACGATTCCGATACTGATCAGAATTTTTAATTTACTTCTGCCAAGTTTGATCACCGTGTCAAGGATCAATACATAAGACATCATGTGAAACAGTAAAAGCATCAGACCATACCACGGGATCTGCAGCGTAATCCGGTATAAACCGGACAAAAGCACAGACAGCCAATAATTTACATATACCGTATGCGCATCCTGTCGTCCTCCAAAGGCTCCACTCAGTATTTCTGTAATATTTCTGTCGTCATTACTTTCAAAATATATCCCCGCACGAAAATAAACCGCCAGAAGCATAGCAGCAGCAATCCCGACAGACATGCCAAAACGTGCTAACTGATATGTTCTTTCTTTCTCTTTAGAAATGAACAATAATATAGTCCCCCTTATCCACGATATATCCATCCTGTGGATATTCCGGCAGCTTCAGTGACTCTTCTTCCGCCTCCGCATATCTGTCGATATCCCCGCAAGCCACCAGTGAATGCCCGTGCATTGCGAAAAACTTTACCAGCTCCGCATCGGAATCAAAGGCATAACGGCCCCAGTCGATGACCGACAATGCCGGTGTCTGCGCCACCCACACACCTCTGGAACCACGATTGTACTTATCCAGCAGATCCGGATCGATGAGATCCGTAAGTCGTTTCATCTTATAATATTTGCTATCGCCGTAGCTTACATAGGCATCCTTGACGATACTGTAAGGAATTTCATAATTCCCCGTGAAAATCACCGGCTTTGATGTATCGAAATCCCGCTCCAGATCCAGTGCGATCTGATCGACCGTCTGCACCGCCGCATCGTATTTCTGTTTATCAATGTAGAACCATTTCGTCATATCCATGCACTGGTTCCAGACGATCACCGCCAGCACAAGAATCGCAATCCCACGCACGCCACGGCAAATGCGACTATTTTGAGACTTCTGTGTCTTCCGTTCCCACCATGCTGTCACCTTCCATACCGCATAGACAAAAAGCAGCACTCCGTATCCGCAGAAAATGGGCAAAAACTGTGCCGAACGGTACAGTGTTGCCTTTCCTTCGATAAATAACAGCGAAAATGCCGCCAGATAAGCCGTCGGCAGGAGGATCAGGGTCCACAGGTCTCTGCCGCGGATCACCCGCACCAGGGTAACCACTGTAATTACGACCGCCGATAACACAAAAATCCGGATTGGCAGATACGCATAGGCAAACACACCGTACAATACAAAAGTACGTTTCAGGATCATGATCAGCTCGCCGAAGGCTCCGGTCTGCACCATCCAGCCTAACATCTCCGTCACGGAACGCTGTACCGCTTCTCCCTGTAAATATTCCAGATGAAATACCTTCGTCACGACGGCGATCATCAGGCTGCGCAATATGATTGCCAAAAGTGCCGCTGCCGCACCGGCGGCCAATACTGCAAAGATACCTGCCTCCATGCCACAGTGCTTCACTGTGCTGTTCTCAGGCCTGCTTTTTTCCGACTTTTTTGTTCTTCCGCTGCAGTGTACAGTTTCCATGCCTATCCGCTCTGCCAGCAGAAGCAATACCAGGCCCGCCAGCCACAGAATCATAAAGGACTCATAACAGCCCATGGCAATCCATAAAAATACCGCAGCTGCCGCAAGCTTCGTCACTGCCGGGCAGTCCGGCTTCTCCCGGAGACCGGATCCCTTGCGCTGCTTCCGGATACTGAGCTGCCACTCCCTCATACAGCACAGACTGACTGCACAGCTCAGATATCCGATGGCTATCCCATTGTGGAGAAAATATGTGAATACTTCGCTGATCAACGGACAGGATACAAATACTGCTGCGAAATAAGCATATCCCGTCATCGGGATATGCTCACCGAACACCGAATAGAACAATGCCGACCACACGATTGCCGCCGCGATCAGAAGAAGTACCGCAGCAAAATCCGTTACAAACGGGGCAAATTCCGCCAGGGATATCACTTTATTCAGCAGAAACAATACCCACCGCCCCACAATGGCGATCAGTCCCTCTTCAAAATAGTATAAAGATGGGGTGTCATCGATACCGATGGTAACATTTGTTACCTTATAACCGTACGCACATACTGCTGTAAGCAGCAGGATTCCCATATACAGCCGGTTCCCACATAGCTTATGAAGCATCCCATTCCAGTCTGCTGTTGTTTTCGTTTCTCTGTATTTCTCCATTCCTTTTTGTCTGCCCCTGTTCCTGATCTTATTGCTGCTGTTCTATCGTCTTCGGCTCTATGCGATAAATCACAAAATCATAATACATATAATGGAATTCCAACGCTTCCTCGTAGTCATATTCGTCCTCCAGTTCATTGGGTGTTCCCCCCTGAAAACAGATATACCAGAGATTCTCGTAGGAATCCAGCTGACTGTAATCCGTGAGTGCGTCCGTATTCACAAAAGGAAGACTGTATAATTTATAGCCGATGATATAATAATGCAGCTCCGGATGATATACATTCAGGAAGATCGTATGCGTATAAGGTCCGATGACCGCATCGTTGTCCGTCATCTGGGTCTCCACAAAATTCTCATAAATCTCCAGGCCTCCGTCGTACTCCAGACGGAGCTCCGAGCTGTACTGAAGCAGGAAACACAGACAGGCCGTACCGAGGATGCCACCGGTCCACCATTTTCTCCCATTTGTGCCACTGCTCTCCAGGATCTGTGCGAATCCCACCGCGTACCACAGCATGACGAAACCCATGCCCGGAAATGCATAACGCCCCATGAAGCAGTTATTGACGGTAGCAGAGATCACCCCTCCCACGATTCCGGTGAGGGCAAACGCCGCTGCCGCGATGGCCGGAGCTGCATTATGATGCTGGCGTACCCAGTCCACGGCGCCATAACTCAATACCAGGCACAGTGCCATCCCCAGCAGCACCACAATGCCGATGGGTGTCTCCACCGCGGAAAACCATTCCTTGAAATAATCCATCACGGAATTCAGAGTCGCCAGTTCTGCGGTAGAACCGTCATCATAGCGCATCCGCAGGATGAACTGTCTGCAGGTCACCGCCAGCCAGGGGGAAAACACGATCGCCACTGTGAAGCCGGAGATAAAAAATCCCTTTACCAGATCCTTTCTGCGGCAGATCCCAATCGCCGCCAGGAAAAGCATATAAAATAAAAAAGTCTGTATCAATGCAAACGTATGACAGTACACCGTGCATATGCTCGCCACACAGAACACGATCCATTTTCTCCGGGTCGCTTCCCGAAAAATATCATAAGCCGAAAGTCCCGCCAGTGTCAGGAAAAACAATGCCATGGCATACATCCGCACATTTCCCGCCTGCACACTGAAAATGGGCATCAACAGGGAAAATGTCATAAAATATACCGAAATCTTCCGATTGAACAGCTTCTCCACGTAATATTTTCCCAGCAGCATATACCCGGTCATAAAAAGTACAGACAAAAGTTTCAGTGACCAGAAATGGGTCCCACCGCCGCACAGATGATAAAACAGCTTCAGGATCACATAGTAGAACGGCGAATGATCATCCGTCGCCGTAATATAGATCAGCCGTTTCCAGGGCAGGGATACCATCGACGCAGAATACGCTTCATCATACCAGAGGTTATTCCGGATGCTGAAAGCTCCCCAGAGGAGCAGTGCGATCACCGGAAGCGCATGCCACAGCAACAGCCAACCTTTTGTCCGTATAAAATTATCTGTTTTCCTGCTGCATGTCTCCATGGAACCTTCTGTCCTTCCGCTTCCTATCTTCTTATATTCCCTGGCTTGGCTGCCAGCGGATGATTATATGCTCCGCACTCCCACAATCCTCAATATCTGCGATACAGCACCATATCCGCATCTCTTCCCAGTTCTTCATACCCTTGTTCACGGCACTGCCTGTCGATCTCTCCTCCGCTTACCGTAGCCAGATATCTGCTCTGAAGCTCCGTCAGATGCTCCAGAAGATATTCTCTCTCACAGCAGCTGATACCAAAGCCTTCCGGCGCTCCATACAGAAGCTGCCATTTCAGATTCCGGTTCCCCTCCGGCGTATCGTCCCCGAAGGTCCATATCACCACATTATCGTAATTCGGTACCTGATCGGTATTCATGACCAGCTTCTCTGCGAAGATCTGTCTCCAGTATTCCACCTGCTCTTCCCGGTCCTCCGTGACATACGGTACCTGATAATCATAAGGCTCCACCGCCTTGTAACTGTACAGATACAGGAAAGCTGCGCCCAAAAGCACCGCTTTCTTATAGTATCTGGTCTGAAGCATACTCACGATAAAAATTCCCGCCGCAATAAAAGTCAGGAAATGTTTGCTTCCTTCCACCATTTTATACATCAGCAGATGAGCAAACAGCATCGCGATCAGACTGAAGGCGAAATGCACTTCTATGATCAGCTGGTTACGCAGCCCGGTCTGTTTCTCCCTGCGGTATGCTCTGAAATCCAGGAAACTCTGCACCAGCAGAATGGCTAGCAGCAACAGATAACCGTCAAAAAAGGCTCCGGAAGCCAGGCCGTTCTTCATACCGGACACACAATGTCTGTAGAATTCCAGCCCCTTCCAGTGCAGCGTCCCGAAGAAATTCCGGACACCGGCACCGATGCCGTCAGTGAAAAACGTCGTGATCCAGTCCGTGTAAAACAACGGTGTAAAATATTCCGCGCCCAGATAGTGCTTGATCAGCACATACACCACTCCCGTGACAGCCACCACGGAAGCGGAAACGATCCATCCGCTCTTACGGCTTCTGCGGATCCGGAAAAAGCAGGCCAGCAGCAAAAACAAAAGCATGTACGGCCGCATCAGGGTCAACAATACCGAGACAATAAACATGGCAATCAGCTTGCCCTTTGTCTCCTTATTCAGATAGGAAAAAGCCAGCCCGTAGAACAGGATCAGCATGCCAAAGCAGATCACCTCCGGCATACCGGACAGCATATATCGTGTAAACAGTGTGTACAGGCCAAAAAGCACCGTCAGGATGCCCAGCTGTTTCCAGGTGGGTTTCACCAGCCATACGAACACGAACATGGTGATCGTCAGCAGTACGATATTACAGATCACCGGTGACAGCAGATTCCAGCCGAACACCAGTCCCCACAGGATCCAGGGAAATACCAGCACGGGACTCCAGGCTGCGAAAGACAGTTGCAGTGCATGACTTTCGTTAAATCCGAAATACCCTCTGGGAAATCCGTATTTCACAATGCTTTCGACCTGTTTAAAATAAAACAGTTCATCGTTCCATTCCGAAGAAGGCAGATACACCTGTCCGATGCTCCTCCCCTCTGCCGCCGTCCGCACCAGACAGCACACCACGGGAAGCAGTGCCATCAGTACCGCCTTCACCAGTGTCAGATATCTTTTATCCTGTTTCCACCAGTCCGTAAATTGCTCTTTCTTCATAAAAATATTTCTCTCCCTATTCCTCCAGATGGATCTTCTCACGGATCACATACTGGGGAGAATTATTCATGCTGATGTAGATACGTCCCACATATTCTCCGATCAGTCCCAGCATGATCATGATCATGCCGCCGAAAAATACCAGTGCCGCCATCAATGCGCTGAAGCCCATAGGGACATTGGGATTCACCAGCCTCTTGATGATCGTATAGATTCCATAGAGAAAACCCAGTCCTGCGAAGCCCACACCGAGAGATGTGGCGATCCGCAGCGGTTTCACGGAAAATGCCGTAAATCCGTTGAACCACAATCCCAGCAGCTTCTTGAGCGTATAACCGGAATTGCCCTCTTCCCGCTCTCTGTGACACACCGGCACGTTGGTAATGTTTTTCGTGGCACGGAGCACCAGTCCGATGACATAAGGATACGAATTCTCATAGCGGATCATATCCTCCACCACGAACCGCTTCACCGCAAAATAACTGGAAATATACAGATTCGCAGGCTTGTTTAACATCATCCGCGTCATCAGCTCATTGACCTTGCTGCCCAGATTCCGGAATGCGGAGTGCTGCTTGTGTTCATAACTGGCATAGACAGCATCAAAGCCTTCCTCCAGCTTATTTAGCAGCTTATCCACTTCATCGGCGGGGGTCTGTCCGTCATCATCCAGGCACACCACATAATCTCCGTCGGAATGTCTAAGTCCCGCCATCAGAGCCGCATGCTGTCCGAAATTCCTGGCGAAGCCGATGCCCTTGATATTATCGTATTTTTCACACAGATCCCGGATCGTTTCCATGGTATTGTCCGGTGATGCATCATTCACCAGAAAAATATCATACGTATACTGTGTCAGTTCCTGCATTTTTTCGCGGATCTCCGTAACTACATGGGGCAGCGTATGTTCCGAGCGGTAGCAGGGGATCACAAAACTTACTTTTTTTATTCTGTCCATTTTTTGTTGCTTACTCCTTCTTAATCTGCCGGATTCACGGCTGCCATCCAGACAATATCCCGGTACACACCGTCAATACACACATCATCTCTTAACAGTCCTTCTCTGACGAAGCCTGCCTTTTCATAGCTTCGGATTGCCTGCAGGTTCTCCGACAATGCCCGCAGGTAGACTCTGTGCAGCTTTTCCTGCTCAAAACAGTACCGTAACATCAGCTTCGCCGCCGCTGTGCCGATCCCGCGGCCTCTGGCACTCTCTTCTCCGATGAAGATTCCGTACTCCGCCTTATTGTGATGTCTGTCAATATCCCGGATATACACAGATCCGAGGGGAGTATCTCCTTCCAGATCGCAGATGATCATCTGCACCACATCTCCGGTCTCCACATGGGTCCGGATCCAGTGCTCATGGGACTGTCTGGTAAAAAGCTCCTGATAGATAAAATTTTTACGCACGGCATCGCTGTTACGCCATGCCACGATACGGTCCGTATCCTCATAGGTCATGAGGCGCAGACAGATCCCAGCCTGCGTATCCCGGTAGTTCTCAGAAATTGCTTTCGAGGTTTTATTTTCCAATCTTTTATTGTCTGCTGTTACTGTCTGCATTGTGATCTCCTTACTGTCTGTAAGCATTGCACAGCTCGATGACTCTCCGGATCTCATCCTCCCGCATCTCGGGGAACAGCGGCAGTGTCACACAATGTGCTGCCAGGTATTCCGCATTCTGGCAGTCTCCCGGCTTATAACCAAGGTTTGCATATGCCTTCTGTAAATGGCAGGGCACCGGATAATGCATGTTGCATTCCACATCATTGTCTGCCATATACTTCACAAAATCATCGTGATCCGGTACCGTGATGACGAACAGATGGAACACCGGTGTGGTGTTCTCCGGATGATGCTGCATGGTGATCAGAGGATTCGTGATCTCCCGAATATAGCGGTGTCCGATCTCCTGACGTCTCTTCGTCCACTCCGGCAGATATTTCAGGCTGACGCTCAATACCGCACCCTGCAGTCCCTCCAGTCGATAATTATATCCAATCTCATCATGATAATAACGCACATCGCAGCCCTGATTTTTCAGGCGGTCGATATGCTTATAGTACTCTTCCTTCTCACAGGTGACACTTCCGCCTTCTCCGAAAGCATAGAGGTTTTTGCCCGGATAGAAGCTGAAGCATGCCAGATCTCCCAGGGTTCCCACATTTTTCCCCTCAAACTGTGCCCCGTGGGCCTGTGCGCAATCTTCCACCACGAACAGTCCGTGACGGTCTGCGATCTCGCGCACGCCTGCATAATCAAAGGGCTGGCCATAGAGATGGACACCGATGATTCCCTTCGTCCTCTCCGTGATCTTCGTTTCCAGCACGGAAGGATCGATCTCCCAGGTATCCGGCGTACAATCTGCGAACACCGGCGTGGCTCCCGTATAGCTGACGCCCCATGCTGTCGCGATATAAGTATTGGCAGGAACAATGACCTCATCTCCGGGGCCTACGCCCAGCGCCAGCATCGCCAGATGCAATGCGGAAGTACCGTTGTTCACACCGCTGGCATATTTGCTTCCCACATAAGCGGCAAATTCCTTGTCAAATGCATCTGCATATTTGCCTCCGGAAAAAGCTGTCTCACGACATACCTTCTCGATAGCTTCTCTGTAAGCATCTTCATGGGCTTTTACATCCCTCGTCAGATCGATTCTCTTAATATGTGCCATTTTTTGTCCTTCTCTCTTACCTGTTGTCATTTCATTTACATCGTTTCTAAACTCGCACGATGTACATTTCTTCTCTTATTTTCAATCTTTCACCGGGATTATCCGGCATCTTATATATGCTTCTTAATATAAAACTCGTTGAACAGTCTCGCGATCTGCACCAGATAATTGCAGATCGTCTTGAACACTTTTACCGTAGTATTATAATCTTCCTGCCACTCCACCGGATAATCCAGAATCTTCACGCCCCGTTTCTCCGCCCGGAGCAGGAATTCGATCATGTAGAACCATCCGTTATCCCGGCTGCAGCCCTCGATCAGTGAAAGTGCCGTCTCTCTGCGGACAAACGTGAATCCGCAGATGGCATCCGTGGATTTCATCCGTAAGAACAGCTTTAACAGAATCAAAAGTCCCTGGGATGTGATCCTGCGGTACCATTTTCTGCCCCTGGTATCGGATTCTCTGGCAAAACGGCTGCCGTTGATATACTGGATCTCGGGTTGCGTCTCGAAGAGATGAATCGCCTCTCCCAGATGCCTGATATTGGTGGAAAGGTCGATGTCCATATAGCCTACCACATCGCCGTGGCTTACTTCCACACCTCTGCGGAATGCGGCGCCCACACCGCGGACATTGATCCTCTCATATTTTACTTTATCATATTTTTTACACAGCTTTTCTGCGATCTGCGGTGTCTCATCCTCGGAACCGTTATCCACGATAATGATCTCATAGTCTTCAAAAGCAATGCTTTGCAGATATTCCACCGTGCGGGTCACACCGTTCTCTAAGCGCAGACGTTCATTTAATACCGGAAAAATAATCGTAAACATCATTTTGTCAGTTTTTCCACTCCTTCGATCACATAGCGCTGTCTCTTAAAACTCATATTCAGGATCACGGACAGATATTTGAAGATCAGTGTCAGCATGACGGACATCATGAAAAATCCAAACGATATCAGCGTCATGAGACTCATCCAGCCTTCCACGGGACGTACTGTGCTGAAGATCGAATACACGATCCAGGCAAACATGATCATCATCACAGAGAACAGGATCACACTCACCAGCATAGAGAACTTCTCCAGGACATTGGTGAAAATGATCAGCGTATCCAGTGCAAGACTGCTGCGGGTACTGCGCTCCTCCCGGTTCCTGGCACTGCCTGCCTTCTTTTTATTCTCATAGACCAGCGTATCCGCCCTTAGTCCGCAATTCATATACATCGCCTTGCGGTAAGGAATGTACGCATTCATCTGATTCACACGATTCACTGCGCGGCGGGATATGATACGGAATCTCTCCTGACGCAGCTTATGGGTATTACGGCTTCCCAGATTATATACTGCATAGAACAGCCGCGAGGTCAGTGCCACATCTCTCCCCGGAGCGGCTGCCACCACATCATAGCCTTCCAGCGCTCTGTAATAAACATCCATGATCAGTGACGGCTCAAAATCCGGCAGGCATCTGTCGAATTCGAACAGGAAATCTCCCACTGCCAGGTCTCTTCCGGCATTCATGGCCATCTCGACTCCCTGATAAAAGCTTAAATTGATCATGCTCACCACATGATTTCCTCTGCTTTCTTCCAGAAATCGATGGATCTCCTCGATGGTATTGTCCATGCAGCAGTCATTCACACAGACGATCTCATATTTTTCGAAATGTTCTTCCATGGTGCCACAGACCGTATTCAGGAAATCACGGATGTGTGCACCATCGTTGTGCAGATACAGCACGCAGGATACAAAATTTTTCTCTTTATTCAGGATTGCGGTTCTCTCCATAACGTTTCCCCTATATCTATTATTTATAATCTCTCGGAATGGTTATCCTAATCTAAAAAAGAATCCAGGTCATATACCGTGTTGATCTTGCCGGATAAGACGCTGATGAAGGTGGGGCTCTCGGATAATGCCCGGATCACGGTAGGTCTCGAATCATCGATCTCCGAAGCCTTCAGAATCGGCTTCATGGAGAACAGTGATTGCTCATAGCTGAATGTATACTCTTCCCGCAGATACTTTCTCGCCAGCGTAGACATATACTCCCAGGCACTCTCCGGTCTGCCGGGACAGTCGTTGCAATTCCCCAGCCAGCCGCCTCTGCAGAGATTGCCGTCCGCTCCCACACAGGAGAACTGCGGCGTAGCATCGTAGCTTGTCTTATGTGGTGTAAAAGTCACCGAAGTCAGGGAATGATATCCCGTCCTGCCGAACGGCATAATGGAGAAAAAAGGTCCATCCATTACCGTAAATCCGATGTCTCGGAGCTTGTCACCTGTCTTGCACAGGATGATCTCACATAATTCATACTTCAGTCCGAAGGGGTCTGCCGTGGCTCCCTTCACCTTTTCCAGCACCTGATTCACGGAAGCGTAAGTGGCATTCAGCACAAACGGTGCACGATACACCTCACGGTGGTCCTCATGCAGTGCGGTGATCTCATAGCAGTCCGATTGCTTCACAATCTCTGTGATCTGCCGCCCGAAGTGCAGCCTCACTCCCGGATATTTTGCAATCTCCTCCAGCAGATAATCCCGCAGGATATGGGCATCATAGGTATATTCCTCGGTGAGAAAAGCTCCGTCGCACAATCCCGGCTGGAAATATTCCTCCACCGGAAGAGTCTTACAGGGAATCCCACCATCCCGGCAGAACTTCAAAAATTCCGCCGCATCCGTCCAGGAAAAATGAGCCGAAGTAGCATAAATCTGTTGAAACGCGGTATGAAGACAGAAGGAATAGTCCTCTGTAAAACGCTTGAAATATCCGGCGGATTTCATGGCCGTAGACAGAGACCTCGGGTAGTGATATCCCATGTGTACCCGGGCCTGATTGATATATGTGGCTCTGGTAAAAGGAGCCTCTTCCATCTCCAGCACCTCTACCTGCTGCCCTTTTTTTGCACAATACAGCGCCGCATACAATCCATACAGCCCTGCTCCTATGATCAGTTTGTCCATTCTGCTATCCTATCTCTGTCTCTGTTTTATCTCTGTCTCTGTTTTCTCATTTTCCGTCTTCCGGCCGGTTCCGCACATCAGTACCGCCAGATACGGCAGTGCCAGCATCACCGGATAGACATATCGCATCTGCACCGTGGGGCCTAACAGCATCGTCCCATAATATCCGGCGATCACCGCCAGTGGCAGACAGTATCGCTTTCTGTCCACGATCACAAGGATCGCCGCCAGCGCCAGATACAGCCACAGATAACTGCCCGGCACGAACAGATATTTCAGTATCGGAAGCTTCAGATAACCGTTCCCGTCCGCCCATGTCTCCAGGCAGTTATACAGTCCCGGCCATTTGCTGTCTTTGTAGATCCCTCTGTTGTTCAGGGTATCTTCTTCCCATCGTGTCTGTATATATCCGAGCCCCTCTCTCCCCTGCACTTCGTTCACCGCCGCATGGGTGACATCCAAGGGAGACAAAAAACCTGCATCCACTGCCAGTGCGGCATTGATCATATCTCCGGGATAAGATTTCAGCAGATGAAAATAGGTCCGTAAGAAATCTCCCGAGCGATAACGCGCCACATACGTGTTGGTATGCCGCTTTACCGGATCCGCAATGCCGGGATCGTAATCCCTGTAGGCCTCATCCAATATAAAATCATTCACCAGTGTCCGGTCCTGCTCCGACATGGTACCGTCATCCTCAGGGAGTACGCCCACTCCTCCATGATAGATCATGCAGCGGGCCATCTGCTGGATCGGCATACTCAGCATCTCTCTCCTGTCTCCCTGTTCCGCGTGCGTTGCGGAGAACACTGCGGACAGCACAAAAAGCCCTATACAGAAAGCTGCCACACTTACCGTAAACAGTCTCCCCCAGAGCTTCCTCGCCCTTTTTCCAAAGCATACTGCCAGGAAAAGAAATGCTAATAGTACCATCATAGCATATTTTCCGTTATTGCGAAACAGTATCATTCCCACTGTTCCGATAAAAAACAGCAGATCCCGGACTCCGGGACGCCATTCCCTGCGGTCCTCCAGCAATAGATCCGTCAGACTGATCAGCTGCAGCAATAAAAAAGCACTGAATACCGTATCTTTTGTCATGCTGACACTCATATACCAGTGGAACGGGAAAAACATTCCAAGCAGCAGCATCACGAGCTGCCAGCCTGCCGCCACCTGCCGTCTGTGCAATACCAGCACACCATAGGACATGCTGCCCGCCAGCAGCAGCATCTGCAGCGCAGTGTACAGTGCCATTCCGGCATTCATACTCCCGAACAGCTGCGTTCCCAGCCACAGCATTCCCTGTAAAAGCAGTGTGTGCACGATCGGATGATGATCAAAATAATAATGCTCCACAATCTGTCCGGTCTGTACCGGTGCATCATAGGCACAGATTCCCGGGTAATATGCCAGATATACCGGAAGCCATGCAAGGCAAAGCAATAACAGGCTTCCGAAAAACACCTGTGCCCCGGAGCGTCTCTGTATCCACGCGGCAGATCTGCAGAACACGGCATCGCCTTTACCGGTATTGTCTTTACCGGTATTGTCTTTACCGGCACCCTCAGATGCCGGCCTCTCTGCCGCGCGATAGACCACAAACGTTCCGATCACACCCAGTAGGCATCCCAAAAGCACGGTCCACAGCAGAGTGCTTCCCACATATCCGGCCGTCCACAGGATATTGCCCGCAGCCGCCAGATCTTTTTCCGTTTTTACGAAAAATACAAACAGACATCCCAGAACGCAAAGCAGCACACCGCCTCTGCGTCTGGGAAGTATTCTCTTCTCCTGCATATTATAATCCTTTACGTTCCAGATGTTCCCCATGCACACGGTTCAGACGATACTCGAAATCCTTCCGGTCCTTGGCCGCCATAACTTCCAGCATCATACCGGAGAAAAACGACTGGATCCCCGCCAGCAGAATGAATCCGCAGGCGATCAGCGTCGGGAATCTCGGCACCAGTCCCGTGTTCAGATACTCCAAAAACACCGGAACAAACAATATCACCGACACCACTACCAGCAAAAATGCCAGCATGCCGAAGAAATGCATGGGTTTATAGTTTTTATACAGCTGCAGCATCTTGCGGATCACGCGGAAACCGTCACTGTAAGTATTCAGCTTGGACTCGCTGCCCTGGGGACGGTCACGATATTCCACCACCACATTCTCTACCTGCATGTTATAGTTCACCGCATGGATCGTCATCTCCGTCTCGATCTCAAATCCTTTGGAGAATACCGGGAATGTCTTCACGAATTCATAACTGAACGCGCGATAACCGGTCATGATGTCCTTGATATCAGAATGAAACAGGCCGTTGATCCCCGCACGCATCAGACTGTTGCCGAAATTATGAAACGGCCGCTTATTTTCCGTAAAATAAGTAGACGACAGACGGTCTCCCACCACCATATCCGCCTGATGCTCCAAAACCTTTGCCACCATCTCCCGGGCACAATCCAAAGGATACGTGTCGTCTCCGTCGATCATAAGATAACATTCCGCATCAATCTCACGAAACATTCTGCGGATCACGTTTCCCTTTCCCTGGGCATATTCATGACGTATGATCGCTCCCGCTTCCGTTGCCAGTTCCACGGTACGGTCGGTGGAATTATTGTCATATACATAAGTCACTGCCTCCGGCAGGAACTTTTTCACATCGGATACCACCTTGGCGATCGTCTTCTCTTCATTGTAGCAGGGGATCAATACTGCAATTTTATCCATTTTCCATTCCTCTTATCTCTGCGTGTTAAAAGTGCTTATACAAAGTTTATTGTACCACGCTTGTTCCATTACAGCCACTATTTTTGCTTTTTCCCGCGTATTTTTCTTGGGGGCGGGCAAAAGCTATGATATAATGAGCGCAAGTGAGCCAATATGCTTGCATAATTGAAATTTATTGTTGTGGTTACGGAGGAATTGTTTCCATGAGTGGATCTCAGAACAGATCTTGTTGCAATATCATTTACCGCCTGGGGCTTAACATTGTCATGCTTCTGACACTGTTGCTTTCCATGCTGCTGTTCGCCGGCAGCTTTCTCACGACCTGCTATGCCGACAATATGGAGACCCAGCAGGTTCTGCTGCGTCCGGACAATCCCCTGTGGAATCTGTTGGAGCTGGCAGGCTTCGGATTACTGTTTTGCGGATGTCTGTATCTGTATAAAAAAATAGGAGAGAAATTCCGTCGCGGACTGCTCGTTTTTACTTTGACCTTTGTATTTGGTCTTGGTATCCTGCTGATCCTCTTCGGGCGCACAGTTCCCGCAGCGGATGCTCTGTCTGTATACAATGCGGCTGCGGAGTGGATCCTGGGAAATACTGATATTATCCACCCCACCGTTTCTTATCTGTCTTATTATCCACAGCAGATCGGGCTGATGGCTTTTTTGGAGCTGTTGCTCCGGATCTGGAATCTCACCGGCCTGTCCGTACCGGCCTGGCACTTTATCAAGCTGGTCTATGTCTGTCTGTTGTGTGGGGCGGTCTGGTTCCAATATCTGTCGCTGCAATATCTGTGGCCGGAGAATTACAAGAAGATCTCCTGCTGTTATCTCGTCTTGGTATGCTGTAACCTGCCCATGATCATGTACAGCTCCTTCGTCTACGGCGAGATTCCTTCCTTCGCTGCATTGTCGGTGGGATGCTATCTGCTGTTGCGGTTGCTGGGCAGCTCCTCTCCGGACAGTTCCTACCGGGACAACGTCTCCCCGGGCGGCTCCTCTCCGGACAGCTCCTACCGGGACAACGTCTCCCGAAATGATGTGCCCTCAGTCACCGCCTACGATTATGTCCCCCGCATGCTCCGTCAGATACTTTTCACAGGCTTCGGCAGTATCCTGTTCCTCACACTGTCTGTGATGCTGCGCAAGAATTCCCTGATCCCTGTGATCGCAGTGTTGCTGGTGCTGTTGTTCGAGGCATTGCGTCCGGGGCGGAACGGTAAAATGCGTCTGGGACTGCTCATCATGGCGGTATGTCTTGCTGTTACTTCTGTGGGGATTCTGCCTCTGGTACAGAAATGTTATGAGAAAAAGACGGGGAACACGTTAAGCTCCGGTGTCACCGCCATGTCCTATCTCGCCATGGGAATGCAGGAAGCTTCCCGCGGCTGCGGCTGGTATAACGGCTTCAATATCGATACTTACGATACCGCCGGCATGGATACTGCTCTCGCCAACGAGATCAGCCGTCTGGCGATCGACGAGCGCCTGGCCTATTTCCTGGAACATCCCGGCTACACAGCGGACTTCTATCTTCACAAACATTTATCCCAGTGGGCAGACGGCACCTATGCCAGCAGACAGGCTACCCTGGCTACCTATGGAGGGCGGAGTGCATTTTTTAAGGAAGTCTATGAAGGTTCTCTCAGTGGGGGATATATCGAATGGTGCAATGCATGGCAGAATGTTCTGTATCTGGGCGTGTTGGTGTTCTGTATTGGCAGTCTTAAGAAGCGTCGGGAATCCAGGGCTGCCGGACACATGGACGGGCGCACTGCAGACCGAATCGTGGGGCATACCACAAGGCACACTGCAGACCAAATGGCGGATCAGCTTGATGCGGATCAGCTCGGTGCGGACCGGCATGGCGCGGATCGACTTGGCGCGGATCGACTTGGTACGGATCGGCTCTACGTCTACGTCGGCCTCATTGCCGTACTGGGAGGTTTTCTGTTCCACACCTTCTGGGAAGCCAATTCGCGGTATATCTTCTCTTACAGCCTGTTACTTATGCCCTACTGCGGAGCTGGAATCTATACCGGGATCTGTCGGATACGGGATGGGGTACGGTCGAGATTTCATTAACACTTTCCATGCAGTATTATACTTAACTTACTAACTTGAGAGTTTACGCGAGCATAGCCGCGCATAGGCAAAATAAGAACCGTGATTGGGAGCTTGCTCACAAATCACGGTTTTTACTTTTGGCGTGATGCGGCGAACGCCGCGATATGAAATAAGATTGGCAGCGCCTTTTGCTGCCAATCTTATGAATAGCGTGGCTCATTGCGGATGCCATCTGCCACCC
>ERZ833608.371-NODE-371-length-39417-cov-104.516310_pt1 | contig 39417 bp, 24 predicted proteins | sample MGYA00519694_ERZ833608 | MGnify/ENA primary metagenome ERZ833608 (study PRJEB31850, sample SAMEA3708742) | human gut metagenome | biome: human gut; feature: human-associated habitat; material: faeces | place: China | collected 2014 ... | reverse complement strand
GATAACAATTTTATTAAAACACTTGGATTATTCGATTCTTTTTTCTATATTTGCAACCAGTTATATATGAAATATGCCTTTACGCATTAATGCAATGAATATGGAGATTAAAGTCGTTATCAAGAAGAGAGCCCCAAAGCCTAAAACTCCAAGAGGCATCACACGGGCAGCATTCGCCATGGCACTGTTTTTTTTTGCGCTCTGCCAGTGGCAGAACAAAGTATACTTCGACGGAAATCATTCTTCTGGGGTAGTGGTTGCTATGATGGTTTTCGGTAGTCTGTCAGGATTGTTCTTCCTGTTATTTCTCTGCCTTTTGGTCAGCAAGTTTGGCAACTAAATGATTCATTTTTAGTCACCTCATTCGCCAATCGGTACCGCTTCAACTGTTCATCGTGGCTCAGCTTTGCCTTTTTCTCCACTTATGGAAGAAGCTTGTATTCCCATGAAAACTTCATGAAAATCTGTACCTCAAGCTTTAATCGCGACACAGCAAAAGTATTTAAAATAAGACAGGCAGACTTGAAATGATCAAGACTGCCTGAATGTGGGGTCCAAACCTCTTGCGAGGAATGATCCGCTGCAAAGATACAATAATCATTTTAACACACAAGAAAATAAGGAAAAATGTAATATGATGCCGTTTCAGCCCCTACTAAGGCTGGGCCTCTATCCCTACTACCGATCAGCCTCGGTCCCTATTAGGGATGGAGCCTCGTCCCTACTACCGATGAGCCTCGGTCCCTATTAGGGATGGAGCCTCGTCCCTATAGGGATGCGAAAACGACGTTCTGATGGCTATAACTTTTAACGACCGAAGGGAGTGATAACTCCTTTATCATCTAAACTCCTGAACCCAGCGAAAGTTGAGAAAGATAGAAATGAAATTTGCATAAACAAGGATTTATTTGTATTTTTGCATGAGAATGGAGAATAGAAAAATCATACACATTGATATGGATGCCTTCTTTGCGGCAGTAGAGCAAAGAGACAATCCTGAACTTCGGGGCAAACCCATTGCGGTAGGCTTCGACGGTCCACGTGGTGTGGTGTCTACTGCCAGCTATGAGGCACGTCGCTTCGGAGTACATTCTGCACAGTCAATCGCACAGGCCAAGCGCCTCTGCCCCGACCTCAACATCGTGCCTTGCCGACACGAACATTATAAAGAGGTGTCGCAGCAGATTCACCACATCTTCCAGGATTATACCGACCTCATAGAACCTATCTCCATCGACGAGGCCTTTCTCGATGTCACCCATAATAAGAAAGGTATAGAGCTGGCTGTAGATGTGGCACGCGAAATCAAGGCACGCATCAAAGCAGAGACAGGACTCACCGCATCGGCAGGTATCAGCTATTGCAAGTTTCTCGCCAAGGTGGCTTCCGACTATCGCAAGCCCGACGGCATCTGCACCATTCACCCCGACAAGGCTCTCGACTTTATCTCTCAACTGCCCGTGGAAGATTTTTGGGGCGTAGGCAAGAAGACTCTGCAGAAGATGCACTACATGGGCATTTACCGCGGAGCCGACCTGCGTAAGGTTTCAGAACAGCATCTCGTCGAGGTTTTTGGCAAGGCTGGTCATGTCTTCTACCATTTTGCACGTGGCATCGACAATCGCCCCGTCGTTACGTATCGCGAAAGGAAGTCTGTGGGATGCGAACAGACTTTCTTAGAGGATATATACACTCCCTCTGCCGTCATCATACAACTCTATCACACCGTCCTGGAGTTGCTTACCCGCATAGCCCGCAGCGAGTTCGAAGGCCGCACCCTCACCCTGAAAATCAAGTTTGCCGACTTCACCCAGATAACAAGAAGCATCTCGCAAGACAAGATTCTGAAGAGCAAGGCCGACATACTGCCTCTCTCCAAACTTCTGCTCAAGCAGGTGGAGTATTCCTCCGCCCGCCCCATCCGCCTCATAGGCCTCTCAGTGAGCAATGCCACAAGCGAAGAAGCCAAGAAAGAAGACCGTGAGAACAGCACCCACAAACCCGAGTACAAGGAACTGGAATTGGAATTCGAGGAATGGGATGAGTAGTTCCCCGTATTGATTGAAGTCCATTCAGAACTCTGCTCCTAACCTTCCGAATATGAGTTCATGTAGCTGTATTTTATCATTCTCATTTTTGTAAATGGGGAAGATTCCCCAAAAAACGAAAAAGGCCCATCCCCCAAAAAGGGAGATGAGCCTCGCAAAGTTATGGTGTTTTGAAAAAACGATGTGTCTGATCTACTTTCTCAATTAATACTGACTGATCTTCAGATTGCTAATCTTGACGTTGGCGCCATTATAGCTATTGATACTCCAACAATTTTTCTGAATGCCATAGATGCGGTTGGTATAGCTGCAGACATCATTGATGTACATCACACAGATACTGTTGTCGGTGTAGATGGTGACGTTGTACACATTGTCGGCAGGACGGGCAAACACGTAGCCATCAATACCGGCAATGAAGCCCTTACCCTCTACGCCTTGCTCCTCAAAGTTTACCTTGCGGTTGTTCTCATCCTCTGGGTTGACAACCATGGTGTAATACTTCTTAGAGTCAGAGCCACGAACCATAGAGATACCAAACTTATCCCATTTGTTGGAAGTGGTGACGGTGAAGCTGATCTTGTTGTGACTGCCCAAGCGGCCCATCAGCATGTAGGCATCAGGCTGCTCGACATTGCCTGCAAGCGTATAGGTGCCATCAGCCTCGGTCATGTTCTGGCTCTCCTTCACCTCTACAGCAACATCCTGGTTGTACTTCTCACTCACAGCATCAACCTGTCCGAGTGTCAATGTACCGTCCTCATGCTGGATGAGCTTATAGCAAACCAAGTTGCCAGCCCACTCTGGCTCTGCAGGCGAAGCACCCACAGCAGTATTGTCCTTACCGCTTCGAGTAGGACACCAGCCCCACAGATAGCGGTTGGTACCATCGCTGGCAGTCTTGCCGGCATAAAGACCACGGCTGTCGAGGAAGCCCTCGTGAGCATCAGGCCATATTCCTGCATCATTGGCGGTACAAGCCTTCAACTCGTCAAGTGTTCTTCCCTTGAAATACTGCACTCTGCGTACAGCATGATGAAGTTCGCTATACACCAAGTACCAATAGTCGCCCATCTTGAAGAGGTCAGGACACTCGTAGAAACGGTCCCACATCATGGTCATGAACACACCATTGTCAGTCCAGTTCTTCAAGTCATCAGATACGAACTCAGCTAAGCTACCCTTGCCACCCTTCTTGGTAGAAATGAGCATGTGGAACTTGCCATCATCACCCTTAAACACGAATGGGTCTCGGAAGTCGTTCTTATCGTAGCCGAAGTCCTGACCTTTGATCAAAAAAGTACGATCCTTGGTCCAGGTCTTGAAATCAGCAGAAGTTGCTACCATCACAGCCTGTGCGCTCTCGTCACCAGTAGGCTTATACTTATTACCTGTATAGAATGTATAGTAAAGCTTGCTTGCCTCATCGTAGATGGTAGAACCAGTACCGATGGCTGCATCCTGCGACTTCAGGGTGCCACAAGAAACCAACTCGCCCAAAGCAGTATAGTGGGCAGCATCCTTGGTACTTACACCCCAGATGGGGTGGTAAGTTCCTTCAGGATTAGGACGGAAGTCCTGCAGATACAACACCTTGAAATCGCCAGCCACTGGATCGAAGAAAGGCATAGGGTCGCCTACGTAGCCTACAGTTGGCTTGTAGTAAGTATCCTGCATGGCTGCGTCAGCAGAGTAGAAATAAGTGGTGGTAGACCAGTCTTTCTGCTCGGGGGCAACATCGCTGTCGCTGCATGAAGCAAGAGGCAAAGCGAGGCATGACGCCAATATTATAGAATTTATCATTGTCTTCATTTTTGTTTATTGTTAATGGTTCATAAGATAATTAAATGCATTCTTGGTCATGATGGCCACATTAGCATGGAACTTCTCTGTGAAAGGACCTACGCTGTACCAGTCGTAGCAACCAGAACCTATACAGAGGGTCTTACCTGAATTCTCTTTGGCAGGATACTCCCATACCACGACAGCACCGTCACCACCGTAACCCAGGTCGATAGCACCAGTCTTCTCTCTCCATACGGCATAATTGTCAAAACCACCCCAGTCGACTCCAATATGCCATTGAGCAGTAGAGTTGGTGATGCGGTAGTTGGCATCAGTAGTGTATACACTGTTGGCGTCATCACCTTTCACCAGTCCCTGATAGAGGGCGTGGTCGGAATGAGAACCTGCGGCATCATTGCCCATTTTGAAGTCCCAAGGACCTCCACAAGTTTCGGCGTCATTTTCCACTTGTCCCCAGCAGTTGTTTGGTACCAATCCATTATTGTCGATACCCAACTCGCCTGGCATATTGGTAGCGTAACGTGTGAAGAGGAAGGAGCCACCAGCTTTGTAGTAGTCTCTCAGCACAGCCTGTGCGGCAATAGCCTCAGGAGCAGCCTGCTCGAATTTCGCCTTACCGTCCACTCCACCGTCTTTGTGGAAGTGCCACCATATCACCTTACACTCGCTCAAGTCTACATTGCCATTCTTGATATCAGTAAACGAAGCATAGATAGAGTTATCCACATTCGCGAGCATCCACTCGCAGGCAGCCTTCTCCTCAGGCACCAGCTCGTCCATCGTCAGAGCCAAGCTTGCGAATACAGCAGTAGGCTTGCCTATCTGATTGACGGTTACAGTGTAGGTGCTTGTAGCCGTATTGTTGGTTACGGTATAGGCCACAGGATTCGTGAAGTCGACTGGTGCACCCGAAACAGGTGCGACAGTAGCATTCTCGCTCACCTTGATAGAAGGTATCAGCTTGGTGATGTCCACCGTCTGTGGTACATTAATGGTAATGGTCTTGTTGCTCTCGTTGATGGCTCCAGTATAGATACCGTTCACCTTGAAAGAAAGAATCTTAGCCTCATCGCGCTTGGCAACGAGTGTCCAGTCGAGGAACACATCGCCATTCTTCACGCGCAAGGTCTGTGCAAGGAGCATATTCATCTTGTCGCCCACCTTGGCATCACACACAGCACCATCGCTGAGTGTGAGTTTGCTCAAGGTCATCTGACTGATGTCGTAGGTCTCTGGCACACGTACGGTAATGGTACGTGCAGCCTTGTCTACAGTTCCTTCATAATCATCGAGTGCCAGCTCTGTAACAGAGCAGCCTCCTGTGAGCTGCAGGTCGGACACATTGTCCTCGCTGCAGGCTGTGAGGGCAAGAATGCCCATCAATAGATATAATAACTTTTTCATATTACCATCCTCCTATGTTCTGTGTGTAATGTCCGTCGGATGCCGCTACCTGTGAGAAAGGTATTGGCAGATATTCATTCTTGTTGGCTGTAAAGTGAGCATCTCCATAGATAGAGCAGTTGTTGGTCTCCTCAGCAAAGTACTTGTTGAGCACCTTCTCTGCCTCACCCCATCTCACGAGGTCGAAGAAGCGTTCACTCTCCATACCCATCTCCAAACGACGCTCCATCTTGACAATCTTCAAGGTTTCTTCTGCGCTGTAGTTGCCGTCATAGGTAGAGATGTTGAACTTCACGCCATAGTCGCTTGGATAGTTGGCTATCATGCCCGTGCTCTGCTTAGCACGCTTGCGGATGTCGTTAACGATGTTGATAGCTTGCTTGGCATCGCCTTCGCCCTTGATGGCCAACTGTGCATAAGCCTCAGCACGCTCCAAGAGTACGTCGGCATAACGGAACACGATGCGGTTCATAGGTGTACCCCACCAAGAGCCCTTTACCATGTAACCACAGTCTGGATCTACGTTCTGCTTCAAGGTTACATAATAACCATAAAGACCATTAGAACGGCTCCATGTGGAGCTGGCGTCCATCATGTACTTGCTGTTGAACTCGTATGGAAGACCCGTCAGACCTACAGTGAGGAACAGACGTGGGTCAGCATCCTGTGTCAAGTCGTAGTCCTTATTATTAAAGGTATCAATGAAAGGATGACCGTCGGCATCGGTACGATAGGCGTTCACAAGATTCTGACTGGGCTTGTAGAAGTCACAACCTCCATCGGTAACACCAGGGATATTAGGCACGATAAGACCGTAGCTCCAGTTCAGGTTACCATACTTGGTACCGTCGTTGATAGAATACTGCATGGCCCAGATGCTCTCCACACCATTCTCGTACTGTGTCTCAGGACGGAAGTTGTTGTGGAAGTCAGCCTCGAGATCGAAGCCACCTGCGCTATAGATGTCAGGATTGCTATACTCGATGACCTTTAGCAAGTCTTCTCTGTTGATGCTGGTCACCTGATTGGATGAAGGATCATCCTGGCGATAAGCCTTATAGAGATAAGCCTTGGTGAGGAAGGCTGCAGCTGCTGCCTTGGAAGGACGACCCTTATCGGTCTGCTTCACTGGAAGCACACTATAGGCATACTCCACATCGTTGATAATCTGCTGCCAGCCCTCATCGTTGTTGAACTCAGTGTTGGAAAGGGTATTGTAGTCTTCCTGCTTCAGGTTGGCATCCATGATGAAAGGAATGTTCTTGTAGAGACGCTTCAACAGGAAGTGGGCGTAGGCACGCAAGAACTTCATCTCGCCTAAACGCTGAGCCTTGAGCTGATAGCTGTCACTGGTGGCCTCAAGCACAGAGATGGCTGAGTTGACACGTGAGATACAGTTGTAAAGGCGCACCCACATATCGTTGATATTCCAGTTGGTGGTAAGCACACCCTGCTCTATCTCCAACTGATGGAATACGTCACCATCGCTGGTTCCGTTGCCACCCTTATAGGCATCATCGCTGCGGACATCGAAGTTCCACATCGAGAAGGAAGAGTTGACGTCTTCGGCTGTTGTGAAGACAGCGTAAGCCGAGATAACCAGGTTATCCACATTGCTTGGGTCCTTCACCATGTCGCTGTCGAGCACACCCTGAGGTTTCTGGTCGTCCAGAAAGTCAGAGCAACTTGTCGTACCCACCAAGGCAAGAACGGTAAGGACAGAATATAATATCTTTTTCATAATTTGACTCTTTTAGAATGTTACGTTAAGACCAAATGTGAGGTTGAGAGGGATAGGATATCCATAGTTTGGATTCTCAGGATCTACACCAGTAAAGCTGCTGCTCTTGATGGTGAACAGGTTCTGTGCACTGACATACATACGCAAGCGCTGCATAGAGAGCTTGGAGACGATGCTCTTTGGGAAATTGTAACCCAACTGGATGGTGCGCAGTTTCAGATAACTGCCATTCTCTACCCAATAAGTAGATACACGTTTCTCGTTATTATTGTCGGAAAGGGTAACAGCAGGAATATTGCTGGATGGATTGTCCACACACCATGCGTTCAACAGACGATGTCCCTTGTTCAAGAAGCCGACGTTAAGACCTGCCCAGATGTCGGTCTCTTTCTTCAGGTCAGAGATGATGTCTACACCCTGTACACCCTGGAAGAAAGCTGTGAAGTCGAAGTTCTTGTACTCCAAGTAGATATTGAAGCCATAAGTGAAGTCGGGCACAGGATCATAAATCCAAGTCTGGTCAAGCTCAGTAATCTTACCATCATGATCCAAATCTTTCCAGCGCATACGTCCTAAGCCTGCACCTTCCTGAGTGGCATGGTTGTCGATTTCTTCCTGGCTCTTGAAGATACCATCGCATACATATCCTACCTGTGCACCCATAGGATGACCGATAACACTCTTCACACCATTACCACCAAAGGTACCATTAGCTGCTACAGTAGTAGGCAGCGCTGTAATTTCGTTGCGATAAGAAGAAATGTTGGCGGTGATGTCGTACTTCAGACCAAAGTTGGTCTTGTTGCGATAACCGATGTTGAACTCGAAACCGCGGTTCTCCATCTCGCCTGCATTGATCCACTGTGAGCTTCCCTCACCCATAACGGCGATACCAGGCATATAAACCAAGATGTCCTTGGTCTTCTTGAAGTACCAGTCGAAGTTACCATAGAGGGTATTGCCAAAGAAAGCGAAGTCGAGACCCAAGTCGGTCTGTGTGGTTGTTTCCCACTTGATGTCGTCATTACCAATCTGATTGCGCTTGAAACCCGAAGGCAATGTGCTTCCGCCATTGGTTCCTGCGATATCGTAAGAGGTACCATAACTCTGACCACCATTCTCACCCACTCCATAGTTGCTAACAAAGATGGTATAGCGAGCCAAGTTGTCGATTTCCTGGTTACCAGTCTGTCCCCAAGATGCACGAATCTTCAAATCGTCAATCCAAGAAGCCTTCTTCAGGAAGTTCTCCTGATTGATACGCCAGCCTGCAGATACAGATGGGAAGGTGGCATAACGATTGTTCTTACCGAAACGAGAGCTACCGTCACGACGGATGGTGAACGAAGCCATGTACTTGTCGGCATAATTATAGTTGGCCTTACCGAAGAAAGACACGAGTGAATAGCCAGAGCCTCCACCGTAAGCCTGTGCTCCGGTAGTACCTGCATCAGGCCACATATAGTCGGGCTTGAGTACTGCGAAACCTTCCTTATAACCAGAGAAGTAGATATCATCCTGACGGTTCAACTCCATACCTGCCATGAGGTCGAAGCGATGCTGACCTATCTCCTTATTATATGTAGCCACAGCATTCCACATCCACTTGGTCCAGTGTTCCTGCTTGGCCTCTACTGCATTCTTGTCGTTAGCCACATTACCTTCGGTAACAGGATAAGTAAAGAATCGCTGCTGCTTCTGTGAGTAATCGAGACCAAAGGTGGAACGGATGTTAAAGCCCTTGAAGAGGTTGAGGTTTACATAAGCATCACCAAACATACGCCAGTAGGTATAACGGTTGTCCTTGTTGCGTTCCAACACTGCTACAGGGTTATAACGATCTGGATAACCTCCTACAGGACCTGCATAGTTGCCATCCTCAGTATAGATAGGCAGAGATGGATTGAACTGCAACACATTCTGCAAGAAGCCACCAGGAGCCGCAACCTCAGAAGTACGGTTGACAGTGAAGTGCTCGCCTACAGTAAGACAATTATTCTTCAAGAGCTTGTACTCTGTATTCATACGAGCTGAGAAGCGGTTGAAATCTAAATGTTTGATAATTCCCAAGTTCTTGTAGTAACCCAAAGAGAAGAAACTACTACCCTTGTCTGAACCCTTACTAACAGATACGTTATACTGCTGTACTACACCTGTGCGAGTTGTCTCATCAAACCAATCAGTATCAGCAGCAGGTGTTGTACCCGCATCGTCGAGATACTTCTTCATACTGATGCCGTTGAGCACAGGGTTGCCCTGCTCGTTATAGCTCCAGTCGTAGCTGTAGCCCAGACCATTGGTGTTAGGATCCATACCATCGTTCATATAGGCACGCCACATCACCTGACCAAACTCCTTTGCATTGAGCACGTCCATCTTATGAGCGTAAGTAGAAACCGAGATAGAGCCGTCGAAGTCGACCTTCACCTTGCCCTCCTTACCCTTCTTGGTAGTGATGATGATGACACCATTGGCAGCACGGCTACCATAGATAGAAGCCGATGCAGCATCCTTGAGCACCTGAATGCTCTCGATGTCATTACCATTGAGTTCGTGCATACCAGCCTTGGTTGGCACACCATCAACAATATAAAGAGGATCATTGTTGTTCAGCGTACCGATACCACGAATACGTACGGTGGCAGTTCCCGAAGGAGAACCGTCAGCTGTAATATTCATACCTGGAACGCGGCCCTGAAGAGCCTTGATAGGGTTGTTCTCGTTCTGCTTGGCTATCTCGTCAACGCTGACTACCGAGATGGCACCTGTCAGGTCGGCCTTGCGCTGAGTGGTATAACCAGTAACGACTACCTCGTTGAGCAACTTGGCATCTTCTTCGAGAACGATGCGCAGACCCTTGGCAGCCTTCACCACCTGAGTCTTATACCCCATAAAAGAGATAGAAAGTTTTGAACCGGACTGAACCTGCACCGTAAAGTTACCATCAATATCAGTAACAGTACCTGCATTTCCTTGTCCCCCCACTACGGTGACAGTGGCACCAATAACTGGTTCTCCACTGTTGTCGGTAACATTTCCACTTGCCTCTTCGACCTGGGCGAATGATACCGCACTGACGAGCAACAAGCAGATGCTCATCAAGAGAGTTTTCATTTTCTCCATGTAAATAAAGGTTTTGTTAATAGTAATTCTATTTATTGTTTATTCAAATTTCTGGCAGCAAAGATAGCAAAACTCTTATTGACAACAGAGAAAAATTCGTTCATCACATGGCAATTATGTTACATGCAACTATTTTATAGTATTTCGTTCATTTATATGACTTCTGTTTTTCTGAGAGTTAGAATAATCAGCACAAGTTGGAATAGCAGGGTTATAAAAGAAGTTAGAGGGAAGTTGAGAGAGAGAAGTCCTGTCAGTCTCTCAACTCTGTCGGGTTGATGCCGAACTGCTTCTTGAAACAAGCTGAGAAGTAACCAGGAATGGCAAAGCCCACCTCGGCAGCCACCTCACTGATGGTCTTGTCGGTTTGCTTCAGGAGCGAATAGGCTTTTTGCATACGCATCTCGCGAAGCACCTCAGCAGGAGTCTTTCCTGTCAATGCCTTTACCTTGCGATACATCTGCACCTTGCTAAGACTTAGTTCTGAGCCTAAGTCGTCCATGCGAAGGTTGGCATTTCCTATATGCGACTTAGCAACCTTCTTAAACCGTTCTAAGAACATCCGCTCTCCTGGTGCCTCTGCCTGTATAAACTCTGCCGAAAGCACGTTCTTTGCATCCATATTTTTTCTCTGTCGACGAGCTTGCAATAAGTTAGAGATACGAGCCAATAGCAGATGGGCACTGAAAGGTTTGGTGAGATAGGCATCGGCTCCATGCTCATACCCTTCTATACGCTGTGACTCCTCACTGCGAGCGGTGAGCAATATAACAGGAATATGACTGGTCACCTCATCCTCCTTGATCTTCGAACAGAAGGTGAGTCCGTCCATCACAGGCATCATCACATCGCTGACGATCAGGTCGGGGACACTCTCCTTGGCCAGACGTAAACCATTTTGACCATCTGAGGCTTCGATGACGTAGTAATGATCAGAAAGCAAAACACGTAAATAGGTGCGAATATCTTCATTATCATCTACAACAAGGATGGTGGAGAGTTCCTCTACATCTTGTTGCAACAACATCTGATGGCGACTGTCGCGAAGCACATGCTGAGAGAGTTCCTTCTCGGAAGCCTCATCCGTCGAAGCCTGGTTCATCACATCTACCTGATCTTTGAAGTTGAGCACATCGGCGGTCAAGGTTTCCAACTGTCCCACGTTGCGCGACACCACCTGCAGTAGCATCTTCTGTTCATCGGTGAAGTTGTCATCCTTCATCAGTTGGCTTAATGGTCCTGATACTAAGGTAAGGGGCGTACGCAACTGATGGCTGGCATTGGTAAAGAAGGCTATCTTTTCGTCTGCCATCTGCTTGCGCTGCTTGTTGAGTTTCTCTTTTTCCCGACGCACTTTACGACGATAGAATATCATGATGAGCAGCAGCACAACCACAGCAACAGCCAGGATGCTGATGATCTTCTGCCATCGGTACATCTTCATATATTCGTTGATGCTCGAATAGATGGCATTCAAGTTGGCCGTCTGGCCTTCTATCTCTTTATACTGCATGTCTATCAACTTGGCATTCTCGGCTGTGACAAGTGCCGACTGAAAATAGTTCATGCGCTTGTAGGGCTTGCCCTGCAGAATGTTCATCGCTAAGGGAACGATGGCCTCGCCCTTGGTAGGATAGATATACGAGGCTGTCATCACGCCCTTGTCCACAAGGTCTACTCCCTGGTTCTCACCAGGCAGTCCGTCGATACCCACAAAGAGCATCTGCTTATCGCGGTTCTTCTCCTTGGCTGCCTGCTGCGCACCCCAAGCCTCGGCATCATTATGTCCGAAGACTGCATCAACAGGCTTGCCTGCATCCATATACTGACGCATCAACTTCTTGGCACCAGCCAAGTTCCAGTCGCCTTCCAACGTCACCACCTGTATCTGCGGAAAGGCTTTCATGCCCTGCATAAATCCGCGATGACGGTCGGCAACAGGTGTGGAGCCACGCTCGCCCGTTATCTCAACAACCGTTCCCCTGCCCTGCAGTTGGTGTGCCAGATAATCAGCCACCTCCTTGCCTATCGCCACATTGTCGGTTCCGATATAGGCAGTATAGTGGGTAGACTCTATCATGCGGTCGTAAAGAATGACGGGAATACCGGCACGGTAGGCACGCTCTATCGCTGGCGCAACAGTCTTGACATCACTGGGAGCCACCACCAAGAGGTCGACCTTGGTTTTCACCAAACTGTCTATCTGCCGGGCCTGGCGCTGCCCATTGTTGTCGGCAGAGGCAAAGACCACGTCCACATTCTTATACTGATACTGTCCAATCTTAATTTCGCGGTTCACCTTCTGGCGCCAAATGTCGTCGCTACATTGGGACACACCTATCACTGTGCGCCTGTCGGAACAGGACACCAAGACGAGCAACAAAAGGATTACATATAATATAATGTGCTTCTTTCCGGTTTTCATTTTTGTATCGTTTTTGTTTACACAGTAGCAATATGCAAAAATATAAACAAAAATGAAAACCCACAAATAAGGCAAACAAAAATTAATATCTTTTAATAGCAAAGACACACAAAAAGGACTTCGCCGCCCTTGGTCATCACAGACCAGGTAAAGCGAAGTCCTTTATCAAAATATCAACTACCAAATACTAAAAACGAAACTTACTTCGTATATTTCTCAGGAAGCACAGGCATGGCACCATGCTGGGTGCACACGTATGCACTTACCTCTACTGCCAACTTGTGAGCCTCGGCAATGCTCTTGCCCTTCAGAATGCTGGCACAGAAAGTACCAGTGAAACTGTCGCCTGCTCCAACCGTATCGGCAACCTCTACCTTAGGAGTTTCCTGGAACGAATTGAAGCCTGGAGCAAAGACATAGCTGCCGTTCACACCACAGGTGAGCACGAGCATGTCGAGATTGTACTTACCGAGGATGAGCCAGCACTTGTTCTCGATGTCAAGACCAGGATAACCGAAGAGACGACCTATGGTAATCAATTCCTCATCGTTGATCTTCAAGACATTACAACGCTTCAAGCTCTCACAGATCACCTCCTTGGTATAGAAGTTCTGACGCAGGTTGATGTCGAAAACCTTCAGGCAGTCCTCGGGAGTATGGTCGAGGAACTGATAGATAGACTTGCGGCTTACCTCGTTGCGCTGAGCCAAAGAGCCCCAGCATACAGCTCCGGCATTGGCAGCCACCTCCTTGATGTCGTCGGTAAAGGGGATGTTGTCCCATGCCACACCTTCCTTGATGTCATAAGTAGGAACACCCTCTGCATCGAGCTCTACCTGTACGGTTCCTGTAGGGAAGTCCACACGTGGCATCACGTACTTGAGGTGCTTATCGTCCAACAATCTGAGAGCCTCGTCGCCCAGCAAGTCGCTGCCTACGGCACTGACTGCTACAGAATGCAAGCCATGCTGACCGGCATGATAGGCAAAATTGGCAGGAGCGCCACCCAACTGAGAACCTGTAGGCAGAACATCGAAAAGGATCTCGCCCAAACCTACACAATATTTCTTATCCAAATCTTCTATTTTCATAATCTTTGTTTTTTAATTCAAGTTTTGCAAGTTCAGAAGTTTACATCTTCACCTTATTAATATATGAGAACAGATAGAGCACACCTACTGCCATCACCAGCACGGCACCGATCTGTCCGATGGCATCGCTGGCAACACCCATAATGAGTGGGAATACCGTACCGCCAAACAAGCCCATGATCATCAGACCGCTCACCTCGTTCTTCTTCTCGGGTACAGAGAGAAGAGCCTGCGAGAAGATGATGGAGAACACATTGGAGTTGCCGTAACCCACGAGGGCAATGGCAATATAGAGCATCATCTTGCTCTCGCCGAAGAAGAGGCCTGCCATACTCAGCGCCATCATCACGATGCTGATGGTGAAGAACACACGGGGCTTCATCATACGAAGGAAGACGGTGCCTGTGAAACATCCGATGGTACGGAAGATGAAGTAGAGCGATGTGGCAAAGGCAGCCTCGTTGAGTGTCCAGCCTAGACGCTCCATCAGAATCTTTGGAGCGGTGGTGTTGGTGCCCACGTCGATACCTACATGACACATGATGCCGATGAAGGAAAGCAACACGATAGGCTTGCCCAAGAGAGCCAAGCAGTCAACAAAGCCAGAGGCCTTGCCCTCGGTCTTCTCCTCCTCAATAGGAGTTCCAGCCAGGAACAGCGTTGCACACACACCGATAATCATATAGATGGGGAAGAGCACACGCCAGCCCAATCCAAACTCAGGAATGCTTGCCACTGCACCCCACATGGCAATATATGGAGCCATGAAGGAAGCGATGGCCTTGACAAACTGACCGAAGGTAAGCGTAGAAGCCAGGTTCTTACCGGATGTAACAGCAGAAACCAGCGGATTGAGCGATGTCTGCATCAGCGCATTACCGATACCCAAGAGGGAGAACGATACAAGCATGATGCCGAAGGTTTCGCCAAACAAAGGCAGAAGAAGAGAGATGACTGTCACCAAGAGTGAGAGCAGCACGGTCTTCTTACGACCTATCTTATTCATCAACATGCCCGTGGGCACAGAGAAAATCAGGAACCAGAAGAAAACCAATGATGGGAACAGGTTGGCTGTAGCATCATTCAGGTTGAGGTCTTCTTTCACATAGTTGGAGGCTATACCCACCAAATCCACAAATCCCATTGCGAAGAAACAAAGCATCACAGGGATTAAGGTCAATTTCATTGACTTATTCATATTGTTAGTTATTTTTTTTGAAGTGAATATTAGCTGTTATTTTCCAAGTTTGTAAACTTGATACTTACCCTTTCTCTTTCCTTTCACAACAATCTTATTATAGGGTTTGCTTGGGAACACGAGGTTGGTCATCGCCATCTTGCCCTCAGCATCCAGGACCTCGACGCTACTCTTGTCGATGAAGATTCTGAACTGGCTGATCTTTCCATAGGTAGGAGCCTTAGTGACAGCAGCAAACTCGTTGCTGAAGTCGGTCTTGCCGCTCTTTGTACGGTCCATCTCGAAAGTCTCAGCCTTGGCATTATAGGTCATCACCACCTTCTCGCCCTTGTCGTTGCTCAGGGTGATAGTGGCATTGCCCTTCACATTGACCACAGCCTCGCAAGCCTCTGAGAGAGCCTTTGATGTCTTCTTGCTGCGTGCAGCTGTCATCTCGGGAGAAGGAGTCACACTGCAATAGGTCTCGCCCTTGTACTCGAAGAGTCCTAAATCGCGGGCTATAGAATTGGCAGAACGGTACTGCTGGGTAGGAACCTGATTGGCGTACTGCCAGTTGCTCATCCATGCTATTGCCACACGGCGTCCGTCGGGAGCATTGTCGAAAGTGACGGTGGCATAATGATCCTTACCATAGTCCATCCACTTGGTGACCTCGGGCTTGCTCTCGCAAGTAAACTTGTGTCCGTCGAACTCACCAATGAAGTATTGTGTGGCAGAACCACCGAAAGGACCGCCAGGATTGATGTTGCAGAGAAGCATCCACTTCTCCTTGTCGGTGCCGCGAACCTTCAATTTCATCAGGTCTGGGCATTCCCACACACCGCCATGATTGCCGTACTCTGCACCGAAAGAGCTCTCGTAAGTCCAGTCTTTCAGGTTGTCAGAAGAATAGATGTTCATCTGCTGACCGGCAGCAAGAATCATGTTCCACTTCTTGATATCCTCGTTCCAGAACATGTGAGGATCGCGGAAGTCGGGCACGTTGCTTGTGATGATAGGGTTGCCCTCATACTTGGTGAAGGTCTTTCCGTTGTCAGTACTGTAGGCCATGCTCTGGGTCTGGTTCTCACCAGCCGAGGTATAGAGAGCTACGACAGCACCCTCGCCGAAGCCAGCGGTATTCTTCTTGTCGACAACAGCAGAGCCGCTGAATATCGTTCCTATCACATCTGGCTCGATAGCTTCACCCTCAAACTTCCAATTTACCAAATCGGTAGAGGTAGAATGTCCCCATGTCATATTTTCCCACTGCGACCCATAAGGATTGTACTGGAAATAGAGGTGCCACACACCGTCCTTATAGAACATACCATTCGGATCGTTCATCCAGCCATAGGCAGGAGTATGATGATAGAGAGGACGATACTGCTCACGGTTCTTCATATCGAAGCTGTCGGAGAACTTCATTCCCTTCCAGCATCCGAAGTTGGCAATACCGCCATCGTTACGAGCCTGTCCGTCGACATGAATATCGAGCATCAGTCCCTTCTGGCTCTTGTAAGCCTCCAAGTCGAGAGGCACGTAATAATCTACGTGCGTATTGGCAAGGCGGACATTGAAAGTCTTCAACTGCTGGTTGTTGGCTATCACCTTGACATGACTCATTTCGGCACTCTCCTGAACAGGTATCAGGAGATATTTCTCACTCTGGTGAATACGATAGAGGCAATGGTTGTTACTCAGGAATTGAGTTTCCTGGGCTGAGGCTGTCATACCAGCCAACAGGAGCATCATGCTCAACACAGTTTTTCTGATTGTTCTCATTACTTTGTTATTGGGTTTTGTTTTTAAATGCGTTATTGGTATTTTCGATTGCAAATTTATCAAACATATCTTATTCTTCCACGCAATATTCGTTCATTACATGCTAAATATGTTACAAGAAACATTTTTCTCATCTTTGGAACTGTTTTTTGAAGAAAATGATTCCTGCACGCAGTCATCTTTGAAGACAAAAAGGACTTATCTATTGCCGCTACAAGACCAGATGACTTTTTACCTTCTGCCATGTCGGAAAAAGCGAGAAATGTAGTTTTCACCCTTATGCATATATATTCGTTACTGGACAAGAGTTAACTATAAAATATTTTTTCCCAGTTAGGAAATTTTTATTTCCCAGTTAGGTGGATTCTATTTCCCAGTTGGATGCCCGATTTTTGGCAATTATGGAATAAATATACCGTATAAATATACTTTAGTTTCCTCATATACGGAAGCTGAAAGAGTAAAAGAGTATATATAATAAGGTACGCGCGATACACTTCTATACATCTTAACTCCTTTATCTTCTATAACTTCCGTACATACAAAGATTAAGTTCAGTAAATTTCATTTCAAAATAGAACGAAATGATTGCATGAAACATATCTTTCAAAGAGAGAACGATTTTTAGTCGTACACTTTTCTACAATATCGTACATTTGCATTATAGTTACAAAAGAACTAAAAAACTAAGAGTTCGAGAAATGCTAAAACCGACATTTCTCTTCTTATATAATAAACCTATAAAACTAAAAGATTCAAAAATGAAAAAAGTATTTACCCTATGTGTTGCCATCATGGCATCGGTAGCAACATTCGCACAAACCACTCTTTGGAATGGTGAGGACAAGAAATTGGGTAAAGAGGCTATTGGCTTCTGGGCCGATGGTGATCCCGAAGTGGTTGCTAACCCAGAGACGGACGGCATCAACACTTCTGAGAAATGTCTGAAGTTTGTGATGACCCAAGACAAGAAGGTTGTCAAACTGCCTTTCTATAATTGGACAAAGCCTTCTTTACAGGGAAGCACCCGCGTTTCTCTGATGATCAAGAAGTCGCAGGCTGAAAACATACAGATAGAACTCTCCGACCCTACTGATGGCTCAGAGGGTTACTGGAAAAAAGTAGCATCTTATTACAGTGAGGCAGGAAAATGGCAGAAAGTAATATTCGATTATACCAACAATGGTAGCTTCGACAATCCTGGCGTCATGACCATCACAGCCCAGACTGGTAATGTAGAGGGAGAACAAGACGTTTATATCGACCATATCGTCATAGAGCCTGCTACGAAAGTAAACGGCAAGTTGCTCTCAGAGATAGGAGATAACTCACTTGAGGGAGTTATCAAACTGGAGGGTGCATGGATGAAGGGAAAATGCCGAAATGCTAACGACAACAATTCGCAAAATTTTGAATACAACGACTTTACCACATTGGCAACAAAACTTTCCGGCAAGCCAGCCAATATTGACATGCGAGGCTGCATCGTAAAGGATGCAGATATTAACGCTATGCGAGGGGACAATAATAACAATATTCTCGTGTATGCAGATGAAGCTTACAAAGCTGACAATGTTATCTACAAGACTGACAATAAGGAAAAACCACTTGTATGCGCCAATCTCGTACTTGATGAGAATAAGTCTTACATGGTAAATGAAGATTTCAATGCAGAAAAAGTAACTCTAAAACGCCCTGTAAAGTTTGGCAACAATACCATGTGTCTGCCCTTCTGGGTAAGCAAGGAGGATATGAATGCAGAATACATCGCTAAATTTAAACCTACCGTAGACAATCAGGAAGTAAATAAGTCGGTCGTTACATTTGTGAAAGTTGATCATGTTGATGCCAATGTTCCATTCATCGCCAACTACAACGAGCCTGTCACCGAGTTTACCTTCACCAACAAGGGTGTGGTCAATACAAATAATGGTCTTGGCTATCCATTCGTAGGAACCTATACCCCAGGTAGCGCAACTGGAAAATATGGTCTTACAAACAAAAACACATTCCAGAAAGGTGGCACTAACGCAACAACCAAAGCTTTTCGTGCCTTCTTAGAGTTGCCAGAAGGCAGCGGAGCTAAAACTCTCTCTTTAGATTTCACTGATGGTGAGACTACAGGTATTGAAGACACAACAATTTCATTCAACAACAAGGGTGTGAAGGCTTACAGCTTGCAAGGCAACCTGATTGCGACCGCCTCTTCTATGAGCGAACTGCACCTGAACAATGGCATCTACATTATCAACAACAAAAAAGTAATCATCAAATGAAAAAGCAAACATACATAAGCCCCGCTATCACTATATGTCATTGTGCCACAGCTACGATGCTGGCAGGATCGGAACCTATCAAGGTAGAAATTGTGGAAGGAGAATACGAAGGAGAGTTCCATTCCAAACCCCACGACGTTGATTTGTGGGCAGACGATGACGAAGAAGATAAGAAATCGAATTTATACTGGCAGATATAAGACTGTATGATGGATTCAAAAAAGAGGAGACACATATCTCCTCTTTTTTCGTTTCTTCAAATATTATACAGTTCGGATAAGTATCAGTGCCTAAACTGACGTACAACTATACAACTTGCCCACTACGATGGGCAAGTTTACCCATAACGATGAACATCTTTGTCCATTGTTATGGGCAAAGATGCCCAAAGCCATGGGCAGATATGATCAAAGCACTTTATTGAGACTTAACAATAACGACAGAAGGTGAGGGTGCGTCATAAGTGTAACAGGACTCATAACGCCCTCAACTTACACTGCAAGAAAGTTAAGTAAATATCATTTCAAAATAGGATGAAATGATTGCAAGAAACATATCTTTCAAAGAGAGAACGATTTTTTGTATTGAACTTTTCTTTAATATCGTACATTTGCATTATCGTAAAAAAAACTAAAAGCTGAGAGTTAGAGGGACACTGAAAACCAATATTCCTCTTCTCTTATAATAAGCCTGAACATTGTTAAACTAAAAGATTCAAAAATGAAAAAAGTATTTACTCTATGTGTTGCCATCATGGCATCAGCAGCAACATTCGCACAAACCACTCTTTGGAATGGTGAGGACAAGAAATTGGGTAAAGAGGCTATTGGCTTCTGGGCCGATGGTGATCCCGAAGTGGTTGCTAACCCAGAGACGGACGGCATCAACACTTCTGAGAAATGTCTGAAGTTTGTGATGACCCAAGACAAGAAGGTTGTCAAACTGCCTTTCTATAATTGGACAAAGCCTTCTTTACAGGGAAGCACCCGCGTTTCTCTGATGATCAAGAAGTCGCAGGCTGAAAACATACAGATAGAACTCTCCGACCCTACTGATGGCTCAGAGGGTTACTGGAAAAAAGTAGCATCTTATTACAGTGAGGCAGGAAAATGGCAGAAAGTAATATTCGATTATACCAACAACGGCAGCTTCGACAATCCAGGCATCATGACCATCACTGCCCAGACTGGTGATGTAGTGGGAGAACAAGAAGTTTATATCGACAATATCCAGATAGAGCCAGCTACTACGGTGAATGGTCAGCTGCTCTCAAAGATAGAACCCAACTCGCTTGAGGGAGTTATCAAGCTGGAGGGTGCCTGGATGAAAGGAGAATGCCAGAATGCTGACGGCGAATGGCAAAAGGTTGAATACAATGACTTTGCCACATTGGCAACAAAACTTTCCGGCAAGCCTGCCAATATTATCATGCAAGGCTGCATCGTAAAGGATGCTGATATTAATGCTATGCGAGGCGACAACAGCAATATTCTCGTATATGCTGATGAAGCTTACGAGGCTGACAACGTGGTGAAAGACGGAAAATGCGCTAAACTCGTACTCGACGACACCAAGTCTTTCATGGTCAATGAAGATTTCCAGGCAGCAAATGTAACCCTGAAACGATCTGTAAACGCTGGCTACAACACTATGTGCCTGCCTTTCTGGGTAAGCAAGGAAGACATGAACGCTGCAAGCATCGCTACCTATAAGGAAATCGTAGACAAAGAAGACAATAACTCGGTCGTTACTTTCGAGAAAGCAGATCATATTGAAGCCAACGTTCCATTCGTCGCCAACTACAACGAGGCTGTCACCGAGTTCACCTTCACCGACAAGGGTGTGGTCAACACAAACAATGGTCTTGGCACAACATTCGTAGGAACCTATACCCCAGGCAGCGTAGAAGGTAAATATAACCTTGCTTCCGACTGTACCTTCAAGAAAGGTGATGCCGAAGCTACTACCAATGCTTTCGGTGCCTACTTGGAGTTGCCAGAAGGTTACGAAGCAAAGACTCTCTCTTTAGGCTACACCGATGGTGAGTTAGCTGGTATTGAGAGCATCACAACATCATTCGGCAACAAGGGTGTGAAGGTTTACAGCCTGCAAGGCAACCAGATTGCAACAGTCTCTTCAATGAGCGAGCTGCACCTGAGCAATGGCATCTACATCATCAACAACAAGAAGGTGGTTATCAAATAATAATACAGACAGGACTGTTTGATGCCCATCAACAGCCCTGCCAGAGAATAAGAAACAAAAAGCCTTGGGATTCAATTTGAATTTCAAGGCTTGATTATCAATAAGTTGCAAAGACAAAAAATACGATTTTCGTCTTTTTCAAGTGGGCTCTTGACTGAAGCTTCTGTAATACGTAACTTTGCGCCACCAAAATTTCGTAAGTTTTGCCCCTTCAGGGCGTGCTGCTTCTAAGAGCTTCTTCCCTTTACCTTTGCTTTACCCTTCGGCCAGCGATTTTCAATTCCGCTACGCGCCGGTGACCGTTGGTTCAGGGCGTGTGGGGCTTACTTGAGAAACTTGAATTCCTCATTTTTATATTGTTTTCCAAAAGTTCAACCAGATTCAGACTTATTTTCTCAATTTCTGGATTTCCTCCAGCGGAAGTTCTGTGGCTGTTGATACTTGCTCTTCAGAAAGACCCATTGACAGAAGGCGGCGGGCTGTGGCTATCTTTTCTATTTCCATACCTTTAGCCAGACCTTCCTCACGTCCCTTTTTCAAGCCTTTCGCCATACCTTCCTCACGCCCCTTTTCCAAAGCCGTATCTATAGAGTTCTTGACATCACGATAAGCCTTCAAACTATCCTCATATTCTTTCCTCATTTTTATATTGTTTTCCAGAAAGTTCAGCCTGATTCAGGCTTATTTCCTCAATTTCTGGATTTCCTCCAGCGGAAGTTCAGTGGCAGTTGATACTTGCTCTTCAGAAAGACCCATTGACAGAAGACGGCGAGCTGTAGATATCTTTTCTTTTTCCATACCTTCCTCACGCCCCTTTTCCAAGCCTTTAGCCAAGCCTTTAGCCATACCTTTTTCCATACCTTTAGCCATACCTTTAGCCATACCTTTAGCCATACCTTCCTCACGTCCCTTTTCCAAAGCCGTATCTATAGAGTTCTTGACATCACGATAAGCCTTTAAACTATCCTCATATTCTTTCAACTCTGTTGGGGTGAACTTCGCAATCTCGGCCTCCTCAAAGAGTTTAGTAAACACTTTCTCTTTCAAGGCTGAAGGACGTTCATCCAATCGGGAAAGGTTTTTCAACACATACAACCACTTATCATAAAGCGTGTCAAGTTCCTCCTCTGTCTTATTGAACTTCGCTATCTCAACATACTTGAAAGAAAGTTTGTCATTAAAAACCTTAAGAGTCTTCTTGTCAAGCAAGCCCACATCATGATTGATATCATTCTTGTCAAATGCCTCTTCTTCCAAGTCGAAGTTCAGCAGAGCAACAGTATATACATGTTCAAGTTGGAAGTTCCATTCTGCCCCCTTTGGAGCCTGTTCACGGATAGGAAAAGTAGAATAGAACAAAGAACGATCCTTGAAGTACTTCTGATAAGCATTCTGCATCTCAACGATGAACTTTTCACCACGTTCATTTTCGCAATATACATCAAAGATGGCCTTACGCTCGGCAAAGACATCACCAACGTGCTCACTATTCAAGTACTTCACATCCTTGATGACCTGAAAACCATCAAACAGGGAATTCAAGAAATTGATGAGCAAATCCTTGTTAGGCTTTGTTCCAAAAATACGCTTAAAACCGAAATCGGTAAGCAAGCTAATATATCGTTCTTCTATCCGTTTCATATCCATCTCCTTTTAAAACGTATAACTGAATTGTGATGCAAAAATAAGCTATTTTCTTGAAAACACAAAAAAAACAGCAAGAAACCTTCAAGTTATCTGCAAATTACGCAAAAACAGTTTCTCCTAATCTCATCAAAAACAAAATGATTCGCTCTAACATGAGAGCCATACAGAGTTCCGCTTACCCGATTTGTAAGCGGCTCCGCGTTTATACCTTGCATAATTGAAGGATGATGGAGGGTGGAATTGAGCCATTCATCCTCTGAACCGCCGATAAACACAGGGGATTTCAAGGGATAGATGAGGGGGGTGGAACAATTCTGTTTAACATGAAAAGATGAATTGAAAATAATTGCTTGCGCATAAATGTTTTTTACGGAAAAATGTATCATAGTATCATTATTTAGTACGATATCCTTATAAACATCTGATACACTGCACAATACAAGAATGATACTTTTTCGTTTATTTTACAGGAAGTATCATAGAAATATCATAAATCACAAGAAACATCATTAAATTCGGCTTTGAGTCGATTTAAAAGACTAAAAAAGAAGTGTCTTCTATTCCTGTTTTGAGCCCACTTGAAAAAGTCAATTTTACGAAAACATACTCTTGATTATCAAGTTGCAAAGACAAAAAAAATACGATTTTCGACTTTTTCAAGTGGACTCTTGACTGAAGTTTCTATAATACGTAACTTTGCACCACCAAAATTTCGTAAGTTTTGCCCCACACGCCCTGAAGGGGCAGAAGCTCTTAGCCCAGGGCAGCGCCCTGGGTATAGTAACAGTCAGCAATGCGCCCTGTAAGGGCAAAAGCTTTATAAATTTCCATGTGAGTGTTTTAAAGCTTTTGCCCTTACAGGGCGACAGGTTTGCGAACATGATAACCCAGGGCGATGCCCTGGGCTAAGAGCTTCTGCCCTTTCAGGGCGTGCTACTTCTATGAGTTTCTGCCCTTTACCTTTGCCTTACCCTTCTGACAGCTATTTTCAATTCCCTTCGGCCGGTGACCGTTGGTTCAGGGCGTATTGGGTAATTCCTTCCGTACAGTTCGAAAAACTTTAGCACCTACTCTTCCTGTATGTAAAGAATGCTAATACAAACTATGAATAAGAAGAAAGATTGACAAGCTGGATTAGGAATAAAATCACATAAGCCGTTCTGTAAGAGACCATCAGGTGGTCTGTCTTGCCCGTCAAGTGGGCACTCAGTGAACAAGCGACGGGCATCGACTGAACAAGCGATGGGCATCAACTGAACAAGCGTCGGGCATTTATTGCCCATGCGGTGTGCACAGAGTGCCCAAAAGCCGGGCAATTCTTGGGCACTCCTTGCAGATCGGCGGCTTTGCTTTTATGCATAATGTCTCATGACGATTTTGTGATACTTAGATGAAGTTTTTATGATACTTCTATCAGATTAATGATACTTCTATGATACTTCTTGTAAGATAATTAAAAATGTATCATTCTTCTATCTTATTATATATCAGTTATTTACCTCTACGTTCTGCCAAAAAAATGATACTTTGACACTTTTTTCATAAAAAACTTTTTTCGTACGAGCACATACTCAACGGTAAATCCAAAAAGTATCTGATATGAAATCTTATAGATACAAAAAAAAATATCACGATGTAAACTTTACCACAAAAAATAAGAATAATCCCATATTTTCTGCTTAATTTTTCAATATTACTAAGAAGAAAAGAGAAATAATTTGTTTTTTCAAAGAAAAGTCTTAACTTTGCCTACATAAATAAAGAAAAAGAGGGTGTGTCATAAGTCTGTGACACACCCTCTTTATTGTATAAGGAGTGGAGCTGGAGGGATTCGAACCCTCGTCCGCACAAGGAAACCATACGCTTTCTACACGCTTATTCCAGCCTTTGGTTTTCGTGACATGGCAAGACCTGGACCACCAACCATGCCCTTATCCTCTAAAATTTCACACTTGCAACGAGGCCTGCAAGAGCTATTTCCGATTTACCTGCACCGCTTGACCAACAAGATTCGGAACCACATCCGTTGAGCGATGTCCCGTTCCATCACCTTGTGACGGAATAAAGCCAATCTACTGTACTTCGATTAGGCAGCGAGAGCGTAGTTATTTTCGCCAATTAATTGTTTGTTCACTAAGATTTAGGAGGTAGCCAACGAGCCTCCGCGTGCTTACGTACCATCTCATCTCGCCGTCAAATCCAGTCAACCCCGAATCTGCTTGCTTCTTTCATGATGGGAAGATACAAACATCCCAATAGCCACTCACTCGTAACTATTGGGATGCAAAGATAGGACGATTATTTGAAATCTCCAAATATTTTTTCAGTTTTTTATGCTTTAACAGCGCTAAAAGACAACTTAGTACGATTAAAGAATGAAATCAGCGCTTGAAATTGATGGTCTGAGAGAACTTGGTACTCATCACCTTGCCTCTCTCCGAACCAGGATTCCACTTGGTGCGACTGCCAATGGCTGTTATGGTACGGATGGCTTCTACAGAAAGCACGGTCTTGACCTGTATCTCAACGTCTTTCTGCTCGGAAGGACTCAACTTAGAGAAGGCTGCACCCGAGAGAGGCTGACCCTGATATTCCTTCACGGTGATATCCGACAAATTGCCTTCCTCGTCGACGATGAAAGAAAGCTTCACCTTGGCAGTGGCATGATACTTCTTTGCCACCTCTGGGAACTGGAGCTCTTCAGAGATAGCCTTACTCAAGGCTTTCATTCCACCGGGATACTCTGCCGGCTGAATATAGGGAGTCATCTTGCCCGCAGCTACAAGCTCGGCAAGCTTCTTCTCCATGTTGGCTGCCACTACTGTGGTATATGCCACCTTGCCCTCAGGGTCGATGAGATACATGGTAGGAATCCACTGGATGTTGTAGGCCTTGGAGATGTTGGTTTCCTTCCACTTCTTGTACTCGCTGAACATGCTCCACTTAATCTCATTCTCAGCGCGGAACGCCTTCAGCTTCTCCTTGTCGGTATCGAAGGACACGCCGATGAGCTTTACCATGTTGCGATATTTCTTATAAATATTCTTCACCGCAGGAATCTCCTTGCGACAGTCGGGACACCATGTAGCCCAGAAGTCGAGCACTACCCAACAGCCAGGACGCAACAATGTGCCTTCCTGATGGGTGCTGTAAGAAGACAAAGAAAGAGCAGGCTGGTCGGCTTTGGCTTTCTTGAGTACAAAATCGGGAGCCTGAGTTCCCACTTTGAGCAAACCCTGGGTGTACTTGGCGTCAAGTTCGTCAGCACTCTGTGCCGATGCTCCTAAGCTGCATACGGCAAGCAGGAGCAATGAAAAGATTGTTTTCTTCATAAGTTGTTTATACATTGTTATATATATGACCTTTATTTCTTCGTAGCCTTCACGAAATAGGTAATGAGGAGGGCATAAGCGATGAGCGAGCAGACCTCTGACAAAGGATTGGTCCACCAACTGTCAGCAACACTCACCTCGATGCCACCAAACTTGAGCAGTGCACTCACCACACCCATCAAGGCACCACCGGCAATGAAACCACTGGCAATGAGTGTACCCTTCTCGCCACGCTCCTTGTTTACCTGAGCGTCCTTAGAACGGGAAGTGATCCACCAGTTGATGGCTCCACCGACAACAAGAGGCACATTGAGTTCGAGAGGGATAAACATACCCAAGGCAAAAGCCAAGGCAGGAATCTTGAAATAGGTAAGCACGATGGCCAACAAGGCTCCAATGCCATAAAGCACCCATGGTGCTCCTACTCCATTCATCAGCGGATCGATGACTGCAGCCATGGCATTGGCCTGAGGTGCTGCCAATGAGCCTGAAGCGAAACCATAAGTCTCGTTCAAGAGCATCATCACACCACCCACAGTAGCTGCACTCACCAAGGTGCCAAGGAACTTCCAGCTCTCCTGCTTCTTGGGAGTAGTACCCAACCAATAACCTATCTTCAAGTCGGTAATGAACGAGCCTGCCACAGAAAGTGCCGTACATACCACACCACCCATGATGAGAGCTGCCAACATACCGCCAGGACCTTTCAAACCGACTGCCACCATCACCACAGAGGCAAAGATGAGGGTCATCAACGTCATGCCCGAGACAGGGTTACTGCCCACGATAGCGATGGCATTGGCGGCAACAGTAGTAAAGAGGAAAGCAATAACGGCTACCAACAGAATGGCGATAACGGCAAAGAGCAAGTTGCCATCCATCACACCAAACCAGAAGAAAAGGAAGGTGACAAGAATGCAGACCAGCGAACCGATGCCGATGATCTTGAACGAGATGTCGCGCTGAGTACGCTTCACCTCCGCATCGACCCCACTCTTTCCTTTCAGCTCCTTGGCTGCCAAACCGACAGCTCCCTTGATGATGCCCCAGCTCTTGATGATGCCAATGATACCAGCCATGGCAATACCACCGATACCGATGCTGCGGGCATAGGCACGGAAGATCTCCTCAGGAGACATGGCTCCTACGGTTGATGTAATGGAAGGATCCCAGGCATTGAGCACCTGATCGTGGAAAAGCAGACTCATACCAGGAACGATGAGCCACCATACAGCCAAAGAGCCAAAACAGATATAGAGGGCATACTTGAGCCCCACGATGTAGCCCAGACCGAGCACGGCAGCACCCGTATTCACCTTGAACACAAGCTTTGCCTTGTCGGCAAGGTCGCAGCCCCATCCGATGACGCGGCTTGTGAAGTTCTCGTTCCACCATCCGAAGCTTGCCACGATGAAGTCGTACAAACCTCCCACCAGTCCTGCTATGAGCAAGGGCTTGGCCTGATCGCCGCCCTTGGCTCCGCTGACAAGCACCTGTGTGGTGGCTGTGGCCTCAGGGAAAGGATACTTGCCATGCATGTCGCTCACAAAGTACTTGCGGAAAGGTATGAGGAACAGGATGCCCAGGACTCCTCCGAGGGCAGAAGCCAAGAATATCTTCATAAACGAAGTGGTCATCTCGGGATACTTGGCCTGCAGAATATAGATGGCTGGCAGGGTGAAGATGGCTCCCGCCACCACGGCACCCGAACAGGCTCCGATACTCTGTATGATCACATTCTCGCCCAAGGCCTTGTTGCGCTTGGTGGCTGTGCTCACACCTACGGCAATAATAGCGATAGGGATAGCAGCCTCGAACACCTGTCCTACCTTCAGTCCAAGATAGGCTGCTGCCGCCGAAAAGATGACAGCCATCACAATACCCCAGGTTACCGACCATGCATTGACCTCAGGATAAGCCTTGTCGGGACCCATCAGGGGCTGATACTGTTCACCGTCCTTCAACTCGCGGAAGGCATTCTCGGGGAGATTCATTTCTTCTTTCATCGTGTCAAAAATAAAATATGTGTTACGTATAAAATATGATTAACCAATCATTATTTCTCTATCGTAATGGTATACTTGCTCATAAAGCTGGCACCTGGCTGCAGGCTGTTCATGAGATACTTGTCCTTGAACTCGCCGTCGTACTCTGCCCAGTCGTGAAGACCATACCAAGGTTCGATGCACACGAATGGAGCATGCTTGCCTGTAGGACTCCAGATACCAACAGCAGGAGTCTTGATGTCGAGTGAGACGTGAGGCTGACCTGCCTCGTCGAGAAGAGTGATCTTCTTAAGCTGACTGCGGTCGAAGATGACGGCATCGTCAGCAAAGCTGTCCTCGGTAAATGTCCAAACACCATTCTCGGTAGGCACCTTGTGATAGCCCTCTACCACGCAACCGCCCACATTGCCATAGAGGCGCTCTGGCTCAGGGTTGTCGAACTTCAACTGTCCCTTCAGTTCCTTACCCTTTTCGGCACCAGGAACGAGGAAAGCGGGATGACCGCCAATCTGGAAGAAGATTTGCTTGTCGTCGGTATTGGCAACATGCCAGATTACATGCAGTTTCTTACCCTCCAGACGATAAGTGATGGCTAAGTTGAAGTGATAAGGATAGTCCTTGAGTGTGGCCTCGCTGTCGGTCAGGGCGTAGGTGATTCGATCTTCGCCCTTGCTGATGAGCTGAAACTCTGTATCACGGGCAAAGCCATGGCGTCCCAACTGATACTCCTTGCCGTCGATACGGTATGTATCCTTCCACAAGCCGCACACAATAGGGAAAAGTATAGGAGAATGGCGATTCCAGTACTGCTCGTCGCCGTCCCAAAGATATTCGTTACCTTGAGCATCCTTGATGCTCTGAAGTTCTGCTCCAAGAGATGAAATCTCTACTGTGAGCTGCTCGTTCTTGATCTGTTCCATTTTGTTTTATGTTGTTTGGTTATTTTGAATGTATTCAAGGTTTGCGTAGGAGAAACTCGCTACTTATCCGCAAAGGTACAATTTATTTTCGAAAAAGTGACAAAAGCAACCATTTCTTTTGCTATTTTTTCTCTTTTCTCGAATAAAAGATGTACTTTTGCAGCCCGAAATAAATCGGATAATACCTCACACTCGCCAACAGAGTGGAACTGGAGAAAAAAATAGTAAAACAACACAAAAAGAAATGGAACAACAACCTTCTGGCAACAACACATTGAAAGGTTTTTCAGCTGCCATAGTGGCTGCAGTCTGTTATGGTACGAATCCTTTAGGAACCCTCAAGCTGTATGAAGACGGATTCAACTCGGGTACGGTACTCAGCTATCGGTATGGTCTGGCAGTTCTGATGTTCGCTCTTGTCATGCTGATACGCAAAGAGAGTTTCGCCATCAAATGGGGACACGCCATCAAGTTTGCACTCTTGGGCACCTTCTTCGCCCTGTCGTCCATCACCCTTTACGTGAGCTTTCATTACATGGCAGCTGGCATCGCGAGCACCCTGCTCTTCGTCTACCCCATCATGACAGCCTTGCTGATGACGGCTTTCTTCCATGAGAAGGTGACATGGAGCACATCGATGGCCATCCTGCTTGCCGTAGCAGGAGTAGGAATGCTCTACCAGGGTGACGGTGACGCCAAACTCAGCACGGCTGGTTTTGCCTTGGTCATGGCATCATCATTACTCTACTCCATCTACATCATTGCCGTCAACCAATGGCAGACTACCATGTCGAGCCTGAAGTTCACCTTCTGGATTTTGGTATTCTGCTTCATAGCGATATTGGTGTTCTCGTGGTTGTCGGGCGACAGCCTGCAGATGCTCCACACTCCTATGCAATGGGGGTGCGCCCTGCAGTTGGCTCTTCTGCCTACGGTGCTCTCGCTCTTCTTCATGACGATTTCGATTAACCTGATAGGCTCCACCCCTTCCGCCATCATGGGGGCTCTCGAACCTGTAACAGCTGTATGTATCGGTGTGCTTATCTTTGGCGAGGCATTCTCGTTGCGCTTGGGCATCGGCATCCTGCTCATCCTGGCAGGTGTGGTTCTCATCATTCTAAGAAAAAAGAAATCTTGAAAAAAGGAAAATGTTCTGACACAACATGATTACCTTTCTATGAACGATTTACAACATATTCCTGCATCACAACCGGACGAAAGACAACTGTCAGTTAACCATTTGTCACATCACCAGGCAACATTCCATACTCATCCTTGAAACACTTGGTGAAATAAGAAGGTGAAGAGAAACCCACCTCGTAAGCCACCTCAGAGATGTTCATGCTGTTGGCTTCGAGCAGACGACGGGCCTTGGCAAGACGAGCCTTGCGCAAAAGGTCGACTACCGACGAGCCGGTGATGGCCTTCACCTTACGATAAAGCTGCACACGGCTCAGTCCTATCTCGGCTCCGATATCCTCGACACCAAAATCGCTGTTACCCATGTGCGACTTGATGATGTCGTGCAACTGCTTGACAAAAGCCTTGTCACGGTCGTCCAGTCTGGACACCTCCTCTGTTTCTTTTCCTTCGGCAGCACCCTGTGCAAAGAGCTGACGCAGATGGGCACGCTGGTGCAACAGATTTTCCACACGAGCCAGAAGCACCTTGCTATGGAAAGGCTTGGTGATGTAAGAGTCGGCTCCCTGCTCATAACCTTCTGCACGATGCTCTTCCAGATTCTTTGCTGTGAGCATGATGACTGGAATGTGCGAGGTGGCGGTATTGGTCTTCAACTGCTGCGTAAACTCCAGTCCATCCATGACTGGCATCATCACATCGCATATCACCAGATCGGGCACTTCCTTGCGGGCTATCTCAAGTCCCTCCCTACCATCAGATGCCTCAAGCACAAAATAATAGTCCTGCAAGAGGGTTCGCTCATATTGTCGGATGTCGTTATTGTCGTCTATGATCAGTATGGTGGGCTTTTCGCCATGCTCGCTGATAATTTGCTGCAATTTGCCGCCATGACGTTCTCCGTCGTCGATATACTGCAACGAACCGTCATCGCTGAAAGAAGAGGACTTATCGGCAGCTTCCGACTGTGGTTCTTCCACAAAACCTTCTTGCTGTCGGGGCAGCAGGACGATAAAGCAAGTGCCTTTTCCTGGTTCACTCTCTACCCTCACCTCACCATGATGCAACTCTACGAACGACTTGACCAAAGCCAGTCCGATGCCCGTACCACTCGCCGCACCCTTGGCCTGGAAAAAGCGCTCGAACACCTTGGTGAGTTCTTCCTTGTCGATACCTTTACCCGAATCCTTCACCTCTATGCGGAGCCGTTCTCCCTCATCCGCCAAAGACACATGAATAAAGCCACCTGCCGGAGTGTACTTCAAGGCATTGCTCAGAAGATTGAAGACTATACGGGCGAGTTTCTCCTTGTCGGCCACGACATCGGCAGAAGAGAAATGCGAGGTATCCAAATGCAACTGTATCTTCTTACGCTGTGCCGTCATGGCAAAGTCGCCCGTCCACTGCTGCAAGGCCTCTGGCAAATCGAAACGGCTCAAACTCAGTTCCATTTTGCCGTTCTGTATCTTACGGAAGTCGAGTATAGAGCCTACCAACTGCTGCAACGACAGAGCATTGCGCTGCACCATCTGCAAAAGTTCCCTGCTCCTACCCTTGATGGAACGGTCGTCGAGCAACATCTCCACAGGGTCGGCAATAAGCGTCAAAGGTGTACGGAGTTCATGACTGATATTGGTGAAGAACACCAGTCGCGAATGTGTCAGTTCGAGCACCTCCTCGTTGAGTCGCTTCAACTCGTCATTGCTCTGGGCAAGCTGTTCGTTAAGACGGGTCTTGACAAGATAGCTGCGGAACATATAAATTGCCACTACTACGATGAGTACTACCAACAGAACAAGTCCCAAGGTAAAGAACCGCTGCACATGATAGGCTGAGTTGTATTGAGAAACCTTCCGGTGCAGCATGTCAAGACTGCTGCGCTGCTGCTCGCTGTCCTTCGCCTCCATCAGAATCAGTTCGGCATTATTCCGGGTTACAATCGATGTGGGCAGATAGTTGTCGCGGGCAAATGGCTCATGACGCAAGATCTTCATAGCCAGAGCTATCACCTCGTCGCCCTTAGTAGGATAAAGCATGGAAGCCTCCAACACTCCTTGTCTTACCAACTCAAGTCCGCCATCCTTACCTGCCAAACCGTCTACGCCCACAAAACGACATTTGTCCTGCAAGCCATGCTCACAGGCTACTTTATAGGCACCATAAGCCATGCGGTCGTTCTGCGCAAACACATAATCGAAGTCCTGTGTCTTGGACAATACTCGTTTCATCACCTCCGAACCGCTCTGCTCCTTCCAGTCACCCGATTCGGAAGCTACAATCTGCAAATCGGGATAGGCATTCAAAGCATCAACAAAACCGCGATGGCGGTCGATGGCAGGAGAAGAATCGTCAAGACCACGTATCTCAACGATACGTCCCATTCCATTCAGGCGCTGGGCGATATAATCGCCAACCAATTTACCCAACAGATAGTTGTCACAACCGATAAAAGCTGTATACTTCTTCGATTGCGTCTTACGGTCGACAAGAATCACAGGAATGCCCTTCTGCTGTGCTCTTTCGAGGGCTGGCGAAATAGTATTCACCTGATTGGGAGAAACGATGAGCAGACTGACACCCTGGTCGATAAAGTAATTGATTTGCGACAGCTGACTGTCATTGTCGTCATCGGCAGAAGCCAGACGCACCTCTACTGAGTCATTGAGATACTCGGCTGTCTTCAACTCGCTGTTCAGTTTCTCTCGCCAAGCATCCATAGAGCATTGCGAAACGCCGATAATATACTTCTTGGGCTTGTTGGCACACGAGCAAAGAAGCAGGCTACATAATATAATAAGGTATAGAGAACCTATACGAAAGTTCCATTTAGTAGTCATATCACTTAAGTTAAAATAAAGTCATATTCGTTTTCATCCGCAAAAATACGAATATTTTTGAGAAACAAAGGCATCTTTGCATTTTTTTAGATTTCCACAAAACTATCATGCAACAATTAGAAAGCCACCAGAAAGACTTTCCTATTCTTTCTTTGACTATCTAAAAACGAAAAAACACTTGAGAACTAATGTTCACAAGTGCTTCTTCGTAGCGGGACCGGGCTACGATCCCGGGACCTCCGGATTATGAATCCGACGCTCTAACCAACTGAGCTATCCCGCCATCCGAGCAAACCATTGCTTGTTTGCGGGTGCAAAGGTAATACAAAGTTTTGAACTGAGCAAATTATTTCGAAAGAATTTTGCAAAAAAGTAATATTTTTGCTTTTTATACTCTTCCGAAAGATACTACACCTTATTATATATATAGCAGTTACGAATTTTTCAACAAGTATCCTCATCCAAAAACGCAGCTATGAAGTCTGCAAGGCTTATGCACTTCTTCACCCCCTACAGCCATGAATAGTTACGTTAGTACCACAGAAAATGTTGCGAACTGTACGGTTGAAATTACCCAATATTTTCGACCTGTATGGTTGGAACGCCCTGAAAGGGCAGAAGCTCTTAGCCCAGGGCGACGCCCTGGGTATAAAGGCAGTCAGCAAGGCGCCCTGTAAGGGCAAAAGCTTTAAAAATCCCTGCAATTAGTAAAGCTTTTGCCCTTACAGGGCGACAAGTTTGCAAGCATAATAACCCAGGGCGTTGCCCTGGGCTAAGAGCTTCTGCCCTTTCAGGGCGTGCTGCATAATTCCATCCGTACAGGTCGAATATTTTCTTTTAGTTATGAATTTGTTCTGGCTCTTGTAGATAAATCTATGTTCTAAACTTTAGAACATAAGTTCGATACTTTAGAACACAAGTTCCATACTTTAGAATATAAGTTCTAAACTTTAGAACATAGATTTTTATGACTATAAAAGAACATTTATTATAGTCATATTCACAGTTGACTACTTATGCTGAGTAGCGGCAAACATGATTTAAATATATAAAAAAACAAAAAAAGAATGATTTTTGAGTTTTTTATGTTACTTTTGCAAGCTGAAATGAGAATCAAGAAATTAGATATATTCATCGCGAAGCAATTCGGACTGCTTTTCGTGGGAACATTCTTCATCTGCCAGTTTGTGCTGATGATGCAGTTCCTGTGGAGATACATCGACGAACTGATAGGTAAAGGTTTGTCGGTGGAAGTCATGGCGCAGTTCTTCTGGTACATGGGACTCATGCTTGTACCACAGGCCCTGCCTTTGGCTATCCTGCTCTCTTCGCTTATCACCTTCGGCAACCTGGGAGAAAGTTCTGAGCTGACAGCCATCAAGGCCGCAGGCATCTCGCTGATGCAGGCTTTCAGGTCGCTCATCATCATCACGATCCTTGTGATGGTCAGCTCGTTCTACTTTCAGAACAACATCGGGCCCAGCTCCAACATGAAGCTGGCACAGCTTCTCATCTCGATGAAACAGAAGAGTCCTGAGTTGGAAATCCCTGAGGGAATCTTCTATGACGGAATCCCCAACTGCAACCTCTACGTACAGAAGAAAGACCTCAAGACGGGCAAGTTGTACGGCATCATGATATATCGCATGACCAACAGCTATGAGGATGCCGCCATTATCCTCGCCGACTCGGGTATGCTGCAGAGTACGGCCGAGAAGAAACACCTCGTACTGAGCCTGTACAGCGGAGAATGGTTTGAGAACATGCAGAGCAGCGAGCTTGCCAACAGCGCCGCAGTGCCCTACCGAAGAGAGACCTTCATCTCGAAGAAAATCGTGCTCGACTTCGACAACGACTTCAGCCTCACCGATGCCAGTTCGCTGTCTAACAATGCCAAGGCGAAGAGTCTTGCCAAGATAGAACACGACATCGACTCCATCAACCAGTCGTACGACTCGATAGGAAGAATGTACCTGGCTGATGCAAGAATAAGATACTATCACCAGCCATTGATGAGCAAGCAAGACTCGCTACAGGCTGTGAAAAAAGCTGCTGCAACAAAGGTGAATATCGACTCTCTGTTCGAGAAGATGCCTACAGAGCGCAGGCTGTCGGTAGTAAACTACGCTTCATCCGACGTGCAGCAAGCCATGAACGACCTCGACTTCAAGAGTATGATCACCAATGTGGGCGACCGACTGATAAGAGACCACAAGATAGAGGCCATCAACAAGTTCACGCTGGCGTTGTCGTGCCTCATCTTCTTCTTCATCGGAGCACCGCTGGGCGCCATCATCCGAAAAGGAGGATTGGGATTCCCTGTCATCATCTCGGTACTGGTTTTCATCACCTTCTTTATTCTCGACAACACTGGATACCGAATGAGCCGAAGCGGAATTTGGGCTATATGGTTTGGAAAAGGACTTGCCACTGCCGTACTGGGACCTTTAGCGGTATTCGTCACCTACAAGGCAACCAACGACTCGACGGTGTTCAACATAGATATGTACAAAGAGTTTATATTCAAGCTTTTAGGAATACGACTCAAACGACATATCTTTGGCAAGGAGGTCATCATCAACGACCCAGCATACACTGAGGACGCCGTCAAGCTGAAACACATCAACGAAGATATCGAGGCATACAACAAGGAGCACAGACTCAAGAAATGGCCCAACTTCATCAATGTGTTCTTCAAATATCAGCCCGATCATGAGATAGAGCGCATCAGCAACGAACTGGAAGCAGTGATAGAAGACTTGTCGAATACAAAGAACAAATATATCCTGCACAACATCAACCAGTATCCCGTACTCTCGCCCAAGGCTCACACACGTCCATTCGAACGTAAATGGCTCAATATCCTGGCAGCCCTCATCGTTCCTTTAGGCACTGTGCTCTACCTTAGAATGTGGAGTTTCCGCCTGCGACTGTACAGAGACCTGAAAGTGGTGACGCAGGTGAACAACGACATCATCATGAGAACTAAAGAAATGTAACTATATATATAATAAGGTATCAATTAGAAAATGGAAGACGTAAGATTGAATAGCATAGAAGAAGCCGTAGAAGACTTCAAAGAAGGAAAATTCGTTATCGTAGTAGACGATGAAGACCGAGAAAACGAGGGCGACCTCATCATAGCAGCAGAGAAGATTGATGCAGACAAGGTAAACTTCATGCTCAAGCATGCACGTGGCGTGCTCTGCGCACCTATCACCATCAGCCGATGCGATGAGCTGGATCTGCCCCACCAGGTTTCAGAGAACACATCCATGCTTGGAACTCCATTCACCGTCACCATCGACAAACTCGAAGGATGCAGCACTGGAGTATCTGCTCACGACAGAGCTGAGACCATCAAAGCCCTGGCCGACCCCAACTCCACATCCAAGACCTTTGGACGTCCAGGACATATCAACCCACTATATGCACAAGACAACGGAGTGCTGCGCAGAAGCGGACATACCGAGGCCGCCATCGACCTTTGCAAGATGGCGGGACTCTACCCTGCCGGCGCACTGATGGAAATCATGAACGAAGATGGCACCATGGCCCGCCTGCCACAACTCCTGAAGTTTGCTAAGGAATGGGGTTTGAAAGTCATCTCCATCAAAGACATGATAGAATACCGACTCAAGAAAGAGTCGCTGATAGAAATAGGTGAAGAGGTAGACCTGCCTACAGAATACGGTCACTTCCATCTCATTCCTTTCCGCCAGGCAAGCAACGGACTGGAGCACATGGCCCTCATCAAGGGAGAATGGAAAGAAGACGAGCCTATCCTCGTACGTGTTCACTCATCTTGCGCCACCGGCGACATCCTGGGAAGCAAGCGCTGCGACTGCGGTCAGCAGCTTCACAAAGCCATGGAGATGATCGAGAAAGAAGGCAAGGGAGTACTCATCTACATGCAGCAGGAAGGAAGAGGCATCGGTCTGATGAACAAGATTGCCGCCTATAAGCTTCAGGAAGAAGGCTACGACACCGTGGACGCCAACACCCATCTGGGCTTTAAACCCGATGAGCGCGACTATGGCTGTGGAGCACAGATGCTGCGCCATCTCGGTGTACACAAAATGCGCCTGATGACAAACAACCCCGTAAAACGTGTCGGACTGGAGGCCTACGGACTGGAAATCGTAGAGAATATCGCCATCGAGACCACTCCCAACAAATACAATGAGCGATACCTCAAAACCAAGAGAGACCGCATGGGACATGTGCTTCACCTGGGTTAATCATGGCAGAATGTAACAATTTAGATACAAAAAGTTAAATAATAACATGTTTCTTTCCGCAAAAGAAATAAAATAATTACTTTTGCAGTCGAATTATAAACATTGATATAAATTATGGCACAATTATCAGATCGTCTTAACAGATTGGCACCATCAGCAACGCTGGCGATGTCGCAGAAAAGCAGTGAAATGAAGGCTCAGGGAATCGACGTGATCAACATGAGCGTGGGAGAACCCGATTTCAACACACCTGACAACATCAAAGAGGCAGCCAAAAAGGCTATCGACGAAAATTACTCTCGTTACTCTCCTGTTCCAGGATACCCTGACTTGAGAAAAGCAATTGTTGCCAAACTGAAAAACGAGAACAATCTTGACTATACTGCCAACGAGGTAATCGTAGGTACTGGCGGCAAGCAGTGCGTCTGCAACGCAGTACTCGCCTTGGTAAATCCTGGTGATGAGGTCATCATCCCTGCACCTTACTGGGTAAGCTATCCACAGATGGTGAAACTGGCTGGCGGTGTTCCTGTCATCGTAAACGCAGGTTTCGACCAGGACTTCAAAATGACAGCCGAGCAGTTGGAACAAGCCATCACTCCCAAGACCAAGATGCTCATCCTCTGCTCACCAAGCAACCCTACAGGTAGCGTCTATTCTAAGGAAGAGTTGGCAGCACTCGCTGATGTACTGAGAAGACACAAGGAAGTTTTCGTATTGGCTGATGAGATTTACGAACACATCAACTATATCGGCAAGCACCACAGCATCGCACAGGAACCTGACATGAAGGAACAGGTCATCATTGCCAACGGTGTATCAAAGGCTTATGCCATGACAGGTTGGCGTATCGGATTCCTCGCAGGTCCTGAGTGGATCATCAAGGGATGTAACAAACTGCAGGGACAGTACACCAGCGGTACATGTTCTGTGAGCCAGAAAGCAGCCGAGGCAGCCTACACACTCGACCAAAGTGCCGTAGAGAACATGCGCCAAGCTTTCGAACGCCGTCGCAACCTCATCGTAAAGTTGGCTAAAGAAGTACCAGGTCTTGAGGTGAACATGCCACAGGGAGCCTTCTATCTCTTCCCAAAATGCAGCAGCTTCTATGGCAAGAGCACAGGCGACCGTACGATCAACAATTCCACAGACCTGGCTATGTATCTCTTGGAAGAGGCTCACGTGGCCACAGTGGGAGGTGACGCTTTCGGAGACCCAGATTGTTTCCGTATGAGTTACGCCACAAGCGATGAGAATATCGTAGAGGCAATACGCCGAATCAAGGAGGCGTTGGGCAAGCTCAAGTAATTGAAAAGAAACAACAGCAAACGAATAAGAAATCGGTAAAAACGCACAATAAAAGCGTAGAAAACGACTTAAATAACGAGATATTGATTAAATACATTCAATATCTCGTTAAAACTTCTTAAATGCGTTTCGTGTTTTATTTTTAATTATTATCTTTGCCCTTAGTAACAGAAAAAACCAAACTTTGTCTTGACACAAATAAGGTCTACAAAACATTAGAGAAAAAACATTCAAATAATTTATTAACTAATAATTTAAAAAAAGTAAAATTATGGCAACTACAAAACAAGCAGCCCCTAAGAAAAAATCTGAGGGCTTTCAGGGAGTAAGAGGCGCATTCTGGATCATCGTGGTATGTGCTATCATCGCATTCACATTGTTCTTCACATGGTTCGGAAATGACATGCACTTCCAGGATCCAGGTGTACAGGATCACCCAGCAGACATTTGGGGTACAATCTACAAAGGTGGTGTTATCGTACCTGTAATTCACACATTGTTGCTCACCGTATTGGCAATGACTATCGAGCGCTGGATGGCCCTCAAGACCGCTACTGGTAAAGGTGCTCTTCCTAAGTTCGTTGCAAACATCAAGGCAGCTTTGAACGCTAACGATTTCGCTAAGGCTGAGCAGCTCTGCAACAAGCAGCGCGGTACTGTAGCCAACGTTGTTATGGCTTCTTTGAACGCTTACAAGTCAATGGAGTCTGGCGCTAACGCTTCTTTGAAGAAGGCTCAGAAGGTAGCTAAGATCCAGCAGGCTCATGAGGAGGCTACTCAGTTGGAGATGCCTACTCTGACAATGAACTTGCCTATCATCGCTACAATCGTAACTCTTGGTACTCTTACTGGTCTTCTCGGTACTGTAACCGGTATGATCAAGTCATTCCAGGCCATGGGTGAAG